>Ga0316600_10000176_pt1 | contig 38363 bp, 36 predicted proteins | sample OWC_soil_day5_CT_FD_207652 | JGI IMG/M metagenome (GOLD analysis project Ga0316600, IMG submission 207652) | Wetland soil microbial communities from Old Woman Creek delta, Ohio, United States - OWC_soil_day5_CT | ecosystem: Environmental > Terrestrial > Soil > Wetlands | place: USA: Ohio... | reverse complement strand
GACCTGGGCGATGCTTCGGCCTGCAGCGCGCTGGCCGATTCGCTCGATGCGCTGCTGGCGCGCGCAACCACGCCGCTGCAGGCGGTGGCGCATGACCTGCATTCCGACTTCCACAGCACCCGCCTGGCCCAGGCGCTGGCGCGGCGACTCGGCGTGCCGGCTGTGGCGGTTCAGCACCACCATGCGCACATCGCCGTGGCGCGGGCCGAACACGGCGTCGATGCGCCGGTGATCGGCATCGCGCTGGACGGCGTGGGCCTGGGCAGCGACGGCAGCGCCTGGGGCGGTGAACTGCTGTGGGTCGGCCCCTGTTCACGCTGGCGCCGCATCGACCACCTGGCGCCGCTGGCTCTGCCGGGCGGTGACGTCGCGGCGCGCGAGCCCTGGCGCCTGGCCGCCGCCGTGCTGCATGCCGCCGGCCGTGGCGACGAGATCGTGCCGCGCTTCGCAGCGCAGGTGGGCGAACCCGCCGCGCGGCTGCTGCAGGCCATGCTGCAGCGGGGCCTGAACTGCCCGTCCAGCACGGCGGCCGGGCGCTGGTTCGACGCCGCGGCCGGCGCCTTGGGCCTGAGCCTGCGGCAGTCCGCCGAAGCCGAGGCCGCTGTGGCGCTGCAGCGCGCCGCGACCGGTTGGCTGGGCGCTCACCCCGGCTTCGAATTCCGCTGGCCGTCGCTGGACCTGCAGCCCTTGTTGCTGCAGCTGCTGGCCTTGGCGGCCGAGGGCGACGAGGCCATCGCGCGCGGCGCGGCGATGTTCCACCTCGGCCTGGCCGATGCGTTGGCGCAGCGCGCCATGGCCGCCGCCGCCGAGACCGACGTGCACACGGTGGTGCTGGCGGGGGGCTGCTTCGCCAACCGCATCCTTCGTGAACGGCTCGAGCAGGCCCTGGTGCGCGCCGGACTGCGCGTGTTGCAGCCGCAACTCGCCGGTTGTGGCGACGCCGGCCTGGCACTGGGCCAGGCCTGGGTGGCCGCCGCAGCGTGCACGGCCGGCGCCACGCCGAGCGCACTGGAAATGCAGGGTTGAATATGGGCCCAACCCGCGCGCGCCGGCCGGGCGCGGCACCGACACACCGCGTTCGCATACACCAGGGAGACAGTAAACCATGAAGACCGACCCCCGACGCGCACTCACCCAGCACACCTACGCGCTGGTGCTGGCCGGCGGCCGTGGCAGCCGCCTGCGCCAGCTGACCGACCACCGCGCCAAGCCGGCGGTGCACTTTGCCGGCACCATGCGCATCATCGATTTCGCGCTCGGCAACTGCGTCAATTCCGGGCTGCGGCGCATCGGTGTGCTGACGCAGTACAAGGCGCAGAGCCTGATCCGCCATGTCGAGCGCAGCTGGGGCTTCCTCGAGGCCAGCCTGGGCGAGTATGTGGACATCGTGCCGGCGCAGCAGCGCCGCGACGAACGCTGGTACACCGGCACCGCCGATGCCGTCTATCAGAACCTGGACATCCTGCGCGAGTCGCGGCCCAAGTACGTGGTCGTGCTGGGTGGTGACCACATCTACAAGATGGACTACGGCGTGCTGCTGGCCGAGCACGTGGAGCGCGGCGCCGACATGAGCGTGGCCTGCCTGCAGGTGCCGCTGGCCGATGCCTGCGAGTTCGGCGTCATGACGGTGGACGCGCAGGACCGCATCGTCGCCTTCGACGAAAAGCCGGCCCACCCGAAGCCGCTGCCCGACAAGCCCGACCATGCGCTGGCCAGCATGGGCATCTATGCCTTCAATGCCGACTTCCTGGTCGAGCAACTGGAGCGCGATGCCGCCGATCCGGCATCGAGCCACGATTTCGGCAAGGACCTGATCCCGCGGCTGGTGCATTCGGCGCAGGTCCATGCGCACCGCTTCGAGAACAGCTGCGTCAACATGGTCGGCGACCGGCCCTACTGGCGCGACGTGGGCACGCTCGACGCCTACTGGGAGGCCAACCTGGACCTGACGCATGTGGTGCCCGAGCTGAACCTGTACGACGAGGCCTGGCCGATGCTGGGGCGGCAGCCGCACCGGCCGCCGGCCAAGTTCGTGTTCGACGATGCCGGCCGCCGCGGCGTCGCGGTGGACTCGCTGGTGTCCGACGGCTGCATCGTCAGCGGCGCGCTGGTGCGCCGCTCGATCCTGTTCTACAACGCCCGGGTGGGCGAGGGCAGCACGGTCGAAGACTCGGTCGTGCTGCCCGGCGTGCAGATCGGGCGCGACGTGCGCCTGAAGCGCAGCATCGTCGACAAAGGCTGTGTGCTGCCCGACGGCCTGCGCGTCGGCTTCGATCCGGCGCGCGACCGCGAGCGCTTCAACGTCACCGAGCGCGGCGTCGTGCTCATCTCGCCCGACATGCTGGGCCACGCCGGCTGGCTCGACACGCGTTAGTCGCGGGGCGTCGTCGCGCGTCCGGCGGCGCATTGCCCCGGGCGGACCGCGCTGCATGGCCTGGTGCCGCGGCAGTTCACCCGGATGTGCCGTGTCGACCCGCTTGCGCTCGCGCTTGCTGGACCGGCGATGGTGGCGATACGGACGGGTTCCCCGGCTCGCAGCGGGTCACTGTTGATTCTGAACGTCGCGAGCAAGGCGTCGAGTGCCGGAGTCTGGCCGCCGAATGGGTGTGAACAAGTGCATTTGAACCGCCCATCCTCGATGGGCCGGCACTCAATGGGTGCTCTGCAACGTCGGCCGCGCTCATTGCCGATGGCGGCCACGCATGCGACGCGGGTATGCTGTGCATCGTCAGGGGGTCGTCAGGGCGTTCGCAATGGCAAAGACGCGTGTATTCATCAGCCACATCTCTTCCGAGACGGCACTGGCTCAGGCGGTGAAGCAGCGCCTGCAGCGCGACTTCCTGGGCCTGCTGGACATCTTCGTGTCCTCCGACCAGACGACGATCCGCGCCGGGTCGAAGTGGCTCGAGGAGGTTGACAAGGCACTGAAGGGCGCCGACGTGCAGATCGTGCTGGCCAGCAAGGAATCCGTCGGACGCCCTTGGGTCAACTTCGAGGCCGGTGCGGTGTGGCTGCGCGGCATCCCGGTGATTCCGTTGTGCCACTCGGGGATGACGCCGGAAGAACTGCCGGTGCCGCTGAGCATGCTGCAGTCGGTCAGCGCCGACGACCCGGGTGGCCTGCGCAAGCTCTACGACACCTTGGCGCTGCGCGCGAAGGTCGATGCGCCCGCCATCGACTTCGCGGCGGTGGCGTCTGAGCTGAAGGCTCTCGAAACACGACAGGCCGCGGCGGCGATGGCCGTGGAGCTGGTCCGCGAGCCGCGCATCCTGTGTGCGTCGAACGCTCAATATGCGCAGCCGGCCTATGGTTTCGACTACGACATCGCTGCGATCGAGTCGGCGTTTCCGGGACGCAGCCTGGTCGACAAGGCGCTGACCTTGAAACGGCTGCGCACACTGCTGACCGAGCAACGCTTCGACATCGTGCACCTGGCCTTGCCTGTGCACCCACGCAGCGGCGAACTCATTTTTTCCGAAGTCGACATCCAGACCAATCTGCCGCGCACCGGTCAGGTCGAATCGATGCCGGTATCGGCCTTCGTCAGCCTGCTCGGCGAATCGCAGACGCGCCTGGTGGTGATCGCCACCTGTCGCGTGCCCCTGGTGGTGGCGCAGGAGGTGCAAAAGGTGGCGCACATGGCCGCCAGTGACGACGACATCACCGGTGAGCAGGCCAAGGCATGGGCCGAATGTTTCTACGACTTGCTGGCGCGGGGGCGTTCGGTGCACAAGGCCTTCGAGCTGACGAAATCGCAAGTCGACGTGCCGATGCGCGTGTTCGAGGCCAGGCTCGACGTGGCCTTCGCGGTGACCAAGTCCTGAGACCGATCCGCCGCGGGTGGCAGGCATGCTCGCCTGATGACGGTAGACCCTATCAATTTGTCACGTAGGGATGCCTCCTGCGCGGACTCAACCTGGCGTGGACCGCCGCGTCGGCCAGGTCAATCGCCGCGGCGGCGCCAACCCGCTATTCGCGAGGCAAGTTGTTGTCTGAAGCTCCCATGATCCGCGCTCTCTGCCTCAGTCTCGCGCTTGCGGCCGGCATCGCACCTGCCGCGGCCTCGGTCGAGACGCGTCTGCTGACGCTCATCGGCCAATCGGCGGTGGTCGACGTCTACGCACCGGCAACGCGACCGCGCGCGCTGGCAGTAGTCGCGCACGGATTCACCCGATCGCGCGCTCAGCATGTCATGCTCGCCGAGCGCCTGGCGGAGGCGGGCTTTCTCGTTGCGGTGCCCGATCTGCCGCACGCGGTGCGGCACGAGGCGAACGCAGACGCCATCGTGGCGTTGGTTGCCGCGATCGTGGCCGAACACAAGCTCGACGCTGTGCCCGTCGTGTTGATCGGGACGTCGGCCGGCGGGCTGGCTGCGCTGCTCGCAACCGACCGCGTGCCGCGGCTGGCACTCTGGGTCGGGCTCGACCCAGTCGACGCTTTCGGCCAATCCAGGGGCATTGCGCGCAGCCTGCGCGCGCCCGCGGTGGTGCTGCGTGCTCCGAGTGGCGCATGCAATGTCTCCGGCAGCGCGCGGCGCATTGCCGCCTGGCTGCCCCATCGGCGCATGGAGCGGCGCATCGCCGGTGCCTCGCACTGTGATTTCGAGGACACGACCGACTGGGGCTGCGAGTCGATCTGCGGCCCAGCCGACGCGACGCGTCAAGCGCTGATCGTCGCGGAGACTGTCAGGGTGGCTCGCGAAGCCGTTGCCGACTGACCACGCAGCGGGCGCAGCGCGGCGGCCGGATCGAAGCCGACTTCGGGAGCGGCTGACACTCCGTTGCTTTCGATCGAACAGATTGGCTGTGGACGCTTGGGCCACGCCGCCGAAGCCCGGCCAGCGCACGCAACGTCGTGGGCCCGTGGTGCCTGAAGCCCAGAGCATGCAGGTCGTACGGCGCCAGCGGACCGCTGTCTCGTCCCGGCAGGCGAGGAAGCTAGCCTTCTTCCAGCACCATGTCGATTGCGCCGCAGGGGCATTCGGCGGCGCAGATGCCGCAGCCCTTGCAGTAGTCGTAGTTGAACTCGAAACGTTGGCCGGGGCCGAGCTTGATGACCGCGTTGTCGGGGCACACGCCGTAGCAGTTGTCGCACTCGAAGCAGTTGCCGCAGCTCAGGCAGCGCCGCGCCTCGAACAGCGCGTTGGCGGCACTCAGCCCGCCCTGCACCTCGTCGAAGCTGCTGGTGCGGCGGGCGATGTCCAGTTGCGGGCGCAGCGTCTTCGGCGCGTCGCTGTAGTACCAGGGGTTCAGCCGCTCGAAGGTGGCCGGCGCGTGCTTCGGCGGCGGCTCGACGCGCGTGCCGCGCAGCCAGGCGTCGATATGGCGCGCGGCCTTCTTGCCGTGGCCGACCGCCACGGTGACGTTGCGTTCGGCCGGCACCATGTCGCCGCCGGCGAACAGGCCCGGGTGGCTGGTCATCATCGTGGCCGGGTCCACCTGCACCACGCCGTCTTGCATCTGCAGCCCCGGCACGCCATCCAGCAGCGACAGGTCCACGTCCTGGCCCAGCGCCAGCACCAGCGAATCGGCTTCCAGCGTCTCGAACTCGCCGGTGGGCTGCGGGTTGCCGTGGGCGTCGAGCACCATCTTCTCGATGGTCAGCGCGCCAGCGTCGCCCGAGCGCTTGATGGTCGAGAGCCACTTGACCATCACGCCTTCCTGCAGCGCCTCCTCGACCTCGAAGTCGTGCGCTGGCATCTTCTCGCGCGTGCGACGGTAGACGATGACGGCTTCGGTGGCGCCCAGCCGCTTGGCGGTGCGCGCCACGTCGATGGCGGTGTTGCCGCCGCCATAGACCACCACGCGGCGGCCCAGCATCGGCTTGTCCTCGCCTTCCATGCTGCGCAGCACCGCCACCGCGTCGAGGATGCGCGAGCTGTCCTTGGCCGGGATGTAGGCGCGCTTGGCGATGTGCGCGCCCACCGCCAGGAAGGCGGCGTCGTAGCCGCCATCCTTCATGGTCTGCGCCAGGTCGAAGACCTTGGCATTGAGCTTCAAGGTCACGCCCAGGTCGACGATGCGCTGCATCTCGGCGTCCAGCACCGCGCGCGGCAGCCGGTACTTGGGGATGCCGAAGCGCATCATGCCGCCGGCCATCGGGCCGGCCTCCACCACTGTGACGGCGTGGCCCAGGCGGCGCAGGTGGTAGGCCGCCGACATGCCCGAGGGCCCGGCGCCGACCACCAGCACCTGCTTGCCGCTATCCGCCGCCGGCGCGTCGAAGCGCCAGCCCTGCTGCAGCGCCTCGTCGCCCAGGAAGCGCTCCACCGAGTTGATGCCCACCGCCGCGTCGAGCTTGCCGCGGTTGCACACGCCCTCGCAGGAGTGGTAGCACACGCGGCCCATGATCGCGGGGAAGGGGTTGTCGCGCACCAGGTGGCGCCAGGCCGTCTGGTAGTCGCCGCTTTCGGCATGGAACAGCCAGCCCTGGATGTCCTCGCCGGCAGGGCACTGCGCATTGCAGGGCGGCAGCCGGTCGACGTAGATCGGGCGCTCGGTGCGCCAACTGCCCGTCTTGTTGGCCAGCGACGAGCCGGGGTCGAGCGTGATGGCGAAGGGTTTCTGCATCGTCATGCCTCCAGCGCGTCGTCGAGCAGGCCGAAGCGGCGGATGTTGCGGTCGGCTTCGGCCTGGATCATCGCCAGCATCTGCGGCTGGCCCGGCGTGCCGAACAGGTGCGCGAAGCGCTTCTGCGGCTTCAGGTAGTCCGCAACAGGCACGCGATGGCGGATCTTCGTCACCGCCGTCACCTCGCCATGCCGCGCCTCGAACACCGGGAAGATGCCGGTCTCGCGCGCCAGCCGCGCCAGGCGGATGGTGTCGTGGCTGGCCGAGCCCCAGCCCAGCGGGCAGGGCACCAGGATGTGCAGGTAGCGCGCGCCGTGCACGGCCATGGCCGTCTCGACCTTGGCTTCCAGGTCGCGCAGGTCGGCCACGGTGGCGGTGGCCACGTAGGGGATCTCGTGCGCCATCGCGATCCGCGGCAGGTTCTTGCCCTGGCCGAAGGGCGCGCCCGGCGCCGCACCCACCGCCATCGTGGTGGTGGTGCGCGCGGCCGGCGGCGTGGCGCTGCTGCGCTGCACCCCCGTGTTCATGTAGGCCTCGTTGTCGTAGCAGATGTAGAGCACGTCGTCGTTGCGCTCGAACATGCCCGACAGGCAGCCGAAACCGATGTCGGTGGTGCCGCCGTCGCCGCCCTGAGCCAGCACGCGCACGCTGCTTTGCGCCTGCCCTGCTTTCGCGGCCTTGACCTTCAGCGCCGCGGCGATGCCGGTGCCCACTGCCGCCGCATTGCCGAACAGCGAGTGGATCCACGGCAACTGCCAGGACGTCTCCGGGTACGGCGTGGAAAAGACCTCCAGGCAGCCGGTGGCATTGGCGGCGATCAGCTGGTTGCCGGTGGCGCGCATGGCGGCGTCGACCGCATAGCGCGCGCCCAGCGCTTCGCCACAGCCTTGGCAGGCGCGGTGGCCGGAATTGAGCGAGTTGCTGCGCTCGGTGCTGGCCTGCACGCTGCGCTGCTCGGGCGCCAGCAGGCGGTTGCCCACCGTGAAGGTGCCGGTCTGGTAGAACTTGACGGGAGCGTTCATGGTCAACTCACCTTCGAGGCCACGGTGCCCACGTCGCGCAGCAGGTTCTCGGCGATCGGCCCGCTGCGCCGCATCTGCGCCTCGCGTTCCAGCTGGCGGTTGACGATGCGCCAGTCCAGGTCCAGAAAGCTCAGCGCCGGCAGCTTGCCGGCCTGCGCTTCGAGCAGCATGCGCCGCAGCGACGCCTGCGTGATCGCCCGCCCGCCCAGGCCGGCCACCACGGTGCTACCCTGCAGCTGCAGGCCCGACAGCGCCAGCCGCACGTCGGTGGAGACCACGCCGCCCAGACCCACCGAGAAGCTCTTTTCCAGCACCACCACGCGTTTGGCGCCCTGCAGCGCGCTGCGTACCGCCGCCAGCGGGAAGGGTCGGAACGAGCTGATGCCCAGCACGCCGAAGCGCTGGCCCTCGCGGCGCAGTTCGTCCACCGTTTCGCGCAGCGTGCCCAGCACCGAGCCCAGCGCCACCACCACCGTCTCGGCGTCGTCGAGGTGGTAGCCGCGCAGCAGCCCGCCGGTGTTGCGGCCGAAGTGCTGCTGGAACTCGGCCGCGATCTGCGGGATGCGCTCCAGTGCCGTCAGCTGCTTGGCATGCGCCAGGTAGCGCACTTCCATGAAGGCCTCGGGCCCGACCATCGCGCCGATGGACACCGGCTCGGCCACGTCCAGCACCTGACGCGGCTCATACGCGGGCAGGAAGCCATCGACCTGCGCCTGCGTGGGCATGTCCACGCGTTCGAAGGCATGCGTCAGGATGAAGCCGTCCATGCACACCATCACCGGCATGCTCAGCTCCTCGGCCAGCTTGAAGGCCTGGATGTGCAGGTCCAGCGCCTCCTGGTTGTGCGCGGCGAACAGCTGGATCCAGCCGCAGTCGCGCTGGCTCATGCTGTCGCTGTGGTCGTTCCAGATGTTGATGGGCGCGCCGATGGCCCGGTTGGCCACGGTCATGACGATCGGCAGCCCCAGGCCGCTGGCGTTGTAGACCGCCTCGGCCATGAACAGCAGGCCTTGGCTGGCGGTGGCGGTGTAGCTGCGCGCGCCGGCGGCCGAGGCGCCGATGGCCACGCTCATCGCCGCGAACTCACTTTCCACATTGATGAACTCGCACGGGGCGAGCGTGCCGTCCTTGACCAGCTCGCCCAGCCCTTCGACGATGTGCGTCTGCGGGCTGATCGGGTAGGCGCAGATGACCTCGGGGCGGCACAGCGCCACCGCCTCGGCCACGGCCTTGGAACCTTCAATCTGCTTCAGCACGGGCCAGTTCCTCCATCTCGTTCTTCACGAAAGCGTAGGCCTCGGTGGCCGCGGCGACATTGCCTTCAGCCACCCGGCCGCCGAACTTGGCGCGGATGGCGTGGGACACCGCGTCCAGCGTGATCAGCCCCGACAGCGCGGCAAAGCCGCCCAGCAGCACGGCATTGGGCAGCGGCCGGCCCAGGTGCTTGAGTGCGATCTCGGTGGCCGGCACGGTGACCAGCCGCTCGCGCTGGTAGCGCTGCTCGATCTCGGCCAGGCCCAGCGCATGGAAGTCGTGCCGGCTGTTGATGAGCACGTAGCCGTCGGGCTTCAGGCCCTGGAACACGTCCACCTGGTGCAGCAGCGTCGGGTCCTGCACGATCAGCACGTCGGGCGCCAGGATCGGCTCGCGCAGGCGGATGTCCTGGTCGGCGATGCGGCAGAAGGCCACCACCGGCGCGCCGGTGCGCTCCGAGCCGAAGCTGGGGAAGGCTTGCGCGTGGCGGCCCTGCTCGAAGGCGGCGAGTGACAGCATTTCAGCCGCCGACACCACCCCCTGGCCGCCGCGGCCATGAATCCGGATCTGCAGCATGCGCAACGCCCCGTAAAGCCTCGGTACGCGGCATTCTTCGGCCTGGGCGGCGCGTGGGGCTTGCGCCGCATCAAGCGCGTGCCGGTTGCCGCGCACGGCGGCGGGGCCGGCCGGTTCCGGACAGGGCAGCGCAGCACGCTTGACTTCGCTCAAGCCTTGACACGCGCGCAGGCCCGAACATGCGGCGCTTCGCGCCTCGCAACTCAATCGGCCCCACCCCCATGAATACCGCACACCCCTATGTCTACCTGTTCGGCAGCTCGCGCACCGACGGCGCCGCCACGATGAAGAACCTGCTCGGCGGCAAGGGCGCCAACCTGGCCGAGATGTGCCGGCTGGGCATCACCGTGCCATCGGGCTTCACCATCAGCACCGAGGCCTGCACGGTATTCACCGAGCAGGGCAAGGCCGCGGCGCTGAAGCTGATCGAAACCGAGGTGCGCGACGGCGTGGCCTTCGTCGAGAAGGAAATGGGCAAGCGCTTCGGCAACGCCGCCGACCCGCTGCTGCTGTCGGTGCGCTCGGGCGCGCGCGCCTCGATGCCCGGCATGATGGACACGATCCTGAACCTGGGCCTGAACGACGAGGCCGTGGCCGGCTTGGCCGCCAAGGCCGGCAATGCGCGCTTTGCGTGGGATTCCTACCGCCGCTTCGTACAGATGTATGGCGACGTGGTCATGGGCCTGAAGCCGGTGTCGAAGGAGGACCACGACCCCTTCGAGGTGGTGATCGACGTGCTCAAGGACAAGAAGGGCGTGAAGCTCGACACCGAGCTCGACACCGAGGACCTGATGGAACTGGTGGCACGCTTCAAGGCACTGATCCGCGCGCGCATCGGCCGCGACTTCCCGACCGACCCGTGGGAACAGCTGTGGGGCGCGGTGGTGGCGGTGTTCGAGAGCTGGAACAACGACCGTGCCCGCGTCTACCGAGAGCTGAACGACATCCCGCAATCCTGGGGCACGGCCGTCAACGTGCAGGCCATGGTCTTCGGCAACCTGGGCGACAGCAGCGCCACTGGCGTGGCCTTCACGCGCGATGCCGGCACCGGCGAGGACCTGTTCAATGGTGAGTTCCTGGTCAACGCGCAGGGCGAGGACGTGGTGGCCGGCATCCGCACGCCGCAGCAGGTGTCGCTGGTGGGTTCGCGCCGCTGGGCCGAGTTGGCGCTGGTGGGCGAGCAGGAGCGGCGCACCAAGTACCCGTCGCTGGAAGAGCTGATGCCGCAGATCTACCAGCAGTTGCTGCAGGCCGAGACCCTGCTCGAGAACCACTTCAAGGACATGCAGGACCTGGAGTTCACGATCCAGGAAGGCAAGCTGTGGATGCTGCAGACGCGCAACGGCAAGCGCACCGGCACGGCCATGGTGCGCATCTCCATGGAGATGCTGCAGCAGGGCATGATCGACGAGAAGACCGCGCTGCAGCGCGTGGCGCCCGACCGGCTGAACGAATTGCTGCACCCGGTGTTCGACACCCAGGCGTTGGCCGACGCCACCGTGATCGCCCGCGGGCTGCCGGCCAGCCCCGGCGCGGCCAGCGGGCAGATCGTGTTCCATGCCGACGAGGCCGACGCCTGGGCCAAGCAGGGCAAGGCGGTCATCCTGGTGCGCCAGGAGACCTCGCCCGAGGACCTGCGCGGCATGAGCGTGGCCAAGGGCATCCTCACCGCGCGCGGCGGCATGACATCGCACGCCGCAGTGGTGGCGCGCGGCATGGGCAAGTGCTGCGTGTCCGGCGCCGGCGCGGTGCACGTGGACCTGAAGGCGCGATGCATGAGCATCGGCACGCAGACCTTTGCCGAAGGCGAGTGGCTGTCGTTGAATGGATCGACTGGCGAGGTCTTCGCCGGCCAACTCGCCACCAAGGACGCCGAACTCAGCGGTGACTTCGGCAAGCTGATGGCGCTGGCCGACAAGTACAAGCGGCTGGAGGTGCGCACCAACGCCGATACGCCGGAAGAAGCCAAGGTGGCGCGCAGCTTCGGCGCCACCGGCATCGGCCTGTGCCGCACCGAGCACATGTTCTTCGAGGGCGAACGCATCAACGCGGTGCGCGAGATGATCCTGGCCGATGACGAGGCCGGCCGCCGCAAGGCGCTGGCCAAGCTGCTGCCGATGCAGCGCGGCGACTTCGAAGGCTTGTTCCGTGAGATGAGCGGCCTGCCGGTGACGATCCGCCTGCTCGACCCGCCGCTGCACGAGTTCGTGCCGCACGACGAGGCCGGCCAGAAGGTGATGGCGCAGCAGATGGGCGTGTCGCTGGCCAAGATCCGCATGCGTGTGGACGACCTGGCCGAGGTCAACCCGATGCTCGGCCACCGCGGCTGCCGGCTGGGCATCACCTATCCCGAGATCACCGAGATGCAGGCCCGCGCCATCTTCGAGGCCGGGCTGAACATGAAGGCGCAGGGTGTGGACGTGCGCTGCGAGATCATGGTTCCGCTCGTGGGCACGGTGCGCGAGTTCAATGCCCAGTCGCAGGTGATCCGCGGCGTGGCGGCGCAGGTCTTTGCCGAGCGCGGCGAAGGGCTCGAATACATGTTGGGCACGATGATCGAGACGCCGCGCGCCGCGCTGGTGGCCGACAGCATCGGCAAGCAGGCCGAGTTCTTCAGCTTCGGCACCAACGACCTGACGCAGATGACGATGGGCTTCTCGCGCGACGACGCCGGCAAGTTCCTGCCCGAGTACCTGAAGAAGGGCCTCTACGAACACGATCCCTTCCGCAGCATCGACCAGAAGGGCGTGGGACTGCTGGTGGAGATGGCGGTGCAGAAGGGCCGCGCGGTGCGAGCGGATATGGAGTTGGGCGTATGTGGCGAACACGGCGGCGACCCGGCGTCGGTGGCCTTCTTCCACCGCGCCGGGCTGGACTACGTGAGCTGCTCGCCCTTTCGCGTGCCGATCGCGCGGCTGGCGGCGGCGCAGGCGGCGATTGGGGATTGATGCGAACCCGGGTCTGACAGCACAGTGTTGCCGCCTGCTTGCGGCGCATTGCCGTCGTTCAATGCGCGCTGTTGAGGCACACGCTGTCCGCCAGCGGGGTGGCCAACTCCGTTCAGCCAAATTCCTATTCACTCCTTTGGCCACCCCGCTGTCGGCCAGATTCCGTGGTCCGCAAAGTCCGCTGAGCGCAGCGGCGTGCGAAGGCCGTGTTCCTGCTGCCGAAGCGCGCTGCGGGTGCCGGCAACGCCGGCGAGGGGGTGGCCGGCGGAGTGAATTTGGGCTGAACACAGCCGGCTACCCCCTCGTCGGCTTTGCCTGCAGCGGCGCCAGAACGCAACGAGAACAGCGAGCCTGAAAAGAAGGGCGGCTATGCGCCAGTTGGCGACTCTGGCTGCCGGCCCAAGACAAGCAGGCGGCCAATCCTTGTTCAGGGCAGCGTTGCGCTTGTCCCTCACGTCAGCGCTGAAGGCACCGGGGGCAGGGCGCGTCCGTGTAAAACCCGTCGCAGAGTCATCTGTATGTGAAAAACGAAAAATGCACTCCAACAAAACGATTGGACGATCGTCGCCTGTGGGACGCAACATTGGCGCAACAACAGATTGGACCGTGCCTTGGACCTTGCCCGCTTCCCCCGCATCCGACTCGGCCACTTCCCGACGCCGCTCGAGCCGCTGGACAACCTGACACGGCTGCTGGGCGGGCCGCGCCTGTGGATCAAGCGGGACGACTGCACCGGCCTGTCGACCGGCGGCAACAAGACCCGCAAGCTCGAGTTCCTGATGGCCGAAGCTCAAGCCAGGCAGGCCGACGTCGTGATCACCCAAGGCGCGACGCAGTCGAACCACGCTCGCCAGACCGCGGCCGCAGCGGCAAAGCTGGGCATGCAGTGCCACATCCTGCTCGAGGACCGCACCGGTTTCACTGAGTTCGACTACACCGACAACGGCAACGTGCTGCTCGACCGGCTGCATGGCGCCACGGTCGAGCGCCGTGCCGGCGGCAGCAACATGCAGGCCGAGATGGAGTCCGTGGCCGCGCAACTGACGCAGGCGGGGCGCCGGCCGTACGTGATACCGGGCGGCGGGTCGAACCCGGTCGGTGCACTGGGCTATGTCAATGCTGCGCTCGAGCTGGTCAACCAGTCGGTTGAGATGGGCCTGCGCATCGATGTCCTGATGCATGCCACCGGCAGCGCCGGCACCCAGGCGGGCCTGGTGGCGGGCCTGCAGGCCATGAACAGCACGATCCGGCTGCTCGGCATCGGCGTGCGCGCGCCGCGCGACAAGCAGGAAAGCATGGTCTTCGGCCTGGCCTGCCTCACCTGGGCCCTGCTGGGCTTGCATGGCGAGTTGCCGCGCGCCGCGGTCGAGGCCAACTGCGACTACGTCGGCGGCGGCTACGGCGTGCCCACGCCCGGCATGGCCGAGGCCGTCACCCTGCTTGCCCAGAGCGAAGGTCTCCTGCTCGACCCCGTGTACTCGGGCAAGGGCATGGCGGGTTTGATCGACCTGGTGCGCAAGGGCCGCTTCGCCAAAGACCAGAACATCGTCTTCCTGCATACCGGCGGGTCGGCCGCGCTGTTCGGCTATCCCGACGCGTTCGGCCTCGCGACATCCTGAAATCGACCCCTTCGAAGGAGAAGCTCATGATCGTTTCCCGTTCCGTCTCGCTGTTGCGGCTGGGCGCCCTGTCGCTGGTGGCCACCGCCGCCTGCGCGACCTCGGCCAGCGCGCAGACCACGCTGCGGCTTTCGACCTACGTCAACGAGGTCGACATCCGCTACCAGGGTTTCAAGAAGTTCGGTGAACTGGTCGCCGCGAAGACCGCGGGCCGCGTCAAGGTCGAGGTGTTTCCGTCCTCGACGCTGCACGGCTGGAGCGAAGGCATCGACGCCGTGCTCGGCGGCGTGTCCGACATCAGCTGGATGCCGGCCGACAAGCGCCTGCCCTGCTACCGCGTGACCTCGCTGTACCCGATGGTCGTCGACATGGGCAAGCAGATCGAACTCGACGCCGCCTATGCCGCGTTGATGAAGGATGAGGCAGCCAAGGCCGGCCTGGTGCCGCTGATCAACTCGAACTACTCCTACGACCAGGAATGGTGGTTCAAGACCAACGGTGTCGACCTCGCCAAGCTCGACGGCAAGCTGGTGCGCTCGATCGGTCCGCTGGTGTCGATGATGATCGAGACCTGGGGCGGCAAGCCGGTGTTCATCGCGCCCAAGGAGGTGTTCCAATCCGCTGAGCGCGGCGTGGTCGATGGCATCAACATGGGCGTGGCCACGTACAGCGCCTGGAAGCTGTGGGGCGTGATGCCGCACATGGTCAAGGCCAACATGTTCTACGGCAACATCATCTACATGATCAACAAGCGCAAGTTCGACACGCTGAGCCCTGCCGACCAGAGCGCGGTGCTGGCCGCGGCGCGTGAGTCGGAGGTGTGGCTCAAGCCCGAGTACGAGAAGTCGGTCGACGCCAGCATCGCCGATGCCGTCAAGCAGGGAGGCACCGTCACCGCAGTGGCGCCGGCCAAGCGCAAGGCGATGGTCGATCCCATCGCCGTCAAGTGGAAGCCCGAGGTCGACACCGCCTGCGGCGCCGACCTGGCGAACAAGGTGCGCACGCTGTTCGGCCAGAACGCGCTGTAAGTGCTCATGCTGGCGATGCTGCTGCGCCGCGTCGAGCGGCTGGCCGTCTGGCTGGCCGGCCTCGGCGCGGGCATCATCGTCGTGCAGATGCTGTGGATCTCGTACGGCGTGTTCATGCGCTACGGGATGTCCAGTCCCGACGGCACGGTGACCGAGGCGACAGCGCTGCTGCTGTTCCCGGCCGCGTTCCTGGGCTTGGCCTTCGCGCTCAAGGAGGACGCCTATCCCAAGGTGACCTTCCTGCCTGACGCGCTGGGTCCGCGCGGCCGGCGCCGACTGGAGGCGCTGAACCTGGTGCTGATGATCGCCGTCGGTGGCTTCTTCGCGATCGCTGCGGTGGATGCCACGCGCAACTCGTTCGTCTCGGGCGCAGCCTCGGAAATCCTGCTCTGGCCGCGCTACCTGTTCTGGGCGCCGGGAGCGGTGGCCCTGGTGGTCTTCACGGCCTACGTCGTGCTCAAGCTGGCCGTGCTGCTGACGACCCCTGCACCGCAGCCGGCGCGCCGCGGCTGAACCTGGAGCGACCATGGAGTGGTACCACGTCGGGGCTGGCTTGCTGGTGCTGCTGGTGTTGTTCATCGGCCTGGGCCTGTCGATCCCGTTCGCACTCGCAGCCGCGTCGTTGCCCTTCCTGTTCTACATCCAGGGCTGGTCGACCGCGCTGGTCAGCAGCGAGCTCAAGCTGTGGGGCGTGTGGATCGACTACGTGCTGCTCGCGGTGCCCCTGTTCGTCTTCCTGGGCGAGCTGATCGGGCGCTCCAATATCGGGCCCAACCTGTACCAGTTCATGCACCGCGGCGTGCGCGTGCGCGGCTCGGCCGCCTATGGCAGCATCGCCGCCTGCGCAGGCTTCGGCGCGGTGTGCGGCTCGTCGATGGTCGGCTCGCTGACGATCGGCGGCGTGGCCTTGCCAGAGATGAAGAAGCTGGGCTACGACAACCGCCTGTCCAGCGGTGTGCTGGCCGCCGGCGGCACGCTGAGCGTGCTGATCCCGCCCAGCCTGATCCTGCTCTTCTACGGCATCGTCACCGACACCTCGATCGGCGAGCTGTTCATCGCCGGCATCGTGCCCGGGGTGGTGCTGGTGCTGCTGTTCTGCGTGGTGGTCTATGTCTGGGGCCGGCTGCACCCGTCGCACATCCCCGATGTCGATGAATCCACCCGCAGCAGCCTGCGCGAGATGCTGGTCTCGCTGGGCCCCATCCTCCTGATCGGGCTTGTGATCACGCTGTCGATCTACACCGGTATCGCCACCCCGACCGAAGCCGCCGCGGTGGCGGCGCTGCTGACGGTCATCCTGGCCTTCGGCGTCGGCGGACTGGACTTTGCCGGCTTCAAGGCGGCGCTGATGGCCACGATGCGCACCATGGGCTACCTGGGCCTGCTGCTGTCGGCCGGCGTGCTGTTCGGCTTCGTCATGACCTACTACCGCGTGCCGCAGCAGTTCACCGAGCTGTTCCTGTCCTACCAGTTCGGCCCCTATGTAGTGCTGGCGATCGTGATCGTGTTCTACATCGTGCTCGGCATGTTCCTCGAGCCGGTGTCGATGACCTTCATCACGTTGCCGACGATCTTCCCGCTGATGCAGGCGGCCGGCTTCGACATGATCTGGTTCGGCATCGTCTACACCATCACGATGGAGATCGCGGTGCTGACGCCGCCGGTGGGGCTCAACCTGTACGTGATACAGGGGATCAGCCGGGGCACGATCTCGATCGGCGAGGTGATCGTCGGCTGCCTGCCGTTCATCGCCAGCATGTGCTTGCTGATCGCGCTGCTGATCGCGATGCCGGGAACCGCGACATGGCTGCCGGCCGCGATGAAATGACGCCAGCCCTGGTCGGGCCTTGAGATGGCCACGGCCCGCGGCTGCGGCAGCCACGCCGCCGACAATGTCCGCACCTGGGGGGCCGCGGCAATGGAACTGAAGTGGCTTGACGACTACATCGCATTGATCGAGACCGGCAGCTTCTCGGCCGCGGCCGCGCGTCGTCATGTCTCGCAGCCGGCCTTCTCGCGGCGCATCCAGATGCTCGAAGACTGGCTGGGCGTGACCTTGATAGACCGCACGCGCAAGCCGCTGCAGTTCACGGCCGTGGCCAAGGACAACCAGCTCGGATTTCGCAGCCTGGTGGCGCGCATCTACGAATTCCGCGCCGTGCTCAAATCCGAGTCGCTGGACAGCGCCGGCATCACCATCGCGGCGCAGCACACGCTGGCCGCAGCGTATGTGCCAGGCTTTCTTGCGCGGCTGCGGCACCTGGACCCCGATCAGAACTTCAGGATCCGTTCGGAGAACCGCGCCGACAGCGTGGCCATGCTGATGCGCGGCGAGGCCGAGATCCTCATCACCTACGACACACCGCAGTCGCCGTGCAACGTGCCCGAACAACTGGCACGGCGCCACGTGCTCGGGCAGGACGACCTGATGCTCGTGGCCTGCCCAGCGCTGCACAAGGACCTGAGCAAGACTGCCGAAGGCGGGCGGGTACCGATGCTGTGCTTTCCGCCGGACAGCTTCTTCGGCCAGGTGGTGCGTGCAGAGGTCCTGCCGGAGCTGATGCGTCGCCAGCAGGTGGTGGTGCGCTGTGTCAGTGAGTTCGCGATGGCTCTGCGCGAGCTGGCACTGGTCGGCCAGGGCGCTGCCTGGTTGCCGGCCTCGCTGATCCAGGACGATCTGGCACGCAAGAGCCTGCTGCCATTGGGCCGGCTGGGCCACTCGGTGCGCATGGACATCGTTGTCTTCTTCGCAGTGCTTCCGGGCGACCGGGGCGACAACCTGCAGCGCAGCTTCGAATTGCTGCGTGGCGATTCGACACGGCCGCCGGGCGCTGCGGTCGATCGGGCTCGGCGGCTGCCCAGGGGCAAGCGGCCGTCGGCGCGCGCCGCACGACGTCAAGACAGAGCATGACCCCATCGCTGCGCGAGCGGCCTGCGATCTGAGGATGGGGGATGCCGCCGCGACCCCTTCGTGGCCAGGACTCGGTGCCCGAGTCGGCAGAGCTTGGCAACGGGTCCGCAGGCGGGCACCGGGCACCGCACTGTCGGGCGTGATCGCGCTGGCCGCCACCTTCGTCGCCACGCTGTATGGTGGGCCGCAGCTGCTGTATGCACTGTTGTTCGGCGTGAGCTTCAACTACCTCAGCCACGATGCCCGAACCAAGCCGGGCATCGAGTTTGCAGGCCGAGCCGTACTGCGACTGGGCGTGGGCTTGCTGGGTGCCCGAATCACCGCAGCCCAGATCGCCGGCCTGGGCTGGGAGACCGCCGTGACGGTTGTCGCCGCCACCTCCACGACGCTGCTGTGTGGCCTGGCAGTCGGAAGGCAGCTGGGCATGAGCCGGGCGCAGCGGGTGCTGTCGGGCGGGGCGGTGGGCATCTGTGGTGCCTCGGCGGCGCTGGCGATCTCGGCCGTTCTGCCACGCGAGAAGGACGGCGACCGCTTCACGCTGATGGTGGTGGTCACGGTCACCGTGATGTCGACGCTGGCAATGATCGGCTACCCGCTGATTGCGCGATGGCTGGAACTACCACCCGCGCTGGCGGGCCTGTTCCTGGGCGGCTCGATCCACGACGTCGCCCAGGTCGTGGGTGCCGGCTACATGCTCGACGCTGAAACCGGCGACATCGCCACGATCGTCAAGCTGTTCCGCGTCGCGCTGTTGGCGGTGGTGGTGGTCATCGTCTCCGCCGCCTTCAAGGGTGCGCGCGAGCGGGCCCAGGCTGCCGTCGCGTCCGGCCGTGCTCCCGCGCGGCAAGCCCTCGTTCCCTGGTTCCTGTGGCTGTTCATCGGCATGGTCGTGCTCAACTCACTGGGCGCGATTCCGCCTGCTCTGCAATCCGGGTTGAGCGATTTCTCGCGTGCTTGCCTGGTCGTGGCGATCGCCGCGCTGGGCATGAAGACCAGCTTCGCCCAGCTGGCGCGGGCAGGCTGGAGGCCGCTGGCGCTGATCATCGTCGAAACAGTCTGGATTGCGGCTTTCGTGCTGGCGGTGATCCTCTGGAGCCGCTGACTCGCGCTGGCCAACGGTTGTTGGCGCCACAAAGCACGACAGCGCAGGAAGCGGGCTGCAGTGGCCCGCTGCGGCTGCCGTCGGGTGATGCGTCGGCCGCGCCGCGGCTGCGGGGCAGCGTCGTGCGCACCCTTCACGCCGGCGGTGCGTCGTCCGGTGATCGAGCGGCCTGCCGGTCGCGCTGACGGGCGCGCAAGGCCAGCCCCTTGGCCGCCTGGCAGCGGCGCACGATCTCGACCAGCACGCTGCCGGTCCAGCCGAAGGTGAACAGGCCCGACATGGCGATGATCGGCGCCAGCATGTGCCAGCCGTCGGGCAGCACGAAGTTGCCGTAGCCCACGGTGGTGTAGGTGTTGGCCGCGAAGAAGCCAGCGGCGCGCCAGTTGTCCACCAGTCCGCTGTACACCAGCGCGGCCGACCAGACCCAGATCTCCATCAGGTGCAACAGCAGCATCAGCAGCACCACCACGCCCATCAGCAGGTCCGGCCGCCAGGTGCCGCCGCGCGGGCCCAAGGCCTGCATGCTCGTCTCGAAGCGGTCGGTCAGCATGCGCATGGCGGCGGCGTGGATCAGCACGATCAGCAGCAGCATGCCGCCACCGAAGATGAAGTCCGGCACCGGCATGACCTGCGTCATGTGCTGGATCAGCGGCAGGTCGGTGCCCAGTGCTTCGACCTTGTCCAGCGCGTCGTGGGCCTCGGCCGGCGAGCGGGCCACGGCGCCCCAGGCTGCGCTGGCGGCGTCGGCAGGAGGCTGCGATTTCGCCATCGTCGGGTCGGTGGTTAGGGGGGCGGACCCTGCATGGGCTGCGGCGCGGGGCATGATATCCGCCGGCCGGCCGCGCGCCCCATCCGGGCAAGCGACAATGCGCGGCCGTACTGAACATCCCCCCGCCCCGAGGTCGAGCCATGGATCTGCAACTGCCCATCGTCATCATCGACGAACTGGCTGAAACCGTCGTCAAGTCCACCGCCACGCTGGACCTGGCCAGCGGCGAGATCCGCGGTGTCCAGTACCAGGACTACGACGTCGAAAGCCAGGGCCTGCCGGCGCTGGACGAGGACTACGAGTTCACCTGCGGCATGCTGTCCAACGCCGGGCGCGACGTGGAGTTCCGCGTCGAGGTGGATGCGATGTCGGGCAAGTACTCGGTCACGCCCAGCGAACTGCTGGAGCTGAAGGGCCGCGCGGCCAAACTGTTCACGCAGCCGCCGCCGCCGCGCTAGCGCCGGCTCTCAGCCCTGCAGCGCCGGTCGCTCGGCCATGCGTTCGCGCCAGCCCTGCAAGTGCGTCAGGCCGTCGTCGCCGGGCTTGTATTTCATCAGCCCCTTGGCAAAGTCCAGTGCGCACAGCAGCGTGATGTCGGCGATGGTGAAGCGCGCGCCGGCCACGAAGGGCTGGCGCGCCAGCTCGCCGTCGAACCAGCGCGCCAGCTCGCGCACCTTGTCGCCCTGCGCGCGGCCGTAGTCGGCAAACTGCCGCCCTTCCAGCGGCGCCAGCCCCGGGTGGGTGTGGCGGATGCAGCTGGCCACCGCGCCGAAGAAGTACAGCTCCACCTGCCGGTCGGCGCACTCGATGAAGGCGCGCTCCTCGAAGCCCTCACCCATCAGGTTGGGCTGCGGAAACAGCCCTTCCAGGTAGGTGCAGATGGCGCGCGATTCGCTGAGGAAGCGGCCGTCGTCCAGCTCCAGCGCCGGCACCTTGGACAGCGGACTCTTCGCGCGGTAGGCCGCGGCAAAGTGTTCCTTCGCGCCCAGGTCCACGTTCACCAGTTCGATGCCCTGGATGCCCTTTTCGGCGATGAACAGCGTGACGCGGCGCGGGTTCGGCGCACGCGGTGCGACATACAACTTCATGCCTCGATCTCCTTGGAGGTAGCTGGCCACCCGCCGCACTCCCGGCAAGGGCGCCAGCGCATTCTGCACCTCGGCCGTGCCCGGGCGTGCCGCGGAAAGCATGGGCTATGCTCGCCGCCACCTTTAACCACCCGACTTCTCCAACTCATGAGCTTGCGCGCCGCCATCGCCGCCTCGATGGCCTACGACACCATCATGGTGTTCGAAGGCCAGTTCACCGACCACATCCTTCCGGACCAGATCCACAAGATCAATCTGTCCTTCCTGTCGCCGCGCATGCGGCGCGAGTACGGCGGCTGCGCCGGCAACATTGCCTACAACTACAAGCTGGTGGGCGGCGAGCCGGTGCCCATCGGCATGGTCGGCGACGACTTCGGGCCGTATCTGGAGCACTACCAGCGCTGGGGCATCGATTCGAGCTGCCTGGTGACGGCCCAGGACTCGTACACCGCGCAGTGCTTCATCGTCACCGACCTGCACAACAACCAGCTGGCCGGCTTCCACCCCGGCGCGATGGGCTTGTCGGCGCAGATTCCCGTGGCGCAGGCCGGCACCGTGGCCTGCGGCCTGGTGGGGCCCGATGCGAAGGACGCGATGCAGCTGCACACGCAGCAGATGGCCGCGGCCGGCGTGCCCTTCATCCTCGACCCGGGCCAGAACATCCTGCTGTTCAGCGGGCCGGAGCTGCTGGAGCTGATCGACCAGGCGCCGGTGCTGGTGTGCAACGACTACGAGGCCGAACTGGTGGCCGACAAGACCGGCCTGACGCTCGAGCAGCTGGCCACGCGCGTGAAGACGCTGATCGTCACACGCGGTGCCGAGGGCTCCTGGGTGCACCAGGGCGGGCAGCGCCATGCGGTGGCGCCGGTGGCCGCAGCCGAGGTGAAGGACCCCACCGGCTGCGGCGATGCCTACCGTGCCGGCCTGTTGCTGGCGCTGGCCAAGGGCGTGCCGCTGATGCAGGGCGCGCAGCTGGGCAGCGTGCTCGGTGCCATCAAGATCGCGGTGCAGGGCTGCCAGAACCACAAGCCCACGCTGGACCAGATCCGAGCCAGCTACGGGCAGCACTACGGCGCCTGGCCGTTCTAGACCGCGCAGCGCGCGATGGCGCTCGACACCTGGCTGATCTACCTGCTGGCCGCGGTGGGGCTGTCGCTGTCGCCCGGGCCCAACGGGCTGCTGGCGCTGACGCACGGCGCGCTGCACGGCCATGGCAAGGCGATGTACACCATCGCCGGCGGGGCGGTGGGTTTCGTCATCGTCATTGCGCTGTCGATGTTCGGCATCGGCGCGCTGCTGCAGGCCTCGCTGGTCTGGCTGGTGGTGCTGAAGTGGCTGGGCGGGGCCTACCTGGTGTGGCTGGGCATCCAGGTGTGGCGTTCGCCGCCGATCGGGCTGGAGCTGTCGGGCGATGCCTCGCCGCGCGGCGGTGCGTCGATGTTCCGCCAGGGTGCGCTGTCGGCGCTGACCAACCCGAAGGCGCTGCTGTTCTTTGCCGCCTTCCTGCCGCAGTTCATCGACCCGGCGCGCAGCCTGTGGCTGCAGTTCCTGGTCATGGCCGGCACCTTTGCGCTGATCGAGGTGCTGACCGAGTTGCTGATCGCACGCGCAGCACACCGCATCAGTCCGTGGCTGAAGCGCGTGGGCCGGCGCTTCAACCAGGCCTGCGGCGGCGTGTTCATGGTCATCGGCGTGGCGCTGCCGCTGCGTCCCTGAGGCCATGAGCGCGCCGGGCCGCTCGCAAGCGCTCATCGCGGAGCGCACAGCGCGGAGGGAACTCCCATGAGATTGCGGCGCCAGCGCATCCTGTTCGACACCGACCCCGGCATCGACGACGCGATGGCGCTGCTGATGCTGGCGCGCGACGCGCGTGCCGAGTTGGTCGGCATCAGCACCGTGTTCGGCAATGCCAGCGTGGACACGACCACCGCCAACGCGTTGTCGCTGTGCCACCGCTTCGACGTCGACGTGCCGGTGGCGCGCGGCGCGGCGCGGCCGCTGGCGCGCGAGGCGCGGCACTTTCCGGTGGAGATCCACGGCCACGACGGCCTGGGCGACGTGGCGCCGCACCCGCCGCACGAGCGGGCGCCGGAGCCGGCCGATGCTGCCCGCTTCATCTGCGACATGGCGCAGCGCGATGGCGGCGAGCTGACGCTGGTGGCGGTGGGCCCGCTGACCAACCTGGCCCAGGCGCTGGCGCTGGACCCCGAACTGCCGCGCCACGTGCAACGCGTGGTGGTGATGGGCGGCGCCTTCGGCACGCTGGGTCATGGCGGCAACGTCACGCCGGTGGCCGAGGCCAATGTGCACTGCGACCCGCATGCCGCCGACGCGGTGTTCAGCGCGCCCTGGCCGGTCACCGTGGTGGGCCTGGACGTTACGCATCAGGTGCTGATGCGCACCGCCTACCTCGACGCGCTGGGCCATGGAGGTGGTGCCGAGGGGCGCTATCTGCGCGACATCACCCGCACCTACGAGCGCTTTTATCACCACCGCACCGGCGGCGGCATCTATGCGCACGACGCCAGCGCTGTGGCCTGTGCCCTGGACCCGTCGCGCTTTCAGGTGCAGCGCGGTGCGCTGCGCGTGGTCACCGACGGGCTGGCGCTGGGCCAGACCCTGCAGTTGCGCCACGGCCATCGCCATGCAGCGCGCGACTGGCACGGGCTGCCCGAGCAGCAGGCCTGTGTGGCGGTCGATGCCGAGGGCGTGCTCGCGGACTTTCGCGCCTGTTTCGTGCGTTGAGGCAGCCCAGCAACCCATTCCGCAGATCACGACGGGCATGACACGGTGCACTTACATCCCGCGGGCCTGGGCGGCGCCCCACGCTGTCCGCCGGCACCGGCCTGTCGGGCGGCATTCTCTTCGGCGGTGGCGCCTGCAACGCCGGCTGCAGCGACCCGCACTGGCCAGCGTCAACCCGCCCATCCTCGATGCCACCTGCCCTGCGCCGGCGAACGCAGCGGCCGGCGCCGAGCTGAGCCGGACGCGGGTCAGGGATAGAACAGCTCCACCGTGTAGCCTGCCACGCGACGCTCACCGAGATCCAGCGTGGCCTGCAGCGTGACCTCGCCGCCCGCGGGCAGGCTGTCGGTGGCGCTGCCCAGCTCGGCTGCGGTCAGCACGCGCCGCACCGTCGTCTGGCCCTGGCCGTCAGTCAGCGCAAGGTCGATAGCCGGCATGAGCACCGGGGTCGGCGCCTTGTTCTGTACCACCAGCGACAGCCGGTACAGCGGGCTGTCCTGCAGGCGCACCAGGCCGCTGCTGTCGACGTTGAGGCTTTCGATGCGGCGCGGCGCCTCGATGCGGCAGCCCGTCAGGGTGCACACCGCCTGCAGCCAGGGTCGGGTGCCGGGCCAGGCGGCGGCCACGTGGTCGCGGTAGTGCAGTGTCATCTGTCCGCCCAGCAGCGCCAGCAGCAGCAGCGCCACGGTGGCCAGCAGGCCGCGCCGCGCCGGATGACGCCAGCGTGCGGCGCGGTCGGCGCGGCGCACGAATTCCGGTGTCGGTGCCAGGCTGGCGCCTTCGGCGGGTGTGGTTTCGGCGAGTTCGGCGGGTTCGGCGGTCGCAGCAGCTTCGGCAGCTTCGGCAGCTTCGGCAGCCGGCCTGCTTTCGTTGCCGGCGTCGGCCGGTGCCTCGGCGGCTGGCTCGGCAGGCTCGGCCCGCAGCTCTGCAGGCTCCTCGACAGGCACTGCCTGGGCTGCGGGCTCCCGCTCCAGCTCGACGGGAGCCACCGCGCTGGGCGGCGCCAGCGCGGCGCTGACGCGGGCCAGCGCCGGGCTGGTGGCGGCCGGGTCACGCAGCGGCAGGTGGTGCACCTCGGCCACCGGCCGGCCCTGCGGCGGGGCGGCCGGCGCGGCGTCGGCCTCCAGTTCGAACAGCCGTTGCGCGGCATTGAAGACTTCGGAACAGCGCCCGCAGCGCACCCAGCCTTCGGACACCTTCAGCTGGTCGCTGACCACGCGGAACACGGTGCCGCAGGCGGGGCAACGCGTGGCCAGAGTCATGGGGTCAGCCGCGGTCGCGCTCGGCGCGCCGACCGGTCATCAGGATCCAGCCGTCCTGCGCATCGCTGACCTGCAACGCGACCCACGGGGCGTAAGCCGCCTTCAGTTCGTCGGCCTGTCGCTCCAGGATACCGGCCAGCGCCAGCTGGCCGCCCGGCGGCAAGCGCTCGCAAAGCAGCGGCGCCAGCAGCTTCAACGGCGTGGCCAGGATGTTGGCCAGCACCACGTCGTAGCGGCCCTCTACGGCTTGCGGCAGCCCGGCGCGCAGTTGCACCCCGTTGGCAGCTGCGTTGTCCACGGTCGCCTGCACCGCGGCCGGGTCGATGTCCACGGCATCGATGTCGGTGGCGCCATGCAGCGCCGCCGCGATGGCCAGGATGCCCGAGCCGCAGCCGTAGTCGAGCACGCGTGCGCCGGGCACGGCCAGTGCGGCAGCCTGCTTGGCCACCCAGCGCAGGCACATGCGCGTGGTTGGGTGCGTGCCGGTGCCGAAGGCCAGTCCGGGATCGAGCCGGATCACGCGCTGCGCGCCGGCCGGTACGTCATGCCAGCTGGGAACGACCCAGAAGCCGTCGGCAATGGCCACCGGCTCGAATTGCGACTGCGTCAGCCGCACCCAGTCCTGGTCGGGCAGCGGCTGCAGCGATTGCACTGCGAGCCCGTCGGTCCAGTCCTGCGCCAGCAGCAGCGTGGCGGCATCCGAGGCGGCGGCCTCGTCGGCAAACAGCGCGTGCAGCGTCGAGCGCTGCCAGCCCGGTCGCGGCGCGGGCATGCCTGGCTCGCCGAACAGGGCCTGCTCGGCATCGCTGCCGGCATCGGCATCCTCGACCGAGACCGACAGCGCAGCCAGTTCGTCGATCAGCGCATCGGACACCGGCTCGACCAGGGCCTCCGGCGCGCGCAGGACCAGCTCGAACATGGCGGCGCTAGCGCTTGTGCTGGCCCAGCCAGCCTTCGAGGTAATGGATGCCGGTGCCGCCTTCGATGAACTTGGCGTCCACCATCAGCTCGCGGTGCAGCGGGATGTTGGTCTGGATACCTTCGACCACGGTTTCCGACAACGCGGTGCGCATGCGCGCCAGCGCCTGGTCGCGGGTGTCGCCGTGGCAGATGAGCTTGCCGATCATCGAGTCGTAGTTCGGTGGCACGAAGTAGTTGGTGTAGGCATGCGAGTCGACGCGCACGCCGGGTCCGCCAGGCGCGTGCCAGGCGGTGATGCGTCCGGGCGAGGGCGTGAACTTGTACGGATCCTCGGCATTGATGCGGCATTCGATGGCATGCCCGCGCATCTGGATCGCTCGCTGCGTGAAGGGCAGCTTCTCGTTGGCGGCGATGCGGATCTGCATCTGCACGATGTCGATGCCGGTGACCATCTCGGTCACCGGGTGCTCGACCTGCACCCGGGTGTTCATCTCGATGAAGAAGAACTCGCCGTTCTCGTACAGGAACTCGAAGGTGCCGGCGCCGCGGTAGCCGATCTTCTTGCAGGCGGCGACGCAGCGGTCGCCGATGCGCTCGATGATGCGCCGCGCGATGCCGGGGGCCGGCGCCTCCTCGATGATCTTCTGGTGCCGGCGCTGCATCGAGCAGTCGCGCTCGCCCAGCCAGACGGCGTTGCGGTGCTCGTCGGCCAGCACCTGGATCTCGATGTGCCGCGGGTGCTCGAGGAAGCGCTCCATGTACAGCGCCGGGTTGCCGAAGGCCGCGCCGGCCTCGGCCCGGGTGGTCTGCACCGCGTGCAGCAGGGCAGCTTCGGTGTGCACCACGCGCATGCCGCGCCCGCCGCCGCCGCCGGCCGCCTTGACGATCACCGGGTAGCCGATGCTGCGGGCGATGCGGATGATCTCCTTCGGGTCGTCCGGCAGCACGCCTTCGGAGCCGGGCACGCAGGGCACGCCGGACTTGATCATGGCCTGCTTGGCTGCGACCTTGTCGCCCATGATGCGGATCGAGGCCGGCGTCGGGCCGATGAAGACGAAGCCGCTGCGTTCGACGCGCTCGGCGAAGTCGGCGTTCTCCGACAGGAAGCCGTAGCCGGGGTGGATGGCCTCGGCATCGGTCACCTCCGCCGTGGAGATGATCGCCGGCATGTTCAGGTAGCTTTGCGACGAGGCCGCCGGGCCGATGCACACCGCCTCGTCGGCGAGCTTGACGTACTTGGCCTCGCGGTCGGCTTCGGAATAGACGATCACCGACTTGATGCCCATCTCGCGGCAGGCGCGCTGGATGCGCAACGCGATTTCGCCGCGATTGGCAATGAGGATCTTCTTGAACATGGCCGCGCTATTCGATCACGAACAGTGGCTGACCGAATTCAACCGGCTGGCCGTTCTCGCACAGCACCTTGCTGATCGTGCCGGTGTGGGTGGCCTCGATCTCGTTCATGATCTTCATCGCCTCGATGATGCACACCGGCTCGCCTTCCTTGACGCTGCTGCCCACCTCGACCAACGGCTTGCCTCCGGGGCTGGACGCGCGGTAGAAGGTGCCGACCATCGGCGAAGTGACGACATGGCCGGCCTCGACGGCCGGCACCTCGGCTTCCGCCGCGACGGCCGGCGCTGCGGCGCGCGGCGCCTCGGCGGCCGCGGGCATCGCTTGCGGCATGGCATAGGCCATCATCTGCGTCGGCGCGGCAGGCGCACCGGCCTTGACGATGCGCACCTTGCCTTCGGCTTCGGTGATCTCCAGTTCGGAGATGTTCGACTCCGACACCAGATCGATCAAGGTCTTCAGCTTGCGCAGGTCCATGGGGTTCCTTCTCTGGCAACTCTCGGTGGCAGCGCGCGGGCGCTTCCTGGGCCGAGCTGGGGGCGGGCAGCCCGGCAGATTTGCTGCCGGGACTGCCGCTTGTCACTTGTTCATCAACGGCGATGAACTGGCGGGTTTTGGGTGCGAACGTCGTCGAACTGCTTGCGGATGGTTCTTTGCGGGTATGCCGGCACTACCGCAAGCTGCGGATACAGAATGTTTCGGACGGCGGATTGTGCCCGATTGCGCAGTCCGCCCAACGGATGGCAAAAGCGTCTGCCCCGCAGGCATGAAACCAACTTGCCGGCATTAGCGCGCAGATGCAGGAACTTTGGCTGCGAAATGCCGCAAGCTCAAAGCCGCCTGGCCCAGGCTTCAAGCTCGGACAGCTGGGTTTCACCCAGCTTGCGCTGCGCTACCGCTCCCTTGGCATCCAGCAGCACGGTGAAGGGCAGCGCGCCGGTGCTGTTGCCCAGGCTGCGCGCCAGGTCGGTGCCGGCAAAGCCGGCCAGACCAATGGCAAAGCCGACCGGCTGCTTCTTCAGGAATTCCTGCACCGGCGCCAAGCTGTCGATGGCCAGGCCGACCACGCGCAGCTGCCCGGCGTGGCTGCTCGCGAAGCGATCGAATTCCGGCAGTTCCTTGATGCATGGCGGGCACCAGGTGGCCCAGAAGTTGATGAGCAGCGGCTGGCCGCGCAGCTCGGCCATCGCCAGCTCGCCGCCCTCCGGCCGAGGGAAGCGCAGGTCCCACAGTTCGACGGGTTCTGCGCTCGCGGCGGCCAGTGTTGCGTCAGGCGCCGTCGACCGCCGGCCGTACCAAAGCGCGCCGCCGGCAGCGGCCAGCACGCCGACCCCGGTCAGCAGCGCGCGACGGGTGGTGCTGCCGCTCATGCGGTGTCGGCGTCCAGCAGCCGCTGCAGCCCGGCGGCGTCGCCGCGCCAGCTGCGGCCACGCGCGTCGGGCTTGAGGGCGCCACGCTGGTCGTCCAGGTCTCGCACCGCCAGGTGCAGCGTCACCGGGTCACTGAAGCCCGGGCAGCGATCGGCCACGCTCAGATAGTGCAGGTCGTCGTCGCCCGAGGCGTCGTACTCGATGCCCAGGTTGATGAGCGCGATCTCGGCGGCCTTGGGGTCGTCGCAGTACAGGTCGATGTGGACGGCCGACAGCCGCGTGGCGGTGCCGCGCCAGACCGCGCCGCTCAGGTGTGGACGGAACTCGGCCAGCCGCTGCATCCAACGCAGCGCCAGCTCGCGCAGCGCGCGCAGCTCGCCGGGCTGCGTGTCGGCGCAGAACAGCTCGATGTAGCTGCGCACCTCGTCCTCGACGAGTTCATTGGGAGGTAGTTCGGCACCGCCGCGTGGTGTGCGGCCCAGCGCGCGTGCCGCCTTGCGCTTGGCCTGCGCGTACTCCATGCCTTCGTCCACCACCAGCCGGGCGGCGGCGCTGGCGATCTCCACGGCAAGCGACGCACTCATCGGTCGATTCTAGGTCGCAGGCCCTGGGCTCAAGGCAATTCCACGCCACCCATGCGGGCCTCGATGGTGGCGGCGCGCGCGCCGACATAGGCCGAGCCGGGCCGCTTTTCGAAGCGCTTGGGCGCCGGCAGCATCACCGCCAGCTTTGCCGCCTCCTGCGGGCCCAGCCGAGATGCGTCCTTGCGGAAGTAGTGCCTCGCCGCCGCCTGCACGCCGAAGATGCCCTCGCCCCATTCCACGTTGTTGAGGTAGATCTCCAGAATGCGCCGCTTGGACAGCAGACCTTCGAGCATCAGCGTCAAGACGAATTCCTGGGCCTTGCGCGGCACCGTGCGCTCGCCCGACAGGAACAGGTTCTTCGCCAGCTGCTGGGTGATGGTGGAGCCGCCCACCACCTTGGCTGACACCGGCCGGTTCGACGCGCGTGCCTGGGCCTTCTCGGCCCGCGCCTCGGCGCGCTGGTTCCTCTCCCAGGCCTGCTCGATCGCATCCCATTCCACGCCGCTGTGTTCGGCAAAGCCGGCGTCCTCGCTGGCAATGACGGCGCGCTTCAGGTGCGGGCTGATCTGGTCGTAGGGCACCCATTGCTGATTCCACCGGATCGGCTGTCGCTGCAACAGCAGCCGCCAGGCCTCGCTGCGCTGGAAGCTGGTGGACTGCGGATCGATGAAGACCATCGCGCCGATGCGCAGCGCAAAGCTCAGCTGCAAGGCAAGCAGGCACAGCAGCGCCAACGCGAGCAGCCTGCGCGCAGCCTTCATTGGGACCGGGCGGCGCTGTCCAGTTGCCGGCGCAACCGCTGCAGCACCGTGGCCGTCTCGGGCATGACCTGCCGCCACAGGAAGAAGGCCTCGGCAGCCTGCTCGACCAGCATGCCCAGCCCGTCGCGCGGCACCGCGCCGTGGCGATCAGCCCAGGCCATGAAGGGCCGCGCAGCCGCGCCGTACATCAGGTCCACCGCCAGCGTGCCGGGCTTGAGTACCCGGTCGTGCACCGGCACCGCGGCGCCGCCCAGGCTGCTGGCGCTGCTGTTGAGCACCAGGTCGTAGGCCTCGCCTGCGCCGTCCAGGCCACTGCAGGACAACACCGTGCCGCACCGCTCGGCCAGGGCCGCATGGCGCCGCACCAGTGCATGGGCCTTTTCAGCCGTGCGGTTGGCCACGTGCAACTGCGCCGGCCGCGCCTCGATCAGTGGGCCCATCACGCCAGCGGCGGCGCCGCCCGCGCCGATGAGCAGCACGCGAAGCCCCTGCAGCGCCACGCCGGCATTGCGCTGCAGGTCGCGAACCAGACCGATGCCATCGGTGTTGTCGGCCAGCCAGCCGTCGGTATCGAAGCGCAGCACGTTGGCGGCCTGGGCCAGCGCCGCGCGCGGCGTCACCACCTTGGCCAGCGCGCCCGACTCGAACTTGAAGGGCACGGTGACGTTGCAGCCGCGTGCTCCCGATTCGGCAAAGGCGCGCACTGCCTCGACAAAGCCATCCATCGCGCACATCACGCGGGTGTACTCCAGGTTCTGCCCGGTCTGCCGGGCAAACTCGGCATGGATGAAGGGCGACTGGCTGTGCGCCACCGGGTTGCCGAGCACCGCATAGCGGTCAGGAGCCTTTGTCACAGGTATTCCTCCGTGCAGCGCGTTGCGCTGCGAGCCTCCTCGGGCGGCCGGGCGGGCCTCATTGCGTGGCATTGCTCAGGGAGGTCTCCAGACCCTCGTCACGCGTGAAGCGGAAGCGCGAGGTGATGACGATCTGGTCGGCCTGCTTGCGCATGGCCGCGCTGAAGGGGCCGTACGGCGCCGCGGCGCGCACGATGGCCAGGGCGCGCTGGTCGAGCAGCTTCTGGCTCGACGGGCGCACGATCTCGGCATCGACCACGCGGCCGCGACTGTCGACGGTGACGTTCATCGTCAACTCGCCATAGAGCTTGCGGCCGCGGTACTCGGGAAAGTCGCGCGTGCCGCGCGCCTCGATCTTGCGGCGCAGCGCGTCGTAATAGATGGCGTACACCTCCTCGCGCGTGGCCGGGCTGATGTAGCGCTTTTTCGGGCGGGCGTTCTCCTCGTTGATGCGCTTTTCGATCTCGGCCAGCAGCCGCAGCAACTGGCGGCGGCGTTCCTCCTGCTCGGTGTATTGCGGGTCGCCGTCGTCGCGCTTCGGGTCGGGCGGCGGCAGGGCCGCCACCTCGCGGCGGATCTGCGCCAGCAACTGCTGCTGCTGCTCCTGCAGCTTGTCGATGCGGCGGTGGGCGTCGGCCGGCGCGTCGCCCACCTCCATCTGCGTGGTCGGCGGCAGCGGCGAGGTGGCGCGCCCCTTCTCGGCCTCGCCGCCGCCGGCCAGCGAGGCCTGGGCGATGGCCTGGGCGCGCGTGGGCTTGTCGGTGGAGCGTGCATTGACCAGGATCACCTCCAGCGGCGTGTCCTCGAAGATGCGGTTGAAGCCCTCGGGGTTGATCACCCGCACCGTCAGCGCCGCGGCATGCACACCCACCGACACCAGCAGCGCCCATTGAAGGGTGCTCAGGGTGCCCAGGCCGCGAAACCAGCTCACGGCGTGGCCCCTCAGGCTGCGGCCGCCGGCGGCGCGTCGTCCGCGGCAACCGCCGGTTCTTCCAGGTCGATCGCCAGGCGCAGCGCCCCGGCGTCGGGGCTTTCGTCCTCGGCCTCGGGCTCGGCCAGCGCGGCCTCCGCTGCGACCGGCGCCTCGATGCGCGCCAGCAGCGTGGCATGCAGTTCCAGCGTCAGCAGGTCACTGCCGGTCAGGCGCACGCGCACGCGTGCACCGCGCGGCAGGCTTTCGGTGCCCAGCGCGCGGAACACCAGCGGCAACGTATCCGCACGCACCAGGCCCTCCTTCATCACCGTGGCTTCGAGTTCGGTGACTGCGTTCTGTTCCAGCCAGCGCAGCGTCCAGAAGCGCTCGATCGCGTTCTGGAAGTCGTTGTAGGCCGCATAGGCCGCGTCGAAGCCGGAGATGATGGAAAACAGCCCCGCATCCTTGGCCTTGAAGGGCGCCGCCAGTGCGGCGGTGCGGCCATGGCGTGCACAGGCGATGATCTGCCACTGGTTGACCAGGTCCACATAGCGGCGCAGCGGCGAACTGGCCCAGGTGTACTGGGCCACGCCCATGCCGGCATGCGGCGCCGGTCGGATGCCCATGCGCACCTTGACGCCGGGGGCCAGCGCCGCCTGGCTGCGGTAGATGCCGGGCACGCCGCATTCGGCCAGCCAGGCGCCCCAGGTGCTGTTTGCCAGGATCATGGCCTCGGCGACGATCAGGTCCAGCGGCGCGCCGCGCACGCGCGTGCCGATGGTCACGCGCTCGTCGCCCATTGGCTCGCCGCCCGAGCCTTCGAGCTTGAAGTTGTAGTCGGGCCGGTTGAAGGTCTCCGGCTTGCCGCGCACCACTTCGCGCTGCGCCTTCAGGTGACGCGCCAGGCGGAAGGCAAAGGCCAGCTCCTCGGCATGTCCGTACTCCGCCGGCACCTCGCCGCCGAGCGAGGCCTCGGTGATGACGCTGTCGAGCTGGTCGTGGCGCAGGTTGGTGACGATGCGCACGCGCTCGAGCTTGGTTTCGCTGCCTTTCACGGTCAGCGTGGCCTCGTCGAAGCTGACATACAGGCTCACCGCTGCGCAGTCCTGGCCGGCCGTGAGCGTGTAGGCCTGCACCACCGCATCGGGCAGCATCGTCAACTTCCAGCCCGGCATGTACACCGTGGACAGCCGCTCGCGCGCCACCTTGTCCAGCGCCGAATCGGGCGTGATCGCCAGCCCCGGCGCGGCGATGTGGATGCCGAATACCACCGTGCCGCTGCCCAGGCCCTGCACCGACAGCGCGTCGTCGATCTCGGTGGTGGCCGAATCGTCCACCGAGAAGGCCTGTGCCGCCGAAAGCGGCAGCGTCTCCTTGATCGCCGGCACATCGAGCGCCGCGAAGGCCGTGCCCTTGGGGAAGGTCTCGAACAGGAAGCGCTTCCAGTGGAACTGGTAGGGGCTGTCGATGGCGCCCGCGGCCTTGAGCAGGTCCAGCGGTGCGCGTTGCGCACGACGCGTGGCCTCGACCACGGCCTTGTACTCGGGGCCGTTCTTGTCGGGCCTGAAAAGGATGCGGTAGAGCTGCTCGCGGATCGGCGGCGGGCATTCGCCGGCGGCCAGCGCGTCGGCCCACTGCTCGATCTGCGCCGCCTGCTGCTTCTTGCGCTCGATACCCAGCAGCGCCGCCTTGACGGTGTCTTCCGGCGCTTTCTTGAACATGCCCTTGCCCAGGCGGCGGAAGTAGTGCGGCGCCTCGAACAGCCGGAACAGCGCGGCAGCCTGCTTGTCGGTGCCGGCCGAAGCCTCGAAGTACTCGCGCGCCAAGTCGGCAAAACCGAATTCGGCCTCGGGTGCGAATTCCCAGGCCAGGTCCAGATCGATCTCCTGCGCCAGCGTCTGCGCACGCGCGATCAGCTCGGCCGGTTGCGGTGCGTCGAAGCGCAGCAGCACGTTGGCCGCCTTCACCTTGATCCGCTTGCCCGAGTCGAGCTCGACCTGCATCGAGCTTTCGGCCTCGGACATCAGGCGGCCGGCCAGGAATTTGCCGCTGTCTTCGAACAATGCGTACATGGGGCGCGATTGTCGCCGCTGCGAGCTCAGGCCCCGTGGTGCGACGCTACGATGTGTGCCACAGGCCACGCCGTCCGCGGCGAGTTCATGTGCAAACCGGGCGGGGCCCAACCGAATCGCAGCGAGGGAGGCCGCGATGCACGATCTCAAATGGTCCAACGCCGAAAAAGCCCTGTCGAGAAGATTGTTCGAGCAGGCGCTGGACGCGGAACTCGCCGAGACGCTGGCAGAGCTCAAGGCGAAGGCTGCCGCGGCCAGCGAGCCCGACGACCTGTGGGCGATCCACGACTTCCTCGCAACCAGGCGCCGGGACATCGACAGGAAGTACGACTATCGCTACTCGCAGCTCATCTTCGTCTTTGGCGTGCTGCTGCGCGAGTCGCGGATCCAGGAGTCGCAACTCGCGGGCCTGAGCCAGGACAAGCAGGCCATGATCAAGCGTTTTGCCAGCCTGTAGGCCGGCCCCAGCCTATACCGTCATGCCGCCCGACACCTCGATCACCGCACCGTTGATGTAGCTGGCCTCGTCGCTGGACAGGAAGGCGTAGACATTGGCGATTTCCTCCGGCTTGCCCAGGCGGTGCAGCGGCACCTGTTCGCGCATCTGCTGCAGCACCTTGTCGGGGATGGTGGCCAGGATCGGCGTCTCGACGAAGCCCGGCGCCACCGCGTTGACGCGGATGCCCTTGGGCCCGAGCTCGCGGCTCCAGGTCTTGGTGAAGCCGATGACGCCGAACTTGCTGGCCGCGTAGTTGGTCTGGCCGAAGTTGCCGTAGATGCCGACCACGCTGCTGGCATTGAGGATCACGCCCGAGCCCTGCGCCAGCATCACCGGCAGCACCGCCTGCGCGCAATGGAAAACGCCGCGCAGGTTGACGTCGATCACCGCATCGAACTGCGCCAGCGTCATCTTCTGCAGCCGCGCGTCCTTGGTGATGCCGGCGTTGTTGACCAGCACGTCGATGCTGCCGAAACGTTCCTTCACCGCCGCGACCATGTGGTCCAGCGCCTCGCGGTCGGTGACGTTGAGCGCGAAGCCCAGCACCTGCGCGCCGCGGGCGCGCACCAGCGCCACCGCGGCGTCCACGCCCTCGGGCTTGAGGTCGGCGACGACGACGTTGGCACCTTCTTCGGCGAACTTCAAGGCGGTGGCCAGGCCGATGCCTTGCGCGGCGCCGGTGACGATGCAGGTCTTGTGTTTCAGTCGCATGGTTGCAGGAACTTCAGGATGTGGGGAAGGTGATCATCGAAATCGCTCAAGGCATGGTCGCTGCCTTCGAGCAGCCGCAGGTTCACGCCCGGGTAGCGCGCCGTCATCTCGCGCCAGTCGAGCACCTCGTCGCCCTTGGCGATGATGGCGTAGTAGCGCTCGGGCCGGCTGATCTGCCCGGGCGTCATGGCGCGCAGTTCATCAATGTAGTCGGCGCGGAAGAAGAAGCGCTCCTCGGGCGCGTGGAAGGCGCTGAGCTCACCGACGTAAGGACCCAGGTCGCGCGCCGGGTCCACGGCCGGGTTCATCAGCACCGCCGGCCAGCCGGTGGCCTCGGCCACCACGGTGGCATAGAAGCCGCCCAGCGAGCTGCCGAGCACGGCCGAGGTCGCGGCCGGCCAGCCGGCGGTGCCTTCGCGCACCAGCGCCATCGCCTCGCGCGGCGACGGCGGCAGCTGCGGGCACCACCAGCGCACGTTGCGGTGGTGCTCGGCCAGCCAGGCCTGCAGCCGCTGCGCCTTGAAGGACTTCGGCGACGAGCGGAAGCCGTGCAGATACAGCAGATGGGTCGCGGCCATCAGCCCTTCGCCTTCAGCGCAGCGAGCAGCTTGCCGTGGATGCCGCCGAACCCGCCGTTGCTCATGCACAGCACATGGTCGCCGGGCCGGGCTGCGCGCACCACTTCGGCAACCAGCCGGTCCACCGAATCGGTCACCATCGCCTGCGGGCCCAGCGGCGCCAGCGCCTCGGCCGCGCTCCAGCCGTAGTCTCCCTGCAGGCAGAAGCTCAGGTCGGCTTCTTCCAGCGCCCAGGGCAGCTGGGCCTTCATCGCGCCCAGCTTCATGGTGTTGGAGCGCGGCTCGAACACCGCCAGGATGCGCTCCAGCCCGACCTTGCGGCGCAGCCCGTTGACGGTGCTGCGCATCGCGGTGGGGTGGTGCGCGAAGTCGTCGTAGACCTTGACACCGGCTGCCTCGCCGCGCAGCTCCAGGCGGCGGCGCACGTTCACGAAGCCGGCCAGTGCCGCACCGGCCCCCTCGGCCGCCACGCCCACGTGTTCGGCCGCGGCGATGGCGGCCAGCGCGTTGAGCTGGTTGTGCTCGCCCAGCAGCGGCCAGTCGACGCGGGCGATCTTCAGGCTGCCGCGCAGCACGTCGAAGGCATGCGGCTCGCCGCGCGCGCGCAAGCCGCCCGGTTCCTCCTTGCGCGTGCCGAAGCGCTGCACCTCGCTCCAGCAGCCGCGCGCCAGCACGCGCTGCAGCGCCTCGTCGCGCGCGTTCACCACCAGCCGGCCCGAGGCCGGCACGGTGCGCACCAGGTGGTGGAACTGCGTCTCGATGGCGGCCAGGTCCGGAAAGATGTCGGCGTGGTCCAGTTCCAGGTTGTTCAGGATCGCCGTGCGCGGCCGGTAGTGCACGAACTTGCTGCGCTTGTCGAAGAAGGCGGTGTCGTACTCGTCGGCTTCGATGACGAAGCACTTGCCCCGGCCCAGCCGCGCCGACACGCCGAAGTTCAGCGGCACGCCACCCACCAGGAAGCCGGGCTGCAGGCCGGCCGATTCCAGCATCCAGGCGAGCATCGAGGTGGTGGTGGTCTTGCCGTGCGTGCCGGCCACGGCCAGCACGTGGCGGCCGGGCAGCACCTGCTCGGCCAGCCATTGCGGGCCGCTGGTGTAGGCCGCGCCGGCGTCGAGGATGGCTTCCATCAACGGGTTGCCGCGCGTGACCACGTTGCCGATAACGAAGATGTCGGGCCTGAAGGCCAGCTGCTCGGCGCCGAAGCCTTCGACCAGCTCGATGCCCAGCGCCTCGAGCTGATCGCTCATCGGCGGGTAGACGTTGGCATCGCAGCCGGTGACGCGGTGGCCGGCTTCACGCGCCAGTGCCGCCAGCCCGCCCATGAAGGTGCCGCAGATGCCCAGGATGTGGATGTGCATGCGCTCGATTCTAGGAGGCCGGGTGCGCGCGAAAATGCGCCGCATGTTTGCCTGGATCGTCTCTCACCCCTGGGCCTACCCGGCGCTGGAGGTCGTGCACATCGTCGGCATTGCGCTGCTGCTGGGCAACCTGGTGCTGTTCGAAATGCGGGTCTGGGGCTTCGGCCCCGAACTGCCGGTGCAGCCGCTGGCCCGCCTGGCGCTGGGCCTGTCGCTGCTGGGCTTTGCGCTCATTGGCGCCAGCGGCCTGTTGATGTTTGCGGGCCAGCCGGCCGAACTGTTGGCCAACCGCATCTTCGTCATCAAGATGGGCCTGGTGATGCTGGCCGGGTTGAACGCCGCCTGGTTCCACGCGCGCGGCAGCCTGCAGCTGCTGGACCGCGAGGCACGGGTTCAGACCGTGGTGTCGACGGGGCTTTGGCTGGCTGTCATCATTTGCGGTCGCTGGATTGCCTACGCCTGAGGAGAGCCGCATGCAACGCCGAACATTCATTGCCACCGCCCTGGCCGCGCCGCTGGCCGCCCGCGCTCACCATGGCTGGAGCAGCTTCGACCAGAACCGGCCGATCTATTTGGAAGGGCGCGCCACCAAGGTGGCCTGGCGCAACCCGCATGCCGAGCTGTCGCTGGAGCTGCCGTCCAACCTGAAGCTGCCGAGCGACCTGGCCAGCCGCAAGCTGCCGGCGCAGTCTGCCGGCGTCGATGGCGCGGCGCTGCTTAGGTCAGCCCAGCTGCCGACGCGCAAGGACCGCGTCTGGGAGATCGAACTGGCGCCGCTGACGCGCATGGACGCGTGGAAGGTGCCCGAGATCAAGGTGGGCGACACGGTCGGCGTGCTGGGCTTCACCTTCACCGGCGAGAAGGGCGATGCGGTGCTGCGCGCCGAGTACCTGTTCATCGGCGGCCAGGTCTACGGCCTGCGCTCGAGCCCGGCCTGAACGCGCACCCGGCGGCGCCCGCGCCAGGTCAGTCGATGACGTGATCGGCCTGAAGCAGCAGCGCCTGCGGTATCACGAGGCCGAGAGTTCTGGCCGTCGTCAGGTTGATCGCCATTTCGTAGCGGCTGGGCTGTTCGACCGGCAGATCACCGGGCCTGGCGCCGCGCAGGATCCTGTCGATCTGCCTGGCGACCTGGCGGTCGAGATGCGCTGGCGTCGTGCCGTAGGCGATCAGGCCGCCTTCGCGCGCATTGCGGACCTCGCCGTGCATGGCGGGCACGCCGATGCGGGCGGCCGCTTCGATGATCGGCTTGCTGTCACGCGCAAAAAGCGGGCTGGACATGACCAGCAGCGCCTGGCACCGCGAGCGGGCGATGGCATCGAAGGCTTCGCTGTAATTGACGCTGCTGTCGCGCGTGTCGAGCGTGTCGAAGATCTCCAGGTTGAGCCCCGCCTTCCTGGCGACCTCGCGCACTGGCGGCATCTGCGGCTCGTAGTCTTTCCGGTTGTGGATGAGCACGGCGACCTTCGTCGCCTTGGGCACCGCCTGGCGCAGCA
>Ga0316600_10000174_pt1 | contig 38909 bp, 34 predicted proteins | sample OWC_soil_day5_CT_FD_207652 | JGI IMG/M metagenome (GOLD analysis project Ga0316600, IMG submission 207652) | Wetland soil microbial communities from Old Woman Creek delta, Ohio, United States - OWC_soil_day5_CT | ecosystem: Environmental > Terrestrial > Soil > Wetlands | place: USA: Ohio... | reverse complement strand
CGTGGCCACCTGCGGAACCTCCCTGACCGAGGGTCACGCGAGGACGCTGAAGCGGTTGTCGGAGAACGTCATCCTATTCTATGACGGCGACGTGGCCGGAAAGATGGCCGCCGTGCGCGGAGGGGGACCGTTGTACGCTTCCGGCGTGAGCCCGAAAGTCCTCTTCCCGCCCAGGGGGATGGATCCGGACGACTGGGCGAAGGCGTCCCCCCCGGAGGAGATCTCCCGGCGCATCGCGGCCGCCGCGCCCCTGATGGAGTCCATCGAGCGGGGGGCCGCGAGGAAGTACGACCTCGGTACGATCCCGGGAAAACTCTCGTACGTCCGGCTGATGGAGAAGTACCTGCGCTGGGTCACAGACCCGGCGGAGCGCGAACTCTACGTCCAGCGGGTGGCCCAGTCCGCCGGCCTGCCGGTGGACACGATCCACCGGCAGCTGGGCTCCCCGACGGCCCCCGGGTCTGCCGCGGAATCCCCGCCCCGGGAGAGGGAGGAGCGCCCGGAGGAGGGCCTCCTGCTGCAACTCCTGGCGGCGGCGCCCGACCTGGCCGCGGCGGCGCGGCGGGACGGCGTGGACTCGCTTCTTTCGGATCCGGACGCGAGGGAGGCCGTGGCGTACATCTCCGGGCTGGCGGCGGGCGGGGCGGCGCCGGACGCGGAGTCCCTCCTCGGCGAGGGGGTTCCGGAGGGAGCGCGGAAGCGGCTCTCCGCCGGGATCGTGCTCGCCGACCTGTCCCCCGAGGAGGCCCGCCGACGGTACCCCGAGGCGCTCCTGTCGCTCCGGACGGCGAAGGCCCGCCGGGAGATCGAGGAACTGCAGGGGAAGGTGAAAGAGGCGTCCGGGGCGGCGGCGGAAGAGCTGTTCGCACGCGTCCTGGCGGCGAAGAAGGAGCTCGAGCGGTTGTTGTGGTCGCGCAGATCCCGCTGACGAGGTGAGGGGAAGATGGCGAGGCGGAAACACCCGGAAGGCATCGAGGGGCTGGTGGAGAAGGGGCGCGCGCAGGGGTACCTCACCTACGACGAGATCAACAGCGTTCTTCCCCCCGACATCCTCACGGGGGACCAGATCGACGACGTGATGGAGATCTTCGGGGAGAACGCCATCGAGGTGGTGGACGACTTCCAGAAGGTTCCCGTCCCCGGCGCGACCCTCCTGATCGGGGAGGAGGAGGCCGAGGAGGAGGAGGCATCCGTCGAGGAGGAGCCCGCGGTCGAGGAGGAGGAGTTCGAGTACCCCGGCGGGATCAAGGGGAACGACCCGGTCCGGCTCTACCTCAAGGAAATGGGCGCCATCCCCCTGCTGAACCGGGAGGGCGAGGTGAGCCTCGCCAAGCGGATCGAGGACGGAGAGCGGGAGATCGTCTCCTCCGTGAAGGGATGCTCGATCGCCCTCGACGAACTGTTCAAGGTCGGGGAGAAGCTCAAGTCCGGGGATCTGCAGGTCCGGGACGTGATCAAGGACCTCGACGAGGACTCCACGGACGAGGAGGAGAAGGGTGCGCTGGAGAAGGTGCTCCGCATCGTCTCGCGCATCCGGAGGACCTACCAGTCCGCACAGGAGATCGAGCAGCGCATCCGCCGCGGCGGACTGCGGGAGAAAGAGCGCGCAGGCCTGAAGAACAAGGTCGCGGTCCTCAACGAGCGCGTCGTGGAGTCGATCCAGGAGATCCACCTCAAGGAGCGCCAGATCGAGGTCATCGGCGACAAGATCCGCCGGTACGCCGACCTGGTAGCGACCGCGGAGGGGCAGATCCGGGAGTGCTGCGACCGGGTGAAGCTCCCCGAGAAGGAGTTCGTCCGCCTTCTCCGGGAGATCCATGGCAGGAAAGACGGGCTGGCGAAGGCCGCCTCCAGATACCACATCAAGAAAGAGAAGCTCCTCGCGATGGAGGAGACGCTCCGGGAGGCCCGTGGGACGGTCCGGAAGGTGGAGCGCGAGGCGGGACTCTCCTCCGCGGAGATCCAGGAGACGGTGGCGGCCATCGAGCGGGGGGAGCGGAAGGTCCGGGAGGCGAAGCGGGAGCTCGTCGAGGCGAACCTGCGGCTGGTCGTCTCCATCGCCAAGAAGTACACCAACCGGGGGCTGCAGTTCCTCGACCTGATCCAGGAGGGGAACATCGGCCTGATGAAGGCGGTGGACAAGTTCGAGTACCGCCGGGGGTACAAGTTCTCCACCTACGCCACGTGGTGGATCCGCCAGGCGATCACGCGGGCCATCGCCGACCAGGCGCGCACGATCCGCATCCCCGTCCACATGATCGAGACGATCAACAAGCTGATCCGCACCTCCCGCTACCTCGTGCAGGAGCTGGGGAGGGAGCCGACCCCGGAAGAGATCGCGGAGCGGATGGACATCCCCCTCGAGAAGGTGCGGAAAGTCCTCAAGATCGCGAAGGAGCCGATCTCCCTCGAGACACCGATCGGGGAGGAGGAGGACAGCCATCTAGGGGACTTCATCGAGGACAAGAACACCGCCTCCCCCGTGGACTCGGTGATCAACATCGACCTGGCGGAGCAGGTGGACAAGGTGCTGGGGAGCCTGACACCGCGGGAGGAACGGGTCCTGCGGATGCGATTCGGCATCGGCGAGAAATCGGACCACACCCTCGAGGAGGTGGGTCAGGATTTCGAGGTCACGCGGGAACGGATCCGGCAGATCGAGGCGAAGGCGCTCCGGAAGCTGCGTCATCCCAGCCGGAGCAAGCGGCTGCGCACGTTCCTGGAGTAGACGGGCGGGCCGCGGCACGCGGTTGACACCGTTACGGATGAAGAGGATAATAATCGGATTCGATGGAGTTTTTCGGCGGGGCCCATAGCTCAGTTGGTCAGAGCCACCGGCTCATAACCGGTCGGTCCCTGGTTCGAGGCCAGGTGGGCCCACCAGCGAAGACGTTGCCATGCAACCGCACATAGCCGTTACGAAAGCGACGGTCGGGAAAAATGCACCGGGGACCGGTGCATTTTTATTTGCCGGTTGCGGCAAGCTATTTGTGAGACGGTACACCCAGGCGTGATCCGCGGCGGCTCCGTCACCGTGAGGGACGTGTGGCGGGCGCTGGACGAGCATTTCCCGTTCGCCCACCGGGCAGACTGGGACAACGTAGGTATCCTGCTCGGGGATCCCGGTGCCCCCGTCCGGTCGATCCTGATCGCCCTGGACGCGACCCCCGGGGTCCTCTCCGCCGTCCGGAGGCGACCCGTCGACCTCCTGGTCACGCACCATCCGGTCGTCTCCAAGCCCATCCCCCGCATCCGCCCGGACCGGCCCGAAGCCGCCGCGGCGTATGCCCTGCTGCGGACGGGCGTCGCGGCCATATCCGCCCACACGAATGCCGACGTCGCGCCGCGCGGCGTCTCCCACGTAATGGCGCGCCGCCTGGGTCTCAGGGGTATCCGTCCGCTGATCCCCGGCGAGCCGTCCTCCGACGCGTGCAAGGTGGTGGTCTTCGTCCCCGGTTCCCATGCGGACGCGGTCCTCGACGCCGCCTCGGGGGCCGGAGCCGCCCGGATCGGCGAATACCGGCGGTGCTCCTTCCGCACGGAGGGGACGGGGACATTCCTCCCCCGCGAGGGGGCGGATCCGTATATCGGCAGCCCCGGGCGGGAGGAGCGGGTCCCAGAAATCCGGCTGGAGACGGTCGCGGCGGGGAGCGTACTCCCCGCTGTCCTGCGCGCGGTGCGGACGGCCCACCCGTACGAGGAGCCGGCGATCGACGTGATCCCCCTCCGCGGCGCCGCGCTCGGAGGGGGCGTCGGGGCGGTGGGCGACCTGCCGGCGCCGGAACCGCTCGCCGACGCGCTGGAGCGGGTGCGGAGGACCTTGCGCCCCTCCTGGATCCGGTTGGCGGGCCCGCGCCGGAAAACGGTGCGCCGGGTGGCGATCGTGGGCGGAAGCGGGGCGGAGTTCGCCGGCGCCGCGCGCGAGGCGGGGGCGGACCTGTACGTCACGGGGGACGTGAAGTACCACCAGGCCCTCGAGGCGGAAGGGGCGGGGATGCCCGTTGCCGACATCGGCCACGGGTCCGGCGAGCGGTGGATCCTGCCGGAGTTCCGGCGGGTCCTCCTGGCGAGGTTCCCGGGCGCACTGAAGGTGCGCGTCAAGATGGAAGAAGAGCCCCAGCGGGCGGTTCCGCCGGGGCGGACACGGGGAGGGACACGGTCTTGATGGAGCAGGTGAGGATCCTGATCGATCTGCAGGAGGTCATGAGCCAGGCGCGCCGGCTCGAGGAGGAGAAACGGAAAATCCCGCTCGAGGTGTCGGATCTCAAGAGCCTCTTCGAGGAGCGCGAGGCAAGGTACCTGGCGACGGAGCAGGAGTTCGAGGTGCTCCGGCAGCAGCGCCGGGAGAAGGAGCGGGAGATCGAGGAGGAGCGGGACAAGGTGGAGCGGGCCAAGGCGAAGCTCATGTCGATCAAGACGAACAAGGAATATTACGCCATGCTCAAGGAGATCGAGGGGACGCGGCGATCCAACACCGCGCGCGAGGAGGAACTCCTCGCCCTGCTGGTCCGCTACGAGGAGACCGAGAAACGCCTGGCGGAGCAGAAGGCCGATCTCGACGAGGTGAGCGCGAGGTACCGGGAACGGATGGTGGAGGTGGAGGCACGGATGGGATCCTTCGACGGGGACATCGGGAAGTTCCTGGCCCGCAAGAGGCAGGTGTCCTCGGGGCTGGAGCCCGGCCTGGTGCGCCGGTTCGAGATGATCTTCGAGCGGCGGGACGGCATCGCGATCGTGCCGGCCCGGAACTCCTCCTGCACGGGTTGCCACATGCACATCTCGCCCCAGCTGTACAACCTGCTGCAGCGGGAGGACCGGGTCCACACCTGCCCCAACTGCAACCGGATCCTCTATTACGAGGCCGCCGGCAACGAGGCCGCGGGCGGGTGACCGGCGCGGGCGTTACCGTGCGCGTCGACGGCGCAAGCCGCGGGAACCCGGGGCCCGCGGGGATCGGCGCGGTCGTCGAGTTCACCGACGGCACTCCGTCCAGGGAGCTGTCCGCATACATCGGCGAGACGACGAACAACGTGGCGGAATACCGTGCATTGCTGATGGCCCTCGAGGAGGCGGGGCGGCACGGAGCGCGGAGCATCACCGTGTACTCCGACTCGGAGCTCCTCGTCCGGCAGCTGAACGGGGAGTACAAGGTGAAGGCGGCGCACCTGCGTCCCCTCCACCACGAGGCGCAGCGGCGGTTGCGCGCCTTCCCGGCGGCCCGTATACTGCATGTGATGCGCGAGGAGAACCGGAGGGCGGACCTTCTGGCGAACCTCGCCATCGATTCGCATCGGGAAAGATAAGGTGTTCCGAGGAGGCCAGGCGGCCGCCGGTCCCCCCAGCGGGGACGGGAGGAAAGTCCGGGCTCCGCAGGGCAGGGTGCCGGGTAACACCCGGTGGGGGCGACCCCGAGGACAGTGCCACAGAAAACACACCGCCTCCCGCCCCGGCGGGCGGCAAGGGTGAAATGGTGAGGTAAGAGCTCACCGCGCGCCGGGCGACCGGCGTGGCATGGCAAACCCCACCCGGAGCAAGACCGAATAGGAGGGCGATCCCGGGGACGACTTCGCCCCCGGGGGAAGGGCGGCCCGCCCGGTGCCCTCGGGTCCAGGTCGCTCAAGGCGCACGGAGACGCGCGCCGTAGAGAAATGGCCGCCCCGCGGCGCCCCGCGCGCCGCGCACAGAACCCGGCTTACGGCCTCCTCGGAGCCCTTTCTTCCACCCCTTTCCGCAGCCCCCGGCAAACGGCGTTTCCGCGGAATTCCCCCCGATGCGTTTTTTCCCTTGATTAACCAGCAAATTTCCTTGACACGTTTCGGGACCCCGGTAAAATACCCAGCAAGTGGGTAATAGTGGGGAAAGGTGGGTTAAGGGCACCATGATCTTCCGGGGTCGTTTCGAATACGCCATTGACCCGAAAGGGCGGGTGAACATTCCCGCGCCCTTCCGCGAGCGCCTCCAGGAGTCCGGCCAGGAGTCGTTCGTCCTTACCAACTTCTCCGGATGTCTCTACGCCTTCCCCGCGGACGACTGGGCGCGCATCGAGGAGAGGCTGTCCCAGGTTCCCAGCACGGACCGCAGGAAGAACGCCTTCGTACGGTTCTTCGTCGGAGGCGCCGTGGAGGCTACCCCCGACAAGCAGGGGCGGGTACTCGTCCCTCCTTCCCTGCGTTCCTACGCTGGACTGGAAAAGGACGTCGTCATCCAGGGGATGCCCAATAGGTTCGAGATATGGTCCCTCGCCCGCTGGCAGCAGGAGATCGGGCGGTTCGAGAAGGAAGTGCTGGAGGATCCCGAGTTGGCGCGGGAGATCAGCGAACTCGGGATCTGATCCGTGGCCCAAGGCCACATCCCCGTTCTTTTACAAGAGACGCTCACGCTGCTTTCCCCCGCCCCCGGCGAGGTCTTCCTGGACGGGACGACCGGCGCCGGCGGACACGCGGTCGAGTTCGCCCGGAAGATCGGACCAGACGGGCTCCTGGTCTGCGCCGACTCCGACCCGGCGATGCTCGCGGTCGCCGCGGAGAGGCTGTCGGCCTTCCCCCGGGTCCGCATGGTCCACGCGGATTTCTCGGACCTCGGCCGGTTGCGGGAGGCCGCCGGGTGGAGACCGTTCGACGGGGCCCTCCTGGACCTCGGGGTTTCCTCTCTCCAGCTGTCCGACCCCGGTCGCGGCTTTTCGTTCCGGGAGGACGGGCCCCTCGACATGCGGCGGGACCCCGGCTCCGGCGGGCCGACGGCGGGGGAGATCCTCCGGGACGCCCGGGAGAAGGAGCTGGCCGACCTCTTCTACCGGTACGGAGAGGAACGGTACTCCCGGCGGATCGCCCGGGCGGTGGCGGGACGGAGGCGGAAGGCCCCGCTGCGGTCCACCACGGAGCTCGCAGCGCTGGTGGCCTCGGCGATACCCCGCAGGCGGTGGCCGAGGGACATCCACCCGGCCACGCGGGTGTTCCAGGCGCTGCGGATCGCCGTGAACCGGGAGATCGACTCGCTGGCCGCGTTCCTCGAGGCGATCCCCGGGCACCTGTCGCCCGGAGGCCGCGTGGCCGTGATCAGTTTCCACTCCCTGGAGGACCGCCTCGTGAAGGAGGCGTTCCGGCGACGGGCCGGGGGGCCGGGAGGAGGGGCAGCACTCGAAGCGCTCACCCGCAAGCCGGTCGTTCCGTCGGACCGGGAGGTGCGGGAGAATCCCCGGGCGCGCAGCGCGAAGCTCCGCGCCGCGCGACGTCGCGAGGAGGAGGAATCAGGATGACGAGGATTACGGTAGGGAACGGCGTGTACATCATCACGGAGATCCGCCGGGAACCTCCGGCGATCCCGGTGGTCCCGCGACGCGGGAGGTTCGTTGCGCTGGCAGTCGCCCTGCTCGGCATCGGCCTGTTCAACGTGTGGCTTTCCGGCCAGTACATCCGCACCGGCTACCGGGTTTCCGGCGCACTGGAGGAGAAACGCACCCTGCAGAAGCAGAAGGAGCTCCTCCGCACGGAGATCCTCACGCTGAAGAGCCCCGCCAGGATCGACTCCATCGCGCGGGCGCAGCTCGGGATGGTCCCAGCCCAGATGGACCGGATGATCCGTTGAGATGACTCCCCGCGCGCGGATCATCCTCGGCGTCCTCCTCTCTCTTTACGTCCTGGTCGTCCTGCGCGCGTTCCACATCCAGGTGCTGGGGGTGAAGGGGATCCGGGAGCGCGGGGAGCGGCAGTACGCCACGACCATTCCCCTGATCCCCAAGCGCGGCGTGATCCTCGACCGGACGGGAAGCGAGCTGGCGGTGAGCGTCGCGACGAAATCGGTCTTCGTCCAGCCCGGCAAGCTGAAATCCCCCGATCTGGTCGCGGACCTGCTCGCCCCGCGCGTCTCCCGCAAGGCGACGGAACTCCGCAGGCTGTTCGCCGCGGAGAAAGGGTTCGTCTGGGTGCGGCGCCAGATGCCGTCCACCGCCGCCGACGAGGCGGTGCGGGAGGTGCGGGAGGCGCTGGCGGCAAGGGACCCGGAGTTCCGCGGGAAAGCGTCCGCCGTCGACGGGATCGGCACCGTCGAGGAGCCCAAGCGGTTCTACCCGAACCGGGAGCTGGCCTCCTCCCTTATCGGGTTCACCAACCTCGACTGCGAGGGCATGGAGGGGGTCGAGCTCTCCCTGAACAAGTATCTCCGCGGGGAACGTGCCGGCCTCTCCTGCGAGCGGGACGCCCGCGGGCGGCTCATCGTCCCGGCGAGCTCGACCGTCGAGGTCAACTCGAAAGGCCACTCCGTCACCCTGACCATCGACCGGAACGTGCAGCACGTGGCGGAGAGCGAGCTGATGGCGGCGGTCACGAAGCATCGCGCCCGTGGCGGCATGGCGCTGGTGCTCCGGCCGAAGACGGGGGAGATCCTGGCGATGGCCACCGCACCCTCCTTCAACCCGAACGCCCCCGCCGCCGCCCCGCCCGAGACGCGGAAGAACCGCTCCCTCACGGACTGCTTCGAGCCGGGATCCACTTTCAAGGTGTTCACCCTCGCCTCGGCCCTCGAGGTGGGGGCGGTGAGCACGGGGGAGAAGTTCTTCTGCGAGAACGGGGCGTACCGTTACGCCGGTAAGGTGATCCACGACACGCACCGGTACGGGTGGCTTACGGCTCCGGAGGTGCTCAAGTATTCGAGCAACATCGGGATCACCAAGATCAACGACCGGATGGACCCCGGGCGGTTCCACGAGATGATCCGCGCCTTCGGGTTCGGGACGCGCACCGGAATCGAGCTCCAGGGGGAGGTGCCGGGCCTGGCCCCGTCCCGGAGCGGATTCGACAGCCGGATCCGCCGGGCCACCGTCTCCTTCGGACAAGGGATCTCCGTGACACCCCTCCAGCTGGCCACGGCGATGTCGGCCGCCGTCAACGGCGGCAAGGTGATGAAGCCGTACGTGGTCCGGGAGGTGCTGGATCCGGAGGGAAAATCCGTGTTCCGCGGGGAGCCCACGGAGCTCCGGAGGGTCCTCTCCCCGAAGACCTCGGCGACGATGCGGGAGATCCTCGGGAAGGTTGTGCAGGAGGACGGGACCGGGACGCAGGCCCGCATCAAGGGATTCCTCGTCGGGGGGAAGACCGGCACCTCCCAGAAGGTCGAGGAGGGGACGGGGAAATATTCCTCCACGAAGCGTGTCGCATCCTTCATCGGTTTCCTTCCCCTGCATGATCCGGAGCTGCTGATCCTCGTGGTGATCGACGAACCCCGTGGGCAGGTATACGGGGGCGTGGTGGCCGCCCCCGCGTTCAACCAGATCGCCGTAAAGACGGCGTACTACCTCGGTATCCCGCCGACGGAGGCGGTGGCGTCTGCTCCCTCCCGCACGCCGGCCCTGTCCCCCGGCGGCGTGCAGGCCACGCCGGTTTCCACGGCGCGCGCGGAGAGCTCCACGGTCATGCCCGACCTGATCGGGCTGTCCATGGGACGCGTGGTCGACGTCATGGGGCGATACTCGGTGAGGCTTTCCCTCTCGGGGAGCGGCGTCGCGCGCTCCCAGACCCCCCTCCCCGGAGCGGTCCTGGTCCCCGGGACGGAAGTCACGGTCGCGTTCGCGGCGGAAGGCCAGGCGGGGGGCACCTCGGACAAGGGGAAGCGGTGAGGCTGGCGGGGGTACTCTCCACGGCCGCCCCCGGGGCGTCCGGCTCCGCGGGGGACATCGAGATCGGCGGCATCGCGGTGGATTCCCGGGACGTGCGCCCGGGGGACCTCTTCGTGGCCATCCGCGGGACGCGGACCGACGGCCACGACTTCCTGCAGTCCGCGGCGCGCGCCGGAGCGGCGGCGGCGCTCGTGGAGCGCGACGTGATCCCGTCGCCGATGCCGGTGATCCGGGTCCCCTCGACGGCCGCGGCACTTCCGAAGGTGGCGGTGGCTTTCCACGGCGACCCGTCGGCCCGGCTGCGGGTGACCGGCGTCACCGGGACCAACGGGAAAACCACCTTCACCTACCTCCTGGAAGGGATTCTCACCGCCGCCGGCCGCACGCCCGCGGTGGCGGGCACGATCGAGTACCGGGTGGCGGGATCCGCCCTCCGGAAAGGGCTGACTACGCCGTTCCCGCACGAACTCCAGCGGCTGATGGCGGAGGCGCTGGCCGCGGGAGCGACGGACTTCGTCATGGAAGTATCATCCCACAGCGCCGCGCAGGGCCGGATCGAGGGGGTCCGGTTCGACGTGGCGGTCTTTACCAACCTCAGCCGGGACCACCTCGACTTCCACGGGGACATGGAGTCGTACTTCGCAGCGAAGGCGCGCCTGTTCCGCGAGTACCTGCCCGCGGGGGGGAAGCGGACCGGCGTCGCGCTGAACGGGGATGACGTGCACGGCGAGCGCCTCGCGCAGGAGTTCCCCTCCGCGACCACCTTCGGCTTCTCCCGCGCCTGGGACGTCCATCCGGTGGAGATGGAGATGACGTGGGAGGGCACCCGGATGGTCCTCGCCACGCCGTCGGGTCCCATCGCGCTCCGGTCGCGGCTGATCGGAGCGCACAACGTCTCCAACATCCTGGCGGCCGTCTCGGCTGCTCTCCTGCTGGACCTCCCCCTCGGCGTGGCGGCGGCGGGAATCGCGGCGGTCGGGGTCGTGCCGGGGCGGCTGGAGCCGATCGGGAACGCGCGAGGCCTGCACATCTTCGTCGACTACGCCCACTCCCCGGACGGGATGGACCGGGTGCTGACCACGCTGCGGGGTCTGACGGACGGGCGCCTGATCACCGTGTTCGGCTGCGGGGGAAACCGGGACCGGGGGAAACGCCCGGAGATGGGGCGGGTGGCGGCGCTGCGGTCCGACGTGGTGGTGGTGACCTCCGACAATCCGCGGAACGAGGATCCGGGCGCGATCCTTTCGGAGATCGTTCCGGGCCTCTCCTCCGAGGGGTTCGTGGAGGCGCGGGAACCGGTGTCCTGGCGGGAGGGATTTTTCCTGGTGAAATCAGACAGAAAAGCGGCGATCGCCGCCGCCCTCTCCCTCGCGGAGACGGGGGACACGGTGGCGGTCGTCGGGAAAGGACACGAGGATGTCCAGATCATCGGGGACCGGTGCCTGCCGTTCGACGACCGGCAGGCAGTCCGGGACGTGCTTGCCTCAGGGCGATAGAATGACCCTCCCGGAGGTCATCGGGGCGATTCACCCGCTCCGCGAGGCGGGGGGTATTTCGCCCGGGGAGCCGATCGGGGACGTCGTCACCGACAGCCGCGAGGCCGGGCCGGGGAGCGTGTTCGTCGCCCTGCCGGGGGAACGCGCCGACGGCGCGGACTTCGTGGGCGAAGTGTTCGAGAAGGGAGCCCTCGCCGCGATCGTCTCCGAGGCCGGCGCCCGAAAGGTTCCCGGCGCCCTGGGGCGCACCCGCCCCGTCTTCGTCGTCCGGGACCCGGTGGAAGCGCTGGGGGACCTTGCCCGGGCGCACCGCCTCCGGCATCGCGACATACCGATCGTCGGGATCACCGGCAGTTCGGGGAAGACGACCACGAAGGAGATGGTGTACTGCCTCCTCTCCCCCCACCGCCGGGTCCTGCGGAATCCCGGGAACCGGAACAATCTCATCGGCATGCCCCTGTCGCTCCTCACCCTTACCGGCGGGCACGATGTGGCGATCATGGAAATGGGGAGCAACGCGCCCGGCGAGATCGCGAGGCTGGCGGAGATCGCCTCTCCCGACGTCGCGCTGGTAACGAACATCGCCCCGGCGCACCTCGAGGGGCTCCGCACGATGGAGGGAGTTGCGCGCGAGAAGGGCGACCTCTTCCGGGCGCTTCCCGACGCGGGTGTCGCCGTGGTGAACGCCACCGACCTCCGGGTGGTCCGGGAGGCGGGCCGTTGCCGCGCCGAGAAGGTGTATTACGGCGTGGCGCTGAGCGCCTTCTCCGGCCGCATCCTCTCGATGACCGACTCGGGGATGCGGATCGCCGTGCGCACGCCGGCGGGCGAGTTCACCTCCTACCTCGGGGTCCCCGGGGAGCACCACCTGATGAACGCCCTCGCGGCCACGGCCGTCGCGTTCACGCTGGGCCTGCGCCCGCCGGACATGGAAGAGGGACTGGCCTCCTTCTCCCCTGTCCCCGGCCGGTTCAACGCACTTCCTCTCCGCGGCGGCGGGCTGCTCCTGGACGACAGCTACAACGCGAACCCGGCCTCCACCGAGTCGGCGCTGCGGAGCCTGGCGTCGTTGGCGCGCGGGCGGAGGACGGTGGTGGTATTCGGCGACATGCTGGAACTGGGGCAGAGCGCCCCGGCCTCCCACTTCCGCATCGGGCACCTGATCGCGGCGCTGAAGGTGTCCCGGCTCTTCGCCTTCGGTCCGGAGGCGGCGAATGCGGCCCGGGGGGCGCAGGACGGCGGGATGGACCCGTCGGTGGTCCGGCACACCGTCGACAGGGGGGGGCTCCGGGAGGCGGTGCGGGAGTTCCTCTCGGAGGGCGACGTGGTGCTGGTGAAGGGGTCGCGGGGGATGCGGTTGGACGAGGTGGCGGCGGACATCCGGGAGGAGTGGGCGTAACCGGATGCTCTACCATCTCCTATACCCTCTCAACGAGAGCTACTCGTTCTTCAACGTCTTCCGGTACATCACTTTCCGGACGATCTACGCTGCCATCACGGCGCTGCTGATCTGCTTCCTCGTCGGCCCGTGGCTGATCCGGGTGCTCGGGGAGCGGCAGATCGGGCAGATGATCCGGCGGGACGGACCGGAGAGCCACATCGCCAAGGAGGGAACGCCGACGATGGGGGGACTCCTCATCGTCCTGGCGGTGGTCGCCCCGACGCTGCTGTGGGCCAATCTCGGAAACGCATACATCTGGATCGCCGTGTTCGTGACGGTCGGCTACGGCGCCATCGGGTTCGTCGACGACTACAGGAAAGTCATCCGGAAGGACACGAAGGGTTTGAGCCCCAGGAGGAAGCTGGCCGCCCAGGTCGCCCTCGCCGCCGCCGCCGCCGCCCTCATCTACGTGGACGTCGGCATCAAGGACACGCTGAACATCCCCTTCTTCAAGAACCTGAGGCCGAGCCTGGGCCTCTTCTACATCCCGTTCATCGTCCTGGTGATCGTGGGGGCCTCCAACGCGGTGAACCTCACCGACGGGCTGGACGGACTGGCGATCGGTCCCTCGATCATCGCCGCGGGGACGTACATGCTCTTCGCGTACCTCGCGGGGCACGTCAAGATCGCGAACTACCTTCAGATCCAGTACGTCCCGGGCGTCGGGGAACTCACGATCTTCTGCGGAGCCATCGCCGGTGCCGGGTTGGGATTCCTCTGGTTCAATGCATACCCGGCGGAGGTGTTCATGGGAGACACGGGGGCCCTCGCTCTCGGCGGCGCGCTGGGCGTGGTGTCGGTGATGGTGAAGCAGGAGATCGTACTCGCGCTGGTGGGGGGGGTCTTCGTCGTGGAGGCGCTGTCGGTGATCTTCCAGGTGACATCCTACAAGACGCGGCGGAAGCGCATATTCCGCATGGCCCCGATCCACCACCACTACGAGCTCCAGGGGTGGGCGGAGCCCAAGATCATCGTCCGTTTCTGGATCGTCTCGATCATCCTCGCGCTGCTGGCGATCAGCACGCTGAAGATCCGGTGAGCGTGGACACGTTCGCCGGAAAGCGGGTGGCGGTGGCGGGCGCGGGGCGCTCCGGTCTCCTCTCGGCGCGCCTTCTCCTCGCGGAGGGGGCGCAGGTCACGTTGTGGGACGACCGCCCCCGCGCGGCCGTCGAGGCGTCGCTGCGGGAACCGGTTCCCACGGGGGCCGAATTCCGGGAGGGAATGCCGGGCGAGGCCGACGTTCCGCGGACGGACCAGGTCGTCCTGTCCCCCGGCGTGCCGGGGGACAGGCTTCCCCTCGCCGCGCTCCGCGTCGCGGGCGTGCCCGTGTGGGGGGAGCTGGAGCTGGCGTTCCGGCGATTCTCCGGCAAGGTTGCCGCGGTCACCGGGACCAACGGGAAATCCACTGTGACCACCCTCGTGGGGCGGATGGCCGCGCGCGCCTTCCCCAGGGTGTTCGTCGGGGGGAATCTCGGGACGCCGTTCGTCGCCGCCGCGGGGACCCCCTTCGACTGGGGCGTGGTGGAGGTCAGCAGCTTCCAGCTCGAATCGGTGGAAGCGTTCCGTCCGGCGGTGGCGGCCCTCCTGAACATCACCGAGGACCACAGCGACCGGTATTCCGGTTTTACCGCTTACGCCATGGCGAAGATGGCGATCTTCCGGAACCAGGGGCCGGGGGACGTCGCGGTGGTCAACGCGGACGATACCGAGGTGGCCTCCCGGGCGCGCGGGATCCGCGCGCGGGTCGTCCCGTTCTCCTCGTCGCGCCGACTCCCGCGCGGGGCGTTCCTGGAGGGGGAGGACATGGTGCTCCGGGGCGAGGACGGGGAGGAGCGGTACCCCCGCGGCACATTGCGAATCCGGGGGCTGCAGAACGTACGGAACGCCCTCGCCGCGATCGCCGTTGCGCGGGCGATGGGGGTGGCCCGGGAGCACGTGCTCGAGGAACTGCCGGCTTTCCCGGGGCTGCCGCACCGCGTGGAGTTCGTGCGGTCTGTCCGTGGCGTGACGTACGTGAACGACTCGAAGGGGACCAACGTGGGGGCGGTCCTCGCGGCGCTGGAAGGGTTTCCGGAGCCGGTGGTACTGATTGCGGGGGGGAAGGACAAGGGGGTGGATTTCCGTCCCCTGCGGGAGCCCCTCGCCCGGAAGGCGCGGGCCGTGGTCCTCCTCGGGGAGGCGCGGGAACGGATGGCCCGGGAGCTGGCGGGCGTGGCGCCCATCGCCGTCGCCGGCTCGCTTCCGGAGGCGGTGCGGGCCGCCGCGGCGGCCGCCCGGGAGGGCGACGTCGTCGTCTTCTCGCCCGCCTGCTCGAGCTTCGACATGTTCCGCAACTTCGAGGAGCGCGGAGAGGCGTTCCGGGAGGCGGTGGGGGAACTGGCCGGATGAAGATCGGGAAACGCCACGAGAACATGATCCTCGCGCTGTGCACCCTCTTCCTGACGGTGCTGGGGCTGCTCATGATCTACAGCGCGACGAACGTCATGGCGGGGTCCTCCGCCCGCTACGGGTACGATCCCGCGTACTTCTTCAAGCGCCAGATCCTGTTCCTGGTCGTCGGCGTTTCCCTGGCGGTGACGCTCTCCCGGGTGGATCACGACTTCTACCGGCGGAGGATCGCGCTCCTTCTCGCGGGAACCTTCCTTCTCCTTCTCCTGGTGTACGTCCCGGGGGTGCGGCACACGGCGAACGGCGCCTCCCGGTGGATCAGCCTGCGGTTCTTCACCTTCCAGCCCTCCGAGCTGGCCAAGTTCATGCTCCTCGCCTACGCGGCGTACGTCATCGACCGGAGGGGGGAGAACCCCAGGGAGGGGTACAGGGCGTTCCTTCCCATGCTCGCGGTGATGATGCTCTTCGTCGTGGTGATCATCCGGGAACCCGATTTCGGGATGGCCGTGGTGATCCTCGTGTCGTGCCTCGCGATCGTCTTCATTGCCGGCTTCCCCTGGAAGCTCCTGGCGGGGTTTGCCGCCGCCGGAATCGCGGGGGCCGCGGTCCTGATCGCGTCCAAGCCGTACCGGATGGCCCGGCTTCAGGCCTTCATCGACCCGTTCCCGCAGGCCCAGGCCGCGGGGTACCAGGTGGTGCAGTCGCTGATCGCCTTCTCCAACGGCGGCCTGCTCGGCACGGGCGTCGGCGGCGGGCGCCAGAAGCTCTTCTACCTGCCGGAGATGCACACCGACTACATCTTCTCCGTGATCGGGGAGGAGCTGGGGTTCGTCGGGGTCGTCCTGGTGGGAGCCCTGTTTGTTACCATGGTATGGGTGGGGTACCGTGTCGCCCGACGCGCGCGGGACCCGTTCGGGAAATACCTCGCCACGGGCTTTTCCTCCGTCATCGGCATCCAGGCGCTGATGAACATGATGGTGGGGCTTTCGATGCTCCCCCCGAAGGGGATGGTGCTCCCGTTCCTGAGCTACGGGGGAAGTTCCCTGATCCTCCACCTGGCGGCGATCGGTGTGCTGATGAACGTATCCCTGAAGGGGGCGGATGGCCTTGTCGATGCGGATGATCGTCGCCGGGGGAGGGACCGGCGGGCACGTCTTTCCGGGGATCGCGCTTGCTGAGGCGTTCCTCTCCCTCTGTCCCGGCGGCGTCGTCTCCTTCGTCGGCACCGAGGGGGGGCTGGAGGCGCGCGCCGTCCCGGCCCGGGGGATCCCGATCGATTTCGTCCCCTCCGGACAGGTACGCGGCCGGGGCGTGCGGGCCGTCCCGGGTGCGGCGCGGATGGCCCTGGGGATGTTCGCCGCGGTGGCGGTCGTGAGGCGCCGGCGGCCGGACCTCGTCTTCGGCGTGGGCGGGTACGCCTCCGTCCCCGTGGCGGTGGCGGCGCGTCTGCTCCGCGTGCCCCTGTTCCTGCAGGAGCAGAACAGCGTGCCGGGACGGTCGAACCGGTTCCTCGCCCGGGGGGCCGTGCGGGTGTTCACGGGATTTTCCGGGGCGGTGTCCTTCTTCCCGCCGGGGAGGGCGGAGTTCACCGGGAACCCGGTGCGGGCGGAGATCGTGGCCGCCGCCGGGGAGCGGCGCGGCGGGTTCCCGCCCGGGACGCCCCTCACGGTGCTGGCCCTGGGAGGGTCGCAGGGGGCGCGGGCGATCAACTTCCGGGTGCTGGGAATGGCCCGCCGGGCGAAACGGGACGGAAGGGCGATGCGGTTCCTGCTGCAGACGGGCGAGAAAGAGCACGGCGCGGTCGCGGAAGCGGTCCGCGCGGAGGGTCTTCCGGTGGAGCCGTTCCCGTTCACGGAGCGGATCGGCGACGTGTTCCCGCGGTGCCACGTCGTGCTGATGCGCGCGGGGGCGCTCTCCATCGCGGAGGCGGCGCTGTTCGGCCGGCCGTGCGTCCTGATCCCGTACCCCTTCGCCGCGGACGGTCACCAGGCCCGCAACGCGCAGGAGTTCTGCGCCGCCGGGGCGGGGTCGTGGATGCCGGAGGGAGATGCGACCGAAGGTGCGGTCTGGGAAGCCCTGTGGGCGCTCGGGGGCGACCGGGAGGCGCGGGAGAGGGCCGCGGCGGCGGCGCTGTCCTTCGGCCGCCCGCAGGCGGCCGACGACGCGGTCCGCCGGGCCCTCCACCTCGCGGGGAGGGCGTGAATGTACAGGAAGGGGCTCCCCATCCACTTCGTCGGCATCGGCGGCATCGGAATGAGCGGCATCGCGGAGCTGCTGCTGAACCTGGGGTACCGGGTGTCGGGTTCCGACCTGCGCCGGTCCGACACGACAGACCGGCTCGAACGGATGGGGGCGGCGGTCCACCTGTCGCACGCGGCGGGGAACGTGCCGGCGGACGGTCACGTGGTGGTGGTTTCCTCGGCGGTGCGCCCCGACAACCCGGAGATCCTCGAGGCGCACCGCCGGAAGATCCCCGTGATTCCCCGGGCGGAGATGCTCGCCGAGCTCATGCGGATGAAGTACGGCATCGCCATCGCCGGGACACACGGCAAGACGACGACGACGTCCATGGTGGCCACGGTGCTCGCCACCGCCGGATGGGACCCGACGGCGGTCGTGGGGGGGAAGCTGAACAGCCTGGGCTCCAACGCGAAGCTCGGGCAGGGGGATTTCCTCGTCGCGGAGGCGGACGAGAGCGACGGCTCGTTCCTGAAGCTCTCCCCGACGGTGGCGGTGGTGACGAACATCGATCCGGAGCACCTGGACTTCTACTCCGGCATCGGGCAGATCAAGGAGACCTTCCTCCACTTCATCAACAAGGTCCCCTTCTACGGGTTCGCCGTGCTGTGCATCGACCACCCCAACGTTCAGGAACTCCTCCCCTCGGTGGAAAAGACCGTGGTGACCTACGGTTTCTCCCGCCACGCGGACTACCGGGCGGACCACGTGACCGCGTCCGGCATGGAAAGCCGGTTCGAGGTGCACGCGCGGGGGGAGCGACTCGGGGGGGCCGTCCTGCGCGCGCCCGGGCGCCACAACGTGAGCAACGCCCTCGCGGCCGTCGCGGTGGCCGCGGAACTGGGGATCCCCTTCGGGCAGATCCGTGACGGGCTGGCCGACTACCGCGGAGTGGTCCGGCGGTTCCAGGTGAAAGGGGAGGCGGGGGAGATCACGGTGGTGGACGACTACGGCCACCACCCCGCGGAGGTCCGCGCGACGCTCGCCGCGGCGCGCGAGGTGTGGCCGACGCGGCGGATCGTCGTCGGATTCCAGCCGCACCGGTACACGCGGACACAGGCGCTGTTCCGGGATTTCCTCTCGGCCTTCCACGACGCGGACGTGCTGCTGGTGTTCGACGTCTACGCTGCGGGGGAGGAGCCGATCGAGGGGGCCACGGGGGAACGGCTGTGCGAGGGGGTCCGGGGCCACGGGCACAAGGAGGCCCTCTACGCGGGGAAAGCCGGTGAGGCGCGGGAGGCGGTCCTCGAACGCCTCCGCCCGGGGGACGTCTTCATCACGATGGGGGCCGGGGATGTCTGGAAGCTGGGAGAGAGCCTCCTCCCGCGGTAGCGGGAGCGGAGGCAGGAGGTCGGCGGCGGGCATGCGCAGCGTCGAGGTGTCCTTCCACGTGAAGATGCGCGATTACACGACCATCGGCATCGGGGGGGCCGCAGACCGCATGGCATTCCCGCGGTCCCCGGCGGAGGTCCGGGAAGTCCTCACCGCGGAGCGCCGCGCGGGCCGCACGGTCCACTTCCTCGGCGCGGGGAGCAACCTGCTGGTTTCGGACGGGGGGGTGGCAGGCACCGTCATCTGCACCAAGAAGCACCTGTCCAAGGTGGTGTTCCTGTCCGACGGATCCGTGGTGGCGGAGGCGGGGGTGATGCTTCCCCGCCTGGCCGTACTGTGCGCCCTCTCGGGGCTATCCGGGATGGAGCCCCTCTCCGGAATCCCCGGGACCGCCGGGGGGGCGCTGACGATGAACGCAGGCGCTTTCGGACGGCGCATCGGGGAGCTGACGGAATGGGTGGAGGTGGCCGACGGCGCCGGGGAAATCCTCCGCATCGAGGCGCGCGCCATCCGGTTCGGGTACCGGGAGGCGGAGTATCCCGTGCGGGGCGTCGTGGTCCGGGCCGGCTTCCGCTTCGCCGGGGGCACGCGGGAGGCCGTATTCGGCCAGATGCGGCAACTGAACGAGAAGCGCCGCGCAAAACAGCCCTGGGGGGAGAAGACGTTCGGGTCCACGTTCCGGAATCCCGCGGGGGCCGAGGGCGCGGGCGCACTGCTCGAGCGCGCGGGGATGAAGGGGCGGTGCGAGGGGGACGCCTGTTTCTCGGAGAAGCATGCCAACTTCCTGGTGAACCGGGGGCGGGCCACGGCGGCCGACGTGCGCCGGCTGATGGCCCGCGGGCGGGACGCGGTGGTTGTGTTGACCGGCGTCCTCCTGGTCCCCGAGGTGAAGATGTGGGGGGATTTCGATGTCTGATCGCGGGCGGTTCGCCGGCAGGACGGTGGGGGTGTTCTTCGGGGGGGTCTCGGCGGAGAGGGACGTGTCCCTCCGCACGGGGGCGGCCGCCGCCGCGGCGCTCCGGCGGAAAGGATACGCCGTCCGGGAGATCGACATCCGCGAGGACTGGCTGGGCACGGTGCGCGGGTCGGGGGTGGACGTGGCGTTCCTGGCCCTGCACGGACGGTACGGCGAGGACGGTTGCATCCAGGCGGCGTGCGAGCTCGCCCGTCTCCCGTACACCGGGTCCGGCGTGGCGGCCTCCGCCATCGCCATGAGCAAGCTTCTCGGGAAGCGGATGGCGGCGTCGGAGGGGGTACCGTGCGCCCCGGACGCGGTCTACGAGGGGCCCGCCCTCTCCGGGGCGAGGCCGCCGGCCTTCGGATTCCCGCTGGTGGTCAAGCCGGACCGGGAAGGGTCCACCGTGGGGATCACGATCGTCCGGGAACATTCGCAGTGGGAGGCGGCCCTCGAAGAGGCCGCGCGGCACGACGCGCGGGTGCTCGTCGAGGGGTACGTCCCCGGACGCGAGATCACCGTGGGGATCGTCAACGGGCGGGTCCTCCCGGCCATCGAGATCGTCCCGAAGTCCGGGTTCTACGACTACCACTCGAAGTACACGGCGGGGCAGACCGAGTACGTGATCCCCGTGCCGATGGACCGCGACATCCTCCTGCGCGCCGCCGAATACACGCGGCGGGCGGCGCACGCGATGGGGTTGCGGGGAGCCGCGCGGCTCGACTACCGCGTCGACCCCGCGGGGAACGTCTTCTTCCTCGAGGCGAACACCATCCCCGGCATGACGGAGACGAGCCTGCTGCCCAAGGCCGCGAAGTTCGACGGGCTGTCCTTCGACGACCTGGTCGAGGAGATCCTCTCCGACGCGGGGCTGTCCAAGTAGATGATCGAGTACAAGGCATACCACAGGACGGGCGGCCGCCGCGGCCGCGGGGCCGGCACCGTCCGGAAGCGGGAGAAGGCGAAGCGGGGCGGAAACGGGCGGATGCCGCCGCGGGCCAGGGTCCGCCTGGCGGGATGGATCGCGGCCGCCCTGGTATCCGTGGTCCTCGTCGGGGTGGCCGGGGCGTCGGCGTACTCCTGGCTCACCCGTTCCCCGCTGTTCTCGGTGCGGAGCATCGACCTGAACCCGTGCGCCCACGTCACCCAGGAGGAGGTCTGGGCGATCGTCCGGGGCGGGGGGCGCGGGAGCATCTGGGCCGTCCCGGCCCGGGAGGTCGCCCGGCGGCTTTCGGACCACCCGTGGGTGCGGTCCGTCTCCGTCCGCAAGGCGTTTCCCGACCGCCTCGTGGTGCGGATCGAGGAGCGCCGGCCGGTGGCGATGGTGAACCTGGACGCGCTGTATTACGTGGACGCGGAGGGGAGCCCCTTCAAGCGGCTGACGGCGTACGACCCGAAGAACTATCCGATCCTCACCGGTTTCTCGCGGGGGGATCTGCTCGCGCGGGACGCCGTGACGCTCCGGAACTTCCGCAAGACCCTGGAGTTGCTGCGGATGGCCGAGGCGGGTCCGCTGCGGCAGAACCTCTCGGAGGTCCACTTCGACGCGCAGGACGGATACACGCTGGTGACCCGGGATGCGGGGCTCCAGCTCAAGGTGGGTTCGACGGATTTCCGGGAGGCGATGCGGCGCGTCGAGGAGGCCATGCCCCGGTTGTCGGGGCTGGGCGGGCCCGCCGGGATCGTCGACCTGAAGACCAGCGGCCGAATCTTCGTGCGGTAGGGGGAGCAATGAACACGGCGGCGCAGGACCATGTGATCGCGGGGCTGGACGTCGGATCGTGCAACGTGACGACGGTCCTCGGGAGGAAGACCCCGGACGGCGTGGAGATCCTCGGCATGGGGGAGTGCCCCACCGAGGGGATGCGGAAGGGGGCCGTGGTGAACGTGGACGCCACGGTGAAGTCGATCCGGCAGAGCGTCACCGAGGCCGAGCGGATGACGGGACTGACCGTCGAGTCGGTGTACGTGGGCATCTCCGGGCCCCTCATCAAGTCGTTCAACAGCCACGCCGCGATCTCGGTGAAGAACGAGCGCGAGGTCACCGACGCGGACTTCACGAGGGTCCTGGAGATCGCCCGGACCGTGGAACTCCCCAACGACCGGGAGATCCTGCACGTCCTGACGCAGGAGTTCATCGTCGACGACATGGCGGGGATCAAGGATCCCCGCGGGATGACCGGCATCCGCCTCGACGCGCGGGTCCACGTGGTGACCAACGACGTCCCCGGGGCGCGCAACCTGCTGCGGTGCGTGGAGAAGGCGGACCTCGAGGTGGAATCCTTCGTGCTTTCCCCGCTGGCGTCCGCGGACGCGGTGCTCACCCCCGAGGAACGCGAGGTGGGCGTGGCGCTGATGGACGTCGGGGGCGGGACCGTGGAGATGGTGATCTTCTTCGACGGCGCGCTGCGGCATACCTACGTTCTCCCGCTCGGGGGGACCAACATCTCCTCCGACGTGGCGATCGGCCTGAAGCTGCCGTACGCCGATGCGGAGGGCCTGAAGATCGCCTCGGGGTGCGCCATGATCCAGAAGGTGCGGCGGGACGAACTGGTGGAACTGCCCGGGGTGGGGGGGCGTCCGCCGAGGCCGATCCGGCGACAGTACCTGAGCGAGATCGTAGAGCCGCGGGCGGAGGAGATCTTCTCCCTCATGCGGAAGGAGATCCTGCGCTCCGGGTACGAGGACAGCCTGGGGGCGGGAGTGGTGCTCACGGGCGGCGGATCGATGCTGGACGGACTCACCGACCTCGGCGAGCGGGTGTTCCGGTTTCCGGTGCGACGGGGGACTCCGATCGGCATCGGCGGCCTCGTGGAGGTCGTCAACAGCCCCGCCTGCGCCACCGCCGTGGGGCTGGTCCTCTACGGCGCAAGGGCGGCGGAGAACGTGGTGACGCGGCACGATGCGCCGGAGGAGTGGGGGTTCCTGGGCCGGGTCAAGCGATACCTGTCGGAGTTCTTCTGATACGGGAAACGAGGGAAAGGAGGAGGCGAGCATGTCCGGCAAAGAGAAGAGACCGAGGATGTTCACGATCGTCGAGGAGAACCGCTGCCACGCCGTCATCAAGGTGTTCGGCGTGGGCGGCGGCGGCGGCAACGCTATCAACACCATGATCGAGGAGGGACTGCAGGGCGTGGAGTTCATCGCCGCCAACACGGACTCCCAGGCGCTCGCCCGGAACCTGGCGCCGCTGAAGCTCCAGCTGGGGTCCCGGCTCACCAAGGGGCTCGGCGCGGGAGCCAACCCGGACATCGGGCGGCAGGCGGCGATCGAGGACCGCGACCTGCTCCGGGAGGCGCTGGCCGGGGCGGAAATGGTGTTCATCACCGCGGGGCTGGGGGGCGGAACCGGAACGGGGGCCGGGCCGGTGGTGGCGGAGGTAGCGAAGGAGGTCGGCGCGCTGACCGTGGCGGTGGTGACGCGTCCCTTCTCCTTCGAGGGGCTCACGAGGAAGCGCCAGGCCGACTCGGGGACAAAGGAGCTGCGCGGGCTGGTGGACACGATCATCGTCATCCCGAACGAGAAGCTTCTCCTGATCGCCGGGAAGGACATGCGGTTCGTCGAGGCGTTCCGCAAGGCGGACGACGTGCTGTTCCAGGCGGTCCGGGGGATCTCCGAGCTCGTCACGCGGCCGGGGTACATCAACCTCGACTTCGCGGACGTGAAGACGATCATGTCGGGCATGGGGGTGGCCCTCATGGGCACGGGCGCGGCCTCGGGGCAGAACCGCGCGGTGGCGGCGGCGGAGAAGGCGATCTCCAGCCCCCTGCTGGAGGATGTGTCGATCCGCGGCGCCCGCGGGGTGCTGATCAACATCACCGCCGGTGCGTCCCTTTCCCTGAGCGAGGTGAACGAGGCGGCGAGCCTGATCCGCGAGGAGGCCTCCGACGAGGCGAACATCATCTTCGGCACGGTGATCGACGATGCGCTCGGGGACGAGCTGAAGGTCACCGTCGTGGCCACCGGGTTCGAGCCCAACGTGGCGGAGGGGCCCTGGAAGAACCCGCGCAAGGGGATCAAGCTGGCCAGCCGGGCGGAGGACCTGCAGAAGCCCGCGTTCCTCCGCAACGCCGCCCAGCGGGGCTTCGTCGAGGAGCGGGTGGAGGAACTCCCGCTGATCGACAAGGAGAACGAGATCGAGTCGCTGGACGAGTTCGAGATACCGACGTTCCTCCGCCGGCGGGGGGAGTAGCCGGCGATCGGGATGTCGCGGGGGGACCGCGGGCGCAGGGGCGCCGGGGAGGCGCGGGAGGTCGGGGCAGTCCGCAAGGAGTGGGGTGGAAAAATCCGGGTCGCGCTGATCTACCCCAACCGGTATGCGGCGGGGATGTCCAACCTCGGGTTCCTTCTCGTGCACGCCGGGATCAACGCCCGGGCCGACGCCCTGTGCGAGCGGGTCTTCCTGGCCGGGCCGGGGGGGCAACGGATGGTTGCCCCCCCGGGGGGGCGGGGAGCGGCCTCCGCAGGAGGGAGCGCCGAAGGCCGGGCGCTGGAGAGCGGCCGTCCGCTGTCCGACTTCGACATCGTCGCGTTTTCCCTCTCCTACGAGAACGATCTTCTGAACGTGCCGGCGATCCTCGCCGGGGGCGGGGTGCCGCCGCTCCGGGAGGACAGAGCGGGATCCGGGAACCGGCATCCCCTCGTCGTGGCAGGGGGCTTCGCCGCCTCCCTGAACCCGGAACCGGCCGGAAGCCTTGCCGACGCGGTGGTGATCGGGGACGGGGAACGGGCCATCGACGCCATCCTCGACCTCGGGGATTTCCGCCCCTCCGACCCCGGTTTCCTGCGCGATCTGTCCCGGCTCCCCGGGGTCTACGTTCCCGCGGGATACCGGCCGGAATACCGGCGGGACGCCGGGGGTCCGCACGGACTCCCGGGATTGCGATCCCTGCGCCCCCTCCAGGGGTTCCCCGGCCGCGTGGCGCGGGAGTCCCTCGACCTGCGGTCCCTGCCTCCCCCCCCGCCCATCGTGCTCGCGGAGGATACCGAACTGGGAAGCATGTCCCTCGTCGAGACTTCCCGGGGCTGCCCGCGCATGTGCGGGTTCTGCGCCGCTTCGCACGCCTGCCCGGAGTTCCGGGAATTCACCCTGGAGCGCGTCCGCGCCGCGGCCTTTGCCTTGTGGCCGGCCCGGAAGAAGGTGGGCCTGATCGGTGCGGCGGTGCTGGACTGGCGACACTTCCGCACCCTTTCCCGGGAGATCCTCGCGCGCGGCGGGAGCGTGTCTCCCGCCTCCGTCCGGGCGGACCTCGTGGATCCGGAGGTGGCGGAGATCCTTTCCCTCAGCGGCCACCGCACTGTGGCGCTCGCCCCGGAGTGCGGAACGGAACGGCAGCGGGCGCGGGTGGGGAAGGGACTGCGCGATGAGACCCTCTTCGCCGCCGCCGGGATGCTGGTCCGCGCGGGGATCGTTTCCTTCAAGCTCTACTTCCTCCTGGGGGTCGCCGGCGTCCCGCGGGAGGAGGAAACCGGCGGGATCGCCTCGTTCCTGGCGGGATTCCGGGAGCGCGTCCTCGCGGTGGCGAGGGGCGTCGGGCGCATGGGCCGCATCACGGTGGTGCTGTCCCCCTTCGTGCCGAAGCCGTTCACGCCCCTGCAATGGGCCCCGATGGCCCCGGAGGAGGAGCTTTCCGGCAGGGAGCGGGACGTTGTCGCCGCGCTTCGGGGGGTGCCCAACGTGCGGGTATCCGGGGACCGCCCGGCGCATGCAGTCGCGCAAGGGTACCTCGGGCTGTCGGATCGACGCGTGGCCGCGGACGTCGTCTCGTCGCGCCGCGGCACGCTACCCCGCGGCCGCCCGGGATTCCGGGATGCGCTGGAGTCGGTCGTCCACCGCGAAAAGGAAGCCGACGAGTTCTTTCCGTGGGACGTGGTGGAGGGAGGACCTGCGAAGGAGGTGTTGCGGGTCCGCTACGAGGCGCTCACGGGGAGGTAGGAGGAGATTACCCCGGGGACACCCGGACCATGACGTTCCGGGTCCGGGGGCCGTCGAATTCGCAGAAGAAGATCGACTGCCACGTCCCCAGGACGAGCTGGCCGGCCTCGACGAACACCACGAGGCTTGCACCGACGACGCTCGACTTGATGTGGGCGTGGGAATTCCCCTCGGAGTGCAGGTAACTCCCGGTGGAGGGCGCGATTTCCTCGAGACGGTTCATGATGTCCTTCCGGACATTGGGGTCGGCGTTCTCGTTGATGGTGACCGCCGCGGTGGTGTGGGGGATGAACACGTGACACTCCCCGCTCTTGACGCCGCTCTCGCGGACCACCATGCGGATCTGCTGGGTGATGTCCACGAACTGCTGCGCGCCGTCGGTCCTCACCGCGATCGTCTTGAATCCCATCCGCCGCTCCGCTCCGGAAAAGTGGTTCATTCTTACACGGCGGGACGGCAAAGGGCAAGCGGCCTGCGGGGTGACCGGCGGGACGGTTTGCCGGCGGAGCGGGGATTCCCCTATAATGCAATCCCGTGAGCACGACGGCCCGACTGATCCTCGCCTCCGGGTCCCCCCGCCGCCGGGAGCTTCTCTCCGCGGTGGGCATCCCGTTCCGGGTGGTCCCTTCGGGGGTCGACGAGATCCCGCGGCGCGGGGAGCTTCCCGCGCGGTTCGCGCGCCGTGCGGCGCGCGACAAGGGGATGTGGGTGGCGACGCGCCACCCGGGGGCGTTCGTCCTCTCCGCGGACACGATCGTGGTGGCGGGAGGGAGGATCCTGGGGAAGCCGCGGGACCGGTCGGAGGCGCGGCGGATGCTGTCGCTCCTCGCGGGAAGGGAGCACAGGGTGTACACCGCGGTCTCCCTCCTGTGCGTCGCCCGCGGCCACGAAGAGTCGGGGATCGACGTGTCCCGCGTGCGGTTCCGGGCGCTGACTCCCGCGGAGGTGGCGGGGTACGCCCGCACGGGGGAATGCGACGACAAGGCCGGTGCATACGCGGCGCAAGGGGCGGGGATGCTCCTCATCGACCGGGTGGCGGGCTCCTTCACCAACGTGGTGGGGCTGCCGATGACCCGGGTGGTAGCGATGCTGCAGCGGGCGCGGCTGATCCGTGTTTCTCCGGGGGGGCCGTCGTGGTACGCCCCTGCGGGAGGGAAGGGGTGAACGCGAGCCCGCCAACCCCGGGAGAGGGTGCCACGATCCGGGAGCGGACGGGGTGGGTCCTGGACCGGATCGCGGAGGCCGAGCGGCGGGCCGGGCGTCCGCCCGGCGCGGTGAAGCTGGTGGCCGTGTCCAAGACACAATCCCTGCCGCGAATCCTGGAGGCGCACGCAGCGGGACTTTCCGTCTTCGGTGAAAATTACGTCCAGGAGGCGGCGGAGAAGGTCCCGGCGCTGCCCGGGGCCGAATGGCACCTGATCGGGAAACTCCAGGGGAACAAGGTGCGCAGGGCGGTTTCCCTGTTCGCCTGGATCCAGACGGCGGACTCGGCGACACGGCTGGCCGAGATCTCCCGGTGCGGCGTCGAGGCGGGGAAGGTCGTGCCGGCGCTGATCGAGGTCAACGTCGCCGCCGAGGGGAGCAAAGCGGGTGCCTCGCCGGAGGATCTGCCGTCGATCCTCGCGTCTTCCGCCCCGCTGCCGGGCGTGCGGGTCGAGGGGCTGATGGCGATACCGCCATGGACGGAAAGCCCCGAGGCGACCCGACCGCATTTCATCCGCCTCCGGGAGCTGCGGGACCTGCTTTCGCGGGAGTCGGGGACGGCGCTGCGGGAGCTGTCGATGGGGATGTCCCACGATTTCGAGGTGGCGATCGGGGAGGGGGCGACGATGGTGCGCGTCGGGACCGCGATCTTCGGGAGCCGGCGGGGAAGGGGATGAGCATGGGGCTTGGCTTCCTGGGGGCGGGGAACATGGGGGAGGCGATGATCCGCGGGGTCCTCGCGGCAAAGCTGTACCCGCCGAAACGGATCGCGGTGTTCGACGCGGCCACCGGACGGGGAGAATCTCTCCGGGAGCGGTACGGCGTCGCCGTCGTCCCCTCGGCGGGGGAACTGCTCAAGGCGTGCGACACCGTGGTGATCGCGGTGAAACCGCAGGTCCTTGACGTCGCCCTGCACGGAATTCCGAAGGCGGCGGCGCGCGGGAAGACCTTCGTCTCGGTCGTGGCGGGAGCGAGAGTCGAGCGGTTCACGCGGACCCTCGGCGAGGGTGCGCGCGTGGTCCGGACGATGCCGAACACCCCGGCGCAGGTCGGGATGGGGAGCACGGGAATCTGGTTCCCGCCCGACGTGGACGAGGCGATCCGGAAGAAGGTGCGCGCCCTGTTCTCCTCCTTCGGCGCCGTGGCGGAGGTCCCGCGGGAGGAGCTCCTCGACGTCGTGACGGCCCTCTCGGGTTCCGGGCCCGCCTACGCCTTCCTGTTCCTCGAAGCGCTGGCCGACGGTGCGGTGCGCGCCGGGATGGGCCGGCAGGAGGCGACCCTCCTCGCCGCCTCGACCCTCGAGGGGGCGGCGCGGATGGTCCGGCTGACCGGGAAGCACCCCGCCGAGCTCAAGGACATGGTGATGTCGCCCGGAGGAACGACCGCCGCCGGGGTGGCCGCATTGGAGCGGGGATCCTTCCGCGCAACCGTCATGGAGGCGGTGATGTCCGCCTGGCACCGCTGCCGCGAACTGTCGGGATGAAGGGGAGGGGAGGGATGTTCGTAGCGAAAAATCTGCTCACCGCGCTGGCGACGGTGATCGACTATGCGCTGTGGGCCTACATGTGGGCCTTCATCATCCGTGCGGTCCTTTCGTGGGTCAGCCCCGATCCGTACAACCCGATCGTCCGCGCCCTCTACTCCGTGACCGAGCCGGTCCTGTCGTTCCTGCGGAGGAAGCTCCCGCTGTTCGCGGGATCGATCGACTTCTCCCCGATGGTCGCCATCCTCGCCATCCTCTTCCTGCAACGGTTCGTGGTCCGCACGCTGTTGGACCTCGCCATGCGGATGCCGTGACAGCCCCGCAACACTCCGCCACCCTGTCCGTCCGGGTGGTGCCCCGTTCCTCCCGGGAAGGGGTCGCGGGATACGAGGGGGGGGTGGTGCGGATCCGCCTGAACGCCCCGCCCGTGGAGGGCCGCGCCAACGACGCCCTGCTGAGATTCCTCGCCCGGGCCTTGGGAGTCTCGCGGGCGCAGGTGGCGCTGGTTTCCGGGGGGACGGGGCGGAACAAGATCGTCCGGATCGACGGGATCACCCGGACGGAGGCCCTCGACGCCCTCGGGTTGCCGCAACCACCGGAATAGCCGGTGGAGCCGTTTCATTCCACCCGCTGGACCCACCGGTGCCGATCCGGGATCTCCCCGTACTGGATGCCGGTGATCTCCTGGTAGAGCCTCCTGGAGAGTTCCCCGACCCGGTTCCTGTTGACCAGCACCTCCTCTCCCTGGAAGGAGAGGGCCCCCACGGGGGAGACGACCGCCGCCGTCCCGGAGCCGAACGCTTCCGACAGGGAGCCGTCCGCGGCCCCCCGGATCACCTCGTCGATCGCCACCGGCCGTTCCGCCACCGGGATCCCCCATTCCCGGGCGAGCGTGAGCACGGAGTCCCGGGTCACCCCGGGGAGGATGGAGCCGGAGAGGGGGGGGGTCACGAGCTCTCCGCGGAGGAGGAAGAAGATGTTCATCGTGCCCACCTCCTCCACCCAGCGCCGCTCCCCGGCGTCGAGCCAGAGGACCTGGTCGAACCCCTCGGCCTTCGCAGCCTTCGCGGCCAGCAGGCTCGCCGCGTAGTTCGCCCCGGTCTTCGCCTCCCCCAACCCCCCCCGGGCGGCGCGGACGAACTTCTCCTCCACGAGGATCCGCACGGGCTCGAAACCCCGCGCGTAGTAGGCCCCCACGGGACCGGTGATGACGAGGAAGAGATGCTCCGCCGAGGGACGGACGCCCAGCGCCCCCTCCGTTGCGATCACCGCCGGCCGGATGTACAGCGAGGCGCCGCGGGCCCGGGGGATCCAGTCGCGATCGGTGCGAACGAGCGCGCGGATCGCCTGGAGCTGGTCCGCCACCGGGACCTCCGGCATGCAGAGGCGCGCCGCGGAACGGTTCAGGCGGCGCGCGTTCATCTCGGGGCGGAACAGGCAGATCGAACCGTCCGCGGCGTAGTACGCCTTGAGCCCCTCGAAGATCTCCTGCCCGTAGTGGAGGACCATCGCGGAGGGGAGAAGGGGAAGGGGGCCGTACGGGACGATCCGGGCGTCGCGCCACCCCGCGCCCTCCCGGTGCTCCATGAGGAACATGTGGTCCGAGAAGTGGTTCCCGAACCCGAGCCCCTCGGCGCTGCCGGGTTTCGTCCGGCGGCGGTCCGCGGGGGCGGTCGTGACGGCGATCTCCATGCCTCTCTCCCAGCCGCCGGGCAGGCGGAACCTTCGCGGCGGGCTCCCCGGGCCGCGAGGAGGATATTTATACCGCAATCCCCCCCCTCCCGGGAAGGCGGGCCGGGCGGAAACTATTTTCGCTTCCCCGCGCCGCGTGTAAAATGACGTGGTCGACAATCCACCGGCAGTCGCCGGAAAGGAGCACGAGGATGAAGCAGCTGCTGGCGGCGGCGGTGTGCGCCGCGCTGGCGATGTCCGGGATCGCACTCGCCGCGGACGCGCCGGAGTTGAAGAGCGAACGGGAGAAACTGAGCTACAGCGTAGGGATGGACATCGGGGCGAACCTCAAGCGGCAATCCATCGATGTGGATGCCGAACTGCTGACGAAGGGATTCCGGGACTCCTACACGGGCGCGAAGACCCTCCTCACGGAGGAGGAGTCGCGGCAGGCGATCCAGAACTTCCAGAAACAGATGATGGCGAAGCAGGCGGAGGCGGCGAAGCAGATGGCGGAGAAGAACAAGGCCGAAGGGGAGAAGTTCCTCGCGGAGAACGGGAAGAAGGACGGGGTGAAAACGACCGCAAGCGGGCTCCAGTACAAGGTGATCCGGGAGGGCGCCGGGAAATCCCCCACCGCGGACAACACGGTAGAGGTCCATTACAAGGGGACCCTGATCGACGGGAAGGAGTTCGACAGTTCCTACACCCGGAACCAGACGGCGACCTTCCCCGTCTCCGGCGTCATCCCGGGCTGGACCGAGGGGCTCCAGCTGATGAAGGAGGGCGGCAAGTACATGCTGTTCGTTCCCTCGAACCTGGCGTACGGGGAGCGGGGCGCGGGCCGGGACATCGGTCCCAACGCCACGCTGGTCTTCGAGGTGGAGCTGATTTCGGTGCAGTGACCCGCTTCCACAATAACCAAAGGAGAGAACATGACAGTGAAGACATCGACGATTGTCTGGACGAAAATCGATGAGGCGCCCGCGCTGGCAACCTACTCGTTTCTTCCGATCGTTCAGGCATTTACGAAGGGAACCGGCGTTTCCGTCGAGACGAGGGACATCTCGCTTGCGGGACGGATCATCGCGAACTTCCCCGAAAACCTGACCGAGAAACAGAGGATCCCGGATTACCTGGCGCAACTGGGTCAGCTCGCGCTGACGCCGGAGGCCAACATCATCAAGCTGCCCAACATCAGCGCCTCCATCCCGCAGCTGAAGGCGGCGATCAAGGAGTTGCAGTCGCACGGCTACAAGGTGCCGGACTATCCGGAGGACCCGAAAACCGACGCGGAAAGGGAGCTTCAGACCAGGTATGCCAAGGTTCTCGGAAGCGCCGTGAACCCGGTGCTGCGGCAGGGGAACTCGGATCGCAGGGCGCCGGTCTCGGTGAAGCTGTTTTCGAAGAAGCATCCCCATAAGATGGGCGCGTGGAGCAGCGACTCGAAATCCCACGTGGCGCACATGAACGGCGGGGATTTCTACGGCAGCGAGAAGTCCATCACCGTGAAGCAACCGACGGAAGCGAGGATCGAGTTCGTCGCCGCCGACGGGAAAACGACCGTACTGAAACCAAAGCTGAAACTGCTGGAAGGCGAAGTGGTCGACGCCTCGGTGATGAATGTCCGCGCCCTGCGGAAATTCTTCGAGGAGCAGATCGAGGACGCGAAGAAGAACGGTTTGCTGCTCTCGCTGCACCTGAAAGCCACGATGATGAAGGTGTCCGACCCCATCATGTTCGGCCACGCCGTTTCCGTTTTCTACAAGGACGTGTTCGAGAAGCACGGGGCGGTGCTGAAAGAGCTGGGCGTGAACCCGAACAACGGCCTGGGCGATCTGTACGCAAAAATTAAGAGTTTGCCGGAAGCGAAACGGGCGGAAATCGAGGCGGACATCCAGGCGGTGTACAAGAACCGGCCCGCGCTCGCGATGGTCGACTCGGACAAGGGGATCACGAACCTGCACGTCCCGAGCGACATCATCGTCGACGCTTCGATGCCGGTCGTCGTCCGGGACTCAGGGAAGATGTGGGGCCCGGACGGGAAGCTCCACGACACCAAGGCGATGATTCCCGACCGGTGCTATGCGACGACGTACAAGACGATCATCGAGGATTGCCGGAAAAACGGGGCGTTCGACCCCGCGACCATCGGGAACGTCCCGAACGTGGGCCTCATGGCGCAGCAGGCGGAGGAGTACGGTTCCCACGACAAGACGTTCCAGGCCCCGGGGAACGGGACGATACGCGCCGTGGACGCTTCCGGGGCGACCCTGCTGGAGCAGAAGGTGGAAACGGGGGACATCTTCCGGATGTGCCAGGCGAAGGATGCCGCCATCAAGGATTGGGTGAAGCTTGCCGTCCGGCGGGCGAGGGCGACCGGGTGGCCCGCCGTATTCTGGCTGGACAGGAACCGGGCGCACGACGCGCAGATCATCGGGAAGGTCGACAAATACCTGAAGGATCACGACACGAAGGGGCTGGAGTTCCACATCCTGGCCCCGCCGGAAGCGATGAAATTCACGCTGGAACGGTTCCGGGCGGGGAAGGACACGATCTCGGTCACCGGCAACGCGTTGCGCGACTACCTTACAGACCTGTTCCCGATCATCGAGGTGGGCACCAGCGCGAAGATGCTGTCGATCGTGCCCCTCCTGGGGGGCGGCGGGCTGTTCGAGACGGGAGCGGGCGGCTCGGCGCCCAAACACGTCCAGCAGTTCGTGAAGGAAGGGTACCTGCGTTGGGATTCCCTCGGTGAGTTCTCTGCGTTTTCGGCGTCCCTGGAGCATCTGGGGAATACGTTCAAGAACGAAAAGGCGCTCGTCCTGGCGGAGACGCTGGACCAGGCGATCGGCAAATTCCTGGACAACAACAAATCGCCCGCCCGGAAAGTGGGACAGATCGACAACCGGGGAAGCCACTTCTACCTCGCGTTGTACTGGGCGGAGGCGCTGGCCGCGCAGAAAAAGGACAAGGAGCTTTCGGCGCGGTTCGCCGGCGTGGCGAAGCAGCTGGGGGACAACGCGGCGAAAATCGACAAGGAACTGCTCGCGGCCCAGGCGAAGCCGATGGACATCGGCGGCTACTACGATCCGGATCCGGTCAAGACATCGAAGGCGATGCGTCCCTCCGCGACCTTCAACGCGATCATCGACGCCATCGCGTAAGGGCTGTCCCGCAAGGCAAGGCTGGAATGGCCAGGGAGGCAGCTCCCTGGCCATTCCCTTTTGTGCGCTCCACGAGGTTGCCCCCCGGTCTGGGTACAACGCAGGGTGTTTGGTGAATATTGTTGGCAAAGTGCCAACAATATATCCAGGTACCCTCCCATCGATTCAGGGGATCGCGCGCGCCTCAAACTCAGGCAGTTCCTCGCATCTGCCCTGTTATCTCGAACGGGTCATTTGCCAGGTTCAACAGACGGGCGGGCTGCCTGCGCTCATTGGTGGCCTGGGTTCGGCGTCGTCCCGTTGCCGTTTCCGCTGCCGGCGGCGATTGCGATCCCGATCCCGATGAGCACGGCGGTCCCGGCGGCGATCCACCAGTACGTTCCGGAGGATTTTCCCTTCGCCGGTTCCTTCTCTGCCGCTTCCCCGGCCTTGGCCGCCTGGTTCGCGTCCGTTTCCGGAATCGGCGACACGCCGGGAACGGTCTCCTTTTTCGGCCACGTTTCCCAAGTGTCGGCCGCGATAACGCGGGTAACGGATCCCAGGCTCGTGGTGAGGAAACAGGCTGCGCAAAGGATAGCGACGACGGATTTGATCGTAGTCCGGATAAGGGGTCCGCGCATGTTAATCCCCCGTCACCAATTCTCTCTCCCGTGACATCCCGTAAGGCCTCCGTCCCGTGGATTGCAGCTGTTCCCGTTGTACCTGACGGCGGGAAGGATCGTCGCCCGAGGCGATTGCTCGAAAGCGGGCGTTGCCAGGTTGTCGAAATGGCCTGACACGTTCACCTTCGACTGATCGTGGCACCGTTTGCACGTCGCCGCGCTGAGTCCGAATACGTTGTCGGCGAGGTGCAGGCTGTGCCTTCCCGAGAAGTAGCTGTTGTACTGGGTCGTGCCGGCGACGTGACAGCTCAGGCACGCGTTGGGAACGTCGATCGCGTTGGCCGTCGCCGTCTGCCAGTCGGGCGTCGCCTGCCCGCCGTGGCAGATCACGTTCGAGCAGGTCCGGCTCGCGGCGTTGAAGTCCGCCGTGCCGGACTCCGCGTTGTAGGCCCCGAGGAAGGCGACCTCGCCCGGGGGTACCCGCAAGGCGTCCTTGCCCGGTCGCGCGTTGGCCCGGTTGTAATGCTCCAGGGTGCCGGTATCCAGACCGTTGTGACACGGGGTGCATACCCCTACCCCGGGCAGCGCACCGTGGACGGCGTGTTTGCCGGCCACGTCCGGATACGTCGCGCCGGATGGCGGATCCCCATGGCAGGAGGTGCAGTTGAGCGATGTCAGGGGCGAGCCGGTCTGGTGGCACACCGTGCAGGTCGGCCCGGTATCCGTCGCCGACCCCGATTCGAAATGGCAGGAACCGCAGCTGGACGCGAAATCGGAAGACGTCACGGAGGTATGGTTCGTCCCCGTGAACGGCACGAGATGGCTCGCGCCCCCCCTCCAGGAGAAGTTGTCGTGGACGATCGTGTGGCAGGTAAAGGTCCCGCACGACTGTGCCGTGGCGTTGTAGTTGGCGGCCGAGCCGCCCGGCTCCATGGTCTGGCCCGCCGGGCCCTCCATCTGGGCCGTATTGAGGAACTGGAAGTGGTTCCCCGCCCCCGTGGTCCCGTTCGCCATGTTGTGGCACTCGGTGCACAGGATCGCTCCGCCCACCGTGGTGGACAGGTGCGCCGCGTGGAGGCCCGAGAACGGACTGTTGTTTTCGGGGGTCTGCGCGGCCGTACCGATCTTGTGGCACTGCCGGCACCCCGCGTCCGTGTTGACGGGTATCGTCCCGGTCTGCCAGCTGGGCGCCGTCACCGCGCCGTGGCAGCTCACGTTGGCGCAGGTGAGCGCGGCGTTGTCGAACGAAGCCGCCCCGGCCTTGGCGTTGTATGTGGCGAGTATTGCCGCATCGCCCGGTGGAATCCGCAAGGCGTCCTTCCCTGGCCGCGCGTTCGCCCGGTTGTAGTGCGCCAGGCTCCCGTTGTCCAGCCCGTTGTGGCAGGTGCCGCAGACCCCTGTGACGGAGGCCAAGGCGTCGTGCGTGGCGTGACGGCCGGCGACGTCCGGGTAAACGGTCCCCGACGGCGGCCGCGCGTGGCACGAGGTGCAGTTCGCGAAGGGCAGCGCAGTTCCCGACTGGTGGCACACTGTGCAGAGCGGCGCCGTGCCGCTTGGCGAAACGCCGGTGATCGCATGGCACGCGGAGCAATCCGAATCGAAGCCAGCCTGGTTTGTCGCGGTATGTGCCGTTCCCTGGAAGGGGACGGGATGCGTCACACCGCCGGGACCCCCGGAATGACAGGAAATTCCGTTAAAGGAGGCAGAGAAGCAGCTCGGAGCGTTGGGATCCGGCCCCGTGCCGGCGCCGTCCACCTTGTGGCAAATGGCGCACGCCACGTTCCGGTTCCCGGAATCCCGGTGGGACGACACATAGGTTGGGAACGGTTGCGGCGCCTGGTACCAGCGGATCGGGTGCGCCCTTGCCTGCGGGTGGCAGGTAGAGGTCTGACAGGAGGTCGCCGCCGATCCGCCGTTGAACTGGATCGTCCCCGGCACCCCGTGGCAATCCTGACAGGACGACAGGTTCTGCTTGGCGGTCAACCCGTGGAACTGGTTGCTGGTTGGGTTGACCCATGTGGGCCCCAGGGTGTGGGGCGCCTCCACGGGGCCGTGGCACAGGGTGTTGTTGTAACATCCGGGCGCCGTACCAGGTGGCGCAGGAGTCGGATTCAGCGACGGGTCCGGGTTCAGGTTGTTGTCCCGGTGGCACTGGGCGCACACCGGTGCGTTCGCCCCCGCAGTGCCTGTGTGGGCGTAGGTGTCCCCGGTACGCCACTGGGACGGGTGCGGCGCCGGGGCCCCATGGCACTCCTCGCAGGCAGGCGCCGTCAGGAAACCGGAGAAGTTGCTCCCGTGGCAGACCTGGCAGGAGGCGAACCCGGAGCTGCCGGGAGCCTTCTTCGCGGAGTCCCCGTGGGGTTGGGACGTCGCACCCAAAGTGTTGTCGTACCAATTGCTGACCGGGCCGTGGTGGCACCCGGCCGGATTGCCGAAGCAGGAAGTCCCGGAGGTCCCGCCGGAGAGGTCCGCACCGTGGCATTCGGCGCAGGAACTGCTTCCGCCGTTGGCGATGTAGGTCAGTGTGGCGGACGTCGCGTGACGGCCGCCGGTGGGAACCACCACCCAATCCGGCGGGCTGGTCATACCGCCGGAGGAGTTGTCGTCCGCGCATCCGGAGATCCCTGCGAAGGCGACCAGCAGGAGGATCAGCGACAGCGTGGAAAGTCGAAGGTCCCGGAAGGAAAGGTCCCGGAAAGAATGGATGGGGACCGTCATGTCTCCTCCTGTCCTACCCGTGGTACTGCCTGCACTTCACGTCGTTCCTGTTTCCGTCGGCCCAAGCCCTAATCCCAGGAATCCATTCTGTTTACACCACATCGGTCAAGTCAAGCCCGAATTCTGTTATCGGCGACGAACCTGCTTGAAACGTAAAAAATCTCCTGATGATGGAGCAATTATTAGTCCATGGAAACACTCGCTGTGGAATGTGGCTTTTCTCATATTGTTTCAACTGTCTTAATGAAATTAAAACGCAAATTGGTATTCGTGGCCTGAGTCGTCAGTGGTAAATCCGGTTCATTATTGTGGAAATATTTACTAATGACTGCGTTTCCAAAGGACGATATACCGGCGCCAGGGCAATGAAAAAGGGCTGACAACGGACCATTGCCAGCCCTTCGGATTGCCTTGGTGCCGGAGGAGGGACTTGAACCCTCACGCCCTTGCGGGCACGGGATTTTGAGTCCCGCGCGTCTGCCAGTTCCACCACTCCGGCTTCCGGGAGTGCGCCCGGATTTTCCTTTATACACCGGTTCCCGATCCGTTTCCAACATCCCGCCCCCGTCACTTCCGGGTCCGTCCGCATCGGGTCCCGCGTTCGGAAGCTCCACCGACACGCCGGGTATTCCCGCGCCGCAGGCGGGGGACGGAGTATAATGTGCGCGATGAATCCCGTAGACATCGCCCTCGCGGCCCTCTGCATCTGGTTCGCCGTGGCGGGTGCACTCCACGGCCTGGTCCGCCAGCTCTTCTCCATCGGGGGAATCGTGGCCGGCCACCTGCTGGGGATCCGGTATTACCCCGCGGCGCAGAAAGCCCTGCAACTTTCCTTCCCGCACTCCGAGGTGGCAGGCTATGCCGCAATCTTCCTGGTCACCTGCATCGTTGTCCGGCTGATCGGGGGGCTGGTGGAGGGGACGGTGCGGGGGTCGAAGCTCTCCGGGATGGACCGGGGGGCGGGGCTGGTCGTCGGCCTGCTGAAGGGGGCGCTGCTCTCGGTCCTGGCGGTGTTCCTGCTCGTGGTGCTGCTTCCGAGGGACTCCCGCGTCCTGCGGGAATCGAAGGCGGCCCCCACGGCGATCGCCGCAGGCAGATGGCTGGCCGGGGTGTTTCCCCAGAAGATCGCGGAACCGTTCCGCGAGAAGGCGCCCTCCCGGTAGTCCCTCCCCGCGATCCGCGCCTCACTCCCCCCGGATCGCCTTCCGCGACGTCTTGATGGCGCACAGGTCCGCGCACATGGTGCAGACCGCCTCGTCGACCGTGGGGAGGCTCCCGCCGCGCATGGCGCGGGCGCGCTCCGGGTCGAGGGAGAGGTCGATCTGCGCCTTCCAGTCCAGCGCGCGGCGGGCGTCCGCCATCCGGTTGTCCCGGTCCATAGCGCCTGGCAGCCCCCGGGCGATGTCGGCGGCGTGGGCGGCGATCTTTGCCGCCACCACGCCCTCGCGGACGTCCTCGACCGGCGGGAGGCGCAGATGCTCGGAGGGAGTGACGTAGCACAGGAAGTCCGCCCCGCTCCACGCCGCGATCGCTCCGCCGATGGCCGAGGTGATGTGGTCGTACCCCGGCGCGATGTCCGTGACGAGCGGACCGAGGACGTAGAACGGCGCCCCGTGGCACAGCCGCTTCTCCAGCGCGATGTTGGCCGCGATCTGGTGCATCGGCACGTGGCCGGGTCCCTCGATCATCACCTGCACGTCCCGCTCCCAGGCCCGCTCCGTGAGTTCCCCCAGCGTCATCAGTTCGTGGACCTGGGCCCGGTCGGTCGCGTCCGCCAGGCAACCGGGACGCAGCCCGTCGCCCAGGGAGATGGTGATGTCGTATTCCCGGCAGACGTCGAGGAGCCGGTCGTACTGCTCGTAGAAGGGGTTCTCCTTCCCGTGGTACCCCATCCACTCGGCGAGGAGCGACCCGCCGCGGCTGACGATGTCGAGCCGGCGTCCCTCCCGGACCAGGCGCCCGAGGGCGTCCCGGGTGACCCCGCAATGGACGGTCATGAAGTCGACGCCGTCCTCCGCCTGCTTCAGGATGCCCGCGAAGAAGTCGTCCGCCGACAGCTCCACCCACGACTTCCCCCGCAGGTTCCCGTCTGACGCCGCCTGGTAGACGGGAACGGTCCCGACGGGGACGGGGCACTCCGCGAGGATCGCGCGCCGGATCCCGTCGATCGGTCCCCCGGTCGAGAGGTCCATCACCGCGTCGGCCCCGGCCGAAACGGCGGCGCGCATCTTTTCGAGCTCGAGATCGAGGCTGGCGCGGTCCCTCGAGGAGCCCACGTTCGCGTTCACCTTCGCGGAGAGCCCCTCGCCGATGGCGACGGGCCGGATCTCCCGGCGTTTCCGGTTCCGCGGGATCACCGCCCTGCCGGAGGCGACGAGGTCCCGGAGCCGCTCCGGGGCCACTCCCTCGCCTTCCGCCGCCCGGACGATCTCCGGCGTCGGTTCCCCGTTCCGCGCGCGTCGCATCAGCGTCATGGCGTGCCTCCCTTTCCCCCGCATCCCTGGTGCAGCGTTCCCGGTGTGGCTGCCGGAAATGAAAAACCGCGCCAGGGGGACTGGCACGGTTCGAAGAGCACCACGCTCCCTGCGCCGGCATTACCCGGGTCAGGTTCGACGGGTTGCCCGCCGCCACGGCGGCAGGCTCTCAGCGAAAAGCACCCCTGGCGGTTTC
>Ga0316600_10000173_pt1 | contig 38921 bp, 39 predicted proteins | sample OWC_soil_day5_CT_FD_207652 | JGI IMG/M metagenome (GOLD analysis project Ga0316600, IMG submission 207652) | Wetland soil microbial communities from Old Woman Creek delta, Ohio, United States - OWC_soil_day5_CT | ecosystem: Environmental > Terrestrial > Soil > Wetlands | place: USA: Ohio... | reverse complement strand
TCCTATTAAAAAAATAAAAAATGGTTGCGAGTTATCTCACAACCAAAAAATTTACATAAATATATAAATTTCCGCTTGTATGAGATAGCGCTTCATCTGAAAATGGGAATTTTCAGATGACAGACTTGTATTTATTCAATACAGATCCAGCAAAAAAACCAGGCAGGTTATTTTTACTTCGGCAGAGATTCCTTTTTGTATAGTTCATCGTGACCAGCTCACTATACATACTAATAATATCCGCACCTCTATGCATCACAGCAAATTTAATTACTCTTTATGTTAATAGAAATATTGTTATATGTCAATATTTTCATTAGAATATATTTACAGGTGTAGGAATAGTAAGCCACGTGATGAAAGAAAGTATTTTTAATATATAATTTTCATGGAGGCTATATGATGGACAATGAATATCAGAGATTGGATGCGAAATTTGCTCAGTCTTTAGTGGATATTGTTGCTGCTGAGCTAAATAAAAATGTAAATATTCTTGATGATCGTGGGGTCGTTATTGCATCTTTTAGCAAGGAACGTATTGGACAGGTGCATGAGCCCGGAGCTATGATGCTTAAGTCGGGAGTGATTAAAGAATTTTATGTCACTAAGGCTGATGAACTACGTTTCAATGGTGTACGTACTGGATTTAATATGCCGATAATGTTTGAGAATAAGTGTGTGGGTGTCATTGGCGTTACTGGGGAACTGAAAACTTCGGAGCCTTATGCCAGATTGGCAGCACGTTTTGTTGAGGCTAATTTACAGTCAAATGCAAGGCAGGAAAAGTTAGTTGGGGCATTAAAGGAGAAGGAGGAGCTTCAATTCGTATTTTTAAATAAGATCATCAGGGTTCAGGAAGAAGAACGCAAGAGAATTTCTCGGGAACTTCATGATGAAACAAGTCAGTCTTTGACCTCCATTATTGTAGGTCTGCGTGTTCTTGCAGAACAAGTTAAGGGTAGTGGGGAACGGGAAAAAATATTACATATGCGCGACCTTGCCCGCACTACGCTAGAGGCTGTTCATGATATGGCAGTAGAATTGCGTCCTGTATTATTAGATGATTTGGGCCTGGTGGCGGCTGCACAAAAGTATATAGCGAATTATTCTAAACAGTATAATATTGTAATGCATGTTGAGTTTAATAATCTATCCCGTGAACGATTTGCCACAGAAGTTGAGATTGCCTTATATAGGATTTTACAAGAGGGATTAACTAATATTGTTAAACATGCTAAGGCGACAGAAGTATGGGTATCACTGTATAAAACACAGACTAAGCTTATTTTGATGATCAATGATAATGGCGTAGGATTTAATTTAGAATTGTTTAAAAGTACTCATAGTCGCACATCTCTGGGGATATATGGAATGAGTGAAAGAGTAGCATTGGTTGAGGGGATCTTTGACATTAAATCAGCAGTTGGTCAGGGAACTAAAATTTTCGTTGAAATTCCACTATAAGCGTATTGAAAAACATTATGCTTCTTTTAATACAATAATACAAATATAGACACGGAATTTTTTAACCGCAGAGGCGCAGATAACACAGAGAAAAGATTATTGTAAACCCTCTGCGGTTCGTAAAACTTATAATTTTTGAAACTAGAAAAAGTGGAAAGCTTATTGGCATGATGCCAACAAACTTTCCACTAACAGAGGATTCTATTTTACTTTTTGCTACCGGCTTGATAGGATCGGTCTAAGATTTGTATAACATGTAGGGTTTCCTTATCCATGTTATTTTGTTCTAAACCATCCATAATATGCATCCGGCAGGTACCACAACTTGTAGCAACAATATCAGCCTTTGTGGAGCCAATATCTGCAATTTTGCGATCATTGACTTGGCGAGAAAGTTCATAATAGGACATACTAAAGGAACCTCCTGATCCGCAGCAACGATCAGGTTTTGACATCTCGACGAATTTTAAGCCAGGGATGGCTTTTAAGATTTCTCGCGGTTGTTTGGTTACTTTAATACCACGGACCATATGACATGGATCATGCATAGTGACAGTAGCATTCACTGGACCGAGTTTTGTTTTGTCAAATTTAACAACATCAACTAAAAACTCGCTGATTTCATAGGTCTTTTTGGATATTTTTTCTGCTAGGGCTTTCATTTTAGGATCATCTTTAAACATGTGGACATATTCGATTTTGAAAGCCTCTGTACAAGAACCACAGGATGCGATAATATAATCAAAATTGTAGCTGTCAAAAGTTTCAAGATTGTGTTTAGCGAATACTTTGGCAGAGTCTACATCACCGGAATAGAATACAGGTGTACCACAGCAATGTTGCATACTAGGCATTACAACTTCAATATTATTGGCTTTCAGGACATTAATAGTAGCTTGACCAACATCTGTGTACATATAGTTGATTGTACAGCCCGTGAAAAAACCGACTCTCATCTTAGGATTCGCTACTTTAATGACTTCAGGGTGTTGACTTCTAAGGGGACTAGCAGACATAGGAGCTGTTACCCGTTTTACATCCATACCGGGCATCGGGAAGCGGGCAATGGTGCCCATTTTACCGGGCAACTTTTTGAAGGATAATGGTGCAAAGAGACCTGCCATACGTAAGGAAAAGTCAAATAACTGTCTATTTTTTAGTAATGCAAAGACTTTTTTCTTGATCGGACCTAGTCCGCGGGCTTTTACAACTGCTTGGCGTCCACGTACAATCAGTTCATCAGCAGGCACGCCGCACGGACAATTAGTTGCACATGCTTTACAGGATAAACACATGCTCATAGCTTTTTCAAAATTGGAAGAAATGGGAAGTTTGCCACTGAGAACGCCTTCCATCAGAGATATCTTACCACGGGCTACGGAATTTTCTTTACCTACTTCTTTGTATATTGGGCAGACTGCCATGCAATTTCCACATTTCATACAATTGGCAAGGGCGTCCTGAATATCGGTTAGTAGTTCTTTATCGTGGGCATTGATATCCTTTACATTAATTTCATCACTCATATTAACACTCTCCCACTAACTTACCAGGATTTAAAATCAAGTTAGGATCAAGTGTGCGTTTGATCGATCTCATAACATTCATGGACACTGCACCGTGTTGGTTTTCCATCCAAGGAAGTTTACCAAGACCGATACCATGTTCACCGCTTAATGTACCGCCAAGGGCAATCGCAGTTTTAAACATTTCATCCATTGCTAGGTATACACGTTTCATTTCCTCGGCATCTCTGATATCGCAAACAATAGTAGGGTGCATATTGCCATCTCCAGCATGACCAAATGTTCCGATCGTAACATTGTGTTTTTGAGCAGCAGCACTTACAGCACGTAGGAAATCAGGTACTTTGTTCCGAGGCACGGTAGCATCTTCCACAAAAGTTGTCGGACGGAGCTTGGCGAGTGCCGGCAAGGCAGCACGGCGAGCAGCCCATAATTTATCGCGTTCGGCATCATCCTTAGCAATTTGCACAGTAGCAGCGTTATTTGATTTAAGAACAGTCATAACTTTGGCAGCTTCTTGTTCGACAACAGTAGGATTACCGTCAACTTCAATAAGCAGTATGGCCTGGGCAGCTAATGGTAGACCGATTTTCATATAATCTTCTACTGTACGAATCGTAGCGTTATCCATAATTTCTAAGGTAGCAGGGATGATTTTGGCGGCAATGATCCCGGAAACAGCTTTGCCAGCATCATCTAGGTCGTTAAATATTGCCATCATGGCTTTCTTTGCTTCTGGTGCAGGTACAAGTTTAGCAATAATTTTGGTGATGACACATAATGTGCCTTCAGAGCCAGTAAATAGTTTGGTCATGTCATAACCGGAAACATCTTTTACATTTTTCCCGCCAGTATTCATGATATCGCCGTTAGCGAGGACTACTTCTAGACCCATAACATAATGCTTGGAAACTCCATATTTTAGGCCTCGCAGACCACCGGCATTCTCACATACTGTGCCACCTAAGGTTGCAGTTGCGACTGTACCTGGATCTGGTGGATAGATAAGACCAGATACGGCAACAGTGCTATTTAAATCGGCAACAATAACACCAGGTTCTGCTACTGCTACCAGGTTTTCTAAGTCTATTTCCACAATTTTATTGAAACGTGTCATGAGCAGTACAATTCCACCCTTGGTAGGAACACAGCCTGCACTAAGATTGGTACCTGAACCCCGCGGATAAACAGGTATTTTATTAGCGTTAGCAAGTTTCATAATTTGTGAAACTTCATTGGTATTGGCAGGAGTAACTACGGCATCTGGCATATGAGCATGGCCTGGTGTTGCATCATAGGAATAAGAAAATAAATCCTCAGTACTGGTCATGACATTGTCCTCGCCGACAATCTTCTTTAAGGCATCGATATGGTTTTGTTGCATCTTTTATATACTCCTTTACTTCTAAAATTGGGAAACTAAGTCAAATGTGCAAAAAATAACAATCTTGACTAGGGAAAATAAGAATAATACTAGTTGTATTTTCACTTAAATGGAGATAGATGTAAATCAGGTATATACAGTAAAGTGTAGTAGGGGCGTGTCCTACAAATTTGTAGGGTATAGCCTTACGCTTGGCAAGAAAACTATAGAGCTATTAAGTTATATTGAATGGCGTAATTCACTAGGTCGGATTTCTTATGGATATTTAGTTTATGCATAATACGTGAACGATATGTATCAATTGTTTTTGGGCTAAGGGATAACAGTTTAGCAATTTCGCTATTGGTATGACCATGAGCTAAAAATCGCAGTACTTCTCGTTCCCTAGTACTTAAGATTTTATATGGGCTTTGTTGATCTGATACATCAGTGCTGGTATAAAGTATGCTATTTAATAATGATTGGGACAGAGCCTCATTCAGATATTTTTTACCTGTATGAATTTTGATAATACATTCCATAAGCTCGGTATCAGCTGATTTTTTTAGTACATAGCTATTGGCTCCTGAACGCATGACTTCTGTGATGTATTCTTCGTCATCATACATGGTTAATACTAATATCGGGCACGTTAGACCGCGAGACCTAATTTCTTTTATACAATCAATACCGTTCATATCTGGCATGGATAAATCAAGTAACAAAACATTCGGCTTAAGAGTTTCCACCATTTCGATAGCCTGAAAGCCATTTTCTGCTTCACCAATGACTTCAAATTGGGGAGAACTGTTGAGGAGGGACTTGAGCCCGGAGCGCAAAACAGCGTGGTCATCAGCTAGGACAATACGAATTTTATTGATAAAAAGACCCCCTTTGCGATAGTAACAGAAATCTACTATATAAATGTAACATATTTGAAATGCAGAGTAAAATAGTAATGACCAAGGCGGAATAGCTGTTTTACCTACAGGTATTGCTTGGGCTATAAAAATATTTGTAAGTTTTTGATGTTTTTCAAATAATCAGTAAGTTGTAGGCAGGATTAGTATAAGCTTTCATAGAATATAAATATTATTATGTAATGATGAGGTGGTAGGATCATGATTGCAAGTGATTTGTATTATCTAATGCTGTTATTGTTTAGTGCAGGTGTAGTGTCGGTTTTTTTTACTAGAAGTAATGCGAAACTTACAAATTATATTGCACATAGTATTGCGCTCATGGGCTCTGCCGCGGCGATACTATGTGCAATTTTTATTTTTATACAGGGCAAGGTGGTCGTTGCCTTGCCTGTGGTGTTGCCATTTGGTCCCATAGGCACAAGTATTGATTATTTATCAGCCTATTTTTTGCTGATTGTTGGGGTGGTAGGTGCAGCTACCAGCATCTATGCCTATGGCTATAGCCGGGAATATTATAATTGTCGCCTGCCTCTAATGGCAGGTTTGTATAATGCTTTTTTATTGTCTATGGTGCTAGTATTTACAGTGAGTCATGTGGTAGCCTTTATTATTGCGTGGGAAGTCATGAGCACCGTATCTTTTTTATTGGTCAATCACGAATATGAGAAAAAAGTAAGTACTCGAGCTGCTTATATTTATATTGTAATGACACATATTGGGACTATTTTTATTATCACTGCATTTTTATTGTTAGCAACCGGGGCTGGCAGTATGGATTTTAGTCAGTTAAAAGGCAGTTTAGTCAGTGAAAATTCGAGAAATATCATTTTCCTATGCGTTCTAATCGGTTTTGGTACAAAAGCTGGGATGGTTCCTTTGCATATCTGGTTACCACGGGCTCATCCTGCTGCTCCTAGTCATGTTTCTGCTTTAATGTCTGGCGTCATGCTCAAAACAGCTATTTATGGTATGTGTCGATTTTTTCTAGAGTTTTTGGGAACAGGACCGGTGTGGTGGGGAAACCTGATTTTAGTATTGGCGATTATTACTGCTGTTATCGGAGTGCTATATGCTTTTATTGAACATGATATTAAGCGGTTATTAGCCTATAGCAGTGTGGAAAATATTGGTATTATATTGCTGGGTATTGGCGCTGGTATGGTGTTTATGAGTAAAGAACAGCCATTCTTGGCCGGCGTGGCTTTTAGTGCCGCACTGTATCATGTTTTTAATCATGCATTATTTAAGTCCTTGTTATTCATGGGTGCTGGGGCAGTACTACAGGCAACTCATACGAAGGATATGGAACAACTGGGCGGATTGATCAAAAAAATGCCTTATACGGCAGTATTTTGTCTAGTTAGCTCAGTTGCAATAGCGGCGTTGCCACCCTTAAATGGATTTGTAAGTGAGTGGTTGACTTTTCAGGTATTACTATTTTTACCTCAAGCGTTGGTCGGCATTACAGGCAAGGTTTTTAGTGCTTTACTAATCCCTTTATTAGGATTAACAGGGGCACTGGCAGCAGCTTGTTTTGCTACGTCCTTTGGTATTACTTTTCTCGCTAAGCCCCGCAGTAAAAAGGCAGAACAGGCAGTTGAGGCAGCGCCTTCCATGTTAGTTGCTATGGGGATGTTAGCAGGTATGTGTGTGGTTTTGGGTCTATGGCCGAGGGCCATGCTTACGATATTGAGTCAGGTGCTAGTGAGGTTTCCTAGTATTGATACCAGAGGTTTGGTTGGTTATGACTGGTATGTACTGGCCCCAGCCACAGGTCAAAGTGACGGGGGAATTTCAACGGCTGCTATTGTACTCCTCTTACTGAGTGGATTAGCTATAGCTATGCTACTACATTTCATATTTGGCAAGGAGAAAGTTGCCGTTGGTGAAACATGGACATGTGGTATTGTGCCGAATTATCATATGGAGTATACAGCTACTGGATTTTCAAAATCCATACGTATGGTGTTCAATAGTATTGTTCATCCCTACTTTGAAACTTTGATTAATGCCAATGATAATAAATATTATGGGCGCAAGTTGTTCTACCATGTACGCATTCGATATTTATTCGTTTCAGTAGTTTATCGTCCTATTAATGAAATCATTATTAGAGCAGCCAAATTTATGAAAAGTATTCAGACTGGCAGTGTACAATTGTATGTTGGATATATTATGGCAGTCACAGTGGTCATATTGATTTGGAGCACAGGGTGGTGAATAGGTGATGAATATATTATTAAGTGTTATTCAGGCTTTGGGATTGGTACTGTTGGCACCATTGGTGGCAGGAATTATCAAAACGGCTAAAGCAGGACTGCAAAGCAGGCGAGGCCCTAGGATTTTTCAGCTTTACTTTGATTTAATTAAGCTATTGGCCAAAGATAGTGTCGTATCACCGACTGTTTCTTGGATCTTTAAGATAGCGCCATACATTTATTTTGCTGCCTCTGCCGCTGCAGCTGCGCTGGTGCCTATTGTTACTAGTCAGAGTTCGGGGGTTGGTGATTTCTTTACATTAATATATTTATTGGCACTTGGAAGGTTCTTTTTAGTACTGGCATCATTAGATGGTGGTAGCGCTTTTGGCGGTATGGGTGGGGCACGGGAAATGTTTATCGCCATATTGGTGGAGCCGGCTCTTCTACTATCCATTCTGACTGTTGCTTCTAAAGCTCAAACAACAAATTTAGGGTTAATGGCGAGTCACGCGGCAAGCAGCTCCTTGTCCTTGGCTTATGTGTTTGCAGCTATCGCTTTTTTTATTGTATTAATTGCAGAGACTGGGCGTATTCCCGTGGATAATCCTGATACTCATTTAGAGCTAACTATGATTCATGAAGGTATGGTTTTGGAATATTCCGGGCGTAAATTGGCCTTGATTTTTTGGGCGTCCGCAGTCAAACAAATGATTATGATATTGTTATTTATCTTGCTGTTCTTGCCTGGTAATGTGTTTGGTAGTACTATTTTTATCGGGATAGTACTGAAAGTATTACTGGTAGCTGTTTCTATTGCGATTGCTGAGACCAGCACGAATAAAATGCGGCTTTTCAAAGTGCCCAATTTTTTAGCGGTATCCTGTTTATTGTCTTTACTGGCGCTCGTTGCACAGTAAGGAAATAGTCGTGGTGAGGAGGGTAATTTATGAATATACTAACAATTTTATTGTTATTTACAACCTTATTGTTGACTAGAGTATCTGGGCTTAAAACCGCTGTGAGGATTATCGGAGTTCAGTCTTTTATGTTGGCTCTAGCATGTACAGCAGTGGGAATAGATACAGGGGAAGTACAGATATATGTTGCAGCTTTATTAACTATCATCATTAAAGCAGGTTTTTTGCCCTATGTCTTAATGAATATTGTTAGCACATTACAACAGGAACGTGAAAATCATCCTATTTTAAATATTAATTATTCAGCAGTAACTGCTTGTATTGCTATTGTACTTTCATATGGTCTTATTGACCGGGCATTACCTGGGGCTGGTAGTCGTGATGCCCTAGCTACTGCTGTGGCTATGACTCTCATTGGGCTATTGCTCATTATAACGCGAAGACAAGCTGTCATGCAGATTATGGGAATGATTACGATGGAAAACGGTATATATTTAGTGGGATTGTCGGCGGCAAAAGGTTTTCCTTTAATTATTGAACTGGGAGTTTTCTTTGATGTATTGGTTGCGGTGATGGTGCTCGGGATTTTGACATATCGACTGAAATTATCAGGGATGTCAACAGATACCAGCAGATTAAAAAAACTAAAGGGATGATATTGTGGGGGATTTACTGTTTTTGGCCCTGTTTTTACCCATACTAACTGGTTTGGTATCGATTTTTCAGCCCCAAAAAGTTAGTATAGCAATAGTGAATCTAACAGGCAGTATTTTAACAAGTTCGTCTTTAGTAGCCATTGTATATAAAATTACAATGGAAGGGGCTTTTAGTTATAAAATGTTGTATGTCGATCATTTAAGTGCTGTATTACTTAGTATAGTGGCTGTATTATCATTTACGTCAATGCTATTTTCTATTTCTTATATGGAAAAAGAATTAGCAAATGGGCATATAACCTTTGAAATGCTGCATAGATATTATGTGTTGTTTAATTTATTGATTTTTACCATGATTAGTGTGTTAATTGTAGGGAATTTGGGTCTAATGTGGGTGGCTGTGGAAGCTACTACCTTGGCATCTGCTTTTTTAGTGGCTTTTTATTTTAATCATTCCGCTCTGGAGGCTGCCTGGAAATATGTAATGGTGTGTACGGTAGGAATATGTCTGGCGTTGCTGGGTACTACTCTCTTGTATTATGCTCAGGTTAGCGTGGTTGGCTCAGATTTCCAAGCACTGAGTTGGTTGGAGCTAAAAAAGATGAGTCCGGATCTTGATCCCACAATTGTTAAATTAGCCTTTGTGTTTATTTTGATCGGTTATGGGACAAAAGTGGGACTAGCGCCTATGCATACCTGGCTACCTGATGCCCACAGCCAGGCACCGTCACCAATTAGCGCTTTGCTATCTGGCGTGGTATTAAGTTGCGCAGTATACGCTATCATGCGTAATTTAATTGTAGTACAAGCGGTTATTAATCATGAGTTTTTGCAATACTTATTGATTGGTTTTGGTGTGCTTTCTATTGCCATTGCTATTCCCTTTATCTTAGTGCAGCATGACCTTAAAAGGTTGTTGGCTTATTCTAGTGTAGAGCATATGGGAATAGTTATCTTAGGAATTGGTATTGGGACTCCCTTGGCCATTTATGGTGCTCTGCTGCATGTTATTAATCATGCAATTGCGAAATCGGCCCTATTTTATATGGCAGGTGTGATAACGCAAGAGTATCAGACAAAACATATTGCCCGTATTCGTGGGCTAGTCAGTACCATGCCCTTTGTGGGCACATTGTTTATCATTGCTATCCTGGCAATTACTGGAACACCACCTTTTGGTATTTTTATCAGTAAATTTATCATTATCGGGGCAGCCTTTTCTAGTGGGCGGGTACTATTAGGATCAGGCGTACTACTGTTACTTGCTGGTATTTTTGCTGGGATGATGTATTATTGCTTGTCAATGGCCTTTGGCTCTAAACCCAAATACCGAGCTTCTAGTGTATCGATTGGCAAGCCGGCTCTTATGGCGATGGCTATTTCAGTAGGGCTCATTATTGTGACAGGATTGTATGTACCAACTTGGTTAGACGACATGTTAACTATGGCGGCATCTATTGTAATGGGAGGGTAATGATATGGAATACCAAGAAATTACTGCCCGTGATTTAGCCAGCCAAGCTAAGGCAGTATGTAGTGACGGAAAATTCAACCTTACAGCCATGTTCGCCAATGATGAACGAAGTATTAATGGCTGCTTTGCTATATATTGTATTTTTGCTGGGGAGGGCATATTTAAGGGGCTTAAAGCAGTGTTAAATTCAGAGGAGAGGCTGGAATTTTCCTCATTAACGCCTTGCTTTCCGGCAGCAGCCTGGTATGAACGGGAGATCCATGATTTATTTGGTCTTGTGCCCATTGGGCATCCCGATTTGCGCCGTCTGGTGCTACATGAAAATTGGCCACTAGGATTATACCCACTGCGCAAGGATTTTGCGGTGGATATGCATGTACCTGAGGCGAATACTCCATATCCTATGGTCAGTGTGCATGGAGCAGGTGTCTTTGAAGTGCCTGTTGGTCCTATTCATGCTGGCATTATTGAACCAGGGCATTTTAGATTTAGCCAGTCGGGTGAACAGATCATCAATTTGGATGCGAAACTATTTTTTACCCATAGAGGCATTGAGAAGGGGGTAGAAGGACTGCCCATTGAATTGGCCGCTTATCGTGCTGAGCGCATTTGTGGTGCCTGCAGTGTATCTCATGCCATATCTTACGCACAGGCTATCGAAACAATGGCTCACATCCATATTCCTCCTCAAGCTGAATATCTAAGAGTGCTGGTCGCTGAACTGGAAAGGTTGTATAACCATGTGGGCGATATTGGTAATTTATGTGCAGGGGTAGGCTTTGCAGTAGGGATTAGTCATGGTTCCCGGCTAAAAGAATTATTAATGCGCTTGAATGAAAGGTTAACTGGCAATCGATTTTTGCGGGGGATGGTCATTCCTGGTGGCGTAAGCCAGGATATATCGCCAGACTTTTCCCGGGAAATACAGAATACATTAGATAATTTGGCTGATGAGTTTGTAGAAATGATGGGATTGTTACATGATAATAGTGCCTTTCTAGACCGGGTTAATCGTACAGGCATTTTAAGCCGGCATGCTGCTCTTGATTTGGGAGTAGTCGGTGTGGCAGCCAGAGCATCAGGGATAGATAGTGATATGCGGAGAGATCATGCTTATTCCATTTATAAAAAATTAAAGTTTACAGTACCTGTACAGACAAGTGGCGATGTAGCTGCACGGCTCTGGATTCGCGCCGATGAAGTAGAACAATCATTACAAATGATTAGGCAAATCCTTGAAGAGATGCCTGGTAGCCAAGGTGGTCTAAAAGTTGATATTCCTCAGATAAAACCTTACAGCAGCGGTTTAGGGTGGAGTGAATCAGCTCGCGGTAGTAACCTGCATTGGGTTATGGTAGGCGAGAACAATGGAATATACCGCTATGTTGTTAGGTCGGCATCGTACCCAAACTGGCCTGCTGTTACTGTCGCTTCTCCTGGCAATATTATCCCGGATTTTCCATTGATTAATAAGAGTTTTGAATTATGCTATGCATGTCTTGATCGCTAAGGGGGCAATGTAGGTAATGATAAACATACTAAAAAAAATTATTTATACTGGTATTGTGACTGAAAAATATGATGGTGGTCAGGTTCCAGCAAGCTTTCGTGGTGAAGTGGTAGTAGACAATAAAGTTTGCAGTGATTGCCAGGTGTGCGCTATGGTTTGTCCGACAAAAGCCATTATTATCACAGGGCAAGAGATGATTGTTAATCATAATGCCTGTATTTTTTGCGGACGATGTGTACAGCATTGTGAAGCACAGCAGATCAGGCATTCTGATAATTATAAGCTAGCTACATTATCTGGCAGCTTAGCTGATCATACAGGTAACTTACTAGCAGAAAGAATCAGGGATATACTTGGTCGTTCACTGCATATTAGACATGTGGATGTTGGTTCATGTAATGCCTGCGATTTTGAAATGGGCGCCTTGAGTAATCCTATCTATGATTTGCAACAGTATGGTATTGATTTTGTCCCTTCACCGCGGCATGCTGATATGCTGATGGTTACAGGGGTGGTTACTCGGAATTTAACCCAGGCTTTATTGATGACATATGAGGCTGTGCCTAATCCCAAAATTGTTATGGCAGTTGGTGCATGCGCTGCTAGTGGTCAGGTTTTCGGCAGCAGTTATGCTGTTCGAGGAGCAGTCGATGAACTAGTACCTGTAGATATTTATGTGCCAGGTTGTCCGCCTAGACCACAGGCCTTGCTTTATGGTTTGCTATTAGCCATGGATAAACTTTAATGGGATATAAGTGAAGAATAATAATTAATCGCAAAGGTAATAATGGTTTAATTTTACCAATTTTCATGTGTCCTTAGTGTCTTTTGCGGTTCGAAATGAAGTGCTAGCGTTTTTCTTACCAAATTTTACAGGATTTTTTTTCTTTTCATCGAAAAGACTAATAGAGAGTTAATCTTAAAAAATGTCAATGTCAAGGAGGTATCATTATATGAAAACTGTAATTAATACTAATGGAGCACCTCAAGCCATTGGGCCTTATTCCCAGGCAATTAAGGCTAATGGTTTCTTATTTATCTCCGGTCAGATTCCCTTAGATCCTGTTAGCGGACAGATTGTCTATGGTGGGGTTGAACTACAGACATATCAAGTACTCAATAATTTGAAAGCCATTTTAGCCCATGAAGGTTTAAGTTTTGATAGCGTAGTAAAGACGGGTGTTTTTCTCAAGGATATGGAAGATTTCGCAGTTGTGAACAAGATTTATGCTGAATATTTTACCAATAACCCACCAGCTCGTGCTTGTGTACAAGTCGCTAGATTACCCCGTGATGTAAGTGTGGAAATTGAAGCTATTGCAGTATATGAAAAATAATTGATATTTTTAACGGAATTAAGCCTCAAAACCAACTGGTTTTGAGGCTTAATTCATGAGATTAGGCAAAAAACTTTTTACTTGTTTTTTCTCAAATTGCCAGATTGTTTTTTAGCTTGCTCTTTGGGGTTGTTCTGTAGACCGCACCAGATAAATAGAACGCTGCCAATGATAATGATTGCTAGGCTAGTCAATTGGGCTGATTTTAAGCCAAACAGTAGTGTACCATAGTCGCCGCGTAAGTATTCTAAAAAGAAGCGTGCCAGTGAGTATAAAATGGTATATAGAATAAATACTTGGCCTTTGCCATGATTGGTAGTTCGAAACAGTAATAATAAGACGAAGATGATAATGTCGATTTGTCCTTCCCATATTTCAGCAGGCCAAAGAGGTTGATTGCCATAGACTTGATAAGCCAGGGTTGTTGACGGATAGACTATGCCAAAAGAGCCGCCTGTTGGATGACCAAAAGCATCACCGTTTAACAAATTGGCCATGCGCCCAATAGATTGTCCGATGATGATTGCTGGAGTTACAATATCGGCAAAGGACCAAGTATCAATATTATAGCGTTTAGTGTAGATTACGCCGGCGATTACGCCAAAGAGTATGCCACCTTGAATGGCCATTCCTCCTTGCCAGACAAAAGGAATTTCCAATAAGTGATGACTGTAATAACCCCAGTCAAAGAAAAAAACATCCCATAACCGAGCACCAACTATACCAGATATGCCGCCATAAATTCCTATATCAATCACGTGCTGGTGCCAGCGTCCATCTTGTTTAGCTAAAAAATAGGCAGTGCATGTAGCCAAAATAATACTCAAGCTGAGTATTAGTCCATAAGCTCTAATGGGGAAATCACCGATGAAAAAGAGATATTGGTGCATATGACCTCCTAATGATTGTTCGTTACTATATATAGTATAGCAAAATATGCCTATATAATAAATGCAAAGTAGATAATGTGGTAAAAAAGGAATCAAAAATCTTTTTGGCGAATGACGAAAGAATTCTCATGTAGTAATATATATTAATAGGAGTTGATAGCATGATTAGAAAAAGTTTTTTTATTATAATAGGCGTTATTATGGTGGCTTTAGGTTATTGGTATACCTTACTTGACGATGATACCAATAAGCCGTTGCCATCAAATGAAAATGGTGTAAAGGTCGGGCAAACTTTGACTCCATTTATCCTTGAAAGCTTGGATGGCTCTCAGGTGAAAGTTGGACAACCAGGAAAAATAACTGTAATCAATTTTTGGGCAACATGGTGTCCGCCCTGCGTAGAAGAAATGCCGACTTTAGAAGGATTTTCTCAAAACAATCAGCAAAAGATAGATTTTTATGCTGTTAATTTACAGGAACCAAATGGGAAAATAAGTGATTTTATGAATAAAAACCAATATACTATGACAGTGTTATTGGATAAAAATGGATCTATAGGGAAAAAATTTCAGGTTACTGCTATTCCGACCACTATTATCGTTAATAAACATGGGATGGTCAAATATCGTAAGTCTGGTGCTATGACGAGGATTGAAATTGAGGGCATAATAAATAGTCTGTAGGTGATTGATATGGATAATAATATTACCTTGATAACGGCATTTATTGCAGGGGTTATTTCTTTTTTATCACCCTGCGTATTGCCTGTTTTACCTACTTATACTGCTTTTTTAGCAGGTACAAAAACAACAGATGTAATGGAGAGTAAGTGGGGATTTCTATTAAATGCACTTTGCTTTTTGAGTGGCTTTACGATTGTGTTCGTAGTGATGGGGGCTACTGCTTCTTATTTCGGCCAGGTATTTCTTGATTATCAAGACGTGATCCGCCAAAGTGGTGCAGTCTTCATGGTTATTATGGGATTTCATTTACTTGGTTTTCTCGAAATAACGGCTCTTCAACGTGAATATCGACCGCTATTAACCAATACCCTTCATGGACCCATCGGCGCCTTTATCTTAGGTGTGGCCTTTACAACAGGTTGGACGCCTTGTATTGGTCCGATTTTAACGTCGATCTTAGTCTATGCCAGTACCACTGCTACCCTTGGTCAAGGGGCATTATTACTATTTGTGTATGCCATGGGATTTTGTATACCTTTCTTAATTGTGGCTTTCTTATTGAACAAATATCTGTATAAAGTGAGAAGATTATATAAATGGCTGCCATTCGTGCAGCAATCATCAGGTGTAGTATTGATTGTTGCTGGTATTATTCTATATTTTGATTTGATGCAGAAAGTATTAGGAGTTGTCTATACGGTTTATAACTAAAGAATTTAATGAACAAAAAGAACAAAATATCCTCACTCCCTTTGTTTCATGCTACTATTATGTAAGAATTTTTGCAAAATATTAAAAAGGGAGTGTTTATATGAGTAAAAAACTTGCAGCATTGCTCACAGTAGGAGTAGTGTTGGCCATCTGGTTTAGTCCAGTTCCAGCAGGTCTTAAGCCTCAAGCGTGGCATTTGTTTGCCATTTTTATGGGTACTGTTGTTGGTTTTATTTTAAGTCCGATTGAAGCAGGATCTGTCGCTTTGGTTGCTCTAACATTAACGGCGTTGACCAATACTATAAAATTTAATGAAGTATTGACAGCGTTTAGTGGAGGTACTGTATGGCTTATTGTTTCGGCATTCATTTTAGCTAGAGCGTTCATTATTACTGGACTTGGTAAGCGTATCGCCTACTTGGTTATGCGGTCCTTCGGTGATAGTAGTCTCAAGTTAGTATATTCGCTGGTTATCAGTGATATAATTATCGGGCCAGCTATTCCTTCTAACTCGGCTCGGGCAGGGGGACTTGTTTTTCCTATTGTCCAGAGTTTGGCTCATGCATTTGATTCAAAGCCAGGGGAATCATCGAGAAAAATTGGTGCTTATCTAATGACATCAGTATGGCACATTGATTTTGTTGTTTCAGCCATGTTTATGACAGCTATGGTTGGAAATCCTATTGCCGCTGAGATGGCGAAAAAGATTTTAAATGTTGATATAACTTGGATGAGCTGGTTTATAGCAGCCTCTGTTCCAGGGATCATCGCACTTATTACAATTCCTTATGTTCTTTATAAAATTTATCCACCTGAAATAAAAAGAACTCCAGAAGCCAAAGAAATGGCGAATAAAGTATTAAAAGAAATGGGGCCAGTCTCAAGAGGCGAAAAAATTATGATGGCCGTATTCGTTGGGCTGTTGACTTTGTGGGCAACCGCAGAAATAACCAAACTGAACGGTACCTTAATCGCCTTCATTGGCCTTTGTGTCCTACTTGTTACCAAAGTTCTTACATGGGATCATGTGATCAAAGAAACAAAAGCATGGGATACGTTAGTATGGGTAGGTAGCGTTATTTTAATGTCGGATTATTTGAATAAAACAGGTTTTATTCCTTGGTTTGCTAAGATACTAGAACATCAAATGGTAGGAACCAGTATGATAACAGCAGTTGTGCTGTCCTTTGTGATTTATTTATATAGTCATTATTTCTTTGCAAGTATGTCGGCTCACATAACGTCCATGTATGGTGCGTTGATTACCCTAGGTGTTGCTTCAGGCGCACCGCCATTTATTTCGGCCTTTGTCGTAGCCATGGCTTCTAATATCTGTGGTTGTTTAACACATTTCGGCTCAGGTCCGTCACCTGTTTATTTTGGGGCAGGATATGTTGACCAAAAAACCTGGTGGAAGCTTGGCTTTTTTGTCTCCCTGATGCATATTGTTATCTGGGTGGGAATTGGTGGCATTTGGTGGAAATTTTTGGGATATTGGTAAGTGAGAAATAAGAAGTGTTATATGTAATTGTTTTACACATAACACTTCTTACTTTTCAGCACAGTGGACTCATTCGACTGAAACTAGAAAGTGATACAATCTCCTTTTTATAGATATCCCTGTAGTCATAAATTACTAAAAAGAATCGGGTATTTTGAGAAGGAATTTTAGAATTTATAGCGAATTCATAAACTACAAGAAAGATGGTATCCCGTATCCTGAATCTGAAAGATAGAGATGTTATTTGTATGTATGTATGTATAATATGTTTGGCTTAGTTTAACTATAAAAAAGTCAATGGGAAAGTAATTTTTATTGAGGATGGTGGTTTAGATGACTTGTATTAAGAAAACAGGGATGGCAGGGACGGTTGAATCAAATGATGTCATGATAATGATTTCGCCTGCTCAAACGAACGCAGGTATTACTCTTAATCTGAAAAGTCCTGTTAAGAAACAGTATGGGAAAAAAATTGAAGCAGCGGTTCTTGAAGTCCTTATTAGGCGCGAAATACAGGATGTAATTGTAGATATTAATGATCGGGGGGCACTTGATTGCACCATTTATGCCAGGGTAGATACTGCAATTGATCGGGCTATGGCTGAAGGAGAGGTGAAATAGAGATGAAGCTACGACGAAGTATGATGTTTATGCCAGGTAATAATCCAGGGATGCTGCAAAGTGCTGGAATCTATGGTACAGATACCGTAATCTTTGACTTAGAGGATTCTGTTTCCATTGGAGAAAAAGATGCGGCTCGTCACTTGGTGGCCAATGCAATTAAATATATTTCCCGTCCATGTGAAGTTGCAGTTCGTCCTAATCATTTAAGTACACCCTACGGACTTGATGACTTAAAGGCTATTTTGCCTTCTAAACCAGATTTAATACGTTTGCCAAAAGTAGAAACGGCCGATGAGATAAAAAGAGTGGAAGAACTGATTAATGAGGCGGAAATAAAGAATAATTTCCCTGCTGGATCCATTAAAATGATGGGCGCAATTGAAACGGCTAAGGGTTTGATGAAGGCCTATGATATCGCTACTGCAAGTCTGCGGATGGTGGCACTTGCCATTGGTGGGGAAGATTTTATAGCCGACTTGAAAACGTCTCGTACTAAAAGTGGTAGAGAACTCTTTGTCGCACGGGGGCAATTGATCCTGGCTGCTAGAGCAGCTGGTATTCAAGCCATTGATACTGTATTCTCGGATGTAAGTGATGATGAGGGGTTATTTAACGAAACGGTTATGATTAAAGAAATGGGCTTTGATGGTAAATCCATTGTCAATCCTCGTCAAATGCGGATTGTCCATGAAATATTTACGCCGACAACTAAGGAAATTGAGTATGCTGAGCGGGTAATTGCTGCTAATAATGATGCGAAGGCTCGTGGTCTTGGTGTTGTATCACTGAATGGAAAAATGATTGATACTCCAATCGTGGATAGAGCAGAGCGTGTTCTTGCTTATGCCGCTGCAGTAAATGGCAATAGAGGAGGAAACAATCATGAGTAATGAAGTCGTAAAAAACTTTGCTGGTGCCTTTGCTACAATTCCTACAGGGCGGATGGTAGGACCTAAAATCTCCATGACTAAACCACATACCAATAAGGTGTTAGAATCTCTGGAACAGGCTATTGATGCAACTCAGTTACAAGATGGCATGACCATTTCTTTTCATCATCATTTCCGCAATGGTGATTATTTGCTTAATTTGGTTGTTGATGCCATTGCTCGTAAAGGTTTTAAAGGGATCACATTGGCGACTAGCTCCTTGGCAGCCATTCATGAAGCGATTATTCCTCACTTGGAATCTGGAGTTATTACTGCGATTCAAACAAGCGGTGTGCGAGGCAAATTAGGAGAGTATTTGACTTCTGGTAAATTGAAACAGCCAGTACTGATTCGTTCCCATGGTGGCAGAGCTCGGGCGATTGAGTGTGGTGAGCTTAAAATCGATGTAGCTTTTATTGGTGCACCAAACTGTGATAAAAATGGTAATATGAACGGTCGTGATGGTAAGTCCGCATGTGGATCCATGGGATATGCGACCATTGATGCTGCTTATGCTGATAAAGTAGTAGCCGTTACTGATAATTTAATTACAGGTCATGTTTTCCCTATTACCATTCCTCAAACACAAGTGGATTACATTGTGGTTGTTGATAGCATTGGTGATTCTAGTAAGATTGCATCAGGGGCCCTACGGATAACGAAAGATCCATTGCAACTATTATTGGCAGAGTTTGCTGCTAACGTTATTGAGCATTCGGGATATTTTAAAAATGATTTCTCATTACAATTAGGCAGTGGTGGCGCATCCCTAGCAGTTGCTCGCTATATTAAAGAAAAAATGCTACGGGATGGTATTGTCGGTAGCTTTGGTACAGGTGGTATCACTGGGGTATTTGTAGATATGTTAGAGCAAGGTTTATTCAAGGTATTGTACGATGTACAAAGTTTTGATATTCCTTCGATTGAGTCCATCAAAAAGAACCCTAACCATATTGAAATGTCATCCTCATTTTATGCAAATCCTCATAACAAGGGTGCTATGGTAAATTCTCTAGATGTTGTTGTATTGAGTGCGACAGAAGTGGATTTGAATTTTAATGTGAATGTAATTACTGATTCTAATGGAACCATTATGGGAGCATCAGGTGGACACTCTGATACAGCAGCAGGTGCTAATCTGGCAGTGGTCGTTGTACCGTTACTACGCAATCGTCTACCCATGATTCGGGATCGAGTGCATACGATTGTAACGCCTGGCGAATCTGTTGATGTTATTGTTACTGAATATGGTATTGCCGTCAATCCATTACGCCAAGATGTGCTGGCAAATCTGCAGAATAAAGGTTTACTCTTAAAAACCATTGAGGAATTACAGGAAATTGCTTATAGTCTAGCTGGTAAGCCCGAAGAGATTGAGGTTGGTGATGAAATTGTAGGTATTGTGGAATACCGGGATGGCACTATTCTGGATGTTATTCGCAAACCACTGTAATGAGTCTCAAGACAATAAAAAGGCCGTGAAATCTTTGTAAAGATTTCACGGCCTTTTTATCTAGGTTTCTGTATCCTGCATTTTTTGCAGTAATGATTGCCTAGCTGAAGCTAAATGAGTAGCAACTAGTTGTTCGGCTTTTTCATTGTCCCTGGCAATGATAGTTTGTAGGATTTCTTTATGCTCATTGATTGCCTGGGTACGCCTATCATGATTAGAGAGACTCATTGTTCGAAAACGGCCCAGATAATCTTTGAGCTGGGAGATTATGGCGGATAGGCGGGGCATTTTACTGGTATTGATCAATATGTCATGAAAGGCTTGGAAGGCATTGAGTAATGTTTCTGTATCATTATTATAGGCAGATGAATCCATTTTATCAACGGTTTCTTGCAAATTTATAATATCTTCTGGTGTTATATTTTCCATTGCTGTTTTCACTATCAGTGGCTCTAAAGCCTGTCTAATGGCGAATATTTCAAGCATATCTTTTAGATCAATGCCTTTTACGATATCTCCCTTGCGAGGAATATTTTCTACTAGTCCTTCAAGTTCAAGCTTGCGCAAGGCTTCCCTGACAGGTGTGCGACTAATGTTGAATTTCTCAGCGTAATCTTTTTCGACAAGTCGTTCTCCAGGTTTGATCAATCCATTGATGATGGCTGTCCGTAAATATTCATAGACAACGTCTCTGATAGGTTTAATAGTATTAAAATTTATATTGCTAAACAGATCATTCATGTAATCACCTTTATCACTTTTTAGAATACTGTATCCAAATAAATTAGTTGAGTGATGGGATAGGGCTATGGGATTGGGGCTTGAATTTTTGGAAGATAATTTTACAACAAAAGGCAAAGAACGCTAGGCAGACGGCTGTTACTGCCAGCATGACGTTTATGCCGCTATAGTCATACACCCAGCCGAAAAATGCAGGTCCTATTCCGTTACCAAGAAATAAGAAGAAGGCGAACAGGGACATACATGTTCCACGGGATTGTGGCGATAATTCTGTGGCGTAGGTTTGAAGTGTGGAGTGAACGACGATAAAACCTATGCCTAGCAGTATGAAACCAAGTAAAAGTATGGCCCAGTGTGCTATCAGCCAAATTAAGGTAAAGGCAAGGGACATGATTGATATGCCAAGGGCAGGCATTTGATGTTGGCCTACTTTTTTCAGAATAGCAGGGACAAAACGGCTGCCGATAAATGCTGCTAAGCTGAAAGCCGCAGTAAACAAACCGACTAGATAGAAATCCAGACCCAGATAAATATTTGCATAAACGCCAAGATAGGTAAAGCCGCCGTAAAATATTGCCCCCTCAAGCCATACGGCTAAATATACCATTCGTGCATGCTGACTGGAAAAAATAGTTTTGTATCGGGTAATTAGCGGAACTTGTTCAACCGTACTAGTAGGGACTGATTTAGGTTGTCTCCTGAGTAGCAGCAAGATGGCGGGAATTCCCGCTAACCCTACTAGGATAAATAGATTTTTCCAAGTATAAAACTGGGCGAGGAGGGAACCAATTACAATACCCAGTCCTTGTCCTGCCATACAGAAAGACATGAAGAAAGAAATGGCATTTTGGCGTTTAGCAAGGGGGAAGCTATCACCGATGTGGGCTAAAGAGATAGGGATAATTCCGGCTGCGAAAATGCCCGTAATGACTCGTAACATAAGCAGCCAGGAAAAACTGTCTATGAGTCCGCAAGCAATTGTGCCTAGGGAAAATAGGGAAAGGGCAATTACAGTAACCCTCATCTTGCCCATGCGGTCGGCAATTGGCCCGTAAAATAGCTGGAATAATCCGTAAGGGACAGAGTAGGCGGAAATCAGCAATCCTGCCGTTGATTCCCGAATTCCGAAATCTGTGGCAATGGCAGGTAAAATAGGGGCAAGTGCCCGATTATCGGCATTGACCAAAAAGCCAGCGATGCCAAGGGCCCATAAAAGTGCTAGTCCATTGCCTGTGTTTTGGGATGAATGAGTGTTCATCATATTCCTTCCCTTTTATTTTAAAAAAGTAATGATTTGTTTAACGACTTGTTCCATTTTCTGTTTATCTTCAGGTTTTTGCTCAGGATTAGCAGAGAGACATTCTAGAGCATTGTTTTCCAAGATAAAAATACCTACTTTCTCGATTGATGCGCGAATGGCTGATAACTGGATTAATACATTACTACATGATTGTTCTTCTTCAACCATACGTTCAATACCAGCAATATGACCTTTGATATTTTTCAAACGGCTAAGCACTTCGCTTTTGGTAGCTTGTGTTGGCATAATAGTGACACCTCATTTATCTCACCACGATGGGGAGGAATATCTTTGATTATATGGAAGTTATTGCTGATATGCAAGTATGTTGAGAAGAATATTATTAATTAAAAAAATAAAGTACAAAAAGACATTTGCTTTTTTAAAAATAAAGAAGATGCGAAAAACGACCACAGGCTGTTTAAAGGGGATATGATGGGTTTAAAAAAGTAGGCGCATCTTAGGTAAATTTACTTTACTACTGGTAGATACTTTGGTAATAACATTAATACGATTGCCAATTTTTTAGCAGAATATAAACGAGCGCTTTTTGTTATTTCTTTGCTTGGTGGTGTATTATTGGCTAAAGAAATGATGGGTGATAAATGAGGCGTAATATTTACAGAAAAATATTGCACATTGAGTGAAACGAGAGGAATGGTCATATTTATGAGATATAATAGCCAATTTGTGATGCGTGTTGCCGTAGTTGCCGGCATTGGTATTATGTTTGTCGTTAGCTATTTGTTGGCGCCTGAGTTTATGCACAGGATGACTCATTTGTTTTTAAAAGGCAACATTGCCGGGAGTATTGAATTTATTAGATCATACGGTTCGTATGCCATGCTTGTGAGCTTTTTAATTATAGTATTTATTAATATTGCTGCTGTTTTGCCTAATGTATTGATTGTGGCTGCTACCGGCGTCATTTTTGGTGTGGTAGAAGGCACGCTAATTTCATGGATTGGAGAATCAATCGGCGTAATTATTAGTTTTATTTTAATGCGTTATTTGTTTCGCTCTAATGCCCAGAGCATTATTGCACGCAGTAAGGGTCTAAAGAAGATTGATGACTTTAGTGGGAAAAAGGGTTTCCGGATTATGCTGTTGGCACGGAGTATTCCTTACATCCCCTCCGGACTCATCACCGCCTTAGGAGCACTTAGCAGTATTGGGTTAGCAGATTATAGCATAGCAACGTTTATTGGAAAGCTGCCGTCAGCATTAATAGAAGTTATGCTGGGGCATGATTTGTTATCTTACCGGGAGCATATAGGGAGAGTGACTTTATTACTGGTGATTCCCGCACTGGCATATTACTTATTTGTACATTACCAAAAGAGGTAAAGTCATTAGTAGCTGCTTGGCGAATGGAGTTTTTGCAATTAAAAGGTGTTGTAAATATTTCCAGAAGAAATTCGTGAACTTTTTTCTTTTACACTCGTCTCTTATAAATGGAGACAATTGTTAAGGAGGAGAAAAATATGAATTATGATTTGATGCTATTGATGGCTATTAATAATCTTTCGGGGCATTTTATTTGGTTCGATAAGCTAATAATGTATATTTCTGAATATGGTCCTGTTATATTTGGACTGTATTTAGTGGCTTTATGGTTTTCCGGTGCTACTAAAATGGAATTGGAAAGTAATCGTAAAAAAGCATTATATGCCTTTACTACCGCTCTGATTGGGTTGGGTATTAGTCAAATGATTGGTTTTGCTTGGTTCCGTAATCGTCCATACGTAAACCATCCTGTCCAATTATTACTTCCTGCTAATCCTGATGCTTCTTTCCCAAGTGATCACGCTACAGGAAGTTTCTCGATTGCTAGCAGCTTAGTAAGAAGTAATGTTTTTGGTGGAAAGCTAATGTTAGGATTTGGCACTTTGGTTGCCTTATCTAGAATTTATGTCGGTATACACTATCCTACAGATGTAATCGGTGGCATGTTAATCGGGATAATAAGTAGCTGGTTGGTAGAATGTTATAAAGATGTGCTTGATAAGCCAATTGCTGTGATCTTCTCAATCTGGACAAGCTTAGAAAAAGCTATTCCAGTTTTAGCCGTTGAAAAAAGAGCTTAGAGCTGCATTATTGGTTAAAGAATTGATGGATGATCAGAGAGACGTAACATTTACAGGAAAATATTGCGAAAACCAGTTGTTGAATAAGTAAGTAGGTGATGCCCATTGAATGAGGAGTTAGCAGAACTAGTACGGCAAGCTATGAATGGGGATAAAGTTTCTTTTGGGAAATTAGTATATCGCTATAAGCAACATATCGTTAATATTGCATTTGGTATCATTGGAAATCTTCATGATGCAGAAGAAATCGCCCAGGAAGCCTTTTTAAAAGCATATCTTTCTATTCGAAAATTAACGAATGAATCTGCCTTTTATCGTTGGTTGGTAAGAATCACAACAAACCTTAGTATTGATAAAAAGAACGTTAATGCTAGACAAACTACAGAGCCTATTGAGAAGATGGGGGTATTTCTAGACAACCCAGGGCACACGCCGGAAGAGATAGTAGAACAGAAAGAAAATCAGCAATTAATATTGAACGGGCTGGAACAGCTCACCGTAGAGCAACGTACAGTACTTGTCCTTCGGGAATTGCATGGTTTTTCCTATGATGAAATTGCAGAAATACTGGATATTCCCCTTGGAACGGTAAAATCGCGTATTAATACTGCTAGGCTGCATTTTCGAGAAATATTATCAAAAGAAAGGTCGTGTTAGCGTGGAATGCAAAGAATGTAAAGAATTATTGTTTGACTATTATGATGAGGAATTCGACGCTAGTTTGAAAATCCAGGTGAATGAGCATTTGGATACCTGTTTCAGTTGTCAAAATGAATTGGATCATATATCATCTACTATGAATTTTTTCAAAGTAAGTATGCCAGTTTTGACGGTAGATAGTCGCTTTACGGAACAAGTCATGCACAAAATTCATTTAGAAGAAACAGCCGCTGCCTTTACAAAACCAATGGAGGGGATTGGTTTTGTAGTGGTCATTCTAACTCTGGGGATGTTAGTCTTGATAGGGCCAACTGTAATCGGCTTATTAATGCTGGTAGGTAATATTCTATTGGGTTTATTATCAACGTCTGCAGTGGTCTTTGCTAGCTTTCCTCTAATACAGATGAGTAGCAGCATTATATTAGGGATGTTACTATTGGTGGTGACTGTTTATATGAGGCATATGGTTTTACATGATTCTGTTTAGTTAGGAGGTAATGAGATGAATAAAAAGGCTATATTAAGCTGCGTATTGATAATAGTGGTTGCAATATTGTTTTGGACCCCCTATCCTACTGCGTTGGCGCTGGAGTTTCAAACTGATGTTATGGGTAAAGATATTGTTGAATGGAAAGATGTAGTTATTCCACAAGATGCAGTCGTGGATAATGTGGTGGTTATTGGTGGTAATGTAACGATTGCGGGCACAGTAAAAAATGAGGTTATTGTCATTAATGGTAACTTAACGCTGCAAAAAACGGCACAACTAAGTCAGCGCGCCTTTGTTATTGACGGCCTGATCATTCAGGAAGAAGGGGCTGTAGTTAGAAAAAGTTTTGTTAATATCAGGCCTGATTCTGCCAATTTAACGAGTTTCTTTTTTGCGGGTTCAATGGTTTTGCTGTTGGAATTCATTAAGCTAGCAGTTGGTGCATTCATTGTAATCATTCCTCCTATTCTAGTGTGGAGTTTTCAAAAGAAAAGCATTAGACTAAGAATTGTTTGCGCACGATATTTTTCAAAAAATATCGCACTTGGTGTATTAAGTAGTTTCGCTTTTCTTATTATAGAAACCTTATTGATCATTAGTATTGTTGGGATTCCTCTAGGGATTCTCTTGGGTTTATTATTTTTGGTGGGTATAATTATTGGAGTGAGCGGCTTATGTATGACCATTGGTGTTAGGATCGCGTCTAGAGTCGGCTTAATCGAAAAGCCTAACTTTATTCAGGTTCTCTGTGGGTCAACAGCGGTAGCATTAATTATTAACATACCTTTTGCTGGGGTATTGGTATTATTAGTGGCAATGTTATTTGGTATTGGCGCCGTGGTGATGAGTTTATGTAGACGAGAAGATATCTTATGATAACAAGGCGTCAATTTTTAAAAGGGTGCCTTGGTGCCATTGCAACGATATCCGGTATATCTATACTTTCGGATTATAAGGAGATTGATAAACTTATAAACAGCATACCTATTTTGTTATATCATAGAGTAGGATCAGAACCTGATGACTTAACAATTAGTGTTAAACATTTTCAACAAGATATGGAGCTTTTATCTTATGGAGGGTATAACACGTTATCCCTTGAACAAGTAAAGCAGCACTTACAAGGGAATTCTTTATCACTTCCAAGTAAACCGATTGTCATCACTTTTGATGATGGCTATTTGGATAATTATACAAATGCTTTTCCTATTCTGCAAAAGTACTCCATGGTGGCTAGTTTTTATATCATTACAGGAATGGTTGGAAACAATGATCGTTTAACGATTTCTCAAATTCGTGAGATGCAAACTGCAGGAATGGACTTTGGGGCTCACACTGTTACACATCGACCACTTGCAGAATTAGTTCCCAGAGAGGTAACAACTGAACTGAATAAATCAAAGTTTGATTTAGAACAAATAGTAGGAAAGTCAGTGGACTTTATATCTTATCCTTGTGGTAGCTATAAATCAGAAACACTTAAAATTGCACATGAGGCCGGGTACCTTGGAGGATTTTCAGTTCAAGATGGTTTTGCAGAGTTTTCTAACCCTTTAACGATAAGGCGAATTCCGATCTTCCACCATGATCATTCTATTGCTTATGTTATGGCAAGGAAAGGATTGCTTCCTCGCATATTTAGTTAATAAAATGAAGTTAGCAATAAAAAAGTATTATTAAATGAAGGAAGTGAGCTTATTGTTCAATTATTTTGGCGAATTAATGCAAATGGCATTGACTTTTTTTTATAATCTTACGAGTTATATGGGGGTTCCAAGTTATGGGATAGCAATTATTCTGATGACAGTGGTTATTAAGATTCTGTTTTACCCTTTGACGGTCAAACAGGTAAAATCTATGAAGGCCATGCGGGAACTGGGTCCTAAATTAAAGGACTTGCAAGAAAACTACAAGGGAAAAGGACAGGAGGAAATAGCCCACCTATACAAAAAATCGGGTGTTAATCCTCTGGCTGGTTGTTTACCACTATTGATTCAAATGCCTTTTTTATCTGGAATTTTTTATGGGATACGAAATTTCAGCTATGTTAGCCAGCCTAGTTTTCTTTGGATAAAAACCTTGTCAGGTACCGACCCTCTCTATATCCTTCCAGCTCTTGCGGCCATCACAACCTATATTTCATCCCAGCAAACAATGACTGATTCGAGTCAACAAAATAAAATGATGCTGTTGTTTATGCCTTTTATGATTGGATACATGGCAATGAAATTTCCTTCTGGGTTAGGATTGTATTGGGTGGTTGGAAATGTTATTCAAATCATTCAACAACGATTATTATACCGCCTACCGGTTTCCAATAGGTAGGCATTAGCTGGGAAGTTTACAGTATTAGACCTATAAGGAACAGAGCTACTTAACCGGATGTTATCGGCATTAGTATAAAAATCTTTTTAAAAACTCTATGAGTTTAAATCCTACATCTTTGCAAGAAGAGGCAGGAAGAATGGCTGTTCTTAACTATGCCTAAAAATATTATACCAAAAAAAATTGACAAGTATTTATACTGGTGATATAACGTAGATATATTTAGTAATAAAATTTATCTTTTGTGTCATCATAAATGTTCTGGTTCATGAGGACATCAAGAAAAATAAGATAGTCGTTGATCAGAAATCTGAAGGCTAAGCTCATTTTGCCAATGAGTTTGGCCTTTTTTTATTTAAGGATTATGGATAGGAGGATTATTATGCGTAAAGTAGAGAGAGTAAAGGCCGTTTTGGCAAGTCGGTCACTAGACCGTCCCTCTGTATCAAGTTGGATACATTATCCATCTGTGGATCAAGATCCATTGAAAGTCGCCTATTATTTATTTATAGCTATTTTTAAAAAAATTTAGTCCCAATATTAACAAAACATTAATAAATATATAATACAGTACTAATTTATATAGCTTATATTATAAATATAGGGAATTTTCAATTGAAAATTCTTTGTATCGGAATCAGAAAGTATTCATTTTCTCGCTGCATCTGAGAACTTGGCACAAGCCAGGTATTTTCATATATATTATAATGTCAAATATAATTTTTCATTTAAATCATTATGAAAATAAGATAGTTATTGGAGGAGTTTGTCAGATTATAACGAATTATAGAAATTACTATTATATTTGTTGGCTCCGGCCTCTTTAATTGCAAAGTGGTTTATTTGTAATTCAAACCAAGAAGGAGATTATTGTAAAAATGAAAAGTTTACAGCTTAAATTAACAGCGGTCATTGTTGCTATTTTAGTAATTTCGTTAGGTATCTTAGGGGGACTGAATTACTATAAAACGCGAGAGATGGTGCTGAATAATGTTGAAGAAAATACCTCTGTTTTAGCGGTTAACTCTGCTGAACAGGTTGGTTTATGGCTCGATGCTCGTAAATCGGAAGTAACAATGATGTCTAATTCTACTGTGATTAAGAGTGGCAATATTGAAGCAATTGTACCTTTTCTGAAATCAGTTCACAATGGCAATAAGGATTATGTATCGATTACATTTATTCAACCAGATGGTACTTTTTATGATTCTGCAGGCTTTACTGGAAATCTCTCACAGCGTGAGTACTTTCAAAAAGCCATTAAGGGAGAAACAGTAATAACAGATCCATACATATCTTCGACTGTGGGACTACCTATTGTAGCCATTGTGATGCCAGTTAAAGTAGATGGTAAAATTGTTGGTTGTTTCTCTGGTGTAATTAATTTGGAAGCCATTACGAAGAGAGTGTTAGCCATTAAGACTGGAGAAACGGGATATGCTTTTGCGCTTCAGAGTAATGGTCTTGTTATTGTTCATCCTAATAAAGATTTTGTATTAAAAAAGAATATTGTTACTGATGATGCAATGCCGGATTTAAAAAGCGCTATGCAAACAATGATAAAAGGGCAAGCTGGAATTTCCCATTATACATATGAAGCAGTTGACAAACTAGTCGCTTATGCACCAATACCAGGGGTTAATTGGTCCCTTGGTATCGCTGTTCCGACAGAAGAGGGATTAAGGTTAGCTAAGATTGGCAAACAGGCACAAATGGGTGTAATCACGACACTTCTAGTCGCTCTAATCGGAATTGTAGTTGGTTTATTTGCTGCTCGCAGTATTACGGCGCCAGTAAAGGAATTACAGGGATTGATGGCTAAGGCGAGCGAAGGTAATTTGCTAGTACAGGCGACTGTTAGAACGAAGGATGAAATCGGACAGCTTTGTCAGTCGTTTAATAAAATGATGATTTCCCAGGTTCAAATCGTTACAGCTGTACGAGATAGCTCTGCTGAATTGGCTGCCGCATCTCAGGAGATGGCAGCATCCTCAGAGGAGGCATCAGCGGCGGCAATCCATATTGCAGAAAAAACGCAACATGTGGCGCGGTCAATGGAAGAAGCCTCTACTTCCAACATAGAAACGTCACAGGTTCTGATTGAATTGTCATCTCTTATTCAAATCGCTAAAGATAAAGCCATGTCGGCCAGTAGTAGTTCTGAAATTACGATAAATGCAGCAACAGAAGGTAAGATGACGGTCGGCGAAGCGATGAATAGCATGAATACGATCTATACTAGAACCGTAGAAGCGGAAAACGTAATTACTCTTCTTAATGAAGATTCTCAGCAAATTGGGATGATTAATGAAACCATCACTGGCATTGCGAATCAAACCAATTTACTAGCGCTCAATGCGGCGATTGAAGCTGCTCGGGCCGGCGAGGCAGGCAGGGGATTTGCCGTTGTTGCTGAGGAGGTTAGAAAACTAGCGGAACAATCCAATCGTGAGGCGGGCAATATCTCCCGAATTATTAATAAAATTACGGAAAACACGGGTAGTGCGGTATTAGCGATGAAGCATAGTCTATCCGAAGTCGAAGTAGGGGTAGAGGCAGTTAAGAAGGCGGAAGTGTCTCTGGAAAATATTTTGACGGCCGTTGCAGCAACCGTGCATGATATAGACGGAGTTGCTAAGGTAACGAATGATGAGGTTGCCTCTTCTGATAAAATTGTGCAGCTGATCGAGGTAGTGGCTGAAGATATTGAGGGTACAGGTAGAGATGCGCAAGAGGTTTCAGCAGCTACTGAAGAAACTTCCGCCATCATTGAAACAATTGCGGCGAGTTCGCAAGAGACTAGTGCTATGGCTCAAAATCTGCAAAATATTATTGCGAAATTTCAAGTATAAAGTAAAGTTAGGAGGAATAATAATGAACCATACGATTAAAGTCAGTGGCAAATCTGTAACCGCAATTTTGACAGGAAAGATATATTCTCAAGATGCTGCGGTGGTCAGGGATGAACTTTTGGAAGAAGTGGAACGGGGAGCTACAGAAGTTAGTATTGATCTCTCTGAACTTACTTATATTGATAGTACAGGGCTTGGAGTATTAGTAACCCTTCACAAACGAACCAAGGAAAAGAATGGTAAGCTTACGTTGACTGGCGCGCAGGGAATGGTTGCTGAACTACTAAAACGCACCCGTCTTGATAAAATTTTCCTCGTGTTATAAGATGTTTTGATCATATCCCGGCTCTAGGCTAAGAGATTACGACTCTCAGTCTAGAGCCGAGCTTTTATTAGGCTATTACCCTAGTATAAGCGATAAACAGGAGAATTGTTGCTATGACGTTAGATATAAATTATAAAAGTCGGAGGGAGGGAACAAATTTACATGCAACCCATGCAATTAATAGTTGATCATATGCCATATTTAGCTTGGATGAAAGATAAGGACGGAAAATATGTTATCGTAAATAGAACATTTGCGGAATTTTGTCATAAAGAACCTAAGGAGATTATTGATAAAACCGCTTTAGATATCTTTGCTGGTGAAATTGCTGTTGCGTATAAGCAGCTTGATGATAAAGTAATGAAATATAAAAAAATCCAATATTTAGATCATATTTATCGAGAAGATGAAACCGGCAGTAAATGGTTTGATACGTGTGTGACTCCAGTTTTAGACGAAAATGGTGAAATCAGTGGAACAATAGGGTTCTCAAGGAAAATTTCAAAAAGAAAAAAACTGGAGATAGAACTTAAAAATAAAGAAATATTCTTAAAAACAATGCTTGATACGATACCTGATTTAATCTTTTATAAGGATATAAACAGTATTATTTTAGGTTGCAACAAAGCGTGCAGTGAGATGGTTTATGGCACCAGTGAAGAGAATGTTATCGGCAAAACAATTTTGCAGCTTGTCAAAGATGATGATTTGGCTAATAATTGTCTAATAGATGATCAGGAAACATTTACAATGAATAAAACGTTAAAAAAAGAAGAGAAAATTAGATTGATTGATGGTAGAGTGCTCGATGTTGAAACAGAGAAAACTCCTTTTTATAATGAACGAGGAGAAGTAGCAGGGCTTATTGCCGTTTCTAGAGATATCACTGCTAGAAAAAAAAATGAGCAGGAGCTCCGTGAGCGTGAACTGCATATAGAGTGTGAACTTATATTAGCAGCACGGATGCAGAAGGATAACTTGCCTCAGCCCTTTGCTGGTAAAAATGTGCGCGTCAGTTCTGTTTTCTCGCCATATCATATTGTTAGCGGTGATCTTATTAACTACAAGTGGTTTGAGGAACAAAAAAAACTGTGCGGGTATGTTGTTGATGTGAGCGGTCATGGTGTGGCTACGGCACTGCAAGCAGCTACGGTTAAAATGATGCTGGATAACAGGCTGCTTGGCGGAAATGAGATTAATGAGGGTGATTTCCAACATATCAATCAGAGAATGATGCAGTATTTATCGGAAGAATCTTTTGCCGCTTTAATGTATTTTGAATTTGATTTTCAGGATGCTATCCTTAAAGTTATTTCCGGCGGCGTAAACTTTTTTATGACTGTAAATCCCCACGAGTGTACATTAGTTCCTGTATTTAGTTGTTATTTGGGGATTTTTGAAAAGACTGATGTGCAAACGCTGACAAGGTCTATCAAGCCAGGAGAAATATACTGCATGATGAGCGATGGTTTATCGGACTTAATAGAAATACAGGGGACAAAGAAGCTTAAAGATGTTGCCGAGTATACATCTTGGCTTGAAATAATGGCCCACAGTCCTGATCGTATGGATGATTGCTCTGCTATTTGTATTGAGGTCCTTCAGGAAAATAAAAAAATGAATATACTCCATATTGAAAATAGTGAGGAACTCGAACAGGCACAGACGTGTATTAGTGAGTTCCTTGAAGATCATATACCGGACGCAGTCATGCTGGAGGTAGCTATTAACGAAGCAGTGAATAATTCTTTCCGCATGGGTGGTCGAGTTCGTGTTAAACTACGGCGGGTTGGTGGCAGACTTATCATCAGGGTTAAGGATAACGGTCCTGGATTTAGAACTAGAGAGGTTAACGATCAACTCAAAAAAGCCATGCATGATGAGGAATTTGATGCAGCATTTGATCAATTACTGCTGGAGGAAAGTGGAAGGGGTATTTTGCTGATGCAAATGTTATGTGATCGATTGATTTATAACTCCAAGGGAAATGAAGTGCTCATGATGAAGAAAGTAGACTAGGTTCTTTTTTTAACCATGTCTACTTGAGCATAATTCTTAATGTGATGACTTTTTTGCAAAATTAGAATTTTTAATCATTTTCAATTCAAGGTAAGAACAACTAAGGCTTCTGCCTGCGTCTGAGGACTTGGTACAAGCCGAGTCTTTTCTTATGGATTTTAATGAAACTTGTTTTTGAGATTAAATTAGATTAAGATATTCAAGAGAAATTTAATTAATATTGAACATGAAAAGGGTGACAATATGTTACATCAGTTCTCTAGAACAGAATTACTTATCGGGGAAGATGCTTTAGAAAAATTGAAACAAAGCAAAATAGCTATTTTCGGAATAGGTGGTGTGGGTTCTTACGTTGCGGAAGGACTGGTTCGGGCCGGTATAGGTAAGTTTGTACTCGTTGACGACGACTGTGTTTGTCTTACGAACATTAACCGTCAGTTGATTGCAACCCGTAAAACCGTAGGTAAAGCGAAGGTAGACGTTATGAAAGAACGTATTTTGGAAATTAATCCCCAAGCAGAAGTGACTACCTTGCAAAAATTTTATATGCCTGATACAGCCGATCAGTTAATTTTTGACGACTATGATTACATTGTAGATGCCATTGATACTGTAACTGGAAAAATTGATTTGATACTTAAGGCTAGTTTAAGAAATATTCCAATTATCAGTTGCATGGGAGCAGGTAATAAACTAGATCCTACCAAATTTGAAGTAGCAGATATCTATAAAACATCTGTATGCCCCTTGGCAAAAGTGATGCGTAAGGAACTAAAAAAACGCGGTATTAAGTCATTAAAAGTGGTTTATTCAAAAGAAATACCCATAGCCCCAAAGGAAACAGAAGGATCAAGTTGTACAACAGGCTGTATCTGTCCATCAGGCACTACCCGAAAATGTACCATTCGTCGTCAGATTCCAGGCAGTATATCCTTCGTACCATCAGTCGCGGGATTGATTATTGCTGGTGAAGTCGTCAAAGACATTATTTTTTGTACAAAGTGAGTTTTTAAAATAAAAACTTGACACTAAAGTACTAGCATGGTAATATTATTAATAATATTTATAGTATTAGTCAATAGGTATCGTTAAAAATCTCGTGTTGTTTCGAGTAAAATTTAATAAATTAAATTACCTTGGTTGATCAGATAAACTGAAGACTGGGGATGTGTTTACACATCTTCGGTCTTTTTTTATTTGTTACTGTAACAACAGAAAAGATGGAGGAATTATGATGAGTAGAAAAAAAGATTTAGAGCACTTAAGTTGTACAGATTGCAGTATTTACAATTGTAAAAGCAGGAGCAAGGAGTTTCCTGGTTTTTGTTTAACGACTAAAGACAATGATGAGCATTCTATTGCAGATGATATCGAAGAAATCAAGCATTATTTGCAAGGAGATGAACAAGATGCTGTCGTAGCTAGGGCATCGGCTCAGGTAGAAGGACTATTTTATGGAAAGTTAACTAGAGTCGAGGAAATTATTGAATTCGCTAATCGCATTGGTGCGAAAAAAATCGGTATCGCTACTTGTGCCGGCTTGATTGAGGAAGCGAAAATTTTTGCAGAGATTCTAACTGCTAAAGGTTTTGAATATTATAGCGCGATTTGCAAAGTAGGATCTGTAGATAAGACAGAAATTGGGATACTGGAAGAACATAAAATTAGGCCAGGTACTCATGAATCGATGTGCAATCCAATATTGCAAGCCCGGATACTCAATTACCAAAAAACAGACTTAAATGTTGTGATTGGTTTGTGCGTAGGGCATGATTCCTTATTTATCAAATACTCGGATGCGCTGGTGACCACTCTGGTTACCAAAGATCGAATTACGGGACACAATCCGGTGGCAGCGTTGTATACTGCACATTCCTATTACAATCGCTTGCATCAAAAGAATGATTAAATTATCTATTAAAATTGTAGGGGGCATTTACTATGAAAAAAACAAAAATAATGATCATCGGATTACTCCTAGTGAGTATGATATTGCTGTTGACAGGTTGCCAATCAGCTACAACAGCTGATACAACAAAAAATGGCGGTAAAAGTGTTAAAAAAATCATTATCGGTACTGGCAGTGAGTATAAACCTTATTGTTTCTTGGACGAAAAAAATAATCTTACCGGTTTTGAAATTGAAGTTCTTAAGAAGGTTAATGAAAAGCTCCCCCAATATGAATTTGAATTTAAAACTTTTGATTTTAATGCAATCCTTGTAAGTCTTGAAACCGGGAAAATAGATCTGGCCGCACATCAATTTGAAGTCAATCCAGACCGAAAGAATAAATATCTTTTTGGTGATGAAGGTGTAACTATTTATGATCTTAAACTTGCTGTTAAAGAAAATAGAAATGATATAACCTCTCTTGAAGATCTTGCGGCCATAAATGGTACTGTAGAAGTTGGCAAAGCATCGGCTAACAAAACTGCTGTAGTAGACAGATGGAATAAAGAACATGAAAATAGGCTAAAGTTGATTCTCGAAGCTTCGGATACGACCATAACTTTACAAAATCTTGAATCAGGCAAGACGGATGCTTTTGTCAATATTCAAAGGAATGTAGATGCTTATAAAACGACCTATGGTGCAAAAATTAAAACAGTAGGAGAGCCGATCAGCCGTTCAAATTCTTATTATTTGTATCGTAAAAATGATGAAACTGGCACACAACTGAAAAAAGATGTGGATGAGGCACTAAAAGCACTGAAAGAAGATGGTACGCTTACTGATCTTTCTAAGAAGTGGTTGGGTGGAGACTATATTGCTAAAAATTAAGAAAAAGGGGTAGGTTTAGGGTGGAAAATATATTTCTATTTGGCTTATTTGTGGATAGTTTTCCTAAACTATTATCCCGTCTACACATAACCTTATATATTGTTGCAGTTGCATTACTTTTTGGAATGTTGTTGGGAACTTATATAGCGGTGGTTCGTTTGCACAAGGTACCGATATTGTCACAATTGGCGATCGCTTATGTATCTTTTGTCCGAGGAATTCCGATACTCGTTCTTCTGTATATCGTATATATCGGACTACCGTTGGTAGTGGGGTGGTTCGGCGTAAATATTAACCGATGGGATACGATGATCTTTGTGATGATTGCCTATATCATTAACACTTCGGCTTTTTTATCCGAGATTATTAGATCGGCTGTTGCTGGTGTTGAACTAGGGCAGACCGAGGCTGCATATTCTGTTGGCATGACTCGCTGGCAGGCATTCTACCGCATTATTGCCCCACAGGCAATACAAATTGCCATGCCAGCGCTGGGCAACACAATTGTATCGTTACTTAAGGATACATCCCTAGCTTACACCTTGGGTGTAATTGATCTTGTTGGTGTAATAAAGGCCATTAGTAGCAATACCTACCGTTCTCTTGAAGCATATGCGGCAGCGGCCATTATTTTCTTTGTTTTGAGTTCCCTGTTAGAGCAGGGTTTCAAATGGATAGAAAACAAACTAGGTGTAACTAAAAAAATCACGATAATTGGCAGGTGAGGGCATGGGTTTTCAATTTGATGTTGCATTTTTTGCTTATGAAATAGGAATTGGGATAAAATATATCCCAATTGTCCTTTTACTGTCAATCGTGCCTCTGATTGTAGGGTTGTTATTTGGTACTGGAATTGCTATTGTAAGATTGTTCAAAGTGCGTGTGTTAGCGAAGGTATTTACGGTCATCGTAGTATTTTTAAGAGGAGTTCCCTTGTTGTTACAACTAACGATACTCTATCTAACAGTTACTTTGAGCTTTGATTCCCTTGCGCAAACAGTTGGTCTCAAGATAACATCTAAGGATATTTCCTATACTTTGGTTGCTGTAGTAGGGCTATCAATTAATGCTACTGTATATCTTTCTGAGGTAGTAAGGACAGCGCTGCAATCTGTCAATAGCGGTCAGTATGAAGCAGCCTATTCTGTTGGCATGACTTCTGGGCAGATGTTGAAAAGAATTGTCATTCCGCAAGCGATGCCAGTTGCCATTCCTTTAATCGGCAGTAATTTTATCGGGCTTATTAAGGGATCGTCCATTGCATCACTGATTTCAGTTGTTGAGCTTATTAATGGCACCCTCTTTGAGGCCAATGGAAATTATAAATTCCTGGAGGCTTATCTTGCGTCAGCAATTATTTATTGGGCATTATGTATCATTGTAGAGCGTATCGTGGCGTCTTTGGAGATTAGAGTTGGAGTATACGGCAAGGGCGGGGTAGTATGATAGAAGTTAAAGGATTACACAAATCATTTGGTAAGCATGAGGTATTAAAAGGCATCGACCTTAAGGTAGAAAAAGGTGAGGTCGTTGTTCTTCTAGGCCCCAGCGGTTCTGGTAAGACAACCTTTCTACGGAGTCTTAATTTTTTGGAGCAGCCTGATGCTGGAGAAATTACGATCGGCGATACCCATGTAAATTGTAAACATATAAGCAAAAAAGAAATACTTGAAATTAGAAGAAATACAGCAATGGTTTTTCAATTATATAATCTTTTTAAAAATAAAACAGCTCTTGAAAATGTAATGGAAGGGCTTATTGTAGTACAGAATATGCCAAAGGCAGAGGCTGAGAAGATAAGCCGAGAAATTCTTGATAAGGTGGGACTCGTGGATAAGTATGATGCATATCCAAGTCAATTGTCAGGCGGACAGCAACAGCGCGTTGGTATCGCACGGGCCCTTGCTTTAAATCCAGAAGTCATTCTTTTTGATGAGCCTACCTCTGCTTTAGATCCTGAACTAGTTGGCGAAGTACTGAGTGTAATGAAAAAAGTAGCCAAGGAAGGTCTGACGATGATTGTCGTTACCCACGAGATTTCTTTTGCGCGAGATATCGCCAATCGGGTCATATTTATTGATGGCGGAGTCATTGTGGAACAAGGTACACCGAAAGAAGTTCTCTATCATCCAAAGGAAGAACGAACAAAGCAATTTTTAAAAAGAATTTTGCCTGATTTTGATTATTCAATATAAAAATAAGTGAGGATAATGCGCGATGACAAGGACTAATACAAAATTTGACTTTGATGCAATCATACCCCGTCATGCTACAGGTAGTGTTAAGTGGGATGGGTTAGCCAGGGTATTTGGTAGTGAAGACCTATTGCCTCTTTGGGTTGCTGATATGGATTTTCCGTCGCCTGAAGCAGTGATCACTAAAATACATGAGCGTGCCATTCACCCCATCTATGGGTATAATACGCAAGAATCATCACTCTATCAGTCGATCATTGAATGGGTTAAACGCCGTCATGGCTGGGAAATTGAAAAAGACTGGATTTTGTTTGCTCCAGGGGTTGTTCCGTCCATAATTTTGTCTATTTTAGCACTTTCAGAACCAGGGGATGGCATTATCATTCAGCCCCCCGTATATCCACCTTTTTTTGCCTCGATCAAAGATAATGAGCGGGAAGTAGTTGAAAATCCCCTTGTTTTTAAAGATGGCCGCTATGAAATTGATTTTGAAGACTTAGAGGGAAAACTTTCCAATCATAAAAATAAGTTACTCATATTATGCAGTCCTCATAACCCAGTTGGACGTGTATGGCGAGAAGAAGAATTGAAAAAGATTTATGAATTATGCCAAGAATACAAAGTCGATGTATTATCTGATGAAATACACAATGATTTAGTATTTGATAGGCATAAACATACTGTATTTGCTTCCCTTGGTACGCCTGTTTGTAAAGAAAGTGTCACTTTTATGGCTGCTAGCAAAACCTTCAATGTTGCAGGGCTCAACTTTTCTTATATTATTGTCCCTTGCAAGCGCAGGCGTGCTCTGATTGAAAGGTGGATGCAACGGCTGCATATGAACCGCAATAATCTCTTTGGTGTACTTGCCACTGAAGTTGCTTATCAAGAAGGTGATGCATGGCTCGATGCGCTGCTTGCCTATCTTGAAAAAAATGCGGATACTTTGGTTGAGTTTGTTAGGGAGAGATTGCCTAATGTTAA
>Ga0316600_10000171_pt1 | contig 38981 bp, 57 predicted proteins | sample OWC_soil_day5_CT_FD_207652 | JGI IMG/M metagenome (GOLD analysis project Ga0316600, IMG submission 207652) | Wetland soil microbial communities from Old Woman Creek delta, Ohio, United States - OWC_soil_day5_CT | ecosystem: Environmental > Terrestrial > Soil > Wetlands | place: USA: Ohio... | reverse complement strand
TTGAACTCGCTGCGGAGCCTGATGACAACGAGCAGAACGGCAATCGCGATTGGGATGATGCTAACCGTCACCAGGCTCCGCAGCGAGTTCAACGATCGCTCTGCATAGGAGTCTGACTTTTCTGGTAAGCAGACTCGCGCACGAAGCTGCGTCAGGAAGATGATCGCAGGACACCACATTTGTCCCGTGGATAGTCACACTGCCTTGCCAACCGTGTCCGTCTTGCGCGTACTGCCTGAATATACAGAACTGGAATGTGAACTTCTCGGCAATCATGCACAAGTCGTTGCCTCGGAGTTCAACACCGCAGACAAAAACACCAGTTCCTTCAATCACGACGGTTTCTCTGCTTTCCTCATCCCGCATTCGTTTGAGATGTTGACAGCAGTGGCGATTGACTTCGCGAACGATTCAGCGAACGGCTTCCCGCTCTCAGCAGCAATCGCTACGGCGTGGCGCTCGTTGCTTTCGTCGGTAACAATCACAACGACGCCGATTCCGTTCATAATTGCTCCTAGTCCGTACCCGTCAGCGACTCTCTTGTTCGTCTCGACTATCGCGGATAGCGCCATCGACGCAATCTCTTGTAGCATTTTCGGATCCATTGCTAGTTTAGTCCACTTTCGTCAGTCGTTTGGTGTTTCTCACTTCGGTCTCGTCTCGAATTCTTCCGCAAGCACGCGGTAGACTTTGGCCACCTCTGGTGAGGTCACAAAGTAAAAGTGGTAACCGTTGCTGCACCGTACGTACGGAGCTTTGTCATTTAGGACGTATTCCGCCCCCTCCGGAAGCTCCGGTAGTTTGCGCTCGGGGATGCTCCATCTTCGATTGAGAACGAAACTGGCAATAGACGCAGGCTCCCACGTGTCTCCCGGGTGCTTCACCTCAGTGGAGAATTCCCTGTAACGCCAACGGTCGCCTAGGCTGTCAATCAGCTCCTCATCTGGATGCGCAATCATCCAGTCCAGCGCCTGTCCAGCTGTCATTTCTGCTTGCATTCGATGCTCTCAACAAGCTCGATGCCGAGCTTCGCTGCAATGTCGACAACTGTTCCGATCACTCTGTATGCGCAGTCACCGTGGCTTCCACGCATGTAGACATCTACAGACTGTGGAATCGTTCCAGCAGTGACAACCGTAGAAACATCAGACGGATCGACTGCAGAATGTCCTCCTTTTTTGTTCTCGAACACGACCATCTTGCGTTTAGGCTCCGCGCTAACATACTCACCCATGCTCTCGATTGCTTCCTTTAGGACGAAGTCTGCCTCATCGTAGTCGCACTCCGTGATGAACCCGTCGTCATCGATCTCGCCATCAACAGCTCCAGCTTTGATGAGAGCCGTGTAGATATCCGTTTGCCAGTCGCTCCCTCCGATTCCGTGCTTCCCGCTGAACCCTTCTCCCTGCGTCCACACTTCAGACGCGATGAGAGCGAAGTACTGGCGTATCGTTTTCGCGCCGCCGCAGTCAACCAACCTGATGTTCAGAATTTCATCGTTCGTCATTTGCACACCACATCCTTCAGCTCGTAGTTTCCCGACGCCACCATCGGAGTCGAGATCGTTGCCTCGTGCAGCACATCCCACACGTCGTGGCACGCGCCGCGAGACATCCCGCCAAGGCGAAACTCACCTGTGATTCGTAGACACTTACCAGGCTCCGGCTCGACAGGATCGCCCTGCTCGCACGCGTAGGGGAGCTCTGCTTCGGCCGTCTCCTCGTGCGCGGCGCAACCAGGCATGCCAGCTAGCGTCGCTGCAATTATGATTACGAACAGAATTGCGAACAGCGTACCAATTGTCTCTTTCATGGCCGTCTCCCTCGCCGCGATGCGGCGCTGACTTCGGCCCGTCACCGTTGGCGGGCCGTGTCAGCGTCGGATTACTCGTACGACGGAGCAGGATCCTTGACTCGCAGGTGCACGCGCCACGCTCCTCCATCGTCGTCCTTTCCCCAGCACTCCAGCACTCCATCGCCTGTGTCAACGTGTCCGTCCGACATCCGCGTCAGGTCCTGTGCGTCCTGACATTCGAGGCTATCGACGTCGAGGTGCACTATGCTGATGTGACGGATGCTTTCGTCAATTGCCGATTTGATGGTTTTTTTCATGATGATTACCTGCCTCTCAACGCCCTAAGGGGCGGCCCATTTTAGAGCGCGCCCCTGGACTTTGCTTGTCCCGATCACCAGTGCTGGATTCCTCGGATCGCCTCCTCAGAGGCGCCAAACTCTACTGACAGCTCGTGAGCGGAACGTGGGTCGTCATTCATTGCCAGAGCGGAGAGCACAAGTTCCCTGGCCTCCTCCTCTGGCAACTCCGCGAAAATCGCGTCCGCGTACATCTTGATCTCTTCCTCGGTCGCCTTGCTGTTCGTCGCGTTAGCCATGTCCCGATGATGCGCTAACGCATCATTCACGTCAAGGCGATTCGCAAAAAAAAGAATGCCCCCAGATCACCACGACCTAGGGGCACCACGGGCCACCAGCTGATAGCACCTATCAGGCGTTCAGTCTTCTCCTGGTTCGCGCATGCGAGTATTTGGACTCTCTGAGTCTGGTAATCGATCGCGCTCCTGTGCCGTCTGCTGTTGCACTGAGCTCGATCTAGACTTTGCCGCGGCCTTGGATGCAGCCTGCTCCGCTTGCCTGCGCTTGGTCTTCTCTAACGCCTCTGCCACGGCCGCTTGTCGCGGAGTCATCGTGATCTCACCATCCTCAGTTGGAGCGCGCTCGGCTCGGCGCACGTCGAGCAGGTCGGCCCAAGTTGCCTCTCCGTCAGAGATTGCCTGGTATATTCCGCGGAGCGTCTGCAGCTCGGCAAGGTCAAGTGTCTCCACCGAGTGCCCGAGGTATTCTGAGAGCTGTGCTGGAAGCACACGGATCCCAGCGAACGCGTCTACGATTCGCTTGATCTCTGCTGAAGGGTCCTGAGCGAACTTGTTCGACGTAACGGCCTTACATCGTTCCTCGCACTCGTCTTTGATGTCTCCAGGAAGTAGACCAAGAATGAGTGTGCGCATTGCCTTGCTGCGCGCAGCGTTGCGCCTCTGCATGATCTCGTCTGCTGTGGCTGGCAGAAGATACACAGTCTTGTTTTGGGAATTTTGCCGAACCGAAATCGGCATCTCTCCTTTCTTTAGGAAGGTGCGCTCTGTTGTCTTGGTAATCACAACAGTATCCTCAAGAAACGCGTTGCGCTCGTAGTCACGCACCGTCACCAGCACATGCAGCTTCTCTTCGTCCTCAAACACTATTTCAGTCGAGCCCGACATGTTTCCCATGTGCCGCAGCGCCGCTTCGGCGAAGCGAATAGTGAATCCCACAATATCGACCGGCTCGCGTTGCCCTGTCTCTGGGTTGTACTTGGTCCGCGGTAGCTTGTATCGCGCTGACTCAGCGAAACGCGGACGCTCGCACTCTCGAAGTAGCTGCGCACGCACCTGCAGTATGTCGCGAGGGTGACGCTCGGCCATTACGCACGCAGCTTCAACACTTGCCTTGGCCTTCGCAGCCATCGCGATCGCTGACGTCTCAGCGGCGCGCCGAACCTCGACTGCGTTGAATGATTCTGTCGTTACCAGTGCAGTATTCTCGTTGCTCATTTGCTCTTTTTGCCCTTCAGCGAGCGCAGCGTTCGTGACGATGAAGCCTTCACGGTGTGCTCTTTCCTGGTCACTGTTGCGTTGCTCCAACGATCGAACGATCCGACCGTATCCGGCAACGTGCCGATAGTTGCATTGCCCATCGCCTGGCGCAACAAGTTCTTGTATGTGTCTTCGCGCTCCTTCAACGCTTTTGATTGTTCAGCGATCGCCACAAGCTCACGTGTCCACTCGACTGCCTCGCGCGGAAGCTCAATAATGCTCCCGTCGTCTGTCGGGTGAAGTAGCTTGAGTGCCTCTTTTGAACGGAACGTTGCCGTTGGCGGATCGAGCTTTTCGATCCTCAATGCAAGCTCTTCCGTAGCTCGCTCTATCTCTCCGAAAAACGCGAGTTCAGGAAACATGTCGATTCTAATAAGACGACTCAATCCGACCATGCACGTCACAATCGAACGCGGTGCGCCAGTAACGAGTAGTTGCGCTTGTACTTGCGCAATCACGTCGTCGGGGAGTCGCTGCTCCTCTTCATCCCATCCGTCTGCGTGATAGACCTCGACGGTTTTCCCTTCGTACGATACGGCTTCGTGTTCGCTATACGATTCAATAACCTCAGCGTCTTGCGTGCATCCGAGTATTGGTAGTCCGCGCGACACTAGCAGAGCTCCGCTCATGCGAAGCTTACTCCACCCGTACACCTTTGCGCACTCCTCGGCAATACCACGCTCGAATGCTTTACCCCATCGCCGACGGTCGTTGAGAGGAAGCTCAGGTTCTGCATCGTTCACAGGTAGCAGCTTGTCAACGTAGATACTTAGAGCATCGCCGCGTCGTGAAAGCCCGAGAAGTTTCCCGACATCGCTCGCTGTTATGAGTTTCTTGCGAGCCGCGAGCCACGCCTGGCGAACCGAGTCGTTTACCCCGGTCCACCTAGCGTTGCTAGAAAACGATGAGACATAATGTGTCTCGTCGCGTAGCGGTAATTCAAGCCCTAGTTTCATCTCTTCCCTTCGCTTTCTGCGCACGCGTAGTAGCCAAACACGTCTCCTTCGTGCTTAGAAATGGAGAGTAGTTCTCCGTCTTTCGAAACAACATCCCATAGCGTGTCGTCGCGGACTCGCTCGAGTAGCTGGTAGAGTTTCTCGTCTGTGAAGTTCACACCCATGCACCTGTACTCGTTCCGGTCTCGTGTTTTTGGAGAGACTTCTTCAGGCTTCGGGAATCCAAGTTCGCTGCCCATTTGTTTCTCACTTTCTTCGGTCGGGAAGGCCGGAGTCGAACCAGCAACCATCCAGCAGTAACTGGACCGTTCTACCGTTGAACGAACCTCCCGAGTCGACGCACACGTCCGTACTATCGTGGGCGCCTGGAGTTGCGGTTTATCCTCTCGATTCACCTCCGTCAACCTAACAATTCACAGCGGGATCCGCTGCGCCTACGTTGCCCTTAGAGTTTCTGGGCAATCGTCAAGTCGTTCAGACGCACGCTCAGCAATAGCGCAAACGCGGTCAAGAATCTTCTCAGTCTCGTGAGCTTGGCGCTCATGCTCGCGCACATCGAGAAATGTTACGCATCCAAGCTCGCGCAGTGTCTTCAATGAAATCCTATGCATTGTCGTCCTCGATTTCCTGCGCTCGCCCCCTGAGGTCACGCGCCATAGATAGTAGCCGTTCCTTCACTCGCTCGACCAAAGCCTTGTCGCAATTGCAATGCAATTCAGGCATGTCGTCAAGCACCGTGTCGATTCCGTCGGCGATAACTCGAAGCGCATTCGCATCCTGGTAGCTCTCGTTGAGCACCGATTCTGGGATGCGAACTCGTTCAGTGATATCGCCTGGGCCTGGCATCATGCAATATCGCCTCTCAGTCAGCATGCCGCTCGCCTCCGTATCGGGCGCACCGTGAGCCCCGTGTTGCACTGCGCGAGGTCTGCGCTGGTGTACAGCACAGGCACTGTGATCTCGTCGTAGTCGGGCTCGAGCAACTCACGAGTCCCGCTGCATTCGCTGCACTCGACGGGGACATCGATCTCAAGCTGATCTAACTCCGATCCGAAATCGCTCGGAGCGACGTGCAGCCGATCGACTGCTTCGCGATCGCGCTTGCGCGAACCGCCGAAAATCAACATGACACCCATCGTAACAGCTCCCGTCGCCAGGATCACCAACCCAGGCACGTTCACGAATTCCAAACCTTGCATGACCACCTCCTTACGCCGCAAGCCCGCCTCGGGTAGTCCGGGCAGGCCATGCGACGCTGCAGTGTCGATTACACGATGACCAAATCAGAATACATTGATCGCGCTGGATTGTCGTATCCGCCAGAAATTGCAACGAACTTAGTTCCGGTTGGATATTTCACCCCTTTAGCGTCAACGAAGTCCTGTTTTGCGACGTACGTCTTGTCGCTTGGGTCGCGGCGCAATTTCCGTGACTTGAACTCCCGGTGCACTCTGATTGTTGCCATAATTCGTCCTTTCGTCCCTCTGCTACCTGACGCTAATACTGCTGCTAGACAGACCAGTGCTAGCGTCGGGTAGGAGGGGGACCGGAGTCCCCACCCATCAGAACCTCTCTACCTTGTGTCCAGCGCGCTCCCAGAGATCGGTGTAGAATTTGGCTGTCTTCTCTGCGTGTATTCCGTGCCACTCAAACGATCGCACTCCGAGTTCGCGCGTCGTCACTCTCAGCCTAACCACCGTTGTTGCCTTAGCCATGCCCCGAGCATGATGCGTTTGCGCATCAGTGTCAAGGTGCTTGTCAACTTTTTTTGCGTAGCAGCTATCGCAAAGCTCCGGCTCGTCATCCGCCGCACCCTCGGACCATGGTACGTCGTTTGCGCACACAGCACACCTGAACGTCTCGGCAGTCTCGAGTGGCACGTAATCATCCACTGTGACCTCAATACCATTGATGCGTATTCCCATGCTCCGATGCTCCCACGCATCAGATTGGAGCGCCATCGAAACTGCTTGACCACGATGCTTTTCGGCATCAGTACTCGCGACATGGGTAATCTAGGACAGAGGAAATTGAAGAAGTGGCGAGGGGATAGGGGCCTGCGTGAGGCGGCGCGTGTCCTAGGCGTCGACTACCGATCGTATTACCGATGGGAGGTGGAAGGCGTGGTCCCTGGGTACACTGGGCGTAGCAAATGCCTAGAGTACGCTGGCATCCCATATGAGGACTGGGAGAAGCGGTGAGGTTTCCGCAGTCTCTCAAAGAGATCGACCGAGACACGCTACGCAAAATGTACGGAATAGCAATGCGGTGTATCGACTCACGCGAACACTTCGGTGGGGCTCTCGCTGTCGACGTACACCATGCGATGCTTGACGCGCACAAGTATCTCGAGTCGGTAATCACTCTCGACACGACGATTGAATTCCTCGATGCGCTAGCAACGCGCAAGCGTGCGCTGAAAATAGAAGGAAAAACGATAACAACGTGGAAGGTAAACGATGAAGGCGATCAAGCTTAGAATTGTGTCAACTCGAATTGCTCGAGTAAGCAGAGATGGCGAACTTTGCGGACACTTATGCCAATACCTTGACGGTGGGAGCTGCAGACTAGACGGAGAAGAGGAACTCGATGTCGATTCTGAGGGCACGTCTGTCCGCAGCAACACATGCCGAGAGGCGGAGATCGAATGACACCAGCACGGATAGCTCACGCAGAATACGGGCTCGAGCGTAAGGTTACTCGGCTCGTCGTGATAGACGGATCACTGTGTGCGCTCGAGTGCCCCCATAGGGTTCCTTCACAAGGATGCGATGCCTTCTGGGTTTCCGGAACAGAGCCAGCAGACAACGGACGCGCGTGGCGCGGTAAGGAGTGCTCACAAACAGCACACGCCGCATCTGAGCCTAGGGCAAAGCGCGCATACGCACGACTCATAGCCCTACGAGGGCGGAAAGAAGCAATGACGAAAACAGCAGAGAAGCAAGCAGACAAGCCTCGCAAAGCTCCGGCCGACACTCGCGTCCAAAAGGACACGCGACACCTCAAGATCGCTCTTACTCGCGAAGAGATCGAAGAGCGTGCCGAGCGCGCAGCGTACACCTGGGCCGAGATGCAAAAGCAGGAAGCCGAGATGAAGGCCGTCGCCTCAACATTCAAGGCGCGCATCTCGGAGCTCGAAGGTAAGTTGAACGCTCTTCAGCAGCAGGTCCGCGACCGCTGCGCATACGGAGACGTCGATTGCGACATCGTGTTCGACTTCAAGAAAAAGGAGGTCTACACGATTCGTCTCGACACGAAAGAGGAAATTGAACGGCGCGACATGCGGCGCGACGAGATGCAAGAAAAGTTAGAGTTCAAGGAACCTGAGAAACCTGCAAACGAATCCGCCGATGAACTCAACGAAGAAGGCGATCGCACAGCATCGGAGTTGCAAGCTCGTGCCAAGAAGAGCAAGAAGCAGAAAGGCTGAGCCTTTCGACTACCATGCTGCACTCACGCGGGCGGACTCGATTCTATCGGCTCCGCCCGCTCGGGCATTCATCGAACGCCAACAACGCCTACCAACGCTCGTGTTCCGCGCTGCAATCGAAGCGCGACTGTGCCTCGAGACGAACAAGCTCGCGACCGGAAGGATGCAGAGAAACACGCATCTCATCGCAGATATCAAGAATGAACTCTGGTCGTCTTTGGAACAGCAGTCTACGCGTTGGCTGCTCTACAGATGCTACTGGCCATTTGAGGCCGTCGACGGAGTGCGCCCGCAGGTCATCGCAACCAAGTTCTCCGCACGCTCCCCAGACGTCGGAGCGAACCCTGCGAAGGCCGCGATCGACATGCTGCAGAAGGCAACACGCGTCGGCCAGGAGCGCCGAATCGGAATCATTCGACGCGATTCACCCGACTGCGTGCAGCAGATCCACTACTGGGAGTTCCAGCGCCAGTGCGAGCAAGCGTTCGTGCTGCTCGAGGTGAGGGTATGACTTTCATTGAATCTATGAGAGGAAAACCACGTGAGCGAGACAGGACTGGAGACGTGCTCGGGCCCTACGTAGTCTCAGGACCAGTCGGGAATAACTGGCGCACATCAGAATGCTGGGTGCTCAAGTGCAGCGCAGGATGCGGGCACACCCTGAAGGTAAAGGCCGGGGATCTCAACTCGGTGCGGTTCCGAAAGTCATGCGGCGGGTGCGGATATCGTCCAGAACATCCTTGACGTGTCCAGTAAAGCGGGACCATATTGTACGCCATGAAGACGACTGATCGGATGCAGGTGTGCATCGAGACTGGGGTGAGTCTCGAGGTGATGTCGCGTTGGGACAACGGTAAGCCGATTCGTGAGTCAAATCGCAGAGCTATTGAAGCTGCGGTTTCGAAACTCGGGGATCGGCTTTCGACTGGGCGCAAGCACACAGCGAAAGAAGAAGATACGGCGGGAGCGTAACTCGTGCCCTGGCTAAAGCTGGACGACAAGTTCGCCGATTCTCCGAAGGTTGACGGGCTTTCCGATGCCGCTGCGCGCCTCTGGATAATGGCAGCGTGCTGGTGTCGTAAGCCCGAGAACGTGCGATACGAAGGGTTCGTCCCTGAGGCAGCGCTGGCCACAATCACGCGCCGAAGATGGCCTACCGAACACGTTCGGGAGCTTGTTCGGGAACTCGTTGACGCAACTCTCGGAGGTACCCACAAGCATGGCTTGTGGGAAACATGTGATGGCGGTTGGAAATTCCACGACTGGGAGCAATTTCAACCAATCGATCATGGTTCGGTTACCGATTTGGCCAGGAAAGCTGGGCTAGCCTCGGCAGAGGCCAGGAGGAAACGCGACGGGACAGCAGTGCCAAAGCACGCGCGCAATCGGGTCACTACCGAACACGTTCGGAACCCGTTCGGAACCCGTTCGGTGGGCGTTCGGTCAGATGAATTTCAAAAAACCCCGCAAATCATCATTCAAAATGACCGAACACGTTCGGTAGAAATTACTCATGAAATATCCGAGGAAAATCGAACGCCCACCGAACACGTTCGGTCTGTTGCCACCGAACGCACCGAACCTCCCATTCCCATACCCAATCAGAAGCAAAGCCTAAAGTCGTATGGTCAAGGCAAGGACCTGTCAGAAAGCGCGCGTCCCGCGTGTGATATGTCCGCTCCTCGACAACGCGACGCGACGGAGCTTCGCTCGGATCCTGAGCAAGAGAAGCCGTCGCAAACCAGGCTGCCTGACACTCAGGCGCGAGTTCAGACCAAGCCAGCCCAACGGGAGCCACGGGAACCTAAGGTGGCCTCAGAGGTCAAGCCAGTGGCCTTGCCGTCTAGGTCGACTCGAGTGCGTACCGAGCTCTCGGAACTGCCAATCGGTGAGCTGGCCAAGAGGTGGCGGGAGAACCCGACGTGGGTGGCAGAGTCGAACCCGCAGAGCAGACCCGAGCTGACCGAGGTCGCTCTGGCTTGGGACACCGCCGTGGGGCTCCGTCCGACTCCGCTTGGGCACCCAGGGCGCGACACGTCGACGAAGGCGCTGCTCGAGCTCTACGCCGACGGCGTGACCAAGGAGGCGATCCTGCGTGCCTGCGAGCAAGCTGGGCGCACGGGTTGGATTTGCGGTCGAGAACAGGATTATCGAGGACAGGTGCGCAAGCGACGCATCGCAGTCCTGAGTGTTGGTGTTTTGAGAGACCTATTGGACGCGGCTCCGTCTGCTGAAGTGACTGGGGTTAGCCCCGCGGTAGCGGCGATGCTTGCGGAAAGGAAACGAGCGGTATGAGTGCGAATAAAAGCGAATGGCCAGGCGATAAGCTACGCCGCGAGATTGCGAAGCTAGAGATTCAACGAGCACACGTAACCTTGCTGCTTGAGTTGGAACTCAAACATGTGAAAGAACTTGAGTCGGATATAGAACGCATCGAGTCGGAGCTTTCGGCGATGCGCGCCGAGATTGGCGGTGCAAAGTGAGTGAGAACCAAGTCACCGCCGCCGAGCTTGCCGAAGCGCTGCGGTCTGTAATTGACGTAGTGTCGGAATATCTGTGTGACGACTGCGGGCTCAACGAGAGCAAGCAATTGGAGAACGCTCTCGCGACGCTGGATCGCTACGACGCGCATCAAAACGAAGAACCAGTGTGTACAGGTTTGTCCGCAGTCTGGTGTCCACGCTGTGGAGACTGCACGTGCGATCTGAATGTGTACGGAGAGCGCGACCTATGCACATCGAGTTGCCGCCTGCACGGAACCCCGATGGTATCGCGTCATGCTGAGAGTGAGCGCTACGGCGCGCAGCAAAAGCGGAAGGTAGAGCTCTGCGAGTGGAACCCGATTCACGGAGTTCCGGCCAAGAGTGACCTGCCGTATAATTGCCAGAACGAAGCAACGTGGTCGGTTGGTCGCGGAAAGCGCACCCTTCACCTCTGCGACAAGTGCGCAGCGTCGCCTGATTTCAAGCGGCTCAAGCGCAGGGTTCGGCTGAAAGAAGGCGTGTGGATTGCGGAGGAAGCGGATCCAGTTAGGACCGAGATCGAAGCGGCGGCGGTCAACGTCGTTAGTGCCCATGAAAAAGTGATCCGATCAAAACATGGGTCTGAAACCAGAAATTGGAATCGAACAGGTCGCAGCAAGGCGATCGAAGCACTTCGTGACGCACTGAGAAAGAGAGGTGCACTGTGATTCCGGTTTGCGACGAGCGTCACCTGGATGTGTTCCTGTATTGTATCGACTGCGCGCATGAATTCGTAAAGGGAGACCCGAGGTGTGCAGACTGTGAGTGCGGTTCACTGTTCGAGGCTAACCCACCAGTGTTCACTGACGCACTGAGAAAGCGAGGAGAATAGTACGATGTCGAAGATGGTGATGACTGGGTACACGGAGCTTAGTAGCGGGTTCAACGGAAACCAGGAAGAGTACTGGGTAGACGTCCGCGGCAGATTCAAGTGTGCAAGATGCGAGCGCAATTCGGAAATCGTAGGAACTGTGCGCATCTCAAAAATGGCGATGCGATTCACGTCGCTTGATACGGTCATAACGAACAAGCTCGAAAGGCTTGCGCCTGTGTGCGATTGCGATATGATGCGTTGCCGCATCGGTACGGCGTACATGCGGCGGCACAGGTTGATTCTGAAGGCGGTGAAACGATGAAGAACGGGAATTGTCCGACGTGGTTCGTTGTGAAGTGGCTGGGGAAGCACCCGAAGCATACTGCACTTGCACCGGAGAATGGTTGCGTGCTGATTCGGGAGCGCAAACTATGACGGAGATACCAGCGAAGCCGTTGACTGACTCCGACGAAGCTTGGCTCGATTGGGCTAATAAGCACTTCCCGTACGACGAGGAATTTGCAGAACGTGTGAGAACGTCTAGGTTCAGGCCGAAGCGCGGGTCATTCGAGGAGCTACAGCTAATCGCTACCGTACCGACGCGCACGCGCGGGTTCCTTGCGCGCCTGTGGTTCCGCGGGCAGGAGTTCCAGGCCGACATAGAAAAGGCGCAGGAAATCGACAGAGGAGTGCAGCGAGAAAAAGAAAAGGCGAGACTCGTGTCTCTCGCTAAGGAGGCGCTCGCTGGCAACTTAGGCTACACGCAACAGCAGAAAAACGACTCGCGCGCAACTGCGCAGGCGTACCTATACGAAGCTCCGGAGTCATGCTCTTGGGAGGAGCTCAGTGATTGGTTTGTGATGCATCGCTACGGGAAAGCTGTTGCGAGCGGACGCAATCCGCCGCGGCCAACGCTCTACTCCGAAAGGATGAAGTCTGCCGAGGTGCGACGTGATGTCGAAGAGATAGACAGCGCGATAGGTTCGTCTCAAGGTGCATTCGGATGGTGATGCGCAAAAGCACTGGTGCAGGAGTCCCGCGTCTGTCAACGTACGAACGCGGAAGGTCGTATGTCGCAGAGACGAAGGAATTGGAGGTGCGCCATGGCATAGGGCTACTTTCGAAAGGGCCAAGCGGTTGGGAAGTGCTCCCGGTTGACGCGAGACGATGGGCTACAAGCAGAAGGAACAGGAGGACTCGATGATAAAGTATTGGATGTTCGTGTCGTTTGTTATCGGAGCAATTCTGGCGCTGTTCTACTTGTTCGGGTGCGAGCCAATCGCTACCGAAGAAGTGCAGTCGGTCGACGCGTGCGAGTTTGAACACGCAGTCCCGGTTCCGTACCAAGGATGCAATCGAATCATCGGAGAGTTCAGGGTGGCGCGCTTCGACACCGAGACACAGCAGTGCGTCCTGTCGCAAGAAACGTACGGATGCTACGGGGCGGAAGAGGAGGTGTACGTTGTCGGTGAGTACACCGTCGAAGAGGTTGAATCGTACATCTCGAATCAGTGCGATGTTTGCTACGACATGCAGTAGGCTCGAACATAGAAAGGAATCGGTAACGTGAAAGAGAAGTTCGTTTGCTCGCAGGAAGAATGCGAGCGTTTCAACAAGTCGCCATCGAAGACATTCCTTGGAAGATTTCCAGGACACAACGCTGTTTTCCGTATCAACGAATCAGGCAATCGAGAATACATCGGGAATGTAGTTTGCGAAATTGAAGGCACCGTGATCGAAACAATCGCAGAAGGTTGCAGTGAAAAGCTCCTCGATAACAGCAGGATCATATCGATTGCGAAGGAATTCGTTCACGGCTGCGCAATCGCCTATGGCGCTCTTAGGGAAAAGCATAGGCTCGACGCACCAAGAAAGTGGGGAGGAGAGCAGTCCACTGTTCCAATGTATCAGCAAGGGGAGCCCGGCAAAGTCAAAGGATTCTTCATCCCGGTCGAATGCGAAGGCCAAACTCCGAAGTCGGTTCGGTACAAGATCGAAGAGCTGACGCCGGGAGAGAAACAAGAGCCAGCTAAACCAGAAGAAGTGATGCCCGGGTGGATGCCTTCTGACAACGTAATTGCTAAGTTCGGGCAAACCGACAGCAGTGGGTTTTTTTTCTATCTTCGGCGCAGCGATACGCACCTAACGATCATGAGGAGGGTTCGCAGCATGTCGGATTACGCCGTTGGAAGGATTGACTCACCAGGAAACGGGTATGTAACGTATCCAACCGACGATGAGGTGCTAAAGGCGGCTCTTGCGTTCGTTGAGAATTGCAGGCCAGACAAGGAGAAGCCTAAGGCGCCTGAGGTTTTGCCACCGGACGGGTGCTACTGGAGTTCGGAGGTAGATTGCACACTGCTGCTAACTAAGGACTGTGGGATAGCAATTGGGAGGGTCCCCAGAAGCAAAGAGGAGCGCGATGCAATGCTTGCATGCGTTGAGCGCTTCGATCCGAAGATGACAACTCTGGCGCGATTCGATGGAGAATCGTTCTTGTTCCGCGCCAATCCAGTGCTCGAACGTGGCCGCTACGCTGTTTCATTCCGCAAGCTCCCAACAGGTTGATTCCGCAGAGTTTATTGCTAGACTGAACGGCAGACCTACATGAGTAGACAAGGGCGCACAGCACAGATTGGGCAGGAGAAGAGTCCGCCCAGTCAGCTGTGCGCTGTTCATGCGCGCGCGCGCGACGCCAGGACACGCTCAGAACGCGTGGAGTACGTCGCCAAGCTGATGGCCACCGGAGAGTTTCGACGCGGTAAGACAGCCAAGGAGCTGGCACCAATCTGGAGCCTGTCCGCGTCGAATGTGCACGACATCTGCGCTGAGGCGAGCCGAACGGTGCAGGGTTCGGTCAACGTGTCGGAGGTGCTTCGCACCTTCGGTGAAGCTGTTGACGAGTTGCTGTCGCTCGGACATGAGTGCCGCGACAACGATAGGCCCCGCGAGGCAATCGTCGCATTCTCAAAGGTCGCTGAATTGTGCATGCAGGTGACCTTGAAGCGCGACGTACTCCCAAGCGGAAACGACAACCGGCTGGACACGGTGCAGAAGCTGATTGCCGCCGGCTGGACACCACCACCACCCGAGGGACTGCCAATGCCGTACCTCGATGATCCGGAGAATCTGAATGTCGAGCGAGAAAATCGTAGTAGCAAAGCGAGTGAGACTTGCGACGTCGAAGGAGACGATTGACGAGCGCGGGAACATCGGTGACGAATGGGTCGCAGGGTTCGTCAAAGAGCTCGTCGTGTTCCCGAATTCTCACAACGCTCGATGCAGAATAAGGGGAAGCGTTCGCGTCGCCGTGTACGTAAGCTATGAGCCAGATGACACATCGCAGTCTGCGTGGGAGCAGGCATCGGAGTTCAAATGCGAACACTGCGGTCAGTTCTTTGCGTCGAGCCAGGGGCTCGGCAACCACATCGCGACGAAGCATGGGAAGAAGAGCATGTGATGCAACTGTCAAAGGCAGAGGAAGCTAGGAGGGTTCGTTCGTGCATCGCTGTGATAGATGTCACTCGCGTGGCTCTGAACGAGATAATGCAAGCAACGAACAACTCAGAGCTTGAGCCAGCTGGTTCCACGCTGGAGGATGCGCGGAATCTACTCGACTACTACGTGAATGCGAACGAAGAGAAGGAAGGTTGAGATGCTACGGGTGACGGAACAGATTATTGCTGATGCGGTGACGGTCGACGAAACGGTACGCCTTGTGAATGGGATGCTTGCGAAGCGGGTGAATGCGTTGAGACTGTTTGAGAGAGGAAATGAGGAGTCGTTCGACCATACGCAGAAGATGGTCCGGTACTTCAGGGAGCACCTCGCGAAGTTCGACCCTCGAGCTGTTGGTGCATTCGTCATGAACGGCGGCGCTAAGCTGCAGCAGTTTTTCCCTGACGTAACGCGCGGAGTTGAGAAGGTGTTTACTGGGAATGCTCCGCACGACATCTGCAACCTGGTCGGTGATGAGGCGCGAATGTTCCTCGTCGAGGATGTCCTTACAACTGGCAGCTCAGCGCTGCGTGCGGTAGACACGCTTGCCAAACACGGCATTGGTGTCGATTTCATGTTCGCGTTGATCGATAGGAAGATTGGAGCCGTTGAGAAACTTCGCCGCGCTGGCGTGAACGTCGTGTGCGTCGCTGATGTCCCTGCGTACCACGATAGGTACTCGCTGGACGTGAAGGCTGGTACCAGACAATGAACTGCGCACTGATACTTGACCACCTGCTCGTCGAGATCGAACGCGAACGAAAGATGCGCGAAGCTGTCGCCGCGATACGTCGAATGTCGTTCTGGGACAACACGGAAGAGGGCGAGTTCTTGCGCGAAATCTATAGTGCCTCGCGAGCTGGCTGGAATCAGCACATGTTTGATGCGCTAGCCTACGGTTCCGCGGCAATGAATCTGAAGAAAGGTAAGTTACCATGAATAGTGACGATGATGAGAAGACTGATGTAACGACCACGGAGTTCGACGAGGGCTTCTCGCAGGCGAGACTGCGATTGCTTGAACGGCTTAGCGTATGTGCGCCAGAACTTCGTACGGTGCGCACCGAAGCTCTGAACGCAATCACTGACGCGTTCGACGAAGTACTTCTGAACGGGAAGCTTGAAGGATTCGCTGTCGCCATCACATTCAAGCGCGGGGATGACTACTTCGAGGAGCTGGTGAGCAAACTCGCAGAAACCAATCCAGAGTTCGTGAACAGTCCACAATGGATCGCCGGAATAGAGCCCCACGACGAAGTGTACCGGCGCGGGGCTCTGGCTGGGTTCAGGCTCGCCATCACAGGCGACGAGACCAATCCAGATTTCGTTCGCACCAAGGCAATCGTCATGCAGCTGAGCAAGTTGGAAGATGGATTCGCGAGCAAATTCCAAAGCCTAGACTCAGGCTCTTGACGCGTGTGTGGGATGGTGTATACCAATCCCACCGTTCACCACAATCTGTTGACCGCCCCCGGAGTTACGTTGAGAGCCCGCCCAATAGGTGGGCTTTCGCGTTTCTTGTGCTACAGATTGCGCGAGTGTTCGCATTTGAATGCACGAGGCCAGTTGCCGCTGGCCTTTTGCATTTCTGGTTGTCTGTTGCGCGAGCATCAATGGGTACAACGGCGCCAAGCCAAACGGGTACCAGTTTGACAGATTGGTCAATTTGGCAATCCGGCAATCCAGCAACTACCGCATCATGCTGCGAGGGAACGCCATTCCGTTACGCCGCATGTCGCCTGCTGCACGCTGCAGACGCTCAACCTCTGCGCGCTCAATCGGGTCAGCCAAGGTAACAGCGTTCTTCCGTCTCTCAACCGTGTAGTGTCGCGCCTCGCGCCACGAATAGAGCACAGCGTCACACGAGTGGTTGCGCATTCCGGGCATCTCCTCAAGGCGCTTCTCGTTCTTCCAAAGGAGCTTCGTCGCCTGCTCAGTCCAAGTCGCTGTGCCTCGCCGGACGAAACGGACCATGCCGGTTGAGACCGCGCCGTTGAACAGCGCGATGTAGCCGCGCTTGTCCGTCTTCTGGACGTTCTCAACTGGAAGCGAGAAGTACTTACGGAACTCGTCGATGTACCCCTTGCCGAGTCCGCCATGGTCACCAACGAGGCGGGAGAAATGGTAGAGCTTGTTCAATGCGGCGAGATGCACACCGAGGTCAGCTGCGTTGTTCAGTCCCGCTGGCTCGGTAACTTCGGTGATGTAGACCTCCGGCAAGTCTCTGGTGAACGCCGAGATTGCGAGCGCAACGTTGTTGGTGGCGCCGATGTCGAAGGCCAGCACGTACTCCCACTCGTGTCCGCGCGGTAGTTCGTCGACGTACTCAGCAGACTCGGCCGTCTCGTAGACGAGCCCGCTCGTGTCTTGCACCCACATGCCATCGCGGAACTGCTTGACCTGGATCGGTGTGAGCTCCTCGAGCGATCTATGGTAGTCCTCCCAATCGAGCCCTGGATTGTCCTCGGCATGGGCAGGTACGAACACCCGCCTGACGCTGCCATCCTCACGCCTGATGACGAGTGGCGGGCTCCCCGGGGGGAATCCCTGCCCCTGCGCAATGCCGTACCGCGAGCAGATGAAGTCGTGCCCGATTCCTCCGGGATTGGTGGCGAGCCGCACGCGCAGCGGGAACGACTTGGGGAAGCTGGCCTTGCGACGGAGTCGCGAGAAAAGGAACTGGATTACCCGCCCCTCGAACTGAGTCGCCTCATCGAGCCCGATGAACTGGTACTCAGGCCCGCGGTAGTTTGCGAGGTCGTTTTCGTGGGCGATATAGCCGAAGCCGATGCGTGCCCCCGAAGGGAATGTCCACGTTTTGAGTTCCTCGCACCACCGCGCGTCGCTCTTATCCCACCACTGATGGGCGCGATCCATGAGTGCGTTCGGTTGTGATAAGTCCTTGAAAGTCCTACGGAATATGATTGCCGAGTACTCTGGAATGTTGATGCCCTGCAGTGCCGCTCCGAGCAGAGCATCGGATTTCCCGCATCCAGCGGAACCTCCGTACATCGCATCCCTGCACGTTAGGGACAGGAACAGCCGCTGCTTCGGGGATGGTGGATGCGGTAGGTACTGAGACACACTGAGTATTGTCCGGACTAGGTTAGCACCCCAATCTAGCCGAGTGCCCGAACAATTCGAACGAACCATCGCGGTGCTCAGAGAGCAGGGACTGCTCGATAGGTGTACGTCGCTCTCGTGCGACGGAGTCGTTGTGACGCTAACTCCTAAGGCTCCGGACGTTCCAACCCGCAGAGAGGTTCCAGCAGTGCAGCCCGGTGAGTTGCTGTTCAATGCGCTCTCCAATGCTTTCCCTGGCGCAGCGATTCCTCCGTCGCTTCTCAGGCAAGCACGGAAGGGTGACGTCTGATGTCGCTCAGTGCCGCATGGTGGGAGCAGGAGGACCGTGAGAGTCAGGACGCACTCAACGGTCTCAAGTCGCGCTTTGAGAGCGCCTCGAGTCAGGCGAGCGTTCGCACTGAGCTCGACACATTCTTTGAGTCCCTCTACTACGACAGGACGTACGCGGGTTTCGTTGCGGGGGAAAGCACGATCGATCTGCTCGTCGGCACCGTTGAAAGCTCGCTTCGAGAGAACGTGATTCAACGAATCGTCAGTGCGTTCGCCTCGAAGCTGTCGCGTCAACGCAACAAGCCTGTGATGCTGACGGACGGCGCCGATTGGCGTCTGCAGCGCAAGGCCAAGAAGCTTGAGAAGTGGATCTGGGGGCAGCTGCAAGCGTGTCGCATCAACGAGGTGATGCGCGACAGCGACACTCAGATGCTGCTCAAGGGAACTGGCATCATCTATACGGGGAGCAGGCGCGACGAGATCTACTGCGACGTGGTTCCTCCCAACGAGATCAAGGTGAGCACCGCGGCAGCAATGCGTGGGGACCCTCGCGACATCTATCGAGAGCAGGTCGTTGACCGCCGACGGCTAATGAAGCTGTACCCAGAGAAGGCAGACGAGATTGAGAAGGCTCGAGCGTTGCCACCTGAGGTAGCGTTCTTGGCGACTGGCGAGTTCGACACGGATATGGTGCGTACCATTACTGGGTGGCGACTACCGTCGTACGAGGAAGCCGAGGATGGCGGAACCATCGTTGCGGTCGAGAACGTTGTGTTGAGCGCTTCCGAGTGGTGCCGCCCTAGGTTCCCGTTCGCAGTGTCGCGGTTCATGCTTGCCCCCGCAGGGTGGTTCGGCATTGGACTCGTGCAGGCTCTAGTGGCGATGCAGCTCGAGCTGAACAGGCTGAACGCCGACAAATCCGACGCGATGCACCTGCTGTCTGCACCGTTCGTTCTGGCCCCAACGGGTTCGTTCGTTGCCAGCCACTTCTCCAACGAAATTGGCAGAATGCTCGAGTACAACCCGACATATGGCCCGCCGCAGATTGTTACACCGAGCCCGATCTCGCCAGTGATGTTCGAACATTGCGACCGCGTGAAGAGCGGCATGTTCGCGCAGTCGGGTCTGAGTGAGATGGCAACGCAGGGATTCAAGCCTGCGGGGCTCAACTCTGCGCCGTCACTGCGCGCGTACGCCGATATGATCGACGACTCTATCCACGACATCTTCCTGCGCCGCGAGCAGATGATTCTTGATGTTGCCGAGAACATCATCTGCGAGGCTGAAGAGATGCTCGAGGGGGAGCACCGCCCGAAGCGCGCAAAGCACACGGGCCCGCGCGGAATCACGTATTTCGACTTCGAAGATGTGAAAATGGCGCGCGAAGAGTACACGCTAACAATGAAGGCAGCGTCTGATCTATCGACGACTCTTGCTGGGAAACTCGAGGACCTAGAAGAGCTTCGCGCGCTCGGTATCGTTACTGACCCTGCCGAGATGCAGGAGCTGATTCAGATGCCTGATCTCGACACAGCCGCTTCTCGCCGCAACTCGATGCGTGAGCTTCTGCTGCAGACGATCGAGGACAAGATTCTCGAAGAGGGTATCGCGATATGCCCAGAACCGACGTGGGATCTGAAGCTCGCGATGAAGCTGTGCATGGCCACTCGTTGGCGCGCGCAGCTGATGACCAATGTCCCAGAGGGACGCATTGCATTACTTAGGCGCTTCGAGAAAAATTGCGCCTACTACATCTTGACGGCACAGGGGCAGCCAGCTGACGCCGCGACGTACGAAATGCCCCAACAAGTAGCAGAACAACCGCCTCTGGACATGGGTATGGCCGAGTCGCCAATGGGGGCGATGACGCTACCTACCGATGTGCAACCTGGGGCAGCCCTTTCGCCGGAGGGAGCCACACCGGCAGCCATTGGATAAAGCACCATGGGAGCAATGAGTAACCAGTCCACCAACGCCCAACAGCAAAACGCACCGCAATCTCAGGACCCCGGGGAGATGGCACTCTCTATCCTGCAGAGCGCGATTGACGATGATGTTGCACGTGGAGCCGCGACTGAGCAGCAACCGCAGGGAGCTAAGGGCACTGCGCAAGCTGAGACGAGCGAAACGCCCGAGGTCGAGCCACCGGAGCCCGACGAGAACCCGATCGTCCAAGCCCTATCGAAGAAAGAGGTAGACCCAAAGGGTCTGCAGAATCAACACGCAGCACTCACCCGGAGAGCCAGAGCGCTTGAGGCTGAGAAGGCGCGAATAGAGCAGGAAAAGGCGGATATTCTCAAAGAAAAGTCCGAGCTTGGGAAGATTGACGGCATCTCAGACATGGTTGCATTCGTCGCCAAAACGCGAGGAATCAGTGAGGCCGATGTCTGGGAAGATGTCGTCGACCAGATCAAGAACAACGGGAAGCGTTCGCCTACAAATAAGGCTGTGCGCGTAGTCGAAGAGCTTCGACGCGACATCCTGGGCGACCGCCAGAAAGCGGAACAACAGGCCAGGGAGCAAGAGGCTCAATCGCAGGCTGAACAAGCCGAACAAGCCGTCCTTACCTGGAAGACTGAGGCCGTGGAAACGGTCAAAAAAGACGCAGAAAAGTGGCCAATAACTTCGAAGATTCCTGCCCGCGCATTGGCCATCGCAGCCTATGACGTGGCCGAGGAGTACTTCCAAACAACCGGCATAGTCCCGACACACGAGCAGGTGCTGGACTATCTCGAGCACGAGGCGAACGTGGGGAGCGCGCAGCAACCGGCCGCTCCTAATTCGCATCCCGCACCCGCCACGGGCAATGGCGGAGCTAAGGCGCCGGCGGCGCCGCCCAAACAGAAGGCAAAAACCATCTCGAATCGCGACGCTTCTGAATCAACGCAGAGCAAGGACCCGCTGAACATGACTCAAGAAGAGCGTGACGCGGCCGCACTGCGAATCCTTCAGGGCGCGTTCGCATAAGGACTCCAATGATCACGATTTCTCAGATCGCGAATTTCTACAAGACCGTCCAGCCCGAGGGCATGGAATCCCTTGTGTATCCCGTCTCTCCGTTTCTCGGGCTGATTAAGAAATGGACCGAGTTCTACGGCTCGGCGAAGCAACTTGCATGGCTCGTGAGTCGCGGCGGCGGGGCTTCTGTGTCGTTCTCCACGGCGCAAGCTGCCGGCACCGTCCCCAACTACCAAAAGCCGTCTATCACGCGTTCTCGCTTGTACGTCGTGAAGCAAATCGGCAACGAGGACATCGAAGCTTCACAGTCGAGTGTTGGCGCACTCCGTGACCTTCTTATCGAGCAGCGCGATCTGGCGATGCAGGACTTGAAGTACAGAGCCGCGAACATTGTGCTCGGAAACGGAACCGGTGCCGTAGCCAGGATCTCGTCTGGATCCAACGTCGGAACAGCAACGATTACGCTCTCGGATATCACCCAGATCCGGAACATCATCGTCGGTAACGTCTACAACACGTTCACGGCTGGCGATTCCGCGGTCAATACTGGAGATTGCACGGTAACCGCGATCGATGAAGAGGCGGGCACCGTCACTCTAGGTGGCAACTGGTCCGCAGCATCGAGCGGTGTTGCCGCGGGCGACTACATCGTGCCGAAGAGCGACTATAATGCCGTTCCGAAGGGCGTGTTCGCGTGGAACCCTGTCACCTTGCCTACCGTTGGCGGCGGCGATTCGTTCTTCGGCGTTGATCGTGGCGGAAGTATCGGGATGGCAGGTTGCCGTTACGCGCCATCATCTGGTACCCCGCTCGAGGTGCTGCTCAATTCGCTGCATTTGCACGACCGCTACGGCGGAAAGCATGACTCCGCATTCCTGAATCCTATGGATCTCGGAAACGTGATCAAGGAAGCGGGTAATCTGCAGCGAATCAACACGAACGCTGTCGGAAGCAACGGTAAGCAGATTGCGTCCGTAAGCTACCAGGCAGTGGTCATCAATGGTCCGCAGGGGCCAGTGAACCTATACTCCGAGCCGAACATCCCGCGTTACCAGCCGCTCGTCACTCGCGTGAGCGCATGGGAGCTGTGGTCGCTCAACGAAGCGTTCCGCCTGCTCACCCGCGGAACCAACGGCGGAGAGCTTGCCATCTACAACGCGGATGGCATCGAGCTGCGGTTCGGTGGCTACTGGAACCAGGTTTGCCGGGTTCCTCGCGACTCGATGGTGGTCACGCTGCCGACGGCGGCATAACCGAGAGCTTCGGACAACAACCAAGATAAGGGCCCTGCCTGCGGGGGCCCACCCAGGAGAAAACCATGTCTGATAGCTCACTGCTTCATCCGCTGAACACTTCCAAGCGCGGCCGCATCAACATGTGTGGCTCGTTCACGACTGCAAATACGTCTGCCCCAACGACTCCAGTTGGTGACGGGGTTGCCGCCCGAACTGGCACCGGAACGTTCACGATTACCCTGCCAAACATGCCAGGAACGCTCGAGAGTATTACTCCGCACATCTCTGGCGGTGCGAGCACGATCGATGCGACGTACTCAGCTGGCGTAATCACAATCACAACGTACACGTCGGGATCTGCCGCCGACACCAACGCGTTGCGCGTCAACTGGCGAGCAACGTTCTCAACCAGAGTCAGCCTGTAAGGCAAACCATGAACCGAGACGAATTGCGTACTGCTATCCTGAGGCGAGCCGACATGGTTGGCAGCGCATTCGTCTCGGATGCTGAACTCGATGCGTGGATTGACATCTCGATCGCGGAGCTGCACGGGATTCTTCGAACGAAGTACGGCGACGAGTATTTCTCGAAAACTACCTGGATTCAGGTCATCCCAGGAACAGATCCAAACATCGCATGGCCACGGCTCGAGGCGAATGTCGAGTCGTCGATACCAGGCCCAGACACTGGGTATGCGTCGTCATACCCGATGCCTGACGACTTCCTTTCGTTGGTGCGCGTTCAGTTCCTTCGGGGCGACGTAACGCGGACTAGCGTGCAGGTTGGGACGCCTGGCGATTACAGGATCGAGGCCTCCGAGAACTGGACCCTGAGCACGCCCGACAAGCGCGCTTTGCCGATGCATCCAATCGACACGGCTGGGCAGCTCATGGACTTCACGCCGCGCAATTGGATGTCGCACACCCCGAAGTACCGACTCCGCGGCGGACCAGTAAGGCAGCTGTCGCTGACCACTCTCAACGAGGGAGGGTCACCGGCGTATGCTGAGGTATGGAAGATGGGCACGGTCATCGATTTCCTGCCTCCTCCCGCCGAGCGCTACGCCGTCCAGGTCACCTATGTGCAGGCCCCTCAGTTGCTCCCGACCCATCCTCACATCGCATACGTGATCTGCGGGGTAGCGGCGATGTGCCTTTCCAAGCAGCAACAGGACCCGAGCGCCCTATTGGCGGAGCAAGGCAAGGTCGTGTCGCTCATATCGGGGCCAGTGGCGACTGTTGACGCGGCCAACCCGAAACGCGTCGTAGACGTGCGCGGAGGCGGTCTGCGGCGCCGGTACGGGCCGTGGCCGTACGAGCCTTGAGGTCAGCGCCTAGGCCAGTCAAGTCGAAGGACCCCGATCTCGAGGAGCTGTCGCGGCAGGTGTGCGACCTCTGGCGTGAGTACTCACCCTTCGCGTCTGGGGTTCTTGTCGACGTAGTAATCAACACGCTTCCGGCAACCAAGCGCATCCACCACAAGCTAGGCAGGGCGCCTTCTGGGTGGGTCCTGATTCGCCTTGTTGCGTCAACCCCTGTCTCGCTCGTCGAGGTCCCTGGGAGCGCAGACGCTCAATTCATCACGTTCGAGTCAACCGATCCGTGCACGGCAAAGGTCTGGATTTTCTGATGGCACTCGTCCCCCAACGCACCAGCATTCCGTTCATCGGCGGCCAAGAGCAGCAGATCTCAAAGGAGCTTGTTGATCCGCCGCTGTTGCTCAAGGCGCACAACGTCATTCCAGTTCGAAACGGAGGACTCGTAAAACGCCCGGGTTGGATTTGCGAGGACTTTTCCGTTCACGGGTTCCCTTATCTCCCGCAGCCAGAGCGTATCGCGCGCCGCGGCAACGAGATCCTCTGGATAGGAGGATCCATCACAACGGTTCGGCTCAACCATTACCCACCGACGCTGATCTCAAGGGCAACAGCGGAAGCTACCGAGAACGCTTCCCCTCCAGTTTGGTCTGCCAAGGGTGCCGTCCCGCGATTCAACACGCGTAAGCTGCTCGACGTCACCCACTCGAACATCGGTGAGAGCATCGGCGCGTGGGATTGCGCTTTCGCTGGCGACAGCGAGAGCGGTCAAGGCGTCGTGTGCATGGTTTGGCGGAGCACGAACTACAGCGAGACGGATTCGACGATTGAGTACGCAGTCGTTGACGTGGAAACACGTTCAATCCTGGCTCAGGCGAAGCTGAGCGTTGGCGCTTACTCGCACTCATTCGCCCGTGTTGTTGCGGCAAAGCACCCTGACGGAGCCTGGAGATTCCACGTTTTCTATGCTGTGCATGTCGAATTCGACGAATGCAGTATTTGGCACGCTGTGATTCCTGCAGCTACGCCGTGGACTGTGCCAATCAACGAACTCACGTTTGGGGCTTCGACTGGGTTCGACGCCTATGCAAGCGACGTTCTGGATGAAGGCCAGCGAATTGTGTTTACCCGCACAGAATACGGAACAACCGGAGTCTATGCCGGGATATTCTCGCTCACCCCGGGCGACGCTCTGATCCTAGAGGAATGGGCGCTCCGCACGTTCTCGTCTGTCGTGAATGGTTCGCCAATCTATTGGACTTGCTCCATCGTTTGCGACCCTAATGGCGTTGAGATTGCTGTCCACCTTGGTGTGATGTCCCCAGGCTGCGCCGGAACTCCGTCGAACGTTCTCGCCAATTTCATCGCATTCGATCTCCCTGACAACGTGATCAACTACGTCACTGACGTGGTGGCATCTCCGTACCCAGACATCACCCGAGACGATGATGGTGGGCAACAGGTTGGATGGGCAGGCGACCGCTACCTAAGTTCAACATTCCGACGCGACAACTGGTGGGTTTTCTGGAAAACGAGTTCTGAGAACAGCTTCAAGAGCGCGCTGTTCCAGGCTCAAAACGGACACGCACTAACGAAAGACACACCGATCGGTGCGACTGCTAGCCTAATCGCGTGGGGTAGACCGTTCCATCACAACGGCCAGACGTACATTCTGGTGTCGCGCGGACAGATGCCAGACTCTACCGGGATCGAAATAGCTGCGCCGTATCGCGAGGGAATCACTGGGGGAGACCCGGTTACGTCGTATCGAATCGCCGGAAGGGTTACTCGCGGAGACGTTGCGTTCGATTCCGTGTTCGCGCGTGAGAACGGGGTGCCGCTGTGTCGCGGCAGGAATTCAGTCGCCGAGTCTCTCTACCAGCGCGGACTGTTTTTTACCGCGATCCCAACGATCACGTTGGACGGAAGAGAGCACGTGATCTCACTGTTCGAGCTCGACGCTCGAGACCCGCAGAGGTTTGCTTGGGTTGAGGCATTCGGCGACACGTTCTTCGCGTCGTCTATTCCTTGGACGTACGACGGAGGTACTGGGCACGAGCTTGGGTTCCCGTGCCGACCACAATCGCTGTCGGGCGAAATCTCACTCTCGGAAGTTGACTCGTCAACTGGAGGACTTGGAACACCACCTCAGGTCTATTACGTCAAGGCCGTGTGGGAAGGGATTGACTCGATGGGTCGCCTGGTTCGCTCAGGCGTTAGCTTGGCTGACCCAATCACGATCTCAGCTCCGCTGAAGACGATCGCGGTAACGTACCTGAACCTGTGCGTAACCACACACAAGGACGTCCGGTTGGCGATCTACGTGAGCGAGGACCAGGGCATCACTTACGTACGCAGCGAGCAACTCATCAAGAACGCGCAGTACGCCACGACGCCGACGACGGTTACTCTCGACCCCCGCAGACTGTTCCAGATTGGGCAGCCAACGATCTACACGGACAGGATGCTCCCCTGCGACCCGCCGATCCCCGCTCAGCTCATCTGCGAGTGGCAGCGACGAATCTGGCTCGTCAACGGAAGGACGGTTTCCCCGTCACACGAGGTCATCGATGGCGAGGAGCCGGCGTTCAGCGACGAGCTGAGGTTCCAGTTGGCGCGCGACGCAACCGGCATTTCCCCCTACGACGACCGCTTGGTTATTTGGGCAAAAGACGCGATATTCTGGATTTCTGGGGATGGCCCGAACGACCTCGGAGTGGACGGATCGTTCGGGCAGCCGCAGCGCCTACCCACCGATTTCGGATGCGTCGATTCCAGGAGTATCGTCCGCACCGAGCGGGGGATCTGCTTCCAATCTGAACGCGGCATCGAGCTCCTTGACCGAGGACTGGGCACTGGCGTCATCTCCGACGGAGTCGCAAAGACCGTGAGAGAAGACGGGTACTCAGAGATACTCAGTGCGTCTTGGGACCAAGCCACGCAAATCTGCCGATTCCTCGTCAAGAATCCAAGCACTGGCGCGTTCCTAGTCCTGTGCTGGCACACGCTCTACAGCTGGTGGACCACCGCGAGCATACCAGGGACGGGGCGCCCCGATTACACGGACCAGCCCAACGGGGTTCTGCGCGCCGCCGGAGCGAACTGGATGGCCCTCGGTGACCGATCCTCGCGCAACAGCAACCCGACATGCAGGCTAGCCCGAGAGACTGGTCCAGTCGGAGCGACGTACCTGGATAGGGCTGAGACTGGCTACACGGGGCCAGACGCGAACCATTGGTACCAGGCGGAGATCGAGACGGCGAACATCAAGCTCGACGGGCTGCTGGGGTTTGTGCGCGTTTGGAGAGCAGAGGTACTCACCTCTGACCAACGGGCGTTCACTGGAATCTCAATCGCCTGCATTGCGGATTATGCGGACACTGAGTCTACCGCCCCGAGGACATGGGAGTCAGAGTCGGACGTATCGGCCGCGGCCATCAATTCCGACCACCACGCATTCCCGGTCCACCTGAAAGATCAACAAGTGCAGGCGATCCGCCTCAAGATCAAAGATCTCCAGTTCCCGACGTCTTGGTCCGGGACCACTGAGACTTTCCTCAATTTTACCGGGTTTTCCCTCTATTGGGGACAGCAACCTGGCTCGGGACGCCGAGCAGAAAGCGCGAAAAAGTAATGGGCGTCTGGAACACTCTCAAGAAAGCCGCTGGAACCGTTGGTGGCTACGCCGTCGGTGGCCCAGTTGGAGCAGTCCTAGGCAGCGGGGCAGCGAAAAAGCTGTGGGGCGGAGTCAAATCCACGGTTGGAGGGCAGACCTCGTTCCAGCCGAGCGTGCAGAACATCGACCAGACCCAGGCCAACCAGGACCTGTCGCAGTCGCTGCAGGCGCGACAAGGGCAGAGCACACTGGCTCAGGCGCTCCAGCAGCGCGTCGCCGGTCAAGCCCCGAGCGTGGCTGCTCTGCAGGGTCAGTACGGAGTCGCGCAGGCAGCGCAGGCTGCCGGCAGGATCGCGGCAAACGCTCGCGGCGTGAATCGTGGTCTCGCCCTGCGGATGGGTGCCGAGGCTGGAGCAACCGGAATGGCCCAGGCCAACCGCGACGCGAGTATGTTGCGCGCTCAGGAGCAGGCGACGGCAGAGCAGACGTTGGGGCAACAGCTCGCCCAGCAACGTTCCCAGGACCTGCAGCAACGCACGGGGAGCCTGGGTGCGGCGCAGGCAAACCAGAACGCTCAGCTTGGTGTCCAACAGCTCCAGACGGAGCTCGCCAACGCCAACGCTACGCGGGCGCAGAAAGGGACCGGGGCTGTCCTCAGCTTCGCTGGCCCTCTCATCGGTGCGATGGCGTCGGACATCCGCGTCAAGGAGGGCGTTCAGCCGTCGACCGGATCGTTCGCTGAAAAGTTGTCAATGGTCGGACGAAAACTTTACAATCCTGCGTCAATCCAGGGTGGATACCAAGCTGGTGAGGCCGCGCAGGCAGCGGGCGTATCGCGCCAGATGTCGCGCCCAGCCGTGGACCCTTCCCTCGAGGACTCGGGCTCAGAAATGCCGAGCATGGCGACAAACTCGAAGATAGCCGACGCTTTCGTGAAGGGTCTGGCGTCTGCCGGCGGCGGGCTCATGAGCGACGCTCGAGTCAAGGAGGACCTGGCCCCGGTCAATCCCTACACGTACCGGTACAAGCCGGAGATGGCTGCGACACTCGCCGAGCAACTCGCCGCCAAGGCTCCGCCTGAGGAGCGCGATGCTGTCCGAGGCATGGCCTATGCGGACGCTCGAGCTCCACGAGAAGGCGTGATGACCCAGGAGCTGTCCAAGTCCCCTCGAGGGAAGAAAGCCGTAATGAACACTCCAGCGGGGCAGGCAATCGAGGGGCGCCGAGCACTGAGTTTCATCCTCGCCAACCAAGCCGGGCTCGATAAGCGCCTTGCAAAACTCGAAGGGACAGCAGCGTAATGGCAATCCCCGATTGGGTGCAGCAGAGCGTATCTGCCCCCGCTCCGCTACCTGGCGCAGTCGGATGGCAGCAGCCACCACAGGATCCGTACGAGGCCGCGGCTCAGGCTGGCATGCCGTACCAGCCACCACCGGTTGAACAGGCGCCAATCATGAGCACGCCCGAGCAGGCGCCGCAGATCTCCGTAGCACCGCAGGCGACGATGGATCCTCAGGAGCAACCAGTCCAAGCCGGCACAATGAGCGTTGCTCCGGCACAGCCAGTTGCGAGCGAGATCAACTACTCGCCGATGCCGCCCGAGGCTCCACCGCAACCAGCCCCAGTCGTTCAGCAGGACCCGACCGAGAGCGTCGTCAATATGATGTTGGCGAACTACCTGCGGCCAAAGGCGTACCCGCAGGCTGTCGTGAAGGCTTCTGAGACTTGGCAGCAGGCTGTCCCGAGCGCGATGCCTGGGCAGGAGGCGCCATACGCAGCAGCACGCCAAGCCCTCGAGGAGCAGCAAAACGAGGCGCTACTGGACCAGCGTCTGCAGCTCATGGATCGCGCCGATATGGCGGACCAAGAGACTCGCAACGCGTACCTGCAGGGCCGCGGGTTCGCGGCGGAAGCGTCTGCAATCGCAGACGAACAGGAGCAGCGTCGAGCTGTAATCGACGAACGCGTGGGTGAGCTGGACCGCCTCATTGAGCAACGAAGCAAGCTGCAGACTTCATTCGCAGAGCGCAATCCTGTGCGAGACATGTCGATGTGGACTCGCATCGCCATCGGAATCGGCGCCGCCGGTCAAGCGCTTGCTGGCGGCCAGAACGCTGCGCTCGAGTTGGCCATGCGAGAGATTGACGCGGACATGTCCAAGCAGCGCGACCAAGTTGACGCTCTCGGACTCGAGATTGCTGGGAAGCGGACATTGCTCGGTGACATGCTGCAGAAATTCCGTGATCCAGCAGCCGCTGACCACGCCACACGAGCCGCAATGCTCGGGCTCTATGAGTCAGGGTACCGCGCGCAGGCGGCGAAGGAAAAGTCCGCCGAGATGCGCGCCGCGATGACGAACGCTGCTGACGCTCTCGCTGTGCAACGCGAACAGGAAAAGCTGGCCTCCCTCACTGGTGAACATCAGACGCTTATGCGTTGGCGCCCCGCCGGTGCTGTTCCGGGAGGGATCCAGGGTCTCCGCAAGATGGCCAGCGATCTCGGTTTCAAGGACGGAACGCCGGAATTCCGCGAGTTCATGCAAAAGGGAATTTCTGGGCAATTGCCGCAATACATCGCATCTGGAGGCGAGATGGGCGGCCCCAATAATCTTCCGCGTGACCAGAATGCACGCGAACGAGTGCTCGCCGCACGCGATCTCGAAGTGCGTGTTCCGTCGAACATTGGAGGAGGAATCGGGTACGTCCCGAAGGGTTCCGCGCCCGAGGTCCGCAAGAACCTGGACGCAATCAGCAAGCTTCAGGGCCTCACCGATCAGGTGCGTGCTCTCAGCCGAAAGCACTCGAACCTGAGCCCAACCGATCGGCAGTTGGTTGAGGGAATCGCAACAACCGCCGTTGGCATAATGTCTCAGGCGACGGGCGCAGGGGCTCCAACTGGGCAAGAGCGCGACGAGTACGGAAAGGTGCTGACCGCCGGTGTGAACAACTTCTTCACTGGTGACAGCAAGATGCTGCTCGGTAGCCTCCAACGAATCCTCGACGTGATGAAGCGCCCAGCACTCGAGCAACTCACACAGGACCCGGCTGGAACCAAACCGTTCCAGGTTGGACCGCGGAGGCTCGCTAAGTAATGGCTGGCGTAACCGGCGTAACGATGATCGACCCGGCAACGGGCGATGCTGTCCCGATCCACCCGGACGACGTTGGGACCGCTGCTGAGCAGGGCTTCACCGTCGAAACCGATCAGGCACGCAAGGTCCGTGAGTACCAGGATGCGAACAGCGGATCGTTTGCCGAGGGGGCGAAGGCGTTCAGTGAGAACGCGCTCAGCAGCGCTACACTCGGTCTGTCCGACGTCGCATTGTCTCAGTTGCCTGGGTACTCGGAGGGACGCCAGATGCGGGACGAGACGTTCCGCGGCGCCGGCATGGCTGGGCAGGCAGCGGGTTTCCTCGTCCCCGGGCTCGGGGAAGTAAAAGCGCTTGGGACCGCGGGTAAGTTTGCGAAGGTAGTTGGCGCCCCCGCTTCGGCCGCGTCGAGACTTGCTACACGCACCGGGTCACTCGCGGAGAGACTCGTTGCCGGAGCTGCTCCTGGTGGTGCCAGGAGAGTCATCGCCAAGGGCGTCGGTGGAGCCGTTGGCGGTGCTGTCGAGGGTGGGATTATCGGCGCTGGCCAAGCCCTCTCTGAGTCGGCAATCCAAAACAAGGAGCTCACCGCTGAATTGCTCCTGAGCCACGTGCGCGATGGCGCGGCTATTGGCGGCGTGCTCGGTGGTGGTCTCGGAGCTGGCATTGAGGCGCTAGCAATCGGTGGCCGCAAGGTGGCAGAGGGCGCCCCGAGACTGCTCGAGTCAATGACGGGATCCAAGGGTGTCGAGGGGCTCGCGCAAACCAAGGCGCTGGCCTCGTTCGGCGCACTGGGAAAAGACTTCAAGCGGATCGTGAAAGAGGGTGGCGCGAACGCCCCGCGCAGGCTCGGAGAACGTATCCTACAGGAGGCTGAATTCTCTGGCCCCGGAGCGATGGGGCGCGCCGTGCGCCACGGTCTTGACGAGGCTGCAGACATAGCCGAAACGAAGACTACCGAGTACGGGGAGCGCGTTCGCAAAGTCTATCGCCAGATGACAGCCCGCGGCGAGGACGTTGAGCTGTCCAGGATCGCCGGTGACATCGACCGCGACGTCCTGGCCCCTCTTCGCTCGAGCGGATTTTCCCCCGACGCGCGGATTGCAAAGTCGATAGAGCGCGACCTGGCAGACGTATTTGATCCGGTAATAAAGGCCGACAAGTATCGCGTATCCACCGAGCTGGTCGGCGTTTTCAGGGAGAATGCGCTCAAGGTCGATGATGCGCTCCGCGGAGGTTCGGCTGCGAGCGGACAGATGCTCCGTGAGCTCGAAGCGGACGCACTCAAGATGCGCGGGCACTTCGGTAGCGCCGGACAGAAGCCGGCGATTCGCGAGCTCGACAACGTGATGGGTAATCTACGCTCGGCATACTCGACGCTCGAGGGGGGAGGCACGCTCGGGGCTCGTCAATTGAAAAGGCTCGAAAACGCGCAGTATGCTCTCGAGTCACTCGCGAAAAAAGTCGACCAGTCTGGTTTTGCCAATGGCACAGCCAAACTTTCCCAAGAAGCACTTTGGGAGCTCCGCAAGCGAATCGACGAGTCGATAAAGCAGTGGGAATTCGGCAAGGACCCTCGCGCTGATGCATACCGCAAGGTCCGTGATTCGCTCAAGGCGCACGCGGATGAAGCGGCGGAGCGCTCCTCGCTCGGGAACGAGTTCCGTGACGCAAACCGAGGATACTCCGACTGGGTACAGATCAAGCAAATCGCAGAGCAACGCGCCGGGATGATGGCTGGGAATCGATCAGCGAGCCTCACCGACACGATTGTCGGGGCCGCCGGCATCGCGCAGGGAGGCCTCACTGGTGGGGCCACCGCGCTTGTTGGGACTCTCGGAAACAAGTTCATCCGCTCCGCCGCGGGCGACCGCACAATGGCCACTCTGGCCAACAGCTACGCGAACTGGCGTAAGGTCCTGCGTGCGTCCACGGACGCGTCAATCAAACTGAGCAATGAGACACGTGCGCTGGTCAAAGCGAGGCCAGTTGCCGCGGCCCCGACCGGGCTCAGTACGCGTTTGGCTACCGACTTCGACCGGCGTCGCGATGAAACGATCGAGCAGCAGAACGACACTGAGAGGCTCGTGGCGCAGCTCTCAACTCAGCTTGGTGGCGTCGCACAGGTGAGCCCTGAGCTCGCTAGCGCAACAATCCAAGCGGGCTCGCGGGGTGCCGCGTACCTTGCTCGAATCCTACCCCAGGCGCCTGGATTCGCCGACCTCGACAACATCTCGACCAAAGACGGGTTCGACGTTCCTGAGGCACTGAAGGAGGAATTCCTCCGAGCGGAAGCGGCAATCAGAAAGCCAACCAACGTGGTGAAGCTTGCCGATGCTGGTGAGCTCACGACTGACGAGGTTGACGCCGTGAAAGCATCGTACCCCGCACTCTACGAGGCGATGCGAGGACACATCGTTGACGAGGTGGCGAACGAGGCTGAGGCTGGTCGCGTACCTGATTACCAGCGCCAGGCTCAACTGAGCATGCTCACCGGGATCCCGCTCGACGCTACGTTTCGTCCAGACGTGATCTCGCTCTACCAATCGATCCACGCAGAGTCTGCTGCAGAGCAGCCCATTGAGACTCTCGCAAGGCCAGAACGACAATCGAAACTCGCTTCGCGCAGAGGCGCATTTACCGATAGAGAGGTGTAACTTGGAATCGACCCCTTACTACAAGACATACGCGAACCTTTCGACCGCAATCGCGTGCGGAACTGCAGACCCAAAGGGGCAATCGCGGCCCGCTTCGCACATCTACTCTTCGACGACAGGAACCGCTGTCGTGAGACCAATGGGTGGGTCTGTGCTGGGAACGAATGACGTCACACTCAACCTAGTAGCTGGGATGCCTCCACTTCCTGCTGAGTTTGGCGCAGTCATCTCGGGAACAGCAACCAACGTCACCCTATTCTGGCCACGATAACGGGGAAATGTGGAGAACGGAATGCCATCAAATGTTGCAGAGCTGCGAACGAAACTCGCAGAAGCCGAGACGTTGCGAAAAATCGAGACAGTTCCTCCGATCTGTCCAGCGCTCGAGGGGACAATCGTGAAGCTCGGAGCACTCGAACACGCGCTGTCTCGGATAGATTCTAACCTCGAGATGACCAACCAATCACTTGCGCGACTAAGCGTCGCCATCGAGGAGCTCACCAATGCAATCGTGCGAAAGTGAGCCGCGTCAGCGTCTAGCTTCCTGCGGTGATGAGACACTTCCTTCACCGGTGTCGCTCGTCCCTTCGTCTGCAGAGTATGAGCGTGGTCTAGTGCACGTCAGGCTGCATACGCTTGAACAGGAAAATAGAAACCTGCTCGAGCGAATCATAATTCTCGAGGAGCAATTCAAGAACAGAAACAGCTCAAAACCACCTGAATTCGAGGTTACAGCACCAAAGGGCTGGCGAATTCGAGGCCGCCAACTCGTAGGTGTAACGATGACTCTAGCGGGAGCTGGGGTTGCGATTGCCTACTTTTTTACGAGGAAATGAACATGAAGATCTCAACAGCACAAGCAGCGGTAGCTCTGAACGCACTGAAGGCCGCGTATGACAACGCGCAGCTTCGGTACTACCAAGGTACCATGCCAGCTTCGGTTGCAACCGGAGTCGGATCGGACACGCTTCTCGGCACCCTAACAATGGGGTCAACCGCATTCCCAACCACGTCGACCAACACGTTGACGGCGAATGCGATCACCCAAGACTCATCCGCCGACGCAACTGGTACGATCGGTTACGCAGCTGTGTTCAGTGGGTCAACTCTGATCTCGCTCCACACCGTTGGTACCTCTGGAGCAGAGATCACGGTAAACACGCTCAGCGTTGTGGCTGGTCTACCGATCACGATGAGCTCGTTCACCATCACGCAACCGCTGCAGTAAGGAAACAACGTGGCAGACAGAGCCCTAGTCGCGAATTACAATGCAAGCACGGTAACCCCACTGAGTTGGAGTGGCTCGGCATGGGTTGCCGCAACGGCAGTGTCCGTAACTGGGGCTCCGTTTGACGCGCGTATTTGCTCCGATGGCGTGCGAGCGCTTACGGCTGACGCAAGCGGCAACACAGCGACCCCGCTCACGTTCTCCGGTTCGACTTGGAGCGCCGGAACGGGTATCGCGTGCGGAAGCGGTCCGAGAAACGTAGCGATTGCCCCAGACGGAATCCACGCACTCGTCTCGAACTACGCGTCCAACAACTGCACACCTCTGAAATATGACTCCGGTTCGTGGACGGCAGGTACCGCCATTGCCTGCGGAAGTGGGCCGCGCTGGATCGAGATCGCTCCGGACGGCGTCCATGCAATATGCTGCAATTCTGGCACGAATACGATAACCCCACTGACGCGCAGCGGTGACACTTGGACCGCCGGAACAGACGTCACCGTTGGGTCATCTCCGCGAGGATGCGCGTTCACCCCCGACAGCCAAACGGCGCTGGTCTCGAACGCCTCTGGCGCATCCGTGACGGTGCTGGTCTGGAATGGTTCGACCTGGCAGACCTCAGGTAGCGCAATCACAGTCGGCTCTGGTCCTCGCTGCATCGCAATGACTAGCGATGGCGTTTACGCTCTGGTGGCCAACTTCGACAGCGGGAGCGTGACGCCGCTCGAGCTGGTTGGAGGTACCTGGACTGCAGGGACAGCAATCACCGTTGGTTCGTCTCCGTACGGAGTCACGATCCTAGACGACAACACCAGGGCGCTCGTTTCTAACAGCGGCAGCAACACAGTTACACCTCTGACAAGAAGCGGATCCACGTGGACGGCTAGTAGCACCGTATCGGTTGGCTCTGGACCGTATGGTATCTCGTCAAAGACTGTTGTCACCGAGATCAGCGGTAGCGGCGCGTCAACTCTCGCGGCTCTCACGTCGTCAGGCTCGAGCCTCCAACAAATTTCTGGTGATGGGGCATCCAATCTCGCAGTCCTTACGTCGACTGGTTCTTCGCTTGTCTACTCCGCGTCGGAAATCACTGGGGCTGGAGCATCAAGCACTCCTGCGCTGACATCGGTGGGCTCAGCGAACATCGTCGACCATATAGCGACCTCTGGTGAAGCCTATCTGTCCCCTCTCACGTCAGCGGGAACGGCGACAGCCTACCAGTCGAGTTCAATCACCAGCTCTGGAGCGTCCTCTCTTCTGCCTCTCACGTCGGGCGGAACGGCGTACACCTACACGGGTATCGCTGGCACAGGCGAGTCGTATCTCCGTTCGCTCACCGCTGCTGGGGTTGGCGCGAATTATCAGTCCACTGAGATCACAGGCTCTGCCGCGTCAACGCTTGCCGCGTTAGCGTCAGCAGGCGTCGCGACCGCTGCTCAGTCACTCGCTGGAGCGGCCGCGGCTGTCCTTGTCGCTCTGTCTGCAGCTGGTGCGTCAACCGTTACAAGCTCGACTGAGATAGCAGGAGCAGGGGCAAGCTCGCTTCCAGCTCTGACTGCCAGCGGTAGCTCTGTCGCTAGCCAAAGCGTAGCCACGACAGGAGAGGCCTACTTGCGGCCGCTCGAGTCCACCGGCGTTGCCACATCGACTACCGTTTCCGAGATCACATGTTCGGCTGCGTCTAATCTTGCCGCTCTATCCGCGGCAGGGGCCGCGACTGCTCACCAATCGATATCAGCTGTCGGCGTTTCGAACCTGGCGTCGCTGATCTCGTCAGGCTCGTCTCTCGTAGTCCCTTCGGGGTACGGAGAGTCATTCCTGGTCGCGTTCACGTCGACTGGTGAAGCTGAAATCAGCACAACGATCACGTCTCTTCCGTGCCACGCGACATCGTATGAGCAACTCACGGTTGAGACCAAAACCTACAGGGATCCAATGTCATCAGATCTAGGAGACGAGGTAACCTTAGTCGGAGAGTTCCGCGTAAGCGGAATCCTAACTGGTCAATCCGAGGTGATACTTCAGCTCAAGCGCCCAGGCTCTGAGACGATCCAATTCACGTTTTCGTCTGGGCAGCTCGAGGAGGTTTCTGAAGGTGTCTACTCGAGAGCCATCATCTTCGATAGACCAGGCAAATGGTTCTACCGATTCACATCGACTGGAACGTATCGCGGCACCACAGGTGACGTGCTAATCAATGTTGACCCGAGCGTGTTCGCTTCGGTCTGATTGTGAGGAAAATGGAAAACGAAATCATTGTCGCAGTCGTGGCGTTCGCCAAGGAGCACGTCCTTGCTCTGTTGGTTGCCACCGCATACTACTTCCTAGCTGGACTCATTACGGCCGTGCTCGGAAAGCGCACCCGCATTGACGCATGGTGCGACGAACACGTAGCTGTTGCCGTCGTGCTGAACCTGCTTCGAGCAACTGGGTTCGATTTCTGGAAGGTGCTCACTCAGCTCAAGGTGCTGTTCCTCTCCAGGGCAACCTTCGGTACGGTGCTGAAGCTGTTGCCAGTGCTTCTCGTTGCTTCGATCGGAATAGCCGCACAAGGGTGCTCACTCGAAGCCGCGCGCCAGGCACGCATCAACTCGCAGCTCAAGGCTGGAACCTACTCCGCGCAGACTCGCCCCGACGTCGAATGCAAGGCGCTCGACAGCGTGCACGTCTACACCGCGTACGGGGCTGAACTTTCGCTTGGCGTCGGTACGGCTGCTGGTGTCCTCGCCGCGGCAGACACCAGTGACGACGTGCGCAAGGTGGCCATCGGCACCGGCATCGGTGCTGGTGTCGTCGCTTCTGGTCTTGGCGCTTGGTCGGCCAGTTCTGGCAAGGCCTGGACGGAGCAGTGCAGCCAATGAACTTCGGACAAGCACTCGAGTTGCTAAAGTCGGGGCGCCGTGTATCTCGCTCGGGCTGGAACGGTAAGGGTATGTGGCTTGAGCTGCAGCGCCCAGACGCATATTCAAAAATGACGCTCCCCTACGTCTATATGAGCACGGCACAGGGAGATCTCGTCCCGTGGCTCGCGTCGCAAACTGACGTCCTTGCCGAGGATTGGTGCGCACTGTGAAACTCATACAACTAACCGCAATTTGTATCATCGGCGCATCTCTCGGATGCGAGGCATGCGGCCCCAAACCAACCCCCGTCCCTGTCCCTCCGGAGCCTACCGGCTCCGGTGGCACCACTGGGACTGGTGGAGCCACGTCTGCCGGCTCTCCTGGCGTCGCAGGCGCACCCGGAGCGGCGGGGTCCCCAGTGGTGGCTGTGCAATTCCCCGAGTGCTCACGGTCACGCAGTGGGCCGCCACGAGTGCGTCCGCCAATGAGCGGATGGCATCCGGACAAGCAGCGCCAGAAGCGCCGCCGTGCGCGCCCTGTCTACCAGGTGCTTCCAGACTCGGACGTGTTTCGAGCACCTCGGTTCAATCGAGCCCTCGATCAGGGGTCGCTCGGGTCGTGCACAGGGAACGCTGTCGCGCACTCTCTGTCCACAGACCCATTCGGGCTGTCCCTCACCGAGCCAGACGCAGTGGCGATCTACTCGAGGGCCACGACACTGGACCCGTTCGCTGGAGTCTATCCTCCGACGGACACCGGGAGCAACGGTGCGAGCGCCTGGCTAGCCTCCGTAGACCTCGGGTACTACCGTGGAGGGATTGAGTCAGCGGACTCGCTCGAGGCTCTCCAGCAGTCGCTGCAGCGCGTCCCCTGCACGCTCGGCACCGATTGGTACGACGCCTTCTTCGACCCTTCCGAGTGCGGCGAGATGTCGATCAGCGGTCGCGTTGCTGGCGGCCATGAGATCGCAATCGTCGGCTGGGATTCGAAGCTCAAGCGGGTGTGGATTCGCAATTCCTGGGGAGACTGGGGCGTGTCCCGCGGCGAGGAGACAGGGTACGCCTACTTCTCCGCTGGCACGTTGCAGAAGTTGCTCAACCGCGGGGCAGAGATTGACTGCCCGACGGCGCCATGACTCCGCAGGAACTGCGACAACGAGTCGCAAACATCGCGTCGGAGCAGATCGGGTCGAAAGACCACGACATGTACTGGCGCGAAGTGTTGCCCCGTGAATGGCAGGGTCCACACCCAGAGCATTGGTGCGGAGCATTCACGTTATGGGATCTTCATAAAGCCCTTGGTTGCACTTGGACATGGCAGGTGCGCGGATGCTACGGAGCGACGCGTACTGGCTACCTGTGGCGACTGGAGACGACCGATAATCCAGACATTGGCGACATCTGCTACATGGATCAGCCGTACCAGCACCATGCGATACTCACGGCAGTTGGCGACTCGGCAGAAGGTCGTCCCTTCGTGATCTCGGTAGACGGAAACTCTGGGGCGCCACCCGGAGAAGTCGACGAGAAGTGGCGGGCACGACAGAAGTGGACGTCTTTCTATTCGATTCAGCCACTGGTTGACGCAGCGTTGAGTTGAGGCTATACAAGTCGAGCTCGTTACCGTTCGCTGGTCGCACAAACCATAAGAGGCCCCACGACTCGAAACCGTGGGGCCTCTAGTTTTTTCGCATCGCGATGACAACGAGCAGAACGGCAATCGCGATTGGGATGATGCTAACCGTCACCAGGCTCCGCAGCGAGTTCAACGATCGCTCTGCATAGGAGTCTGACTTTTCTGGTAAGCAGACTCGCGCACGAAG
>Ga0316600_10000170_pt1 | contig 39025 bp, 35 predicted proteins | sample OWC_soil_day5_CT_FD_207652 | JGI IMG/M metagenome (GOLD analysis project Ga0316600, IMG submission 207652) | Wetland soil microbial communities from Old Woman Creek delta, Ohio, United States - OWC_soil_day5_CT | ecosystem: Environmental > Terrestrial > Soil > Wetlands | place: USA: Ohio... | reverse complement strand
TGGCGGTGGCGATCGGGATCTGCGTATAGATGAAGGGCATCAGCGTGGCCGTGGGCGCCATGCCCAGGGCCAGGATCAGCATCAGGTGCCCACCGGTGCCGAGCGTGGCCACGGCGGTCAGGATGAGCCATTGCGCGTGGGTCGCGGCCTGGGCCGCGTCGAGCATCGCCGGCGCGTTCCACAGCAGCAGCGGCGTGACGATCAGCATGCCCACCAGACCGGTCCAGAAATGGGTGGTGTAGGGGTTGTCCAGCGCGCTCATGCGCGAAGTCAATACCTGGAAGGCGGCATAGGTGAAGGCGCCGGCCAGCGGGAACAGCACCGCCAGCCCGAACACGCCGCTGCCGGGACGGATGACGATCAGCGCACCGAGCAGCCCGCCACACACCAGCAGCCAGCGCAGTCGCGACACCCGCTCGCGCAGCAGCCACGCGGCCAGCAGCGTGACGAGCAGCGGCGCCAGCATGTTGATCGACGTGAGCTCCGGCACCGGCATGTGCTGCAGACCGAAGAAGATCATGGCCGAGGTCACCAGCAGCAAGGTCCCGCGCAGCACCTGGGAGCGCGGGTGCGCTACCTCGAAGCTGGCGCCGGGCATCAGCAGCAGCCACAACGCCATCACCAGCGCCTGAAAGGCGTAGCGCAGCCACAGCATCAGCAGCACCGGGAACACGCCGGCGAGCAGGCGCACACCGGTGTCCATGGCGGCGAAGCCGGCGACCATCAGCAACATCAGGCCAACACCCAGCAAGGGCCGCTGCCGAACTTCAGGCACGTTGTACGCGGTCCCGCAATGCCGACCAGACGGGGGTCAACCGACCCGGCAGGTCGGGCAGGGCACCCAGGTCGGTGTGGCTTTCACCCGGCGAATGGAAATCGCTGCCGCGCGACGCGAGCAGGCCGAACTCCAGCGCCAGGTCGGCGTACTTCTGGTAGTCGGCCGTGGTGTGGCTGCCGGTCACCACCTCGACACCGCGCCCACCGTGCGCGATGAATTCCGTGAACAGCGCGTACTCCTCGGTGGCGGTGAACTTGTAGCGGCCCGGGTGGGCGATCACCGCCATGCCGCCGGCCTGGGTGATCCAGTGCACCGCGTCGCCCAGCGAGGCCCAGCGGTGCGGCACGTAGCCGGGCTTGCCTTCAGTGAGATAGCGGCGGAAGACCTCGTTAGTGTCCGCGCAGGTGCCGATCTCGACCAGGTAGCGCGCGAAGTGCGTGCGGGCGATCAGCTCCGGGTTGCCGGCATGGCGCAGGGCACCCTCGAACGCCCCCTTGATGCCCACCTTGGCCAGGCCGTCGGACATCTCGCGCGCACGCTCGCCGCGCCCGCCGCGCGTGGCGGCCAGACCCTTGCGCAGCCGGTCGTCCTCGGCATCGAAGCCCAAGCCGACGATATGCACCGTGACGCTGGCAAAGCTGACGGAGATCTCGCAGCCGCTCAGGTAGTCCAGCCCGAGGGCGCGCGCGGCTGTCGCAGCGCGGTGTTGGCCGTCGACCTCGTCATGGTCGGTCAGCGACCACAGCTCCACGCCATTGGTCTTGGCACGTTCGGCCAGGGCTTCGGGGTGCAGGGTGCCGTCGGAGACGACGGAATGGCAATGCAGATCAGCGTTGAGCAGGTTCACTGCCAGGATTGTAGGAAGGCGCCGCGGTGCCGACCCACGAAGGGTTGCTCAGGTCCCGGCCAGGCGCCCGCTCACCAGCGACAGCGTGCGGTCGCAACGTGCGGCCAGCTCGCGGTCGTGCGTCACCAGCACGAAGGCGGTGCCGCGGTCGCGCGCCAGCTGCAGCATCAGGCCGAAGACCTTGTCGGCAGTCTCGCCGTCCAGGTTGCCGGTGGGTTCGTCGGCCAGCACGCAGGTCGGCTGGTTGACCAGCGCACGGGCCATCGCCACACGCTGGCGCTCGCCGCCCGACAGCTGCGCAGGATGATGGGCCACGCGCTCGGCCAGCCCCACCTGCGCCAGCACCTGGCGCGCCGTGTCGCGTGCCTGTTGCCGCGACTGCCGGCGGATGCGCAGCGGCATGGCCACGTTGTCCAGCGCGCTGAACTCGGGCAGCAGGTGGTGGAACTGGTAGACGAAGCCCAGGTGCAGGTTGCGCCAGCGCCCCTGTTCGGCGGCGTCGAGCGAGGCGAAGTCGCGGCCCATCAGCTCCACCCGGCCGGAGGTGGGCGCATCCAGCCCGCCCAGCAGGTGCAACAGCGTGCTCTTGCCCGAGCCCGAGGCGCCGACGATGGCCAGTGTCTGGCCGGCGCGCACCTGCAGGTCCACCCCACGCAGCACCTGCACGTCGAGCGGGCCTTCCTTGAAGCGCTTGTGCAGCCCTGTGCACTGAAGAACCAGCTCACTCATAGCGCAAGGCTTCCGCCGGGTTGACGCGGCTGGCGCGCCAGCTCGGGTACAGCGTGGCGACGAAGGCCAGCAGCAGCGAGATCACGGCAATGGGCAGGAGGTCGCTCAGCAGCGGTTCGCTGGGCATGCGGCTGATCAGGTAGATGCTGCCGGGCAGGAAGGCCACGCCCAGCGCGCGCTCGATGGCCGGCACGATGACGTCGATGTTGAAGGCGATCAGCAGCCCGAAGGCAACCCCGCCGAGGGTGCCGATGATGCCGGCGGCGGCCCCCTGCACCATGAACACGCCCATGATCGAGCGCGGGCTGGCGCCCAGCGTGCGCAGGATGGCGATGTCGGCGCGCTTGTCGGTGACGGTCATGACCAACGTGGACACCAGGTTGAAGGCCGCCACCGCGACGATCAGCGTCAGGATGATGAACATCAGGCGCTTCTCGATCTGCACCGCGTCGAACCAGTTGCGGTTGGTGCGCGTCCAGTCGCGCACGATGACCTCCGGCCCGAGGCTGCGCGACAGTTGTGCCGCCACCTCGCGCGCGCCGTGCACGTCGCGCAGGCGCAACTGCACGCCGGTGGGCCCCTCGACACGGAAGAAGCGCGCCGCATCGTCCAGGTGGATCAAGGCCAGGCCATTGTCATATTCATAGTGGCCGGCCTCGAACACGCCGGTCAGCGTGAATTGCTTGAGCCGCGGGATCACGCCGGCCGGTGTCATCTGCCCGCCAGCCGCGACCAGCGTGACCTTGTCGCCGACGCGCACGCCGAGTGCGCGCGCCAGCTCGGCGCCGAGCACGATGTTCCAGCTGCCGGGCGTCAGCGCGGCCAGCGTGCTGTCGCGCAGCATCGCGGCCAGCGGCGTGACCGTGGCCTCGTCGGCTGGCGAGATGCCGCGCACGATGGCCGCGCGCATGTCGTCGCCGCGCGCCACCAGCGCCTGCGCGGCAACGAAGGGCGCCGCGCCCAGCACCTGGGGGTTGGCGCGCGCCTTGGCGGCGGTGGCCTGCCAGTCCGCCAGCGCCGCACCCCGCTGCTCGAACACCTCGACATGCGCGATCACCGACAACATGCGGTCGCGCACCTCCTTCTGGAAGCCATTCATCACGCTGAGCACGATGATCAGTGCGGCCACGCCCAGCGCGATGCCGAGCATCGACACGCCGGAGATGAAGGAGATGAAGCGGTTGCGCCGCCCGCTGCGACCGGCCCGCGTGTAGCGCCAACCGATCTGCAGTTCATAGGGGAGACTCATGTCGCCGGAATGCTAACCGACGCCTGCGCCGCGGCCGGCCCACCGAGAACGCCGTGGCGGCGAGGCTCATGTCGCGCAGCGACGTGAAGGCGGCGCCAGCCGCCGTGCCCTGGCCATAATCGGCGCATGCATCTCGTGGTCCCCTATGCGGCTGCGGCCTCCGAGCCCGGCGCGCAGGCCTTGCACGGCCTTCGGTTGCCGAACCTGGAGCGGCTGCTTGCGCGGTTGACACCGACGCTCAAGACGGCCACCGATGCCGATTCGCTGAACCTGCCGCACGAGCATGCGCTGGCCGCCTGCCGCGGCTGGCAGATTCGCGACGGTTGTTTGCCTCTGGCTGCATGGTCGGCCCATGCCGATGGCCTGGCGCCGGCCGACGCGGACCAGGGCTGGGGCCTGCTGACGCCCACCCACTGGCAGGTGGGCAGTGACCAGATCCTGCTGCTCGACCCGGCGCAGCTGCACCTGGACGAGGACGAGTCGCGCGGCTTGCTGGAGGCTCTGCGCGGCCTGTTCGAGCCCGAAGGCTGGGCCTTGCACTGGGGCGCGCCGCTGCGCTGGTATGCGACGCATGACTCGTTGCGTGAGCTGGCCACCGCGTCGCTGGACCGTGTCGTCGGCCGCCCGATCGACCTGTGGTTGCCAGACCGTCAGACCGGCCGCACGCTGCGCCGGCTGCAGAGCGAGGTGCAGATGCTGCTGTACACCCATCCGATCAACGAGGCGCGTGAAGCGCGCGGTGAACTGGCGGTCAACTCCTTCTGGCTCAGCGGCACCGGCTGCACCCGGTCGCTCGTGACCGGCGACCACGAACCCAGCATCGACGAACGGCTGCGCGGCCCGTGGCTGGCCGGTGACTGGGCGGCCTGGGTCGAGGCCTGGCACGCGCTGGATGCACAACGCATGGCCGAACTCGAACGGCGCGCCACGCGCGGCGAGCCCATCGGACTCACGTTGTGCGGCGAGCGTGTGGCCCAGCGCTACGACAGCGTTCGCATGGGCACCTGGCAACGGCTGGCGCAGCGGTGGCGCCGCGTCGACAGCTTGCGTGCGCTGGAGCCGCTGTGAGCGCGCCCTGCATCGAGGTCCGCGACGTGCCGCCGCGCAGCGTGTTCGCGCTGGAGCAGGCCGGCGCCCACCCCTTGCTGGCGCGGCTGCTGGCTGCGCGCGGTGTGCGCCAGGCGGACGAGCTCGACGACGGGCTGGCCCATTTGCTGCCGCCGCAGGCGTTGCGCGGTGCCGATGCCGCGGCGCGGCTGCTGGCCGACGTGGTGCAGCAGGGGCGGCGCCTGTGCGTGGTGGCCGACTACGACTGCGACGGTGCCACCGCCTGTGCGGTGCTGCTGCGCGGCCTGCGCCTGCTCGGCGCGCAGCCGGAGAGCCTGCACTACGTGGTGCCCGATCGGGCGGTGCACGGCTACGGGCTGACACCGGCCATCGTCGAACTGGCGCTGCACAAGCGGCCCGAACTGCTGGTCACCGTGGACAACGGCATCGCCAGCCTGGAGGGGGTGGCCCATGCGCGCGCGCTGGGCCTGCAGGTGCTGGTGACCGACCATCACCTTCCCGCCAAGGAGGGCGACCAGGTGCGGCTGCCTGAGGCCGACGTCATCGTCAACCCCAACCAACCGGGCTGCGACTTCGGCAGCAAGGCGCTGGCTGGCGTGGGCGTGGTCTTCTATGTGCTGCTGGCCACCCGCGCCGAGCTGCGCGCGCGCGCTGCCTTCGCTGCCGACGCGCAGCCGCGGCTGGATGCGCTGCTCGACCTGGTGGCGCTGGGCACGGTGGCCGACGTGGTGCGGCTCGATGCCAACAACCGCCGCCTGGTGGCGCAGGGCCTGAAGCGCATCCGCGCGGGCCGCATGCAGTGCGGCGTGGCCGCGCTGTTCCAAGTGGCGGCGCGCGATCCGCGCCGCGCCGCGGCCTTCGACTTCGGGTTTGCGCTCGGCCCGCGCATCAATGCCGCCGGCCGCCTGTCGGACATGACGATGGGCATCGAATGCCTGCTCAGCGACGACCCGGCGCAGGCCCTTCAACTGGCGCAGGCGCTGGACGCCATCAACCGCCAGCGCCGCGAGCTCGAATCGGGCATGAACGAGCAGGCTCAGGCGGCGCTGGAGCGGCTGCTGCCAGCCGAGGACAGCGCGCCGCCGAGCGCGCTGTCGCTGTTCGACCCGCAGTTCCATGAGGGCGTGGTCGGCATCGTCGCCGGCCGCCTGAAGGACCGGTTGCACCGGCCGACATTCGTCTTCGCGCGCGGCGCCGACGGGCTGCTCAAGGGCTCGGGCCGTTCGATCCCGGGTTTCCATCTGCGCGATGCGCTCGACCTGGTGGCCAAGCGTCAGCCCCAGGTGCTGCGCCGCTTTGGCGGGCATGCCATGGCTGCCGGCTGCAGCATCGCCGAAGAGCATTTCGGCGACTTCGACCGCGCCTTGCAGCAGGTGGCCAGTGAGTGGCTCGACGCCGCCACGCTGACGCGCACGCTGCGCACCGATGGGCCACTGGCGCTGGAGTGGTTCAACCCGCAGACGGTGGCGCTGCTGGATTCGCAGGTCTGGGGCCAGGGTTTCGAGCCGCCGCTGTTCTGTGACGAGGTCGACGTGCTGCAGCAGCGGCTGGTAGGCGAAAAACACCTGAAGCTCAGGGTGCGTCACGCCGGCACCTTGCGCGACGCCATCTGGTTCGGCCATGCCGAGCCACTGGCCGCGCGCGTGCGCCTGGCCTACCGCCTCAGCCTGGACGAGTGGCAGGGCCAACAGCGGGTGCAAATGGTGGTCGAAGCGGCAGACTGAACGCGGCTTCAGGCAACATTGCGCATTTCCTCTCGAGAACCGACATGCGTCCTTGGCTGATCCTGCTGCTGTGCAGCGTCGTCTTGCCGGCCTTTGCGGCCGAGCCGAAGCTGGTGAGCGTGGCGCGCGGCCTGGCCAACCCCTGGGCGGTGGCCTTCCTGCCCGACGGCCGCTTCCTGGTGACCGAGCGTGCCGGGCGGCTGCGCATCGTCGAGCGCGACGGCCGCCTCGGCGCGCCCATTGCCGGCCTGCCCGCGGTGGATGCCGGCGGCCAATGCGGCCTGCTCGACGTGGTGCTGGACCCGAAGTTCGCCGACAACGCGCTGGTCTACTGGAGCTATGCCGAAGCGGGCGATGGCGGCAACAGCACCGCGGTGGCGCGCGGCCGGCTGCAGGGCAGCCGGCTCGTCGACGTGCAGGTGATCTTCCGGCAGCTGCCCAAGGTGTCGAGCTCGCTGCACTGCGGCTCGAGGCTGGTGTTTGCCCGGGACGGCCGCCTCTTCGTGGTGCTGGGCGACCGCTTCTCGCGCAAGGAGGATGCGCAGACGCTGGACAACCATCTGGGCAAGGTGGTGCGCATCGAAGCCGACGGCACCGTGCCGGCCGACAACCCCTTTGTCGCCACGCCCGGTGCACGGCCGGAGATCTGGAGCCTGGGCCACCGCAACATGCAGGGCGCCGCGCTGCATCCGCAGACCGGCGAGCTGTGGGCCAGCGAGCATGGTCCGCAGGGCGGCGACGAACTCAACCGCGTGCTTTCCGGGCGCAACTACGGCTGGCCGCTGCTCACCTTCGGCCGCAACTACGGCACCGGCACGCGCATCGGCGAGGAAGGGCCCAAGCCCGGTTTCGAGCAGCCGCTGAAGGTCTGGCTGCCGCTGTCGGTGGCCCCCAGCGGCATGGCCTTCCTGACCAGCGACCGCTATCCCGGGTGGCAGGGCAACCTGTTCGTGGGCACGCTGCGCGGCGAGACGCTGCTGCGCCTGGAGCTCGAGGGCAGCACGGTCGTCAAGGAAGAACGGCTGCTGGGCAAGGCCAACTCTCGCATCCGCGATGTGCGCCAGGGGCCGGACGGCTTCCTCTACGTGCTGACCGACAGCGCCGACGGCCAGCTGCTGCGGCTGCAGCCCTGAGGCGCGCTCAGGCCACGCGCCCGAACCACCACACCGACAGCCCCGCCCCCAGCAGGGCGAGCAGCGCGCCGGCTGCGGCGAAGAAGGCGGTGACTTCGGTTTCCTTCTTCTCCACCACCAGCTTCGAGCTCAGCGACTGATAGACCTTCATCAGGTCCTGGGCGGTGCCGGCGTAGAAGTATTCGGCCTGGGTCAGCAGTGCCACCTGCTTCAATGCCGCCTCGTCCAGGCGCACGCGCATGCTCCAGCCTTCGAAACCGATGGTCTCGCCGGCGACGGTGCCGATGCCTACGGTGTAGACGCGCACGCCGCGGTCGGCGGCCATCTTGGCGGCTTCCAGCGGGTCGGGCCCGGTGGTGCGCGCGCCGTCGGTCAGCATGATGATCGCGGCCGAGGTGTAGGACCCGGGGGGCACCGGCGTGAATTCCTTCTGCTCCTTCTTGTCGTCGATCGACGAGGGCATGTTGCGCTGCCCGGTGGCCTGTGAGATCTCGATGCCGGCGTCGGGGAAGATCGTCGCCAGCGACAGGATGATGCCGCTGCCGGTGGCGGTGGCGCGCTGCAGTTGGAAGCGGTCGATCGAGGCGATGATGTCCTCGCGGCTGGTGGTCGGAGCCTGGACCACCGCGGCGGTGCCTGCGAAGGCGACGACGCCGACGCGCACCTCGCGCGGCAAGTCGCTGACGAAGGCCTTGGCCGCCTCCTGAGCGGCGACTAGGCGGCTCGGTTGCACGTCGGCGGCGCGCATGCTGCCCGACACATCCATTGCCAGGATGATGGTGCGCTGCGACAGCGGCAGCGTGATCACCGCCAGGGGCCGCGCCATGGCGAACAGCAGCGTGGCGATGGCCAGCAGCAGCAGCAACGGCGGCACATGGCGGCGCCAGCCCGGGCCCTTGCCCAGCGCGGCCTTGGCCACGGCCAGGCTGGCCAGGCGGACGGGGCTGCGGCGGCGCTTGCGCAGCAGCCACAGGTAGACCACCACCAGCAGGGGCAGCAGCAGCAGGGACCACAACAGGGTTGGCCAGATGAAGGTCATGACAAGCCTCCCGCAGCTTGCGGCAGTTCGGTGCGCAGGTGGGCCGGAAAGCGCCCGCCGACCTTGAGCCGGCCGCGCTGCCGGCGTAGCGCGGCAAAGCGCAGCAGTGCTTCGAGCAGATCGTCGTCGGTGGACAGTTCCAGCGTGTCGGCGCCGGCATGGGCCAGGGCCTCGCGCAATGCGGCCTCGCGGGCTTCGGCCTCGGCGGCATAGCGCTGGCGGAAGGCTGGGTCGGAAGTGTCGATGAACAGCTGTTCGCCGGTTTCGGCATCTTCCACCGTCACCAGGCCCAGTTCGGGCAGTTCCATCTCCAGCGGGTCGAACAGGCGCACCGCCACCACCTCGTGGCGCTGGGCCAGCCGTGACAACGCGCCTTCCCAGCCGGGCTGGCTGATGAAGTCGGACACCACCAGCACCAGCGATCGGCGCTTGAGGGTGCCCGCCGCGGTGTGGAGCAGATCGGCCAGCGAGGTGCCGCCGCTGCGTGCCTCAGCCTGCGGCCGCTGGCGCATCAGGCGCATCAGGTTCAACACATGCTGACGCGACAACCGCGGCGGCAGCACGGTGTCGACGCGGGTGCCGTAGAGCATGGCGCCAACGCGGTTGCCATGGCGCGTCAGCACGCGCGCCATCACCGCCACGAAGCCGGAGGACACCGCCAGCTTGGTGACGTCGGCCGAGCCGAAGTCGACGCTGCCCGACAGGTCGAGCAGGAACCAGGCGGTCATCTCGCGGTCTTCGGTGAACTGGCGCACGTGCGGCGTCTGCAGCCGCGCGGTGACGTTCCAGTCGATGTGGCGCACATCGTCGTGGAATTGGTATTCGCGCAGGTCGGCCAGGTCGATGCCGGCGCCGCGCAGCAGCGTGCGGTAGTCGCCCTGCAACAGCCCGTCCAGGCGGCGCATCACCGTCCACTCGAGTTGGCGCAGCAGCCGCTCCTCGAGGCCGGGCACGCGCGCGTCGGCGCCAGCCTCAGGCATGGAGGGCGTTGCCGTTTTCATGGGCATGGGCCATCGGCTTGTCGGGCACGGCCACCTTCTGCATCACGCGTTGCACGATCTGGTCGGCCGTCATGTTGTCGGCCAGCGCCTCATAGGACAGCACCAGCCGGTGGCGCAGCACGTCGGGCACCAGGTCGACCATGTCCTCGGGCAGTGCATAGCGCCGGCCGCGCAGCAGGGCCAGCGCCCGCGAGCCCTCGACCAGGCCGATGGTGGCGCGCGGGCTGGCCCCGAAGGTCAGGTACTTGGCCAGGTCGGCCATTTCGTAACGATCGGGCGAGCGCGTGGCACTGACCAGCTTGACCGCGTACTGGATCAGCGAGGGGTCGACATAGACCGCGCGGCATTGTTTCTGCAGCGCCTGCAGCGCCTGCGTGTCGCACACTGCCTGCACCTCGGTGGACGGGCCGGTGACGCGTTGCGCGATCACGAACTCCTCTTCCTCGGTGGGGTAGTCGACCAGCACCTTCATCATGAAGCGGTCGACCTGCGCTTCGGGCAGCGGGTAGGTGCCCTCGGTCTCGATCGGGTTCTGCGTGGCCATGACGACGAAGGGCTCGGGCACAAAATGCGTGTCACCGGCGATCGTCACTTGGCGTTCCTGCATCACCTCGAGCAGCGCGCTCTGCACCTTGGCCGGCGCGCGGTTGATCTCGTCGGCCAGCAGCAGGTTGGCGAACACCGGCCCGAGCGAGGTGCCGAAGTCGCCGGTCTTTTGGTTGTAGATGCGTGTGCCCACCAGGTCGGCCGGCACCAAGTCGGGTGTGAACTGGATGCGCTTGAAACTGCCGCGCATGGTGCGCGCCAGCGTCTTCACAGTCAGCGTCTTCGCCAGACCGGGCACGCCTTCGACCAGCAGATGGCCCTGCGCCAGCATGGCGATCAGCACGCGCTCGAGAAAGCGGTCCTGCCCGACGACGACGCGCTTGACTTCGTAGAGCATGCGCTCCATCAGGTCTGCGGTCTGGGTGGGATCGTGCGCGCCGAGTTGCATGGGTCTTCCTGTTTGTGGAGTCAAAACGGCGCCAGGCCGGCCGCGCCGGCGGCATTCTCGATAGGCACCGCAAAGCCGATACCCACGAAGGTGCGCTGTTCGTTGGGGTTGAGGATGGCGGTGACGATGCCCACCACGTAGCCGTCCATCGTGACCAGAGGCCCGCCGGAATTGCCGGGATTGGCGGCGGCGTCGAACTGGATCAGGTTGGTCAACGAATTCTGGCCTTCGGGCGCGCGGAACTCGCGTCCCAGCCCCGACACCACGCCGGCGCTGACCGATGGGCCGATGCCGAAGGGATGGCCGACGGCGATGACCTGGTCGCCGGGCGCCAGGTCGCCGGTGGAGCGCATCGTGGCCGGCTCCAGGTCGTCGGGCAGGCTCTTCGCCTTGAGCACGGCCAGGTCGTTCTCGGGCTGGGCGCCGACCATCTGCGCGTCGGATTCGTGTCCATTGGCGAAGGTGACGCGCACGCGCTTGGCGCCCCACACCACGTGCAGGTTGGTGAGGATCGTGCCATCGTCCTTGATGACCACGCCGGTGCCGAGGCTGCGGTCCATGGCCCGCTTGTCGGGGCGCTCCTTGCCGTCGTCGTCGTCGTCCATCAGCCCGACGACGCGCACCACCGAACGGGCCACGCCTTCGTAGGCCTTGGTGGCCGGGGAGGGCAGCGGCTCCTTTTCCAGCGAATGGCGCACCGCGGCGTCGATCTGCGCCTGGGTGATGACGCGCTGGCGCGGCTGCAGCCCGAGGGCGGTCAGCATCACCGCCATGGCCAGCAGCGCGCCGATGCCGCTCCAGGCGATGGCTGGCGCATGGCGCTTGAAGAAGGGGCGCCTTGCCGCCGGAAGCGCTGCCTCAGGGGCAGGCGGGGCAGCCACTTCGCCGGGCTGCGCCGACGCAGATACCTTGGCAGAGTTGGCACCCACGGCAGCGGGCGCGCTGCGGCGCGATGAACTGTAAAGCGGCGTCTTGCGGATGGCCATGCTGCGCTCTGCGGACAAAGCTCTGGAAACGGGTTTCACGTTATCACGTTGCGCCAGCCCTTGCATCCCTGCGGCTGGACGTCCCGCCAGTGCCATGGCCCCTGGGGCACCGCGTCCGGAATCATCCGGTGTTGGCCGGGGGCAATGAGCCAAGGCATGATCCGCGCATGCCGGTCTGGTTTGACACCCACTGCCATCTTGACGCTCCCGAGTTCGACGCCGATCGTGCGGCGGTGGTCGCTCGCGCCCGCGCTGCCGGTGTGGCGCGGCTGGTGCTGCCGGCGGTGGAGGTGGCCAACTTCGAGACGGTGCGCTCGCTGGCCCATGCTCACGATGCGGTCTATGCGCTGGGCATTCACCCGCTCTACGTCGAGCGTGCCGCCGAGTCCGACCTGGAGCGGCTGCGCGAATCGCTGCAGAGCTGCCGTGGCGACCTGCGCTTGGTGGCCGTGGGCGAGATCGGGCTGGACCACTTCGTGTCGGGGCTGGACCACTCGCGGCAGGAACGCTTCTTCCTGGCGCAGTTGGCCCTGGCCCGCGAGGCCGGGTTGCCGGTGATCCTGCACGTGCGGCGCTCGGCGGATTCGCTGCTCAAAGGCCTGCGCCGCGTGGCCGTGCGCGGCGGCATTGCCCATGCCTTCAACGGCAGCGAGGTGCAGGCCAATCATTTCGTCGCACTCGGCTTCAAGCTGGGTTTCGGCGGGGCCATGACGCACGAGCGCGCGCTGCAGATCCGCCGCCTGGCGTCGACGCTGCCCGAGCAGTCCCTGGTGCTGGAGACCGACGCGCCGGACATCCCGCCGCAGTGGCTGTACCGCAACGCGACGCAGCGCCTCGACGCGCCCCAGGCGCGCAACGAGCCGGCCGAGCTGCCGCGCATTGCCGAGACCCTGGCTGCGCTGCGCGGCTGGAGCCTGCCGCACACCGCTGAGGTCACCTGCGCCAACGCGCGCGACGCGCTGCCGGGGCTGGCGGCTTGAGCGCCGTGCTGCCAGGTCTGCCGCCTGTGATCGGGAGGCACACGCGGCTGGTGGTGCTGGGCAGTTTCCCGGGCGCGGCGTCGCTGGCTGCTGGGCAGTACTACGCCCACCCGCGCAACCAGTTCTGGCCGCTGCTGTCGGCGCTGCTGGGCGAAGACCTGGTGCCACGGCCCTATGCGCAGCGCCTGCAGCGCTTGCGCGCCCACGGCCTGGGCCTGTGGGACGTGATCGCCGAATGCCGCCGCGAGGGCAGCCTGGACAGCGCGATCCGCGACCTGCGCTACAACGATCTCGCCAGCCTGCGTCGGCGAGCGCCGCGGCTTGTGGCCGTGGCCCATAACGGCGGCGAATCGGCCCGCGCCATGCGCATCACCGCCGAGCTCGGCTTGGCGGTGTACCGCCTGCCGTCCAGCAGCCCGGCCAACGCCAGCTGGAGCTTCGAGCGCAAGCTTGCCGCCTGGCGCGCGGTGTTTCAGGCCTGCGGGATGCCACTCGGCTGAGTGCCTCGGTTATCGTGGCGGGTTGCTCCATGGCCACCCGAACCGCTCCCATCCCGCGCCTGCCCGAGGCCACGATTTCCGAGTACGACGGCGTGCGCAGCCTGCACCTGGGCACCATCTGGATCCAGGGCTCGATGCGCATCGCCAGGCCCGACTTCGTCGAGCTCGACTACGTGCAGCGCATGCTGGCCAGCCTGCTGTGGCTGCCGTCCGGGCAGTTGGGTCGCGGCCATGCGGTGCAGCTGGGCCTGGGGGCCGGCGCGATCACGCGCTTCACGCTGAAGGCGCTGCGCATGCACACCACCGCGGTGGAACTGAACCCCGCGGTGATCGCCACCTGCCGCCACTCGTTCCACCTGCCGGCCGACGGACCGAAGCTGCAGGTGCTGACCCAGGATGCCGGCGCCTGGGTGCACGACCCGGCGCACCTGGGTAGCGTGCAACTGCTGCATGTGGACCTGTACGATCAGGAGGCTGCCGCGCCGGTGCTGGACGATGCCCGCTTCTACGCTGCATGCCGTGGCGTGCTGGCCGAAGGCGGCGTGATGAGCGTCAACCTGTTCGGCCGCGACGCCAGCTTCGACTACAGCCTGTCGCAGATCGTCTCGGCCTTCGGGAGCGGCCAGGTGTGCGGACTGCGGCCCACGCGCGAAGGCAACAGCGTCGTGCTGGCCGGCCGTGACGTAATGCTGCCCGATCGCGCCACGTTGCTCGATCGCGCGGCTACCATCGAGGCCCGCTTTGGCGCCTGGGGGCTGCCGGCGCGCAAATGGCTGCGCATGCTGCGGCCGCTGGCGCCCTGAACCTGCCCGGCCCGGCACCGGCCGAACATCCCGACATGACCCACCCTCCCGTTACGCACCGTGCCGCCGCGGCCGACACGCTGGTGTTGCCGCATGCGCCGTGGAAGGGCAAACTCGACTGGAAGCTGCTGCTCGGCTGGCTGCGCGACGACAAGGTGGTCTCGGTCGAGGACGGCGAACGCGTGACCCGCCGCTTTGGCGCCGGGGCGTCGAGCCAGCATGCGCTGGTGCGTCTGGGCGGGGCTGGGCTGGTGCGTGCCGGCACGGCGCAGCCGCTGGACACCGAGGCGCTGACCGAATGGCTGGCAAGGCGCATCGACATGCCCTACCTGCGCATCGATCCGCTGAAGGCCGATGTCGGCCGCGTCGCCGACGTGATGTCGGTGCACTACGCCGAAAGCCGCTGCGCGTTGCCGGTGCAGATGAACAATGCCGACGTGGTCATCGCCACCGCCGAGCCCTTCGACCTGGGCTGGGTGGCCGAGATCGAGGCGCACACGCGTCGCAGCGTGAAGGTGGTGCTGGCCAATCCGCAGGACGTGCGCAAGTACACCACCGAGTTCTATGCATTGGCCAAGTCGGTGCGTGCGGCGCAGAAGAGCGGAGAGGTCTCGCCCGCGGCCAGCTTCGAGCAGTTGGTCGAACTGGGCAAGACCGCCAAGCAGCTGGACGCCAACGACCAGGGCGTGGTGCAGGTGGTCGACTGGCTGTGGCAGTACGCTTTCGACCAGCGCGCCAGCGACATCCACCTCGAGCCGCGGCGCGACATGGGCGCCATCCGCTTCCGCATCGACGGCGTGTTGCACACCGTCTACCAAGTGCCGCTGGGTGTGATGAACGCGATGACCTCGCGCATCAAGCTGCTCGGCCGCATGGACGTGGTCGAGCGCCGCCGCCCGTTGGACGGGCGCATCAAGACCAAGCGCCCCGACACCGCCGACAAGATCGGCGCCGAAGTCGAGATGCGCCTGTCCACGTTGCCCACCGCCTTCGGCGAGAAACTGGTGATGCGCATCTTCGACCCCGAGACGGCGGTCAAGCGCATCGAGGCGCTGGGCTTTGGCGCGCACGACACGCAGCGCTGGCAGGAACTGATCGCGCGGCCGCACGGCATCATCCTCGTCACCGGGCCCACCGGCTCGGGCAAGACCACCACGCTGTATTCCACGCTGAAGCAGCTGGCCACCGACGAGGTCAACGTCTGCACCATCGAAGACCCGATCGAGATGATCGAGTCGGCCTTCAACCAGACGCAGGTGCATGCGGCCATCGATATGGGCTTCGCCGAGGGCCTGCGCGCGCTGATGCGCCAGGACCCGGACATCATCATGGTCGGCGAGATCCGCGACCTGGCCACCGCCGAGATGGCGATCCAGGCGGCGCTGACCGGCCACCTGGTGTTCAGCACGCTGCACACCAACGACTCGGCCTCGGCCATCACGCGCCTGGCCGACCTGGGCGTGCCGGCCTACCTGATCTCGGCCACGGTGGTGGGCGTGCTGGCGCAGCGCCTGACGCGCATGCTGTGCCCGGCCTGCAAGCAGCGTGACGACACGACCACGCGCGAGACGCTCGACGAGCTGGCCAGACCTTGGCGCCTGTCGGGCGGCGTACGGTCCTACAAGCCGGTGGGCTGCCTGGAGTGTCGTCACACCGGCTACCGCGGCCGCGTCGGACTGTACGAGCTGCTGGTCATGACCGAGGCCGCACGCGCTTGCGTGCACCCGGCGCTGGATGCCGGCGCGCTGCGCCGCCAGGCGGTCAAGGACGGCATGCGCGCGCTGCGTCTGGCCGGAGCAATGAAGGTGGCCGAAGGCTTGACCACGATCGAAGAGGTGATGCGCAGCACACCCAGCCTGGACATGCGCGCCTGAGGGCTCGGGCCCTTTCCTGACCGGATTGCGAAGGCGCGATATCGCGACCTGACGCTGCCGCCTGGGCGGCTTACGTGGAAACCACACCCGGGCGCGCCATGGGCCTGCCTAGAATCGCCCACGACAGGTTCGCCGAGGAGACAAGTCATGAAGATCAAGAGCCAGAAGGATTTCTGGTCGGGGCTGATGTTCATCGTTGCCGGGGTCGGCTTTGCCATCGGCGCCACGAACTACAGCTTCGGCACCTCCGCCCGCCCTGGGCCCGGCTACTTTCCCTTCGGGCTGGGCATCCTGCTGGCTGTGCTCGGCGCGATGGTCCTGTTCAAGGCGCTGACGATCGAGTCCGAGGGCGGAGACCCGGTCGGCGACATCGGCTGGAGGCCGTTGATCCTGATCGTTCTCGGCGTGGTGGTGTTCGGCCTGGCACTGCCGCGGCTGGGCATGATCCTCTCGCTGCCAATTCTGATCATGATCTCCAGCTTGGCCGGCGACGAGTTCAAGCTGAAGGAGGTGATCATCAACATCATCGTCCTCACCATCGGCTCCTGGGCGATCTTCATCAAGGGCCTGAGCCTGGTGATTCCGCTTTGGCCTGCCTTCATGACTGCCTGAGGAGAGCCGCATGGACCTGATCAACAACCTGGTGCTCGGCTTCGGCGTGGCCTTCACGCTGCAGAACATGTTCTACGCCTTCTTCGGCGCGCTGCTCGGCACGCTGATCGGCGTGCTGCCGGGGCTGGGGCCGGTGGCGACCATCGCGATGCTGCTGCCCAGCATCTACGCGCTGGACGCCACGCCCGCGCTGATCATGCTGGCCGGCATCTACTACGGTGCGCAGTACGGCGGTTCGACCACCGCCATCCTGATCAACGTGCCGGGCGAAAGTAGCTCAGTGGTGACGGCGATCGACGGCTACCAGATGGCGCGCAAGGGCCGGGCGGGGGCGGCACTGGCCGCGGCCGGCCTGGGCTCGTTCTTCGCCGGCTGCGTGGGCACGATCGTGATCGCCGCCTTCGCACCGCCGCTCACCGAGCTGGCCTTCAAGTTCGGCCCGGCCGAGTACTTCTCGTTGATGGTGCTGGGCCTGATCGGCGCAGTGGTGCTGGCCTCGGGCTCGCTGATCAAGGCGATCGCGATGATCCTGCTGGGCCTGCTGCTCGGCCAGATCAACACCGACGTCATCTCCGGCGTGCCGCGCTTCAGCTTCGACGTTCCCGAGCTGACCGACGGTATCAGCTTCGTCGCCATCGCCATGGGCGTGTTCGGTTTCGGCGAGATCATCTCGAACCTGAGCCGTCCGGCCGAACACCGTGAAGTCTTCACCAAGGACGTCAAAGGCATCTGGCCGACCAAGCAGGACTTCAAGAACGCCTATCCGGCGGTGCTGCGCGGCACCGCACTGGGTTCGATCCTGGGCGTGCTGCCTGGCGGCGGCGCACTGCTGTCGTCTTTCGCCGCCTACACGATCGAGAAGAAGATGCGTGCCAACCCTGGCGATGTACCTTTCGGCCAGGGCAACATCCGTGGCGTGGCGGGCCCCGAGGCGGCCAACAACGCCGGCGCGCAGACCTCGTTCATCCCGATGCTGACGCTGGGCATCCCGCCGAACGCGGTGATGGCGCTGATGGTCGGCGCGATGACCATCAAGGGCATTCAACCGGGACCGCAGGTCATGACCAGCAATCCCGAGTTGTTCTGGGGCCTGATCGCGTCGATGTGGGTCGGCAACGCGATGCTGGTCATCCTGAACCTGCCGCTGATCGGCATCTGGATCAAGCTGCTGACGGTACCGTACCGTTTCCTGTACCCGGCGATCATGTCCTTCTGCTGCATCGGCCTGTACACGCTGAACAACAACAACTTCGACGTCTTCATGGCGGCTGGCTTCGGCATCGTCGGCTACTTCTTCTTCAAGCTCGGATGCGAGCCGGCGCCGCTGCTGCTGGGCTTCATCCTCGGGCCGATGATGGAGGAGAACCTACGCCGCGCGCTGCTGCTCAGCCGCGGCGACTGGAGTGCGTTCCTGACACGGCCGTTGTCGGCCGGCCTGCTGATCGCTGCCGCACTGATGATCGTCGTGGTCTCGCTGCCGTCGATCAAGAGCAAGCGCGAAGTGGCCTTCCAGGAAGAGCTGTAGCGAAATCTGCGCGCGGGCGGCCGGGCGCGCCCGGCCGCCCGTAGTCGCGCCGCGGCGCCCAGGTGGTGATGGCGCTGTACCGCGCCGCCGCTATGCTCCACCCATGCCCCCGCTGTTGTCCACGCTGAGCGCAAGCCCCACCTTCGCACCGTTTCGCACCGGGGTGTTCCGCAACCTGTGGCTGGCCACCTTTGCGGCCAACATCGGTATGTGGATGAACGATGTCACCGCCGCCTGGGTGATGACTTCGCTGACCACAAGCCCGGTGATGGTGGCGATGGTGCAGACCGCATCGACGCTGCCGGTGTTCCTGCTCGGCCTGCCCAGCGGGGCGCTGGCCGACATCATCGACCGGCGCCGCTATTTCGCGGCCACGCAACTGTGGGTGGCGTTGACGGCGCTGCTGCTGGCCACGCTGGCGTTGACCGATTCACTGACCGCGCCGCTGTTGCTGGGCCTGACCTTTGCCAACGGCATCGGCCTGGCCATGCGCTGGCCGGTGTTCTCGGCCATCGTGCCCGAGGTGGTGCCACGCGAGCAGCTGGGCGCGGCGATGGCGCTGAACGGCATCTCGATGAACCTGTCGCGCGTGGTCGGACCGGTGGGGGCCGGCGCCATCCTGGCCAGCCTGGGCAGCGGCGCGGTGTTCGTGCTCAACACGTTGCTCGCGGCCATGGCCTTCGTCACCATCCTGCGCTGGCGTTCTCAGCCTCGCACCAGCACGCTGCCGGGTGAGCGTTTCGTCGGTGCCATGCGCGTGGGCTGGCAGCACGTGATGCAGTCGCCGCGCATGCGCTCGGTGCTGGTGCGCATCTTCTTCTTTTTCCTGCATTCGTCGGCGCTGCTGGCGCTGCTGCCGCTGGTGGCACGCAACATCCACGGCGCCGGCCCGGGCACCTACACCCTGATGCTAGCCTGCATCGGCGGCGGCGCGGTGGTGGCGGCACTGTACTTCCCGCGCTGGCGCATGCGCTTCGACCGCGACCAGTTCGTCGTCGCAGGCACGCTCACGCATGCCGCCATGTCGGTGGTGGTGGTGTTCGCGCCGAACATCTGGGTCGCGTTGCCGGCCATCGTGCTGCTGGGCATGGCCTGGATCTCCACCGCCAATTCTCTGACGCTGGCCGCGCAGGTGGCACTGCCCAACTGGGTGCGCGCGCGCGGCATGGCCATCTACCAGATGGCGCTGATGGGCGGCGCTGCGGCGGGCTCGTTGCTGTGGGGCCAGGTGGCCGGCTGGAGCAGCGTGCGCATCGCCGTCAGCTGCGCGGCGGTGGTCGGCCCGCTGCTGTGGCTGCTGACGCGCAAGCTCAGCGTCGAAGGCGGGGCCGACCCCGACTTCAGCCCGGCCAAGCCGGCGAACCTGCCGATGACGGCCATCGAGGTCGGTCCCGACGAAGGCCCGGTGATGGTGACGGTGGAATACCAGATAGACCCGGCCGAGGCTGCAGGCTTTGCCGAGGTGATGCAGAAGACGCGCCGCGCCCGGCTGCGCCAGGGCGCATTGTCCTGGGGGCTGTTCCGCGACACCGCGGCGCCGGGGCGCTACATCGAGTACTTCGTCGACGAGAGTTGGGTCGAGCATCTGCGTCGGCTGGAGCGCTTCACCGCCGCCGACGCCGGCTTGCGCGACAAGCGTCTGGCCTTCCACCGCGGCGAACGGCCACCCGACGTGCGGCGTTTCGTCGCCGAAGGGCTGCACAACCCCGGCCCCTGGAGAGGATGAGCAAATGGAGCAGGTGGATTGCGTCGTTATCGGGGCGGGCATCGTCGGCCTGGCGGTGGCCCGAGCGCTGGCGATGGCTGGACGCGAAGTGGTGCTGCTGGAGGCAGCGGTGGCTATCGGCACTGGCACCAGTTCGCGCAACAGCGAGGTCATCCACGCCGGCTTGTATTACCCGCCGGGTTCGCTGAAGGCGCGCTTGTGCGTGCGCGGGCGCGAGCTGCTGTATGCGTACTGCGCCGAGCGTGGCATCGCTCACCGGCGCTGCGGCAAGCTGATCGTCGCCACCGAGGCGGCACAGGAGCCGGGCCTCCAGGCTCTGCGGCAGCGCGCCGAAGCCTGCGGCGTGCACGACTTGCAGTGGATGGATGCAATGCAGGCACGCGCGCTGGAGCCGGCCTTGCACTGCACCGCGGCGCTGCTGTCGCCGTCCACCGGCATCGTCGACAGCCATGGCCTGATGCTGTCGCTGCAGGGCGACGCCGAGGCGCATGGCGCGATGCTGGCGCTGATGAGCCCGCTGCAGCGGCTGCGGCGTGTCGGCGATGGCTTCGAACTGGACGTGGGCGGCGACGAGCCGATGCGACTGCAGGCACGCAGCGTGGTCAACAGCGCCGGCTTGCATGCGGTGGCGCTGGCCGCGGGCTTCGACGGCCTGCCACCGCAGCAGCTGCCGCCGTCGCACTGGGCGCGCGGCCACTACTTCGCCTGCTCGGGCAAGCCGGCTTTCACGCGGCTGATCTACCCGATGCCCGACGAGGCCGGGCTGGGCGTGCATGTCACGCTCGACCTAGGCGGGCAGATGCGCTTCGGCCCCGACGTGCAATGGGTGCCGCGCACCGCGCTGGGCGAGGAGGACTACTTGGTCGACCCGGCGCGGGCCCAACCCTTTGCGGCGGCCATCCGCCGCTACTGGCCGGCGCTGCCCGACGATGCGCTGCAGCCGGCCTATGCCGGCATTCGGCCCAAGATCAGCGGTCCGGGCGAGGCAGCTGCCGACTTCCTGATCCAGGGCCCGGCCGAGCATGGCGTGGCCGGGCTGGTGAATCTGTTCGGCATCGAATCGCCCGGGCTCACTGCGTCGCTCGCGCTTGCGGAGCAGGTGGCCCGTGCGCTGCAGGACTGACGCCCGCGGCCGTCCGATGCCGAGGTGGACTCGGGTCTACCTTGTGCGCACGGACTTCTTCACCGCGGCTTTCTTCGCGGGCGCCTTCTTGGCCGCCGCTGCGGCAGAGCGCTTGGCCGCGGCCGCTGCGCGGGCGGCCTCGGCACGCGTGCTGGCCGCCTGGGCCTTGGCCTTCTCGGTCGTGCTCTTCACCGACTTCGCAACGGCACCGGCCTTCTTCTTCACGGCCGCCTTGACCACGCGCACCTCTTTGGCGATGGCGTCGCCGGCCTGGGCCACGCGGCGGCTCGACGTCTGCTCGGCGCGGGTCAGCTTGCGCTCGGTCTGGGCCTTGACGGCGCGGGCCTTCTTCTCGACCGTGCCGATCGTGCGCTGCACCGACTTCTTGGCGCTGGCCGCGGCCTTCTCGATGCGGGTTTCGGTGCGCTGGACCGAACTGGTGATCTCCTTGCGGGCCTTGCGGGTGCCGGCGGCCACGTCCTTCTTGACGCGCGTCAGCGCCGCCGACGCGTCGGCCTTGGCCTCCTCGGCCTTGCTCACGACGGCCTGGCCGAGGCTCTTCGCGGCCTGGACCAGATCGGTAGCGGCACTCTTCAAGGTGCTCGGTTTGCTGGGTGTCTTGCGTGTTGCCATGGTGGAATGTCCTCCTGCAGTTGCCAATGGGAAGCCTCGCAGTGCGGGGCCGCGCGAGCTTACGCGCTGCGCGCCCGCTTGGGTGCGCCGAAGGGGCTGATTCGCTGCGTTGCGTCAAATCTTGTCGACGCCGCGCGACAATGAGGTTTCCGTTGACGAGTCCCACCCCATGCACCGACGACCCCTGATGGCGCTGCTGGCGCTGTCGCTGGCAGCGCCGCTGGCCGCAGCACAGAGCTTTCCCACGAAACCGATTCGCCTGGTGGTGCCGTTCCCGGCCGGCGGCGCCACCGACCTGCTGGCGCGCAGCGTCGCGCAGCGACTGGGCCAGGGCCTGGGGCAGACGGTGGTGGTGGAGAACAAGGCGGGGGCCGGCGGCTCGCTCGGCTCGGCCGAGGTGGCGAAGTCCGTGCCTGATGGCTACACGCTGCTCATCGCCACCAGCAGCACCCATTCCATCGGCCCGCACCTCAATCCGAAGTTGCCTTACCGCACCACAGGGCCGGACAGCGACTTCACGCCCATCGCGCACGTGGCCGACGCCACCAACGTGCTGCTGGTGCCGCTGGACCTGCCGGTGAAGAACGTCGCCGAACTGATCGCCTATGCCAAGGCGCGGCCCGGGCAGCTTAACTACGCGTCCAGCGGCAACGGCACCATCGTCCATCTGACCAGCGAGGCCTTCAAGTCGCAGGCTGGCCTGTACATCACGCACATCCCCTACCGCGGCACGGCGCTGGCGATTCCGGACCTGGTGTCAAACAAGGTGCAGATCCTGTTCGACAGCATCGTCTCGGGCATGCCGCATGTGAAGGACGGCAAGCTCAAGGCGCTGGCCGTGACCGGCAAGAGCCGATCGGCGCTGGCGCCGGAGCTGCCCACGGTGGCCGAATCGGGCCTGAGCGGCTTCAGCTCCACCACCTGGTTCGGCATCTACGGGCCGAAGGGCCTGCCGCCCGACATCACCGCGCGGCTGAACGCCGAGTTCAATAAGGCCCTGCAGTCGGCCGAGGTGCGCGAGCGCCTGGGGCGGCTGGGCGCCGAGGTGGCCGCAGCCAACACGCCGGCGCAGTTTGCTGCGCTGGTGCAGGCCGACAGCGACCGCTGGGCGGCGATTATCCGCGAACGCAAGATCACTTTGGACTGAGCATGAGACACGACTTCGACTGGGACACCCACTACCCCACCCCGCGCCGCCCCGTCTTCGCGCGCAACATCGTCTCCACCTCGCACCCGTTGGCCGCGCAGGCCGGGCTGCGCATGATGATGGCCGGCGGCAATGCGGTCGATGCCGCAATCGCGGCCGCGGCGGTGATGACCATCGTCGAGCCTTGCAGCAACGGCCTGGGCTCCGACGCGTTCTGCATCCTGTGGGACGGTACGCAGCTGCACGGACTGAATGCCTCGGGCACGGCGCCGGCGGCCTGGACGCCGGAGTACTTCCGCCGCAAGCACGGCGATGCCGCAGCCACGCCGCCACAGCGCGGCTGGGACAGCGTCACGGTGCCGGGCGCAGTGGCCTCCTGGGTGGCCCTGAGCCAGCGCTTCGGCAAGTTGCCCTTCGTCGACCTGCTGGCGCCGGCCATCGACATTGCCGAGCGCGGCTACCTGGTACCGACGGTGGTGGCCGAGAAATGGATGCTCGCCGCCCAGGTGACCGATCTGGTGTCGCAGCCGGGCTTCGCACAGACCTTCCTGCCGCGTGGCCGCGCACCGGCGGTCGGCGAGCTGTTCCGCATGCCAGCGGCGGCGCGCATGCTGCGTGCCGTGGCCGAGACCCAAGGACAGGCACTGTACGGCGGCGAGATCGCACAGGCCCTGGAGCGCAGCGCCCGCGAACATGGCGGGGCGCACACGGTGGCCGACTTCGCCGCCTACAAGCCGGAATGGGTCACGCCCATCGCCAAGGACTACCGCGGCCACACGCTGCACGAGATTCCGCCCAACGGCCAGGGCATCGCGGCGCTGATCGCGTTGGGCATCCTGAAGCATTTCGACATCGCCGCACTGCCGGTGGACGGCACGGCCTCGTTCCACCTGCAGATCGAGGCCATGAAGCTGGCCTTCGCCGACGTCTACCGCTTCGTGTCCGAGCGCTCGACGATGGAAGTCACCACCGAGCAACTGCTCGACGACGCCTACCTGGCCAGCCGGGCCAAGCTGATCGACCCGAAGCGTGCGCAGGATTTCGGCGCCGGCAATCCCGTCAAGGGCGGCACCATCTACCTGAGCGCCGCCGACGAGACCGGCATGATGGTCAGCTTCATCCAGAGCAACTACATGGGCTTCGGCTCCGGTGTGGTCGTCCCTGACTGGGGCCTGAGCCTGCAGAACCGTGGCCATGGCTTCAGCCTGAAGCCCGGCAGCCCGAACCTCGTGGCGCCGGGCAAGCGGCCGTTCCACACCATCATCCCGGCCTTCCTGACCAAGGACGGGCAGCCGGTGATGAGCTTCGGCGTGATGGGCGGCGACATGCAGCCGCAGGGCCACATGCAGACCCTCGTGCGCATGCTCGACTACAAACAGCATCCGCAGGCCGCCTGCGACGCGCCGCGCTGGCGCTTCAACCTGCAGAAGAAGCTCAACCTGGAGCCTGGAGTGCCGACCGACACGGTGCACGGCCTGAAGCAGCTGGGTCATGTGCTGGACGACATCCAGGACAGCTACCAGGACTTCGGTGCCGGCCAGTTCATATGGCGCATGGGCGACCCCGCCGTGGAAGGCTATGCCGCCGCCAGCGACCCGCGGCGTGACGGCCTGGCCGCGGGTTTCTGAACCCAGAGAGGGCGGTGCCGAGCGCAGCGTCGCTGTGGCCCGGCCTGTTGCTGGCCATGGCCGGGGCCATCGCGTTTTCGGGCAAGGCCATCATCGTCAAGCTGGCCTACCGGCATGGCGTGGATGCGGTCACGCTGATCATGTTGCGCATGCTGTTCGCGTTGCCGCTGTTCGTGGCACTGGCCTGGTGGGCCGGCCGGGGCAAGCCCGCGCTGACGGCGCGCGACTGGCGCGTCATCACGCTGCTGGGCTTCAGCGGCTACTACCTGGCGAGCTTTCTCGACTTCTGGGGCCTGCAGTACGTCAGCGCCAGCCTGGAGCGGCTGATCCTGTACCTGGGTCCGACGCTGGTGCTGCTGCTGGGCCGCGTGCTCTTCCAGCGCCGCGTGGTGCCGAAGCAGTTGCTGGCGCTGGCCATCAGCTACGTCGGCGTGTTGCTGGTCTTCGGCCAGGAGCTCAGGCTCGAAGGCGCCGACACCGCGCTCGGTGCGGGCCTGGTGTTCGCCAGCACCATGAGCTATGCGCTGTACCTGGTATACAGCGGCGAGGAGGTCAAGCGCCTGGGCGCGCTGCGCCTGACCGGGCTGGCCACCAGCGTGGCCTGCGTGCTGTGTATCGCGCAGTACCTGCTGCTGCGCCCGTGGCACAGCGCGCTGCAGGTGGCGCCACCGGTGCTGTGGCTGTCGCTGCTGAATGCCGCGCTGTGCACCTTCGCGCCGGTGCTGATGGTGATGATGGCCATCGAGCGAATCGGCGCGGCCATGGCCTCGCAGGCTGGCATGATCGGCCCGTTGAGCACCATTGCAATGAGCGTGTGGATCCTGGGCGAGGCCTTCACCGCCTGGATCGCCGCCGGCACGGTGCTCGTCATGGCCGGTGTCTGGATGCTGACACGCGTGCGTTGAGTTTCAATCAGCGAGGAGATCGAACATGGATCTGGGCATCGAGGGCAAGTGGGCGCTGGTCTGCGCCGCGAGCAAGGGGCTGGGCAAGGGCTGCGCCGCGGCGCTGGTGCGCGAGGGCGTCAACGTGGTCATCACCGCGCGTGGTGACGAGGCGCTGCAGGCCACTGCGGCCGAGCTGCGCGCGCTGAACCCGGCCGTGACGGTGAAGGCCCTGGCCGGCGACATCACCACGCCCGAAGGCCGTGGCGCGGCGCTGGCGGCCTGCCCGCAGGTGGACATCCTGGTCAACAACGCCGGCGGGCCGCCGCCGGGCGACTTCCGCGACTGGGACCGCGAGGCCTGGATCAAGGCGGTGGACGCCAACATGCTGACACCGATCGAGCTGATCAAGGCCACGGTCGACAAGATGGCCGAGCGCGGTTTCGGCCGAGTGGTCAACATCACCTCGGGCGCGGTCAAGGCGCCGATCGACGTACTCGGCCTATCCAACGGCGCGCGCAGCGGCCTGACCGGCTTCGTCGCCGGGCTGGCGCGGCAGAGCAAACTGGCCGCGGCCAACGTCACCGTCAACAACCTGCTGCCCGGCGTGTTCGACACCGACCGCGTGCGCAACACCTCGGTGGGCACTGCGGCCAAGCTGGGCAAGACGGTGGAGGAGGTGCTGGCGCAGCGCCGCGCCACCATCCCGGCCAAGCGCTTCGGCACGGCCGACGAGTTCGGTGCCTTCTGCGCCTTCCTGTGCAGCGCGCAGGCCGGCTACCTGACGGGGCAGAACATCCTGCTCGACGGCGGGGCGTATCCGGGAACGTTCTGAGGCGGGGCAGCCGTTTTGGCTCAGCATTCTGTTGACGGCGCATTGTTGTCCTTCAGCGCGCCACCGTTTGCGTGTGCCGAGGACGGCGGGGCACCACCGCGGTATTCGTTGCCGCAGACAGCGAGCGCTCGTTGTAGTGCGATGGTGGCCACCCGCGGGCGCAGGCCCCATTCGCGGTTCGCTGGCTGGTGGCCAGCTTGGCCGTTGGCGAAGAGGCGATGGCGCCAAACACAAGTCGCTGGCCCGCGAGCGTGGGCCGGAGTACGCGGGTGACGCCAGCGCGCTAACGCAGCCGACTCGGCACGCCGGCCGATCGAACTGCGATCAAAGTCGGCTATGCGCCGCGAGCAGTCCCCACCATGGCGTTCATTCGCCGCGCGCCGCGCCGCAGTTCCAGCACTGTTCGAACGGCCCCTCGACCAGCTCGCCGCAGCTGCGGCAGGCCCAGTGCCGCCACGGCGGGTTGCGCAGTTCGTGCAGCAGGCGCAGCGCCTCGGCATGGCGGCTTTCGTCCATGACCCACACTTCGGGCAGCGCTTGGTCCACCGGAATCTCGCCGGCAATGCTGCCGGCCCAGGCGCGCTGCACCGTGGCATCGATGCCGGCGCCACTGAGCTGGTCGGCCCAGAGCGTGGCCAGGGCCAGATTGGGCGCGGCGACGAGGCGCTTCATGCGCTACGGTGGCGTTTCGACGGATGGAAAGGCATGGGCTGGTCGATTCTCGCTGACATGGTGCTGGTGCTGCACGGCGCCTTCATCGCCTGGGCCACGCTGGGTGCGCTGTCGGTATGGCGCTGGCCGCGGCTGGTGTGGGCGCACCTGCCGGCGCTGGCCTGGGGCGTGTGGATCGAGGCCACTGCCGGCCTGTGCCCGCTGACGCCGCTGGAGATGATGCTGCGCCACCGCGCTGGGCAGGACAGCTACGCAGGCAGCTTCATCGACCACCATCTGGGCGGACTGATCTATCCGCAGGGACTGACGCCGGCTGCGCAAGGCCGCATCGCGTTGGCACTGGCGGCCTTCAACCTGGCGCTGTACGGCCTGATCGTCTGGCGCCGGATGCGAAGCCGCCGCATGCGATAACCTCGCGCCTCGACACTACAGCCCAGGAGACCGAATGAGCACGTCCAAGACCATCCAGATCACCCAGTACGGCGGCCCCGAGGTGATGAATCTCGTCGAACTGCAGGTGGGCGAGCCCGGGCCCGGCGAGATCCGCATCCGCCACGAGGCCTGCGGCCTGAACTTCATCGACGTGTACCAGCGCACGGGCCTGTACCAGAACCCGCTGCCGCTGACGCTGGGCATGGAAGGCGCCGGCATCGTCGAAGCGGTGGGCGCCGGCGTCACGCACCTGAAGGTGGGCGACCGCGCCGCCTATGCCAGCAACCCGCCGGGCGCGTACAGCGAAGCGCGGATCATGCCGGCCAAGACGGTGTGCCGGCTGCCCGATGCCATCGACTTCGATACCGGTGCGGCCATGATGCTGAAGGGCCTGACCGCGCAGTACCTGCTGAAGAAGACGCTGCCGGTCGAAGGGCTGCAGGCGGGCGACTTCGTGCTCTTCCATGCCGCGGCCGGCGGCGTGGGCCTGATCGCCTGCCAATGGGCCAAGGCGCTGGGCCTGCAGCTGATCGGCACCGCCGGCAGCGATGCCAAGTGCCAGCTGGCGCTGGAGCATGGCGCGGCGCATGCCATCAACTACGCCAAGGAAGACTTCGTTGCGCGCGTCAAGGACATCACCGGCGGCAAGGGTGTCAAGGTGGTCTACGACTCGGTGGGCAAGGACACCTGGGAAGGCAGCCTGAATTGCCTGCGCCCCTTCGGCCTGATGGCCAGCTTCGGCAATGCCTCGGGCCCGGTGCCGCCCTTCGCACCGGCGATCCTGGGCGCCAAGGGCTCGCTGTACGTCACGCGCGGCACGTTGTTCACGCACATCGCCACGCGTGAATCCACGCAGGCCATGGCCGACGACCTGTTCGCGGTGGTGGGCGGCGGGCAAGTGAAGATCCGCATCGACCAGCGCTACCCGCTGGCCGAGGTGGCGCAGGCGCACCGCGACCTGGAATCGCGCAAGACCACCGGCTGCACGATCCTGCTGCCCTGAAGCCGCAACACAAGCGCCGAGCCGGCCGGGCGCCTTGATGGCGCAGCGCGTGTTCGTGCTTGGTGCCACCGGCACCATCGGCCAGGCCACGGCGAACGCCCTGGTCAGGCGCGGTCACGACGTGGTGTGCTTCGTGCGCCCGCGCGCCGGCGTGGGGGGGCAGCTGTCGCCCGACGATTGCGCGCGTCTGCTGCCCGGGGCCACGCTGCGCTTCGGCGACGTGTGCGACCCGGCCTCGCTGGCGCGTGACGGCTTTGCCGGCGAGCACTTCGACGCCGTGCTGTCCTGCCTGGCCTCACGCACCGGCGCGCCGCGCGACGCCTGGGCCATCGACCACCAGGCCCATCTGCATGCCTTGGCCGCCGCCCAGGACGCCGGCGTGGGTCACTTCGTGCTGCTGTCGGCGCTGTGCGTGCAGAAACCGCGGCTGGCCTTCCAGCAGGCCAAGCTGGCCTTCGAGAAGGCGCTGATCGCATCAGGGCTGCGCTATTCGATCGTGCGGCCGACCGCGTTCTTCAAGTCGCTGTCGGGGCAGGTCGATCGCGTGAAGCGCGGCAAGCCCTTCCTGGTGTTCGGCGATGGCACGCTCACCGCCTGCAAGCCGATCAGCGATGCCGATCTGGCCGACTACCTGGTGGACTGCCTGGACGATGCGCGGCTGCACGACCGGGTGCTGCCCATCGGCGGGCCGGGCCCGGCGATCACGCCGCGCCAGCAGGGCGACATGCTGGCTGGCCTGCTGGGGCGCCCGCCGCGCTTCAGGCAGGTGCCGGTGGCGCTGCTCGACGGCATCGTCGCGGGGCTAGCGCTCGGCGGGCGCGTGCTGCCCGCGTTGGCCGCCAAGGCCGAGCTGGCGCGCATCGGCCGCTACTACGCCACCGAATCGATGCTGGTGCTGAACCCGGCCACCGGCCGCTACGACGCCGAGGCCACGCCGTCCACCGGCAAGGACACGCTGCTCGACCACTACGCCGCCCTATTGGAGGGGCGCCTCAGCGCCGAGCGCGGCGACCACGCGGTGTTCTGAAGGCTGTCGGCGCAGGTTGCGCCCCACCCTCGCTTTCAAACTCGTGCCGCGAAGCGCTCGACCTCGCGCGTCGCGCCGGCCACGATCAGCAGGTCGCCGGCCTGCACCACGGTATCGGCCTTGGCGTAGATGAAGTCCTGGTGCCGGCGCTTGATACCCACCACGGTGACCGAATGGCGCTGCCGCACGGCCGAATCGGCGAGTGTCTTGCCCAGGGTTTCGCGCGGCGCGCGCGTCTTGGCGATGGCGAAGCCGTCGTCGAATTCGATGAAGTCGATCATCTTGCCGGTGACCAGGTGGGCCACGCGTTCGCCCATGTCTGCTTCGGGGTAGACCACGTGGTGCGCGCCGAGGCGTTCGGCGATGCGACCGTGAGGCGGATTGTTGGCCTTGGCCCAGATGTTCTTCATGCCCATCTGGCTCAGGTTCAGTACGGTCAACACGCTGGTTTCGAGGTTCTGGCCGATGCTGACCACCGCATGGGCGAAGTCGCCGACGCCCAGTTGTTTCAGCGTCTCCGCGTCGGTGGCGTCGGCCTGCACCACGTGGGGCAGCGTGCCGGACAGCGACTGCACGGTGTCGGCGTCGCTGTCGATGGCCAGCACGTCGTGGCCCAGTTGCACCAAAGCCTCGGCCACGTTGGCACCGAAGCGCCCCAGGCCGATGACCACCACGCTGTCCGAGCCCTTGGGTTGTGCCTTATCCGACAATGGGTTTCTCCTCAGGGTAGCGGTAGCCGCGACGGCCGTGATTCAGCGCCAGCGCAGCGGCCAGCGTGACGACGCCGACGCGGCCCACGAACATCAGCAGCACCAGGATCACCTGGCCGGCCGCGGGCAATTCGGCGGTGATGCCGGTGGACAGACCCCCCGTGGCGAAGGCCGAGATCACCTCGAACAAGACCTTTTCCAGCGGCAGCGTGGTCATCGGCAGCAAGGCCAGCATGGCGATCACGACCACGCCGGAGCTCAGTACCAGGATGGTCAAGGCCTGGCGCTGGACGGCTGAATCGATGCGCCGGCCACGAAACTCCACGTCGCGGTGGCCGCGGATCTCGTTCCACACGATCAACAGCAGCAAGAAGAAGGTGGTCACCTTGACGCCGCCGGCCGTGCCCGCGCTGCCGCCGCCGATGAACATCAGCACGTAGTGCAGCGCCAGCGATTCGGTGGTCAGCGCGCCGATGTCCACTGCGTTGAAGCCGGCGGTGCGTGCCGAGAGCGATGCGAAGCTTGCGGACAGCGCGCGCTCGCCCCAATCCATCGGGCCCAGCGTGCGCGGGTTGCCGGATTCGGCCAGCAGGATGATCAGCGCCCCGCCGGCCAGCAGCGCCGCCGAACCCCACAGCGTGAGCACCGTGTGCATGCTCGGCCGGGCGCGCGCGTTGCGCCGCAGCACCAGCTCGTGCAGCACCGGAAACCCCAGCCCGCCGATGACGATGGCCAGCATCAAGGGGCCGAGTACCCAGCCATCTGCGGCAATGGCAATGCGCATCACGCTGTCACCCCAGGTCGAGAAGCCGGCATTGTTGAAGGCCGAAACGGCATGGAAAAGGCCATGCCAAAGCGACTGGCCCCAGGGCATGTCGTGGCCGAGCGCGAAGCGCAGCATCAGCGCGGCCGTGGCCAGCGACTCCACCGCCAAGGTCACCGCCAGGATCAGCTTGGCGATGCTGCGCACATCGCCCAGCGCCAGCGAATGGGTCTCGGCCTGCAGCACCAGTCGGGAGCTCAGCCGCAGCTGCCGGTTGACCACCAGGCCGAGCAAGGTGGCCGAAGCCATCATGCCGAAGCCGCCGAGTTGGAACAGCACCAGGATGCTGACCTGCCCGAAATTTGACCAGTAGGTGCCGGTGTCGACCACCACCAGCCCGGTGACACAGACCGCTGACGTGGCCGTGAACAGGGCTGTCAGCAGGCCTGCGCTGGCGCCGTCGGCGGCGGCCCACTGCAGCATCAGGACCGCAGTGCCGACGCCGATGGCCGCCAGAAAGGCCAGCGCGACGACAGCCGCTGGATGTGACAGCCTGCGGTTCATGCGGCACACCTGTGCACAGAGCTATGCGGCGAACCTGGCCGCGGCGGGGACGGGGGTTGCGAAATGGTGCATGCAGCCAATGCCAGGGGTGGGCGAACCTTAGCTTCCTGCCGCACCGGGTCTGGCGCGCGCCGTGCCCGGCGGTGCCCGCGGCCACTACCTTCTGGATCAGGCGTCCGCGACTGCGGCCCGATAGGCATGCCAGGAGGCATGCCCGAGCACCGGTCCGACCACCAGCAGGCCGGCAAACCACGGCAGCATCGCCAGCACCACCCCCAGCGTGATCAGCGCGCCCCAGAAGATCATCACCGGCGTTTGCGTGAAGAACAGTCGCATGCTGGTCAGCCCGGCGGTGATGGCATCGGTCTGGCGGTGCAGGATCATCGGGATCGAGATCACGCTGACCGCATAGATCAGCCCGGCAAACAGCGCGCCCACGCCCAGCCAGGCCACGATGAAGCCGATGTTCTCGGGGTCGGTCAGAGCCAGCAGCGAGCCCTTCAGGTCGGGCATGCCGTCGAAGCTCACGGCGAAGATCACCAGCGTGGCACGGCCCCACAGCATCTCCAGCACCAGCAGCACGAAACCGAAGATCGCCAGCGTGCCGGTGCGCGTGTCCCAGGCCAGCAGTGAATCACCGAAGTCGGGCTTCTCCCCCTGCTCCAGCCGCTGGCTGGCGCGGTACAGCCCGAGGCACAGGAACGGGCCCATCAGCAGGAAGCCGGCCGACAGCGCCATCACGTAGGCCGGGGCGGCCTCGTAGACCTTCAGCAGCGCCCAGCCCATGACCATGAAGCAGCCGCCGTAGAACAGGCCGATGCCGGGGCAGCGGAGGAAGTCGCGCCAGCCCTTGGCCAACCAGCGCAACGGGTCGGCGAAGCTCAGCCGGTTCAGCACGATCGGCGGCCGCGCCGCCGGCTCGCCCGGCGTGCCTGTCAATTCGGGCGCGGCGTCACCCGGGTTTAGGGGAGTCTTCACGTCGCGAAGCGTAGGCCAGCATGCGGCGGCCGTCCACTCGGAATCGCCCCGATGCGCAGGCGGGGTGCTACCGGCTGCGCCGCACGCGCAGGATCTCGTCCAGGATCAGGCAGATCGCACCCAGCGTGATGGCGCTGTCGGCCAAGTTGAAGGCCGGGAAGTACCAGCCGCCATAGTGCACCTGGATGAAATCGACCACGTAGCCATGCAGCAGCCGGTCGATGACGTTGCCGATGGCGCCGCCCATGATCATCGTCACCGCGAAGCAGAACAGCTTTTGCGTGGGGTGCTTCTTCAGCATCCAGACGATGAAGGCCGAGGCCACCGTGCCCAGGCCGACGAAGAACCAGCGCTGCCAGCCCGAGGCGCCGGCCAAGAAGCTGAAGGCGGCGCCGCTGTTGTGCACGCGCACGAGGTTGAACCAGGAGGTGATGCTGCGGCTGTCGTTGAGCTGGAAGATGCCGAGGATCACCGTCTTGCTCAACTGATCGAGCAGCACCACCACCACGGCCAGGCCGAGCCACAGCCACAGGCTGGGCGCCCCGCCCGACGAACGCCCCGCCATGCTCAGGCGACCGTGCGCTGTTCGCCGGCGCCGTGCAGGTTGCTGACGCAGCGGCCGCAGATCGTCGGGTGCGCGGCGTCGGCGCCGACGTCGTCGCGCCAGTGCCAGCAACGCTCGCACTTGCTGGCCGACGACGGCGTGACCGTCACCGCCAGCGCGGCGCCTTCGGCCAGCGTGGCCTTCGAGGTGATGAACACGAACTTCAGGTCCTCGCCCAGCGAGGACAGCAGCGCATGCGTCTCCGGCGGCGCGGCCACGATCACCTCGGCCTGCAGTGACGAGCCCACGCCGCCGGCGGCGCGCACCTCCTCGATGGCCTTGTTGACGGCATCGCGCACCTCGCGCAGCGACTGCCATTTGGCCAGCAGCGCCGCATTGGTGGTGGCGCCGACGCCGGCAAAGTCCCAGTAGGTCTGCTTGAAGATGCTGCCCTGGCCGGGCGCGAACACCGCCCAGGCCTCCTCGGCGGTGAAGCTGAGGAACGGCGCCATCCAGCGCAGCATGGCCTGCGTGATCTGCCACAGCGCGGTCTGCGCGCTGCGCCGCGCCAGGCTCTTCGGCGCGGTGGTGTAGAGGCGGTCCTTCAGCACGTCGAGGTAAAACGCCCCCAGGTCTTCCGAGCAGAACACCTGCAGCTTGGACACCACCGGGTGGAACTCGTAGACCTCGTAGTGCTTCAGGACCTCGGCCTGGAACTGCTCGGCGCGCGTCAAGGCCCAGCGGTCGATCTCCAGCATCTTCGCGAAGGGCACCGCATCGGCTTCCGCGTCGAAGTCGCTGGTGTTGGCCAGCAGGAAGCGCAGCGTGTTGCGGATGCGCCGGTAGGCATCGACCACACGCGCCAGGATCTTGTCGTCGCCGGCGATGTCGCCGGAATAGTCACTGGCCGCCACCCACAGGCGGATGATCTCGGCGCCCAGCTTCTGGCTCACCACCTGCGGCTCGATGCCGTTGCCCAGGCTCTTGCTCATCTTGCGGCCCTGGCTGTCGACGGTGAAGCCGTGGGTCAGCAAGCCGCGGTACGGCGCGCGGCCATAGATGGCGCAGGCCAGCAGCAGCGAGCTGTGGAACCAGCCGCGGTGCTGGTCATGCCCTTCCAGATACAGGTCGGCCTCGGGACCGCTGTCGTGGTGGCCCAGGCTGCTGCCGGTGTTGGCATGCGTGCCGCGCAGCACATGCCAGAACGTCGAGCCGGAGTCGAACCAGACCTCGAGGATGTCGCTGCTCTTGCTGTAGTGCGGCGCGTCCTCGGGGCCGAGGATCTGTTCGACGGTTACGCGGCTCCAGGCCTCGATGCCGCCGGCTTCGACGAAGTCGGCGGCCTGGTCCAGGATGTCCATCGTGCGCGGGTGCAGTTCGCCCGTCTCCTTGTGCAGGAAGAAGGGCAACGGCACGCCCCAGCTGCGCTGGCGGCTGATGCACCAGTCGGGCCGGTTGGCGATCATGTCGCGCAGCCGCGCGCGGCCGTTCTCCGGGTAGAAGCCGGTGTGCTCGATGGCCTCCAGCGCCATTTGGCGCAGCGTCTTCTCGGCCTTGTCTTTCGTGAAGACACCTTCTCCCTCGTCCATGCGCACGAACCACTGCGCCGCGGCGCGGTAGATCACCGGGCTCTTGTGGCGCCAGCAGTGCGGGTAACTGTGCGTCAGCGGGCCGGTAGCCATCAACCGGCCGGCGTCGCGCAGTGCGTCGATGATCTGCGGCACCGCCTTCCAGACGTTATGCCCGCCAAACAGCGGTAAGTCCGCCGCATAGCTGCCGTGGCCCTGCACCGGGTTGAGGATGTCCTCCACCTTCATGCCATGCGCGACACAGGAGTTGAAGTCGTCCACGCCGTAAGCCGGCGACGAATGCACGATGCCGGTGCCGTCCTCTGCGGTGGCGTAGTCGGCCAGGTATACGGGCGACAGGCGGTCGTAGCCTTCGTGCACGTGGGCAAGAGGGTGACGGAAGTGGATGCCGGCGAGCTTCTCGCCCTGGGTCGTCGCGATCACATGGCCCTTGAGCTCGTAGCGCTCCAGGCATTTCTCCACCAGTGACGCGGCCAGCAGCAACTGGCCGCGCTCGGTGTGCACCAGCGCGTATTCGAGTTCGGGGTTCAGGTTCAGCGCCTGGTTGGCGGGAATAGTCCAGGAGGTGGTGGTCCAGATCACCGCAAACGCCTCGCCCATCAACTCGCTCAGGCCGAAGGCCGCGGCCAGCTTGTCCGGCTCGGCGCAGAGGAACGCCACGTCCAGCGTCTGGCTCTTCTTGTCGGCGTATTCGATCTCGAACTCGGCCAGCGAACTGCCGCAGTCGAAGCACCAGTACACGGGCTTCAGGCCACGGTAGACGAAGCCGCGCTCGATGACGCGCTTGAAGGCGCGGATCTCGCCGGCCTCGTTGGCCGGGTCCATGGTGCGGTAGGGCTTGTTCCAGTCGCCGAGCACGCCCAGGCGCTGGAAGTCATTCATCTGCAGCGCGATCTGCTCGGTGGCATAGGCCCGGCTCTTGGCCTGCATGTCGTCGCGACTCAGACCGCGGCCATGGGCCTTCTCGATGGCGTTCTCGATCGGCAGGCCGTGGCAGTCCCAGCCCGGCACGTATTGCGCATCGAAGCCGGCCAGTTGCCGCGCCTTGACGATCATGTCCTTCAACACCTTGTTGACGGCATGGCCCATGTGGATCTGGCCATTGGCATAGGGTGGGCCGTCGTGCAGGATGAACTTGGGCGCGTTGCAGCGCGCGTCGCGCAACTGCTTGTACAGACCCTGCTCGTTCCATTCCTTGACCCAGCCCGGCTCGCGCTTGGGCAGGTCGCCGCGCATCAGGAAGGGCGTGTCGGGCAGGTTGAGCGTGGCTCGGTAGTCGGTCTTGGGCGCGGCGGCATTCATGGTGGGCGGCAGCGCCGGCGGGCGCTGCAAGGCAAGCTTCTTGAGGGCAGGGCGGCAATCACAGCGACCCACGGACGGGCCGCACGGGCGCGTCAAATTCGATCGCGCGTGGTCTGCCGGCCGGTAGCGGCGTGCGAGCTCGGTGCCATGAGCCGATTCTACCGGGCCACTTGCAGCGCGCCGAACCAGGCGTGCGCGTCGGCGATGTCCTGGTCGATGCCCTGGCGCAGCGCCGCCAACGACGGGTACTTGCGCTCGTCGTGGAACTTGTGCAGCAGATCCACCTTGATGCAGTGGCCGTAGCCGCCGTCGCGGCCCAGCGTCTCGGGCCACTGCAGGCAGTGCACCTCGAGCAGCTGGAGGCCGGCGTCTTCCACCGTGGGCCGCACGCCCAGGCTGGCCACGCCGGGCAGCGGCGCCTCGGCCAGGCCGTGCACCTGCACCGCGAACACGCCCTGCGCGGCGGGGCGCGCGTGGCCGAAGCGCAGGTTCAGGGTCGGCGTGCCCAACTCGCGGCCCAGCTTGCGGCCGTGTCGCACATGGCCGCTGATGCTGTAGGGCCGGCCCAGCAGCGCGCTGGCACGCGCCATGTCGCCGGCGGCCAGCGCCTCGCGCACGGCCGAACTGGACACGCGCAGGCCGTGCACCTCGTAGCTCATCATGCGGGCCACGTCGAAGCCCTGCCTGGCGCCAGCGTCATCGAGCATGGCGTAGTCGCCCGCACGCTTCGCACCGAAGCGGAAATCGTCGCCTACCAGCACGTAGCGCGCATGCAGGCCGCGCACCAGGACCTCGTCGATGAAGGCCTGCGGCGACTGCCCGGCAAAGGCCACGTCGAAACGCATGATCACCGCCTGGTCGATGCCGCAGCGTTCCAGCTCGGACAGCTTGTCGCGCAGCGTGGCCACGCGCCGCGGCGCCAGCTCGGGCTGGCCACGCAGCCCGGCGAAGAAGTCGCGCGGCTGCGGCTCGAAGCTGAGCACACAACTCGGCACGCCGCGGTGCTGCGCCTCGTTGTTGAGCAATGCCAGCATGGCCTGGTGGCCGCGGTGCACGCCGTCGAAGTTGCCGATGGTCAATGCACAGGCCGGTGCGATGCCGGGGTGGCGCAGCCCTCTGAAAACCTGCATGCGGCGATTATCGTCGCGGCCGATCGGGCGGCGGCCAGGCCAACGGGTGCGAGCCCGGCGGCATCGACGGCCGCTCCCAGGCGGCCGGCGTGGCCGACAGCTGCGCCGCATGGCGCAGCGCGCTCAGCCGGCCGAAGCCGCTGTCGGTGGTTTCGATGTAGGGCGTGAAACCGGGCGGGCCGACGGCAAAGCCGTCTGGCACCCGCCCCAAGCCGCGCAGCCACTGGCCGGTGCGCGCGAGCGATACCTGCACATGCCAGCTGCCGCCTTCGCGCTGCTGCCGCTGCAGCGCGGCACAGGCGGCGAGCACCATCAGGTGGCCGGTGGCATGGTCCAGGATCTGCATCGGCAACGCGCGCGCCGCGCCGCTGCCGAAGGCCAACGCTTCCGCAATGTTGAAGCCGCTGGCCGTCTGCACCAGCGAATCGAAGCCGCGGCGTCCGGACCACGGGCCGCTGGGACCATAGGCCGACAGCGAGACGACGACGATGCCCGGGTGGCGTTCGGCAATCGGTTCGGCCCCATAGCCCAGCTGCTGCAGCCCGCCCGGCCGGTAGCCCTGCACGAATACATGCGCGTCGCCCAGCACCTGCTCGAACGCCTCGCGGTCTGCCGGCTCGCGCAGGTCGGCGTGGGCCGAGAGCTTGCCACGGCTGGTTTCGGCAAGGGCCTCGATGTTGGGCAGGTGCGGTGAGTTGACCAGCAGCACGTCGGCGCCGTGTGCCGCCAGCGCGCGCGCGCCCACCGGCCCGGCGAGGATGCGCGTCAGGTCGAGCACGCGCACGCCCTGCAGCGGCCGGGCCTGGAGCGACAAGGGCGGCAGCACTCGCGGCGGTGCATTGCCCAGGCGCGTCCATTGCAGCAGCGGCTGCCGGGCCACCGCCTGGCCCTGCGGGTGCTGGTCCCACTCGTCGAAGCGGCGCAGCGCGGCCACCACCAGACCAGCGTCGGCGGCAGACCGCTCGACGTCGAGTGCGTTCCAACGCTGCAAGGCGCGCCGGACGTCGGCCGGTTCGGCACCGTCGCCTTCGGGCAGGCCCAGCAGACGCAGCGCACCGTCGCGATGGTGGGCGAAATTGGCGTGGATGCGCACCCAGCCGCCGGCGCCATCGTCGCCGCCGCAGGGGTACAGCCCCGACAACTTGTCCCACAGCGGTGGCGCGCGGCCGTCGATCAGGAAATGCGTGCAGGCCTCCAGCGCGGCATGGCGCATGTCCACCGACAGTTGCTGGACCAGCCCGTTGCGCAGCCGGCCCAACTCGGCTGCAGCCAACGCGCCGGCTGCCAGCGACGCCTGCGCCGCGCTGCCGACCGCGAAGGACGAGGGCAGCACCGGATCGGCGCCGACCAGGCTGACGCGCTGCAACGCGTCCGCGGCACCGCCGGCAGCTTGCCAGAGCTGGCGCAGCGCGCTGGCGGGACGGTCGTCCAGGGACGGCATGCCCGGCTCCTCACAGGCCCGGCGCGATCGCCTCGCGCTCGACCCAGCGCCACTGCCCGGACCTCAGGTCGTCCGGCAGTTGCAGCGCGCCGAAGGCCACACGCTGCAGTGCAGTCACGTGGTTGCCCGCGGCGGCCACCATGCGCCTGACCTGGTGGTACTTGCCTTCGGTCAGCGTGAGAAGCAGGCCGCGCTCGCCGGTGGCTTCGCAGGCGGCGGCGCGCACCGGCAGCGGGTCGTCGTGCAGCACCACGCCGGCGAGCAGCTGCTCGATCTGTGCCGCGGTCACCGGCTCGGCGCATTCGACCCGGTAGAGCTTGGGCACATGCCACTTTGGCGACGTCAGCTTGTGGATCAACGCGCCGTCGTCGGTGAACAGCAGCAGACCGGTGGTGTCCTCGTCGAGCCGGCCGATCGGCTGCACCTCGCGCAAGCGCAGCGGCGAGGGCAGCAGGCTCATCACGCTGGGGTGGTGCTTGGGCTTGCGCGAGCATTCGTAGCCCGGCGGCTTGTTCATCATCAGCAGCGCGCGCTCGTGGAAAGGCCAGGCCTGGCCGCGCACGCTGAACACCAGGCCGGTGGTGTCCACGTCCTCGTGCGGATCGTCCACCAGCCGCTCGCCCACCTGCACCAGGCCATGCTGGATCAGCGCATCGCATTCGCGCCGGGTGCCGAAACCCTGGCTGAACAGCACCTGGCGCAGCTGCACGTCAGGCGCCTGCTTGAAGCCGCTCCCAGGCGCGAGCCGCGCGCTGGCTGCGTGCCGAACCGGCCACGCCGAAGAGTGCGACATCGCGTGTCCAGCGCACTGCAGCCGGGTCGTCGCCGGCCGCGGCCCACAGCGTGCCGGCCTCGGCGTACAGCGCATGGGCCTGGGCCAACGCGCCGGCCAGCACCACGTGGGTGACGGGCGCATCGGCGGGTCCAGCGGCCAAGTCGCACAGCACGGCCAGGGTGGCGCACAGCCGCTCGGCAAAGCCGGTCGGCCAGCCGCGCTGCCGCGCCTCGCGCAGCAGGTAGGCCAGCACGGCCAGCGTGACATGCGCGTCCTC
>Ga0316600_10000169_pt1 | contig 39103 bp, 30 predicted proteins | sample OWC_soil_day5_CT_FD_207652 | JGI IMG/M metagenome (GOLD analysis project Ga0316600, IMG submission 207652) | Wetland soil microbial communities from Old Woman Creek delta, Ohio, United States - OWC_soil_day5_CT | ecosystem: Environmental > Terrestrial > Soil > Wetlands | place: USA: Ohio... | reverse complement strand
AATCTCAGAGAACTTTTTAAAAAAATATTTAGGGGGTATTTTCACAATGGCAGTTAAAGTAGCGATCAATGGTTTTGGACGTATTGGACGTCTTGCGTTTAGACAAATGTTTGGCGCAGAAGGATATGAAGTTGTTGCGATCAACGACTTAACTAGTCCTAAAATGCTTGCACACTTATTAAAATACGATTCTTCACAAGGCAGATATGCTTTGGGAGATAAAGTGACGGCTGGTGAAGATTCTATTACTGTTGACGGTAAAAAAATCACTATCTATGCAAAAGCTAACGCAGCTGAATTACCTTGGGGCGAACTTAATGTAGATGTAGTTCTTGAATGTACTGGTTTCTACACTTCCAAAGAAAAAGCTTCTGCACATATCAAAGCAGGCGCTAAAAAAGTTGTTATCTCTGCTCCAGCAGGCAACGACCTTCCTACAGTTGTATATAATGTTAACCATAACGTATTAAAAGCTAGCGATACAGTTATTTCCGCGGCTTCTTGTACTACAAACTGCTTAGCTCCTATGGCGCAAGCACTTCATAAATTGGCTGCTATTAAAAGCGGTATTATGAGCACAATTCATGCTTACACTGGTGACCAAATGACTTTAGATGGCCCTCAAAGAAATGGCGATTTAAGAAGATCCCGTGCTGCAGCAGTTAATATCGTTCCTAATTCCACAGGGGCAGCTAAAGCAATTGGTTTAGTTATTCCTGAATTATTAGGTAAATTAATCGGTTCCGCACAACGGGTTCCAGTTCCAACTGGTTCTACTACAATCTTGATTGCAGTTGTTGACGGTAAAGTTACAGTAGATGAAGTAAATGCAGCAATGAAAGCAGCAGCTACTGAATCTTTCGGTTATACTGAAGAACAATTAGTATCTAGCGATATCGTTGGTATCAGATACGGTTCTTTATTCGATGCTACACAAACAATGGTATCACCATTAGATAATGGTACTACTCAAGTTCAAGTTGTTTCTTGGTACGATAACGAAAACAGTTACACTAGCCAAATGGTTCGTACGATTAAATACTTTGCAGAACTTGCATAATTCACAGTGATCTTGAAGGTCCGGCCTTGTTGGGCCGGGCCTTTTTAAAATTTAAAGGAGGCGTTCGCATGAATAAAAAAAGTATTAAAGATATTAACGTAACTGGTAAAAAAGTTTTTGTCCGTGTAGATTACAATGTACCAATGGATGAACAGTTAAACATTACGAATGACACTAGAATCAGAGCTACCTTACCTACTTTAAATTACTTATTAGAACAAAACGCAGCTCTTGTAATTGCTTGCCACCTTGGTCGTCCAAAAGGTGAAAGAGTTGCAAAATTCTCTGTGGAGCCAGTTGCAAAACGCTTAGCTGAGTTAATTGGTAAAGAAGTAAAATTCGCTTCTGACTGTGTTGGTCCAGAAGCTGAAAAAGCTGCTTCTACTTTAAAACCAGGCGAAATTCTTTTATTAGAAAACCTTCGCTACCATAAAGAAGAAGAAAAAAATGATCCTGCATTTTCAAAACAACTCGCAACACTTGCTGATGTTGCTGTAAATGATGCCTTTGGTGTATCTCATCGTGCGCATGCTTCTGTTGAAGGGATCACAAAATATATCGAAACGGTTGCTGGTTTCTTAATGGAAAAAGAAATTAAATTTGTTGGTCAAACAGTAGCAAATCCTGAACGTCCTTTTGTTGCGATCATCGGTGGTGCAAAAGTTTCTGATAAAATTGGTGTTATCTCCAATTTACTTGAAAAAGTAGATACTTTAATCATTGGTGGCGGTATGGCGCATACGTTTGATGCTGCTAAAGGCTATGAAATTGGTAAATCCATCTGTGAACCAGATAAATATGCATTGGCTTTAGATTTATTAAAACAAGCGGAAGTAAAAGGGGTAAAAGTTGTATTGCCAGTTGACCTTGTAATTGCTGATAAATTTGCTCCCGATGCAAATACAAGAATCGTTGATGTTGATAAAGTAGATCCAGAATGGGAAGCGTTAGATAGTGGTCCTAAAACTTCTGAACTTTATGCAGCAGCATTAAAAGATGCAAAAACTGTTATCTGGAATGGACCTATGGGTGTATTTGAAATGGATGCATTCGCAAAAGGTACAGAAGCAGTTGCACAAGCAGTTGCTGATTCTTCCGCAATTAGCATTGTTGGCGGTGGTGATTCCATTGCTGCACTTAAGAAGACTGGTCTTTCTGATAAAATTACACATATTTCCACTGGCGGCGGAGCTACTTTAGAATTCTTAGAAGGAAAAACTCTTCCTGGAATTGCGGCACTTGCTGATAAATAAAGCCTGATTCACAGCGGCCACGCAAGAAGCACGCATCTGCGTCGTTGGTTCTCACGAGTGCGGTCGACGTACAACTTGTACGACTTCTTTACTCGTTCCGAGCCGCCTAGCAGCTACGCACTTCTTGCGCGGCGGCAGCGAATCATAGGGATATATATGGTTTTAATAGTTTTAAAAAATAAAATTTATAGGGGGATTTCATATTATGCGTACACCTATTATTGCTGGTAACTGGAAAATGAATAACACGATGGCTGCTGGTACTGCTTTGGTAAAAGAATTGGCTGCTTTAGTAAAAGATGCAAAAAATGTTGATATCGTTGTTTGCCCTACCTTTACTGCACTTTCTGCGGTAACAGAAGCTGCAAAAGGCACAAACATCCATGTTGGTGCTCAAAATATTCATTGGGAAGCAAATGGTGCGTTTACTGGTGAAGTTTCAGCAGAAATGCTACAAGAAATCGGCGTAGAATACGTTGTAATCGGTCATTCCGAACGTCGTGAATACTTCGGTGAAACTGATGAAACTGTAAACAAAAGAACAAAAGCAGCAATTGCAGCTGGAATCGTTCCAATCGTTTGCTGTGGTGAATCTTTAGAAACTCGTGAAGCTGGTACAACAAATGAATTTGTTGGTGGTCAAATTAAAGCTGGTTTAGCTGGTTTAACAGCAACTGAGGTTGCTGAAATCGTTATCGCTTATGAACCAATTTGGGCAATTGGAACTGGTAAAACAGCTACTTCTGATCAAGCAAATGAAGTATGCAAATTTATCCGTGAAACTGTTGCTGGTCAATTTGGTAAAGAAGCAGCTGAAAAAGTTCGTATTCAATACGGTGGTAGCGTAAAACCTAGTACAATTGCTGAATTAATGGGTAAAAGTGACGTTGATGGAGCATTGGTTGGTGGCGCTTCGCTTAAAGCTGGCGACTTTAGCAACATTGTAAAATTTTAATTTAGGTGGATGAAATAGAATGGAAAAATTAACTGCACCTGTAGCTTTAGTAATATTGGATGGTTGGGGTGTTGGCAGTGCAACTGATCCAAATAATGCAATTGCCATTGCTAAAACACCAGTGATGGATGGCTTGCTTAAAAAATATCCTAATACAACACTAAAATGTTCTGGAGAAGCGGTAGGCTTGCCAGAAGGTCAAATGGGCAATTCGGAAGTTGGCCATTTGAATATTGGTGCTGGTCGCATCGTATATCAAGAGCTTACTAGAATTACAAAAGCTATTAGAGAAGGTGACTTTTTCACCAATTCAGTATTTTTAGATGTAATTAACAAAGTAAAAGCAAACAATGGTGCACTTCATTTGATGGGCTTATTGTCCGACGGTGGCGTACATAGTCACAATACTCATCTGTATGCGTTATTAGAACTTGCTAAAAAGCAAGGGTTAAGTAAAGTATATGTGCATGCATTTTTAGATGGTCGTGATGTACCGCCATCGAGTGCGGCTGAATTTGTACAATTGCTTGAAAAGAAAATTGCTGAAATTGGCGTTGGAAAGATTGCAACGATTTCTGGTCGTTACTATGCAATGGATCGTGATAAACGTTGGGATCGTGTTGAAAAAGCCTATTTAGCAATTGGTTGTGGTGAAGGTGAAACTGCAACAAGTGCGGTAGCTGCTGTAAAAGCTTCTTATGATGCTGGTAAAACGGATGAGTTTGTTTTACCAACTGTTATTGGTGACTATGCTGGCGTAAGCGCAGAAGATGGCGCGATTTTCTTCAATTTCCGTCCAGATAGAGCAAGAGAATTAACACATGTATTTACAGATAAAGAGTTCGAAGGCTTTAGCCGTAAGAATGGTTATATGAAACTTGCATTTGCGACAATGACACAATATGAAAAAGGGCTTGATGTTGAAATTGCCTATCAACCTCAAACTTTGACCAATACACTTGGCGAAGTATTGTATAAAGAAGGAATGAAACAACTTCGTATTGCCGAAACTGAAAAATACGCGCATGTTACTTTTTTCTTTAATGGTGGTGTGGAAGCTCCACTCGAAGGCGAAGAACGTATCTTGGTTCCTTCACCAAAAGTTGCGACCTATGATTTGCAGCCAGAAATGAGTGCGATTGAGGTTACAGATAAAGTTGTTGAACAAATCAATGCCAAAAACCACGATGTCATCATTCTTAACTTTGCAAATGGTGATATGGTTGGTCATACAGGTGTTGTGTCTGCGGCTGTCAAAGCTGTAGAAACAGTGGATGCTTGTGTAGGTCGTTTAGTCGCGGCGATTCAGGCGGCAAATGGTACAGTGTGTATCACCGCTGACCATGGCAATGCCGAGTTGATGGTAGATCCTGTTACAGGTGAGCCGTTCACAGCGCATACGACCAATGTAGTACCATTTATTGTAGTTTCAGATAAAATTACTGCTGTAAATGCAGGTAGTTTATGTGATATTGCACCGACATTGCTTACCATTGCCGATGTGAAAATCCCAGCTGAAATGACAGGTAAACCCCTAGTGAAATAATTAAGAAAACCCTCACTTTTCTTATATGAAAAGCCGCAGAGCATTTGCTTTGCGGCTTTTTTAAATATGAGAGAATAATGAAAAATAGCGGTTCATCTGAAAATGGACCGCTATTTTCATTATCGTTATATAGAGAGAGTTTAAGCGGTTCTATGTCAAGTGTTGGGGTAAAAACATAAAGTGAATTTTTAGCGAGGGTATTTTTCCCTCGCTATTTTCTATTTTTATGAAGCCATATAAAGTATCCGGTTTCTCATTCGCTTAAACTTTTGTATGCCATAACAAGTTCGCTTTAATACTTTTGTTCGGTTGTTGCAGCCTTCTACGTATCCATTGCTGTATCCCGTTGAAATCGCTGCGATTATTTCATTTTTCCATTCGATCACAGTCTTCATCAATTTGTTAAATTGTTTTATATCATATTTCATAACTTCCTCCTGCCAATGTTTGAATCGTTTTACATATTCAACACTGTCAGTGCTATCCATAACCCCATAAAATAATTCCTTTAGTCGGTATGCATGTTTTAGTTTCTCTGATACATCCAGCATAATTGCTAATTGTTCTTTATCTGCATCGCTTTTTAAGTTTTTATGCCGCTTTAATAAAAGGAATCGGCTCTTTTTAAAATATTTACGACGATGGTCTGAAAACTCTTTTTGCACTTCTTTGCGAACACTTTCTAAGGCCCAGTTAGCAAGTCTGCATGTATGGAATTTATCGGCGACAATTTTGGCGTTTGGAAAACTACTCTTGATTACAGAACGAAATAAGCTACTTAAATCCATCACAACATACTTTACATGGGCTCGTTGCTCCATCGGAAACGAGGCAAAGTATTTGCACAGGTCATCCGTTTTTCTGTTTTCCAGTACGTCTAAGGCCGTTTTTGTTTTAGGATTTACAAGCAAGCATTGAAATTTTTCTCCGTCTGCATTTCCTTTAAATTCATCAATAGACAAGACCTCTGGCAACTGTGGGACTGGATAGGAAACATGATCAAAAAGTCGTAATGCAGTGGTAGTAGAGACATTGGTATCTCTGGCAATAGCAGAAGCTGATTTCATTTGAGCAAACTGAGAAATGATAAACTCTTTTAATAAGCTAGTCATTCTTTGATATTTGGAAAGGAAGGGATTGTCTTCTAAAAAACGTTTTGAACAGTGAGTGCAAGCATACCGTCGTTTGCGCAGAAATAGATCATACGGTTTATGGAGTAAAGGAAGATGCTTAATCTTTTGCAGACGGTAGTCGTGAACCTTTTGCGTCTGCTGACCACAGCATGGGCAAGTGTGGAGCTTGCGTGGCAATTGAATGGTGAGCGAGTCTTGTGTAGAATTTACGATAGATAGGTCTTCCAAGTCTAAGAAAAATGTAGTAAACTGAGTATCGAGCATAAATGATAACTCCTTTCGATTGTGGTGTAGCAACTTAATTGTAATCGAGTTATTCACTTTATGCTCGTTTTTTGTGCAAAAAATAAATGTTGAAGTAAGCATTAAATTTTTGCTTACCCCAACATTTATTATAGAACCTATTTTATCTGATTTGCCAGCAAGGTAATAAAGTCAAACTTTGAAACAAAGAGACATGAGGCGGTTCAATGGGGTTTATCTTAGGACATTTGTGGGTGATACTCTGCTTTGATTTGTACAAATAAGATAACAAAGACAAATAAGAACAAGAGTGAGGTTACCCAAAAGATAGAGGAGATACCAAAGACTATGGAGAAAAGTCCAGCACATAATGGACCTAATACGTTGCCCATCAGAGCAGCACCACCAGTTATACCATAGGCTGTACCACGTTTGGCTTCGGGAATCAGATAGGTAACGATTGTATTGGCACTAGGGATCATGGCACCGATACATAGACCATTGATCGCGCGCATGATGCCTAAAGTGAAAATGCTGTTTGCAGCAAGTTGTCCGATAAAAGTAACAGCGCATAAGATCGACGCTATTGTAAGAATTCGACGGTGAGAAAAATGCCGACTGATCAAGCCCATGCTGGCCGAGGCTAAAGCACTGGTAATTCCGCCAATCGCAATGATTGTACCTGAAATGCTGGCAAGGCTGCCTGTGCTCGAAACCATACTTTGAATATAAATTGGTAAGATTGGGCCGATGCTCTGCATCGCAAATTGTGCTAAAAATAAAACAATCAGCATAACTTTTAAATCACCTAGAGACCAAATATAACGAAGTGTTTCTTTGATTGAAGTTTGGCTGTTTTTTGGTGCGGGGGTGAAAGCTTCCGAAATGGTAAAACGAATGATGATTAAAGTGAGCAAACACAGCGCACCGAAAATAATAAAGGGGAGGCGATAACCAAACAAATCGGCGATGATGCCACCAATCATTGGCCCTACTGCACCACCGACAATGAGTGCTGTCTGAAACATACCAACAATAAACGGGATTTTTTCTTTTGGCGCCATGCTGAGGCCGAGTGCTGTTGCGGCAGCGACAAAGCCACCACAAAGACCTTGGAATATGCGTAGAGCTAAAAGCTGATATACATTGGTTACAAAAGCCATAACCATCATGATCAATCCAAATAGAAGTAAGACTTTTTCAACCATCGGTTTGCGTCCTTGGCGATCAGCCATAGCACCCCAATATGGATTCGAGAGTGCGGCAAAAAATGAAGTAGCCCCCATGAGGATTCCAGCCCAGAGTCCGAGGGAGGATGTATTGGTAACGCCGAGTTGCGTTATATAGAGGGGTAAAAATGCTACTACGCCTGTGATTGCGCTCATGCCGATAAATTGTGCTGTCCACATAATATAAAAAGAGCGTTTCCACTTTGCAGAATTTTTGTTGTTGCTTAACATTACGATACCTTCTTTTGAAATAAATTTAAAAAATAAGTTTTTTTGACTAAACCTATTGCTGATTCTTTAAAAGTATAGCACAATAGAAAGTATGGTAAAACTAGCAGAAAAGTATATCTAATATATAAATTTGGAATAGAAACGGAGGCTCTATATGGAATTCAAGGATATGCAATCGTTTTATGCGGTGGTGGAAGAAGGCAATATAAGCCATGCTGCAAAACGGTTAGATGTTGCGCAACCGGCGCTCAGTAAACAAATGAAAAAGCTCGAAGAATCGCTGGGGGTTCAGCTTTTTGAACGTGGCAGTCGGAGAATCAGGCTGACGGAAGCAGGGCAAGTTCTTTACACGAGAGTCGAGCAAATCTTGGGCATGGTAGATGGGACGGTAAATGAAATCACAGCGATCGGATCGGGCGTTATGGGATCGTTGATGATTGGGACAGTCACGACTTCTGGTGCTACCTTACTTCCTGGTTTGATTAAAGAATTCCATAAACGGTATCCGAAAGTTACCTTTCAATTGTGGGAAGGAGAAGGAAAGCATATTTTAGAGCTTTTAGATAATCGGATTATTGAGATCGGCATTACGAGAACTCATGTTGATCCTACGATTTATCAATCGATTACCTTGTCCAATGAACCGCTCGTTATGGTTATGCAGAAGAATCTTTGCTGCTGTGGAAAAAGTGCCGATCGTGTCAGTTTGCTAGAACTAAAAGACCAGCCACTTATTATTCCACTGCGTTGGAAAACTATTTTTTTAGCGCAATGCAGTAAGTTGGGGTTTATTCCTAACATTGTTTGTGTAAGCGATGGGATTTTGCAAAATATTTTATGGACTAAAATGGGAATTGGTATGGCTTTAGTACCAGAATCTACTAAAGAATTGTTATCAGAAGAAGAACTCGTATATAAAACGATTGTTGATCCGGATATAGCAACACAAACAGTCATTGCTTGGCTTAAAAATAGGTCTTTGTCGCATAGTGGACAGCATTTTTTGGCATTGGTTAAAGAGATGTTTAAGTGATCGGAGGTGTAGATTGTGGATATACATATGAATTTACAATTTGGAAAACTAGCGATGCGAAAGGAAGTCTTACTATAATGAATTTTACAGGAACGAATCGTAGCTTGCAAAATAGGTTTTTATCTTTACTCATAGCTGCCTTACTATATTGTACATTGGGTGTAGTTACGGCAAATGCGAGTGGAGTCGATGATATTAATCGTGCCGATTTTTGGGTCGGAAATTTACAAAATCCCAACGCGGTTATTATGAATGGCAATCAAATAAAGAGATATAACAAAGAGATGCTAAGCAAGCTTCCCAATATAAACTATGACTTTAAAAAGTTTCCGAAGACAATTGTGAATAAAGACTTGCAGGAACTTTTACAAGCCAATGAACTTCCTGTAGGTTATGTGAAAGGTCAAAAGATGTCACTAGACTTTAGGTGGCGGACTTTAAATAATATGAATCTAGCGGCAGTACAGTCAAAAAATACTGTTCGCTGGGGAATTGCGGTAAGACGGTCCTCTTTGCGGTTATATCCTACGGCAGATGGCATCTTTGATGAGCCGAATGATACTGAGTTCGATTCGCTGCAAGCTACGATACTCAATCCTGGCGAAGCAGTAGCGATTCTGCATAAAAGTACGGATAATCAGTGGTTTTTTGTCCAAAGCAATACCTATCGTGGATGGATACTTGCCGCTGACGTTGCTGAAACCAGTTATAAAGAATGGTCGAAATGGCAAAATCCCAAAGTCTTTTTAGTAGTGGTTGCGGCTAAACTAAATATACAAACTGATGCTGAAAATTTGCTAGTAGAGATGGGGTCACATTTGCCAGTGCTAGGAAAACAAGACGATCGTTATATCGTAAAACTTCCTAAGCGTCAGGAGGATGGACAAGTTTGTTTTACTAAGGTAGCAGTGCCTGCTGATGAGAATGTCAATTTAGGGGATTTGCCTTATACACGTGCTAATATCGTTAAGCAAGCTTTTAAATTTTATTGGCAACCATATGGCTGGGGTGGTCTAAATGATAGTGTAGACTGTTCAAGTTTTACTATGGATATCTATCGTTGTTTTGGATTTATGATGCCACGTGATGCGGATACCCAAGAAGTTGGTGTAGGAAAAGTGTGGGCGGTTACTCCAGCAAATGTAGAAAGTGTACTCAATAAAGCGCTTCCCGGAGCTACCTTGCATATGGATGGTCATGTGATGCTATATCTTGGGCGCATCGGTGACAGTTACTATGTGATAAATTCATTAGGTTCCTACGGCGATAATAGTAATGTTGGTCGGGATGGTTTGCTCGCACGAGTGCCTGTTATGCAGGTTGTAACAACTGATATTAAGAATACCCTGCGACGTAATGGCAAAAGTTTTATGGATAGTCTGCGTACGGTAAAACAATGGGAATACTAAACAAAGCCTTGTGTACTTGATGAATTGAAATAAAAAGTGGCGAATAGTAGGGATGACGGATTCGCCATTTTTGTATGTAAAATATCGTATAATGGAATAATAGGAGACGAAAGTGTAAGGTGACTATCAGATAAAATGATAGCTTGGGAGGTAATGTGATGAGAGGCTATGTATCTGTAAGATATGCGGGAATCCTCTGATAGTAAGGAATCATCACACAAGTGTAGTTGGAATAAAAGATAAAAAATGTAATGATTGTAAGAATACGCTTCAAGGATTCATCATATAAAAGGATGGTGCGATTATGGGTAATTTATTAGGCGGATATTTATTTCCGCATCCTCCGATTTTGTTTGAAGAAATCGGCAGAGGGGAACAACTGAAAGCTACAAAAACGATTGCTGGTATGAATCAATTGGTTTCAGATATAAAGGATAGAGAACCTTCAACGATTATCTTAATTACACCGCATGGGCCAATTTTTCGTGATGGAATCGCAATCTCTACAGAGGCAAAGTTAGTAGGAGATTTTAGTCGTTTCGGGCACTCGAATCTAGAATATTCGTTTCAGAATAATGTGGAAATGGTGCAAGCGATCGTGAGTGAGAGTTTACGAGAAGACATTCCATTGGTGCAAATCAGCAAAGAGTCTGCAACTAAAATGGATATCGAGGAGAAACTTGACCATGGAGCATTAGTGCCGTTACATTTTGTGAATAAAGAATATAACAATTACAAACTGGTGCATCTTACTTATGGTTTACTAGCACCAAAGCTGTTGGCTAAATTTGGGGAATTATTAGCTAAAGTAGTGGAGAAATCTGACGAGCAGGTTATTATCATTGCCAGTGGAGATCTTTCTCATAAACTATCAAGTGAAGGTCCATATAACTATTCGCCATACGGCAAGGAATTTGATGAAAAAATCATGGATATTATACAAAGAGGCAGCATGGAGGAAATCGTAAACTTTGATTTTCGTCTAGCCGATCAAGCGGGAGAGTGTGGGCTAAGGTCACTGATCATAACAGCTGGGGCATTAAGTAATAAAAGTTTATGTACGCAAGTTGTTTCTTACGAAGGACCTTTTGGGATAGGGTATGGTACCGCAAAATTAATCGTAAGCAGTGAAGAGGACCGCTATGTAAAACTTGCTAAAGCTAGTTTAGAGCAGTATGTAAGATCTGGCAGTTACTATCATGAGTTGAGCAATCTACCGAAAGAGATGCTAGAGAATCGAAATGGTGTATTTGTAAGTCTAAAAAAGAATGGGGATTTGCGGGGGTGTATTGGGACGATAGAACCTTATCGGGAAAATATAGCCCAAGAAATCATTCAAAATGCGGTCAGTGCGGGCATCCATGATCCTAGATTTGATCCAGTGACCGAGGCGGAACTTGGTGATTTGGTTTATTCGGTAGATGTTTTGTATCCACCGGAAGATATAACATCGAAGGAAGAATTAAACGTCTCCAAGTATGGGGTGATTGTATCCAATGGACAGCGAAAAGGACTATTATTACCGAATCTTGAGGGCGTTGATTCTGTAGAGGAGCAAATTGAGATTTCGCTGATGAAGGCTGGAATTGGCAAAGACGAAAACTATAGTATGCAGCGGTTTGAGGTTGTGCGGCATAAGTGATAAGAAAATAGAATTTCCAATCCCCCTTGTTTTGCATAGGATGAAACAGGAGGTGGTAAAGTGACGTATTCGATCATCGTAAATATCTCAGAAAGGGAGCTTAAGCTTTATCAAGGCGAGTCTCATGAGAAATCATATCCCGTTGGGATTGGTAAAATGCTTACGCCAACACCAACTGGTAGTTACAATATTATCAATAAGGCACCAAATCCCGGTGGCCCTTTTGGCGCTATGTGGATGGGCTTAAGCAAACCACACTATGGCATTCATGGGACCAATAATCCATCATCCATTGGAAAAGTAGTATCGCGAGGGTGTATTCGCATGTACAATCAGAATGTACTTGAACTATCTAGGACAGTTCCAATTGGGACTATTGTAACAATCGTTCAGTAAATATCTCGTTACAGCTATTTCTTTATGCGCAAAACTAGACACAATTTTTGTCTTTTGAGAATAGGAGCTACAACTTTAATTTTCAAGATAAGCATCCAATAAAAAGCACGCCTTGTAAAAAAAATAACAAAGCGTGTTTTTGCAGTTAAAGATGTTGTGAGAAAAATATCTTTAATAAATAATCCGGATGCTGCCATCCTTAAAGATTTCTATCTCATTGTAGCTATCCATTATTTTTTTCGCAGTATCGTTACTCACAGTGGAGATATCGATATCATCATAAATAATAGCGCAATACATATTAAAGGTTCCTAGGTTGTTAATGCCAATATAATAGTGAACACCGTTTTTCTCACCATTAGGCATTAATTTTAAGCCGTGTTTCTTTAGCCATTCAACTGTTTCTTCATGAGTTTTAAGACCTTTGGTAAGGTAGGTAATGACGTGGCGATCTGTGCCAGCATGACCAATTTTAAATTGGTCTAAGCATTCCTGACAAATGCCTTTTTCCCCGACAAAAGCGTAGGCGATAGGTCTGTCTTCGTAACAATAAAAACAGGTACCATTATTATGACGACGCCACTTATAAACATCTTCGTATGTTTTTTTCTTGCGAAATTGCATGTAGTAACTCTCCCTAATCTGTTTTTAATAGTATACCTTAGTATAGCTGTTTAACATCATATTGTATACAAAAATGGAAGACGGGCTGCATTAATATCATTTTTATTCTATAATAAATGAATAAGATAAATTTTGTAGGGGGCTTTTTTCATGAGTTATGTTGCCAATCAAGCTAGGTATCAAGAGATGAAGTATGTCCGGTGTGGTAAAAGTGGTTTGAAATTGCCGCTTATTTCTTTGGGATTTTGGCATAATTTTGGAACGAAAGATAATGTGGAGAATATGAAGGCGATGTGCTTTACTGCGTTTGATCATGGGATTACACATTTTGATTTGGCAAATAATTATGGTCCCGAGCCAGGAAGTGCAGAGAGCAATTTAGGTAAAATTTTAAAACAAGAGATGTCGGCGTATCGCGATGAACTCATCATTAGTACAAAGGCTGGTTATACGATGTGGGATGGTCCTTATGGTGATTGGGGCAGTAGAAAATATCTTTTGGCGAGTCTTGATCAAAGTTTAAAAAGGCTGGGGTTAGAATATGTAGATATTTTTTATCATCATCGTATGGATACAGAAACGCCACTTGAGGAAAGTATGATGGCACTGGATACGGCGGTAAAGAGTGGTAAGGCGTTATATGCGGGCATTTCCAATTATGATGGCGAGCATACCAAAAAAGCAATGGAGATTTTACAGGAGCTAAAGTGTCCATTTGTGCTCAATCAAAGCCGGTACTCTATATTTGACAGACGCATTGAAACGAATGGCTTAAAAAATTTTGCCGAAAGTAATGGCTGTGGCATCATCGCATTTAGCCCATTGGCACAAGGGTTGTTGACCAATCGATATCTAGGGGGAATTCCGGATGATAGTCGCATTCATAAAGATGGACGTTTCCTCAAAGAAACCCAACTTACCCCCGAAATGATGAAAAAGATTACGAGTCTCAATGAAATTTCGATAGAACGTGGACAAAACTTGGCACAGATGGCATTAAGCTGGGTGCTTAAAGATGATAGTGTAACGAGTGTGCTCATCGGTGCTTCGAAACCGGAACAGATACTGGATAATTTACAAATTATCGGTCATAAGGAATTTAGTAAAACAGAATTGCAACATATTGACGAAATTTGTAGCGAAAAGTAGGATGAATCTAGAAATTTAATTGTACGTACTTGAATTAGAAATAAAAAATACAAGCGTGAAAAGCGATAAGGGATTTTTGAGCCGTAGTGGCATCAAAAATCTTTTTTAGTTGATATAGTGCATTTTATCTCAAAATTGGTTTTCATGGGATTTTCAGATTCAGTAGCTATAATCATTAAAAGAAGATAATTAAAGTGTTTAAAAATAAATGACCAATCTTTAGGTAGAGTCGGTTTGGAGGTGGCGAAATACAGAAAATTTAAGATGGCAAAAAAGTTCAGAAATTCAAATATTGGGCTGAAGTTGTGGAATCATTTTTATAGTCAACGTGTTAAAGATGATTGGAGTAAAAAAAGTAGTGATTTTGAAAGTAGGTGTCTTCATTGAATTATAATAAATTTCGCATATGGGTCGGAAGATTATTCGGATTAATACTTCTAGTATATGCAGGCGAAGAGCTTAATTCTTACGCTTTATTCGTAATAGCCGCAGGTTTTTTTATCAGAATTTGGGCTACGGGGTATATTCATAAAGATAAAGAAGTAACCATGGCAGGGCCGTATAAACTTTTACGTCATCCCTTATATTTGGGAAACTTTATTGTGGGACTAGGGTTGACTCTTTTTGTAAATGTATGGGAGTTGACTGCTTTATATATTCCTGTTTTTTTCATTGTCTATTATAAAAAGATGAAACTAGAAGAACAATGTTTATCAGGTGCGTTTGGTGGTAAATATGATATTTATAAAAAAACCACCCCGTTATTTATTCCTAATTTGACTAATTTGACAGTAAAAGATAATATTAAGTTTAATTGCCAAAACGTTATCCTAAACAGGGAACATTTAAATTTATTAGGTGTTGTTATTATTATTGTTTGCTTTTTTATGTATCAGAGTCATTCTGGAATAATAAAAAACACACTATTATTAATGATTAATAAGGTTTAAATAAACAATAACTATTGCATAAAATATGGGAAAATAAAGTGCTTTAAAACTTGTAAATTGCAGGAAAATGTTTATTTTTAGCGAATTATACAAATATAATAATAGAATAAAGGGGGTTGCTTTATTATGAACCAAGTAAATGCAGATTTAGGAGAAATTTTATGGATGAGTGGCGATGAAAGCCAAAGCGTTATAAAATTATCGAATATCTATCTGTTAAAAGACAAAAAAGGTACTTTGGTTAATATGGGTAAATCACCGGAATCTATCAAGGACTGCTTGAATCAATTTGGCAGAACGGACATCCTCGAGGATTTAAAGCAGAGAGGTTTTCTTTCTTGATTTTTTGAAAGAGAGCGCGGGAATTGTGCATTGTTCTTCAAAAATAAAATAGGGAGAGCCGGGATGAACCGTAGGGGAGCAATCTTCTACGGTTCATTTAATTTTAGATACCACAGGTAAAACTATAAAGTGCAGTAGTTTCTTGTTTTAGGATAAAATTTATTTTTCATTAAGGCACATATCAGGTGATAGAATCAACTGACGGCTCTTCAAAAAGCGTAGAAACTGTTAGCTATTATCTCTTTATAGCACATATAAAGAGATAATAGCTAAACGTTGACAAATGGGGAAGAGTATATTAAAATTGTTTTATGTGAATGTTGAATTAAATAATTTTAATATATAGTTTGCAAATGTATTATAAACATTGTGGCGATCTTTGTGATACCAAGAGAAAAGTTTACTTTCAATGAAGGATCATATGGGAGTAAGTAGTTTCTATTTTGTGAATAATTAAAAGTTTATAGTACTTAAACTGTAAAACGTGTATAGGAAGTACAAAGAGGAAAAGGGATTTTCGAGCCGTCGTGGCATCGGAATCCTTTTTTTTTAATATTCTATTTGTAAAAATAAGAAAAGCTGCTTTGGTAAGACAAATGAAACGTCAAAATAATCTATATGTTGCTAAAGAATAGCTAAAAGTTGACAAATTGGGAATGTTTTAATAAAATTATTTACGTGAAGTTGAATTAAATAATTTTAATTATTTTTACAGAAGGATTAAATTTAATGACTAAGCGGATTCTAAAAATCTATTAGAGAAAGTTTAGTTTCAGTGAAGGCACTTCAATTAAGATTGAGTACAAGTATCATTGTGAAAAATGAATGGTTTATCTACATTTTTAAGTTTTTTCTGACATGAATTTTGAAATAAAAAATGAAGAAGGGCAATGAAGATGGTGAAAATATTAAGAGAAAAACGCATTTTTTCCAGTACTATGATGTTGTTTGTTTTCTTGTGCTTTATTCTTTCTTTTACGGAGATAGTCTATGCGGCGCAGCAAAAATCTGTTGGAATTCTTACCTTTAAAAATGTGTCTATGCGGAGAGGTCTTGAACAAGTTGTAACAGATTCTCTCATATCTGAATTATCCAAGAATGAAAAATTTAATGTTATTGACCGCATTGATTTAGGTGAAGTTTTAAATGAGCAGGGGCTAGGTCGTACAGGAATTATTTCTAAGGATAGTGCGGTTCAAATGGGAAGTATTGTTGGAATTAATTATCTTGTAACAGGAACAATTTTGGATGCTCGTATTACAAATTCAAATACTAAATCACGAAATGCGCCAGCTGTAAATGTAATGGTATTTTGGAAAATTATTGATACAACTTCGGGCGCTGTTGTTTTTGCAGATACGGTAACGGGGAGTGTCAGCCACACAATTGGTAAAGATAAAAAAGGGAAAAAGATGTGGACTATGAGCTCCACTGCATATACGAATGCTGCGCAAGGAGCCGTCGAAAAAATTTGTAGTAGTTTAGATGAAAAGTTGAATGTACCATCTATTTCGGCTCATATAGCAGGAATAGACGGGAACATGGTATACCTTGATGTTGGGGAAAATAAGAAAGTTGAACCTGGTCAAATTTTTGTTGTATATCAGCAAGGTAAATCGATTCGTCATCCGATTACAGGTGAAGTCTTAGGGGTTCAAAGCAAACAGATTTGTCAGATTAGTATTGGCAGTGTGGAACATAAAATGGCATCAGGAACCATTAGAAGCGGTGATATATACGATATAAGAATAGGGGATACAGCCATTAGGCAATAAGCTAGTTTCAGTATATTTTAATGAAACTAAAAGGTTGGTGAAAAATTGGAAATAAGGACAACCATCAAAAAAGTTACAGTTTTGTTATGTATGAGTTACTTATTAACAATGACCTCGAATGCTTATGCTTTAGAATATATTGCGGAGGGAACTGGACCAAATAGAAAGGCAGCAATACAAGATTCATTTCGCGTTGCATTAGAAAAAGTTGTTGGTATATCAATCAATACGAATACTTATGTCAGAAATAATATATTAATTCGTGATCAAATTTATTCGCATACGGATGGCTATATCAGAAGTTATGAGATATTAAAAGAAAGTGAAGATGATGGCAAGTATACGGTTAAGACGAAAGTTATTATCGACATGGACCCAAATTCTAAGCTTATGACAAGTTTGGATAAAATGAAAACAATTCATATCGGAATCAATGATCCACGGATTGGGATTGTGATATTAAACCGTGATGGTAATACGCAGATCTCTGATGCAACTGCAGAAAATGCAATAGCATCAAGTTTACATAGAGCGGGTTTTTCTCGTATCATAGATATCGATCAACTAGAACAAATAAGAAAGGAACTTTTTCAAAAAGCTGTAGAGCAGGGAAATTTAAAGACGGTTGCTCAACTGGGGATACAAGAGCAATTAGATTATATCGTGACGGGAAATGTAAGTTCAAATGATATTAATATTAAATTTACTACACAAGTGCCGATTAAATCAAATGGTGCAACTTTGAATATCACTACAACAAAGTGTGATACTGGAGAAACAATTCAGCTGGGGCAATATGAAGACAGTGGTGTAGATATAACTCCAAAAGCAGCTGCAGAGAATGCAAAATATAAAGCCGGAGAAAAAGCAGGCAATGATATTGCAAATAGATTAGTAAATTACGCTGCCACTACAGTGAAAAACTATACGATACATATTCTTAATATTAAAGACCAAATCAGTCTTTCGCTGCTAAAGGATTATTTGGAGCATGTAGATGGGGTACAAGATGTCTATATAAGAAGTTATGCAGAGGATACAGCCAGTGTTGATATTAGTTTTAATGGTGACAACCAGACATTAGCATCTTATTTAATTGAAGATTTAACCTGCCCAGCAAAGATAACGAAAATAACAAACAGTACAATCGATTTGGAACTTCAAAAATAAATTATTATAGAGGAAGAAGTTGTTTTGATGAAAAAGGTACTGCTGGTTTTACTTTTATTTTCGTTAGTATTATCAACAACATGTTTCGCTTTTTTATGTTGCAAATACATTGAAAAATTATACGAGTTATATTTATAATATCAAAGATAACAAACCGTACAATTGATTGAGAGCTTTCAAAATAAATTACATAAAGAAAGAAGCTGGTTTTATGAAAAAAGTAATACTATTTTCACTTTTATTTTCGCTATTATTATCAACAACATGTTTTGCTATTGGTGTTGATTGGAACAGTAATACGATTTCAGCAATCGGTATTGGCGCTGCACCCGAGTATGCTATTAAGCCAGGGCAAGCGGATGCTTTGGCAAGAAGAGCTGCAGTTGTAGATGCATATCGAAATCTTGCTAGTATTGTATATGGCGTAGAAATTGAAAATCATACGACTGTAGCGGAACTCGCTGTTAAAAAAGATACGATAAAAACTTCAGTATCTGGTGTTATCAGGAATGCTCGTATTGTTGATGAAGAGCAACTTGATAATGGTAACTATCAGATTACACTTACGATGCCATTGTTTGGGACAAACAGTCTAGCTACTGCTGTCTGGCCAAAAGAAGAGAATGAAACGACAACTTCTCCGATGAATAATGATACATTACTACCAGTTCCACTACCGCCTAAGAATGAAAAAAATGCAGTAGGTATGGTTACTGGCGTTGTCATTGATTGCAGAGGATTGGGGTTAGAAAGAGCTATGGCTCCCAATATTGTTGATGTCACAGGAAGAACCATCTACAATTCTAAAGATGTAGATAATAGTACTATTGTAAAAAATGGTCTCGCTAGTTATGCTAAGACTGATGATCCCAATGATCTTGCAGCGGCAGGAAGTAATCCATTGATTATAAAAGCAATGGCTGTAAAAGATCTTAATAAAAATCCAGTTATTTCAAAAGAAGATGGTGATAGGATAGTTGCTGCAAATAAGGAAAACCATTTCTTTAAAAGTTGTTCGGTAGTATTTATTGAATAAACCATTTGACTAAAGTGAAATATTGAGGGTGTAAAACTAAAAGCTATTGGCATAGAGCCAATAGCTTTTATGAATGAGTAGTCTAGTATTTTGTACTGCAAAGTGCTAGACTACTCATTCAAGAATGCTGTGCGGTTTCAAAATCTTGCACAAATGAATCTTGTTTTAGCTGCGCTTTTGCTAGTACGTAGGTTGGGTGGATGTAGGAGAAGCCCATCCGTGCCAACATGCCAGTAATTCCACGAACCGAATACGTACAACCATACTCTCTTTGGATGTATTTACCAATCAAGTTAGCTGTCCATGTCAAACTCGTTAAAAACCCAACATCAGATGGTGCTTGTTTTAGAATTACTTGTTTTAGTTCGTTTCGTTGATCTTGTGTTAATCTTGAGGGTCTTCCTGGTTTTGATTTATCAGGAATTACAGCAAGGCCTCCTTTTTTATATGCTCTGTGAATATTGCATACGGTAATGGAGGTTATTCCAATCAAATCGGATATTTCTTTACAGGTTCTGCCCGAAAGAAATAAATAGAGTGCTTGATATCTTTTATAAACTCGTGCTAATTTTTCTTTCTCCATAGCGAGTTTAATAGCAGATAGTTCCTCTGGTGTAGATCTCATTTTTATCATGTGTCATCATCCCTGTTTCCATAGTTTCCTTCATCCTTGTTTCCTAAAAGTCACTTCACACAATATTTATATCGACAACTTTACGGAAAAACTTAATTCATTTTATACATTTTTTTTTTTTTTGCAAGGTTAAAAAATAAGACAAAAGTTCTATAACGTATGAAAGCTATAAAATTTCATTTTTAGACAGAGTATCATGTTTGGTGTATTGAGAGGAAGGCATATACCAAAAGGCAAAACGGATTATTGAACATAAAGTTGAGTGAGTAAAAATGCTTCAGAGAAAAAATAGCTAAAAGTTGACAAAGTGGAAATGTTTTATTAGAATTGTTATAATGGAAAAGTGAAATAAATAATTTTAATATATAGACGCTGTGATATAATTACAAATAAAGCTTTAATAAAAAAGGATTATTGTATTTTTGAAAGGTAATATTAAGAGTTTGCATTTAAAAATACTTATGTACAGTGTAGCTTTGTTAGGGTAGCATAATCCTCTATTATATTACATTTTATAATGAAAAACTAAAAGGCTGGATGGCCATATTTAGTATAAAATCTAGAAATGTATAGACGCAGAAAATTAGACTATATAGTATAAGAATAGGTCTCATGGTGGTGTAGTGTAGGTATCAGATCAAGCAGTTGCGAAAATATAAAATATGAGGCAGGAGAAAAACACAAGTTGTGATATCGCAATTGATTTTTAAATCACGCGTGAATGACCTTGATTTTTTATACGATATACGTTTATCATATAAAATGCCAAATATATCTTTCCCTAATAAAGGCGTATTTAAACCCTGTAAATGGGGTACAAGACATTTACATTAGGAGTTGTGTGAAATATACAAGAGTTATCGATAGTAATTTTAATGGCGACAACGAAGTAATTGAATCGTAAGTAATTGAGAACTTCATGTGGTCGGCAAAGATAATGAAGATAGCAAAATGTATAATTGATTTGAATTTTTAAAAGTAAATTACGTGAAGAAAGAAGCTGGTTTTATGAAAAAAATAATTATATTGTTGTTCTCGTTATTAATATCCAACACATGTTTCGCTATTGGTGTCGATTGGAATAGTAATACTATTTCAGCAATAGGTGTTGGTGCTGCCCCAGATTCTGTTACAAAGCAAGGACCAGCGGATGCTTTGGCCAGAAGAGCCGCAGTTGTCGATGCATATCGGAATCTTGCAAGTATTGTATATGGTGTAGAGATTGAAAATCATACGACGGTAGAGCAATTAGCCGTAAAAAAAGATAAAATTAAAACCTTGGTATCTGGTGTCATTAGCAATGCCCGCATTGTTGATGAAGAGAAACTTGATGATGGAAACTATCAGATCACAATTACTATGCCAATATTTGGGGCTAAAAATAGTTTGGCTTCTGCTGTATGGGAAAACGATGAACATGTAGCAGTCGTACCAACTCCAGTTGTTCCTGTTACCCCGGTAACACCGGTAACACCGGTAATTCCTGCAACCATTAAAACTAATAGTAGTGATACAGTACAACCAATCCCAGCAGGTATGATTACGGGTGTTGTTATTGATTGTAGAGGGCTTGGTCTAGAAAGAGCAATGGCTCCAAATATTCTAGATGTTACAGGTAGAACAATTTACAATTCTCAAAATGTAGATAATAGTTTAATTGTAAAAAAAGGTCTTGCTAGTTACGTTAAAAGCGATTCCCCAGATGATATTAAAGTTGCTGGAGTGAATCCTTTGATAATAAAAGCAGTTGCGGTAAAGGATTTTAGTAGAAATCCAGTGGTGTCTAAGGAAGATGCTGACAAGATTATAGACAAAAATCAAGAAAGTAATTTCCTAAGAAACTCTGCGGTAGTATTTATTCAATAAATTTACATACAGTAGAGTGGTTCTATCTATATAAAACAAGAAAAGCTAGTGACGTTCGTCATTAGCTTTTCTTGTTTTATATAGATAGGTTGAATACCATTATCTTTTATGAAAAATGATATTTCTCATTTGTAATTTTTTTTGAATTTTAAAACCAGTACCATTGAGCATTGCTATATCAGATCTCCTCGATCATACGTATAATCAAATTCAGCAGTGGAAATATTGTTTGATACAATCGGATCTCTTACTGGATCAGGTAATAAGGTATAATCTTTAGCAGAGTAGGCTTTATATAGACGTGGTTTTTGCTTAAAATATCCTCTGTCATTTGGACCATAACTTATTTTAGATTTTTTCATATCAACAACTCCTTTAAATTTGATTAAATAAAGAATCTTTATTAGTATCTCAATAAATGAGAGATATATTTACAATTTTTTTATGTGAGAATTTTCAGAAAATATATTGCAAGCTAAACTGCTTTATGGTATATTTAAATTAATAAAAGGGGCTGTTCGAAAGATACTAGCAAAGTATCAAGGTCCATAGGGGAGATTCGGATAGTTCCTCTAAAAGGACTACCAAAGTCACACCATATTAGCTGAGGTAGCTAAAGCGCTAGTGACTGGTACGTTCACAAAACCCGACATAGATAGCGTCATAACTTGGAGTGGTCAGAGGATAGTCCTTTCCAAGAGTTTAGCCAAAGAGTGAAACAAGAAGCTTAACCAAAATTTAGCCAAGTTAAAAGGGACATGTCGGGATGACCCGTAGGAGAGCAAGCTCTTCTACGGGTCATTTAATTTTGGTTCTATAATAAATGTTGGGGTAAGTAATAAAATCATTAGTACGAGCAGTTATACAAAATCTATCAAAAAATTTACAAAAAACGAATATTGACTTATCTATAACGGTGATAAATAGCCCCTGCCTTGCATAATGCTGGTTTGGGGTTGTTTTACATAAAAAAACAAGGAAATTTATTTATGTATACAGTATTTTAAAAAAGATTATGTTTAAAAGTAATGATAATCATGCTAAAATAGAATCAGTGTTGTGAAAAAATGATCTCATTTAATAACATTATGTAATATAAATGTAAAGCAGGTGTAAATATCATGAAAAAAAGTTTTTTTAAATCGTTACATTTCCAAGTTTTTACTTCTATTATTATCGGTATTTTAGTTGGCTATTGGTTTCCTACCTTTGGCGCAAGCATGAAACCTTTTGGTGATGCATTTATCAAATTAATCAAAATGATTATTGGACCAATTATTTTTTGTACAATTGTTTGTGGTATCGCAGGTATGGGAGACATGAAAAAAGTGGGGAGAGTCGGTGGCAAGGCGTTATTATATTTTGAAGTAGTTACGTCATTTGCATTCTTGTTTGGGATTGTCTTAGTTAACTGGTTGCAGCCTGGTGCTGGAATGAATATAGATGTTAGCACTCTTGATCCAGCATCAGTGGCAATGTATACGAATGGTGCACAGACGCATCATGGGGTAGATTTTTTTATGAATATTATACCAAACACTGTTGTTGATGGATTTGCCAAGGGTGAAATTTTGCAGATTTTATTATTTTCAGTAATGTTTGGCTGGGCATTATCTAAATTGGGTGCTAAAGGGCAGATGCTAATTAATGTAATCGGTGATGTATCTCACGTTTTATTTGCAATTGTTGATATTATTATGAAATTAGCGCCAATTGGTACTTTTGGGGCAATGGCATTTACGATTGGTAAATATGGTATAGGCTCGCTTGAATCATTGTTAAAATTATTAGGAACTTTTTATTTTGCTTGTTTTATCTTTATTGTCTTGGTTATTTGGCCAATTACTAAATGGGCAGGGGTTAGCTTTTTAAAATATATTTCTTATTTTAAAGAAGAATTATTAGTTGTATTTGGTACTGCATCTTCGGAAAGTGCTTTGCCAAGTATGATGGAAAAACTTGAAAAAGCGGGTTGTTCTAAGTCAATTGTAGGTTTAGTAATCCCTACGGGGTACTCATTTAATCTTGATGGTACTTCGATTTATTTGACTATGGCAGCAATATTTTTGGCACAAGCAACAAATACCGACCTTACGCTTATGCAGGAACTTACGATTGTGGCAGTATTGCTTTTAACATCAAAAGGGGCATCAGGTGTTACGGGAAGTGGCTTTATTATTTTAGCAGCAACTTTAGCTTCTGTGCCGATGATTCCAGTGGGAGCACTTGCACTTATTTTTGGTGTTGATCGCTTTATGACGCAAGGTAGAGCACTTACCAATCTTATCGGTAATGGAGTTGCAACGATTGTTATGGCAAAATGGGAGAATGAACTTGATATGGACAAACTTGAAAAGGTTATGTATAATTCAGAGGAACCAGACGGAGTGCCTGAATCTGTAAGATAATGAATGAGAACCTGCGAAATTTTGTAGGTTCTTTCTATAAGTGCGTTTAAAATTATATAAGTAAAGTATACCTTGAATGGTGCACTTGTTATATTGGCATTTATGTCTTTGGCGGCTGCCGTAAATGTTTTTCCTTGTGACGGAACCCAAAGATGTTACATTGGATTAAACAAATATATAATCTATATGAATCACATATTCTGGCATATATCTAAAATACCTTTGATAGGAGAAATGACCTCACCTTTGCAAATGCAGAGGTGAGGTCATTTTTATAGTGTGATCTATTTCTATTTAAATTTGTCTATACAACATTGTTAAAGACAACAGCTATATTTGTTCCGATACCTTCTTTCTGGTAATATCAATCGTTGCAGAGTGACGGTTGGCAATATTATAGCAAATTGCTAATCCGAGCCCTGTGCCTTGTGTTTTTGTTGATAAGAAAGGGGTTCCTTATTGATAATAGTTGGAGAAATTCCACAAGCTTGGTCGCGGATTACCAAATTGGTTGTACCATCTTTTTGAAATGTTTTTATGGTTACAATACCAGCTTTGCTGGATGCTTCAATGGCATTGATTACTAAATTTAAGATTAATTGTCGGATTGCAAACATCAAAACAAAGAATTTATTTTTCTAATGTTTGCACGAAGTGGATCAAAGATTCTATGCCTTTATTAGGGTTTGGTAGTTTTATATCAATAATATAAAGAAAATTTAACGTAAAACCGATAAATAGTAATACTAAAAAAGTTGCAAGTTCCTTCCAGAGTTTTTTTTTAGTAATTCAGGAATTTCTAACCATCCAATAAAAATAAAAGCACAAATTAGTATAAACACTACCATCTTTTCTGTTCACTCCTTTATTCGATTGCTTTTTCTGTCTGCATAATCATACCAACGTTGCGAAGGTTGGCATCAACTTCCACATTGATGTCTATATTGGCGAATTCCTCATCCCAGTTCGTTTTGAGCTTTTTCCATTCCTGAGGGAATTCCCGATGAACGGCTTCGCCGAATTTAAAGACATCAACGCCTAATTCTTTTTGCACTTTAACAATGGCAGCATTGATTTCATCATGAATGGCAGTCTTTTGTTTTTCTTCCAGTTGTTTGAACGTTTCAGGTGTGGTTAAATGAACTTCTGATAATTGTTCTGAAAGGTTACCTGTCTCAGTAACTTTAACATTCATGACAAATCTGCCATCGATAAATTTCGGCTTAATTTTACTTGAAGCTCTAATGATTTCTAAACTTACATATTTATCTTCATCTCCAGGTGAATTAACGATAAGGACGCCGCTTTTCACTTGTCCTAAGATCCAAAGCAAACCACGCGTTTCTTTTTTATCTAGCCAGCCAATTAATTTATCTTCTTTAAAAACTGCAGTACCTTCAAGTTTTAGCTTTTTCTTTGGTTTTTCAGCTTTTTTTTCTTCTATGACCTCAATGCCCGGAATAAAGGGAGCACTTGTTTTGCTGGCAATGGTTTTTAAATAATCATGTAGAATGACTTTCGGTATTTGTGAAGTAGACACTGTTGCTTTTGCTAAGCTTTCAATCGCTTTTGCTGGGATTTTTTCTTGGGGATGTTCTGCTTCAAGTATATCCTGTGCTTTTCCTCGGGCGATGAATAAAAGCCAAGTCCTTCGATCTTCTTGATCACGATTAAATAAATCAAGTAATGGTGCAATACCAATTTTGGCAGCTTCTTCGCCAATCACAATAATTTTCATCTGCCATAAGTAGAGTTTTTTATCTGATTCTTTTGTTGCATTGCGGAATGCTTCTTGAAGAGTTTTACCGGTACTCGTAAGTGTAAAGAATGCTTTTTCATTAGAACTTTCCCCGCTTTTTCCTTTAATAGCATCAGGTTTGAGGATTTGGACAGTAAGACATATTTGCCCGTCGTTTGTTTTGTCAATTCCAACTCCTTCAACGATACTTAAATTTCCTAGCTCTCTACGATTCCAGCAACCGCTCAATAGAAGAGATAGTACTATCAACAAAAATACACTTAAAGCTTTTTGTCTGCCCATAGCTGGTTTTCTCCTTTTCTACGAATGAGCGATAATATTACAAGAATAAGTGGAATAACTAAAATAAAAAACAGACTATACCAAATAAGTATTCTATAATTTAAAAATTTAAACTGCTCAAGAACGTTTGGTGCTATTAAAATAGCTAAAGCAACAATAATAGTGCCTAATGGTAAAACCAAAGGTTTATAATCTTTTAAATTGAATAATTGACCAATTCCTAAAGCTGCTAAATAATAAAGCGTAGATACTTGAACAACGATTCCACACAGCCAAACTGCCATATGAATAACTTCAATATGTTCCCAAAAATCACCGATATTTACCAATTTAATTGCATCGAAAAAAGGGAATAGATGAATCTTGGCATCTACAGTACCAAAAATTGTTATGATTGGAATTGTAATAAGTAAAGCGTTAATATCAATCAGTAAATAAGTGAATAAAATTGTAGATTTTATTTTTTGAAAATTATTTAAAAATGGTAATAACATTGCAAAATACATAATTTCTACAAAGCGGCTTGCTGTGATTAAACCACCATAAAATACGGGGCTAAATCCATTCTCCATAATCGGTAATAACGCTTTAAAATCCATGTTTTTCAACATAAATATGAGAATAATGATGACTGCAGTTATGGTAATTGGTACGAATATTTCCGTTAAACGAGTTATTACTTCAAGGCCGTTTCGTACAGCATAAGCACAAACAAGCATAAATGAAATTAGAAAAAAAGCGATCGGGGTTTCTGGCATAACTGCTATGACGAAGAAGTAACTAAATTGAACCATAAGTAAGGAGGTTAAATGAATAAAAAAACATATATAAAGAAGTCCTATTAATTTACCAGTTTTCCCGATAATTACTTGACTATATTGAATGATGGTCTTATTAGGAAATTTTGTCCATAAATAATAAACAGGAGCGGTTAATGCCAATTGAAATGGCAAGCTAAGCAATATAGAAATCCATAAATCTTGGTTTTCCGGTGGTGCTGTGAGCAATGGAAAATAAGTTAAAGTTACTACTTCTCTAAAGATAAATACAAGTAAGATCAGTTGTTTATTGCTGATTTTCCCATCTTCTAACATATGAATCACTCCTTTCCTTTTTAAATTATTAGTTTTTGCGTTCGACGTTAGGTGGCTGGGGAATTTGACCATCTTTTTGCCTCTTGCGATTTTTAGTAGCGAAAAATGTTGGTCTTGTCAGCATTGCCCACCAAGGAACTCTAACAAAGACATCCTTCATGGCAGAAAGATTGCCTGGCGCAATTGGTGACATATAAGGAATACCAAATGAACGTAGCGAACATTGATGGATAAGAACCACGATAAACCCCATAATAATTCCATAGAGTCCAGAAAATCCTGACAAAATAAGTAGTCCAAGTCGAAGCATAACATTAACATCGCCTAATGAGGGAACAACAAAGGAAGAAATTGCCGTAAGTGCTACGATGACAACCATGGGGGCGCCAATCAATCCTGCAGTAACAGCAGCTTCGCCGATAACGAGAGCACCGACAATACTAATCGCCTGCCCAACAGGTCTAGGAAGCCTGACACCAGCTTCTTTTAGTATTTCGTAGATGATTTGCATGAGAATAGCTTCGAATGCTGCGGGAAATGGGGTGCCCCCTTGCGCGGCGGCAATGCTAAACAATAAGGCTGGTGGTAATATTTCTTGATGAAACGTGGTAAGTGCGACATATACCGAAGGTAAAAAAACCGCGATAGAAAACGATAACCATCTTAGCAATCTGATAAAACTGGCATAGTAGGGGCGTAAATAATAATCTTCACTAGATTGAAAAGCTTCCACAAATAAATAGGGAATTGTCAGGACAAAGGGGGTACCATCAACAAGAATCGCAACTCTGCCTTCGAGTAATTTTGCACTAATCACATCAGGTTTCTCACTGTTTCCGATTGTTGGAAACAGTGAGAATGGTGCATCTTCAATAAAGGATTCAATATAGCCAGATTCCAATATGGAATCAATTTCGATTCTAGATAATCTCAGTTTTACTTCTTGGACGATCTTCTCATCGACAATACCTTTGATATAAACAATACAGACATCTGTTTTTGTTTGTGTTCCGATATTCATCATTTCGATTTTTAGATTAGGAGTTCTAATATACCGACGTAATAAGGCGGTGTTATTGCGCAATGTCTCAACAAAACCTTCGCGCGGGCCTCGTACGACCGCTTCCGTATCTGGTTCTTCCACGCCTCTAGATTCCCAAGCGCGAAGGGAAGCGATTATGACAGTCTCTGATCCATCAATAAATAGTGCGGTATCACCAGCTAGTATCGCATGGACGGCTTTTTCAAAGGTCTTAGTTTTGGCTATAGAAGCAAGAGATAAAACACACTGCTCCACAATGGGCAATGCATTACGCTTATTTATCTTATAGGGAGATAGAAGTAGGGCTTTTATCAAATTATCATGGACTGCTGATTTGTCGGTTAGTCCATCTACCATAACTAAAAAAAACCTGATTTGTTGATTTGTGCCAATTTTAAATTCTCGAATGATGATATCACTACATTGTGCAAAGATATGCTTTATGGAATATAGATTACGATCTATATTCTCTGATATTGTACCAAGACTACCGTTGCCATACGACAACGGGGGGGGAGTTGGGTTTGTCTTTAGGAAAGTTTTTAATTTATGTATAATTTTTATCAGGACTTTTTGCCGCATCGTTTACCCTGCCAATCAATTTGGAGTTATTAAAATATTGATTATTACTATTACTATTGCATATTGTACCCAGTTGTTTTGAGATTAAACAAAATTTGTCTAAATTACAATATATTTACGTAAAAAGTTTTATAAATATTAAAAATAAGCAGGTTATTATTGGCATTAACTAGAATTATACCTCTGTAACAATTTATAATAGTATGAAAACTGGGGGGCAATATCATGAGAAGCATACAGACAAAACTAATCGTAGTTATTTTGAGCATTTTCCTAGTATCAATGAGTGTTTTAGGCGGGTTGAACTACTGGCGGGCAAGGCAGGTTATTACACAAAATTTAAATATTGAAATTGCAGACAATGCAGTAAATCGTGCGGGAGACGTCGGTGACTGGTTGAAGGCTCGGCAGGCAGAACTCGTCATTGTGTCTGTTTCTCCACAAGTTCAAAGTGGCGACTTTTCGGTGATGATGCCCTTTTTAGTTAATGCAGCAAAAACCAATAGTGCATATGACGCGATCGGCTATATTAAGCCAGGCGGTGAGAATATAAATTCTTTAGGATCACATGGCACTTTAGAGGATAGAGAGTACTATCAAAAAGCGATTAAGGGAGAAGTGGCTATTTCCGATCCTGTAGTATCTAAGGCAAGTGGTAAAATGATAACGGTAATTGCAGTTCCCGTGAAAGTTGATGGGAAGATTACTGGGGTTGTGTATGGTTCCATTGCGATGGATGAACTGACGAAAAAGGTATTAGATATTAAGGCTGGACAAACAGGGTATGCCTATGTTTTGCAGGGAGATGGACTGGCAATCATTCACCCTGACAAGGAAATTGCGATGAAGGTGAATGCCGTGCAAGATCCTAAACTTCCGCAAGAACTTCGCTCCGTCAATGAGCGCTTAGTCAAAGGTGAGTCTGGGGTAGCTGACTATGAGTACGCTGGTACTCATAAGATCGTGGCTTTTGCGCCAGTGCCAGGAACAAAATGGTCGTTTGCAATCAATGTTCCATCAGCGGAGGTTATGGGCGCAATCTCATCTTTGACAACAATTTCCTTAGTGACGATTATTGTAGTTTTGATTCTTGCAGGATGCATTATTTGGTGGTTTGCTCGTCGTATTGCGAAACCGATTCAGCTATTGGAAGAAGAAGCGAATCGTATCGCTTCTGGTGATATCTCAGCTACTCAGTTGAATATTGATTCTAATGATGAAATCGGTCGGTTAGGAAAAAGTTTTGAGCAGATGGAGGAGAATTTGCGTCATCTGATTCAGAAAATATTGGGTGCTACTGAACAGTTGGCTGCTTCTTCAGAAGAACTTACTGCTAGTTCTCAGCAATCAGCTGAGGCTGCAAATCATATTGCTACGTCAATTACCGATGTTGCCGAAGGCGCTAATGAGCAAATGGCAGCGGTGAATGAGACATCGTCTATTGTAGATCAGATGGGCTCTAGTATTCAGCAGATTGCGGATAATGCCAGTCAGGCGGCTACGCAGTCAGGTCAAGTCGCAGATCGAGCTAAAGATGGTGATCAAACAGTAAAACAAGCCGTTGTGCAAATGAATCAAATTGAAAAGACGGTCAATACTTCGGCCAAAGTCGTGGCCAAATTGGGTGAACGGTCAAAAGAAATTGGTCAGATAGTTGATACGATTTCTGGAATTGCTGGACAAACGAACTTACTAGCACTTAACGCTGCAATTGAAGCGGCGCGGGCGGGGGAACAAGGAAGAGGCTTTGCTGTCGTAGCTGAGGAAGTACGTAAATTGGCGGAACAATCTCAGGAAGCTGCCAAAAAAATCGCTGAGCTTATCGGAGAAATCCAAGGTGAGACTGATAAAGCAGTGGTAGCGATGAATGATGGTACTCGTGAAGTTAAAATCGGGGCTGAATCAGTGGATGCCGCAGGAGTGGCTTTCCAGGAAATTGTTACGATGGTTACAGCGGTATCAGGACAAGTTAGGGAGATTTCCGTAGCTATGCAGCAATTTTCTGCTGGCAGTGAGAGAATAGAAGGCTCGGTTAAACGGATTGATGAATTTAGTAAAAAATCAGCAGGTGAGTCGCAAAATGTTTCCGCAGCTGCAGAGGAGCAATTGGCTTCCATGGAGGAAATTGCATCTTCCAGTCAAGCACTCGCTACGTTGGCACAGGAATTACAGAGTGAAGTGACTAAGTTTAGAATTTAAGGGTAACTAGTATTAAATATTTGTAAAGTTAAGCACAAAAAGCCACGAATTTCGTGGCTTTTTGTGTTGTGTAGTTATCTGTTGTATTAGTCTTTAATCATCGCAATAGACTTGTTTTCTGCTCCCCAATGAGACATGAGCTCTAATATGGGGATTAAGGTAGTGCCTCTCTCGGTTAAGGAGTATTCCACTTTAGGCGGAATTTGATGATACTCTTCTCGGTGGATTAATTGTTCGGCTTCTAGTTCTTTTAGTTGTTGGCTTAGCATTTTATGTGTAATTGGTGGGATTGATTTTTTGATTTCACCGTATCTTTGTACGCCGTTTTGGAACAACTTATAAAGGATCATCCACTTCCATTTACCGCCGACTACAGATAGTGTATAAGCGATGGAACAATTACATTCAGCTGGTGACCATTTTTGCATCTTTACTCTCCTTTTATATAGTATCTACCATAAAAGTGCATACTTTCTTTTTATTTAAAATCATATACAATGAAAAGAAGAAAATCAAGTAGAAAAGGATTGATACTCTATCTTGAAAGAAAATTTTTAAAAAAATCACTAGAGAGTAAGTATCAAAAGAGGATGATAGAAATGGAATATTCTTTATCACAAAAACAAAATATAAATTTCTTGGTATTTATTGTGCCATTCTTACTGGGGTTAGGGGTGGATCTATATGTTCCCTCTTTGCCAGCAATTACGAATTACTTTCATACGCAAGCGAGTTTTGTACAATTAACGATTAGCTTATATATGTTAGGCTATGGCATGGGTCAGACTGTTCTTGGGATATTATCGGATAGCTTTGGTCGTAGGAAAGTGCTGCTAATGAGTGCACTGTTTTTTACAATGGTAAGCTTTTTCGCTATTTTGTCGTCTAATGTGTTTATGCTAGAAGTGTGCCGCTTTTTGCAAGGATTCAGTGTGGCAGGCTTGGCAGTTGTAGCTAGGGCAATTATTGTAGATGTTTTTTCTGGCGCTGAATTGGCAAACGCGACGAACTCTCTTACGCTTAGTTGGTCACTGGGTCCGATTATTGCACCGTTTATTGGCGGTTACTTACAGCATTACTTTGATTGGCAATCGAACTTTTATCTTTTTGGTTTGTATGGATTGTTTATTTTTGTGTATGCTTTTATCAAGTTGCCAGAGACAAATTTGCATTTATCTAAGTTGAGTTTTTCAAGAACTTATAACAGTATAAGTGTGATTGGAGCGCATCCAGCATTTATGTTGCTTACGACGATAGCGGGTTTTTGTTATGCAATTGTAGTCTTGTTTAATATAGTTGGACCATTTTTGATTCAAACAGTATTAAAGTATTCGGTGATTGACTATGGAAATATTGCTTTGGTTTTAGGTTGTGCCTATTTTTTAGGTGCGTTATCGAATCGTTTTGCTAGTAATTATTTTAAGAGTAAAACGTTGCTAATGTTTGGCTTGATTAGCTCTTTTACTAGTAGTATCTTGATGATTGTATTAGGTTTTACGTTCGGAATAAATCTGTTTGTTGTTTTAATTCCTATCTTTCTCATTTTCTTTTTCATTGGCTTTATTGTTCCAAATGCACTGGTGCAAACCATGACATTGTTTTCTAAAACAGCAGGAACAGCCAGTTCTATTTTTGGCACGTTAACGGGAATCATCGTATTCTTCGTAACGATCTTTGGTAGTAGTTTAAAAACTGATTCGCAAATTCCATTGTCATTCACTTATCTTGTATTACTGTTGCTATCAATAATCATATTTTTGCTAGTACGAAAGCTTGAAAGTACAAAGTAATAGCGACTTTGTTCTTGTTAATATGCTATGATAGGTATAATGATATAAAAACTACAGTAAGCTAGTGCTAGGATAATTTGAAGAAAATGAGGGTTAACATCATATGAATGGGCAGAACGTTGAAAAGCATAATTTTAGTAAAGAAATAGCCAGTGCATTAAAAGAATTGGGGTATGATACCCTCACTGAGGTTCAAGAGGAAGTCATTCCTTTAGTTTTTGCAGGAAAAGATAGTATCGTTAAATCCCAGACTGGAAGTGGTAAAACAGCGGCTTTTGCTATTCCAGTTTGTGAAAAAATAGAAATCGAACAAAAAAATCCACAAGTATTGGTACTTACGCCAACAAGAGAATTAGCACTGCAAATTAAACAGGAGATTTCTAATATAGGAAGATTTAAAAGAGTGAAATGTGCTGCTGTTTTTGGTAGACAACCTATGGAGGGACAAAAACGAGAATTAAGACAAAGAGTACATGTTGTGGTTGGAACACCTGGGAGAACCTTCGATCATATTGAAAGAGGCAATGTAAATTTAGAAGAAGTGAAGTACCTCATTATTGATGAAGCGGATAAAATGCTAGAGATGGGGTTCGTTGACCAGATAGAGGACATCATAAAAGTGTTGCCGGAAAATCGGATTACGATGTTGTTTTCGGCTACAATGGCAGCTAGAATTCAGGAAATCTGCAAGCAATACATGAAAGAGCCTGTTACCATAGAAATTGATTCTTATACTTTTAGTTTGGAAAACATTCGTCAAGGGTATTATGAAGTACGTGAAGAAGATAAGTTTCAGTTATTGATGAAACTTATCTATGTTGAAAGACCGGAGAGTTGTATCATCTTTTGCAATACGAGGGATAAAGTGGAAGATGTGTTTGCGAAGATGAAATGTAAAGCGTATTCTTGTAAAACATTGCATGGCGGAATGGAACAGCGGGATCGGTTAGTTTCGATTCAAGAATTTAAACGAGGCGAATTTCAGTTTTTGATTGCCACAGATGTAGCAGCGCGGGGAATCCATATCGACGATATCTCACTGGTAGTGAATTATGATATGCCGCAAGAAAATGAAAGCTATGTTCATCGAATTGGCAGAACAGGGCGGGCTGGTAATTCTGGGGTAGCGCTTACCTTTGCAACTCGATATGAACGCAAAGTATTGCATAAGATTGAGGACTATGTTGATTATGAGATTCCTGAGCAAGAAATTCCGACTATAGATGAAGTAGAAGAGGGAAAATTAAATTTTAATAAGCTTGAGGCGGTTGGGCCGACTTTAAAAATTGATAAAGGCGAAAAATTGAATGCGCATATTACGAGAATTCGAATCAATGCAGGGAAGAAGACCAAGATGCGCCCAGGCGATATCATGGGCGCACTTACTACGATTCAGGGAATCAGTGGAAGTAATATTGGTATTATCAATATTCAAGATACTTGTTCTTATGTTGAAATTCTTGCTGATAAAGGTGAACTTGTCATGGAAGCACTTAAAACAACGAAAATCAAAGGGAAGATTCAGAAGGTAAAAGAAGTTCATGTAATATAACGAGTTGTAGAGACTCCCTGAAATATAACTGTGATATTTTTTCATTGATATAAGCATAACAAACTGGCTAACAAGAATGTTAGTCAGTTTGTTGCGTGTGAGAGCTATGCTATATCGTAGTATGTTGAGTGAATTAATATAGTACTTTTTCTTTTTTACCTGCTAGTATATAATAATTATTATAAGCTTGTTTAGATAAGTCTACAAAATTTAATAATGGAAAAAAGTACATGGTTTTAGTAGAGAGGAGCTCTTACATATGGATAGAAATAGTCTTCAGTTTCGAGTTATACTAGGAATTACAGTCAGTTTGGTTCTTGTATCGTTCTTAATCGCTGGATTTTCGGTATACACAACAAAAAACTATTTGAATCAAGATGCTAGGCAGGGGGCGGAGGAGCACTATTATGGCATGATGCAAACACTTGATATGTATAAAAATAATGCACAAGCGCATGTCCAGGTGTTGGCGAAGAACATGCAAATTATTGATGCTGCCAAAAGGCGTGATACGCAGGCATTGTTTAACTTGACAACGCCATTGATGAAAGAGGGCAAACTTGATTATATGGTCATCACAGACCCAAAAGGTGTTGCCATCATTCGTACCCATGAACCCGGGAAAATTCCTAAAGCGGATGATAGCATAGCCAACCAAATGAATGTATCGCAGGCGATTAGCGGAAAATCTTTTGTTGGCATTGAAGAAGGCAAAGTGGTCAAACTTTCGGTTCGTGCTGGAGCGCCACTTTATGATGAAACAGGTGCTTTGGTTGGTGTTATTTCTACAGGATATGTGATCAGTCAAAATGAGATTGTGGATAATGCCAAAAAGATGTTTGGTGCTGAGTTCACCTTATTTTTGCAGAACGAGCGCGTAGCGACAACACTTGAGAATGCAGAAGGTAAACGAATGGTTGGCACTCTGCTTGAAAATCAAGAGATTCTCAAGCAGGTGCTTACAGAAGGAAAAATCTATATCGGTACAAATAAGATTGCAGGCAATGACTATACTGTTGCCTATGGCCCTTTAATAGGGGCAACAGGAAAACCTATTGGTATTATTTTTACAGGAAAACCAAATTCGATCCTTGAAGGGGTCACCAATCAGATTATTTATCGAACCCTTAGCGTTTCTGCTGTTGCACTTTTATTAGTACTGGCGGTCACAATCTTTTTTACGCGGCGGATGCTCAAACCAATCCAGTCATTATTGGTTAAATTCCGCGAAGTGGCAGGGGGAAATCTAGGGGTATCGCCGCTTGCCATTGAAAGTCGTGATGAAATTGGTAAGTTGGCGGTTGCGTTCAATAGGATGCTGGAAAGTTTGCGTGGGCTTATTAGCCATGTAGCAAATTCAGCTGAGCAGGTGGCGGCATCATCAGAGCAGCTAACTGCAAGTGCAGAGCAATCGGCTTTAGCCGCTATTCAAGTTGCCGAAAGCATTACCGAAGTTGCATCCGGAAGTGAAAAACAAGTGAAATCGGTTCAAGGAGCAACCGAAATCGTGGAACATATATCGAATGGTATCGGGCAAATAGCAACGAATTCCAAAGAGGTGGCTCGTACTTCGGATAAGACCGCTAATGCGGCAGAGGAAGGCGGAAAATTGGTAGCGCAAGCGATTCAGCAGATTGGGAATATAGAAAAAACAGTAACCAACTCCGCTAGTGTAGTGATGAAGCTTGGCGAACGATCAAAGGAAATCGGACAAATTATTGATACGATATCTGGTATTGCAGGGCAAACAAATTTACTTGCTTTAAATGCAGCCATAGAAGCAGCACGTGCCGGTGAGCAAGGGCGGGGGTTTGCAGTCGTAGCAGAAGAAGTTCGTAAATTAGCTGAGCAGTCTGAATCTGCAGCCAAGCAAATTGCGTTGCTTATTGGAGAAATTCAAGGGGATACTGATAAAGCGGTAATCGCTATGGATGAAGGAACACGTGAGGTTAAAGTTGGAACAGAGGTTGTTAATACAGCAGGTCGTTCTTTTAACGAAATAATAACACTGGTAGGGCAAGTGTCTAGTCAAGTTGGGAAAATTTCAAGTGCGATTCAAGAAATGGCGAATGGTAGCCAGCAAATCGTATCGTCTATGCAAGAAATTGACAGTATAAGTAAGGTGGCAGCCGATCATACACAGACCGTTTCGGCTGCTACTGAGGAACAATCTGCCTCGATGGAAGAGATTGCGGCTTCTAGTAATGCCTTGTCAAAAATGGCTGAAGAACTACAAAAAGCTGTGCAGCAATTTAAAATGTAAATGAAACAGTAAAACCTCCTGTTGGCGAATCGGTCAGTAGGAGGTTTTTTTGTTAGAGGCTTCAATTTAGAATTAGTGATAAAAGGTTTTGCGGATGCTGTATGAATTTGGCAGGAAGTTTTGGCTTTTTTAGCGAAATATAGTAATATTGTACGAATAAAATAGACAACGATAATACTATTTTATTATTTTGATTCTAGGTGGCTTACTATAAATTGTGATTGGAGACGAGAAAATGAAAGAAACGATAAAATATAGAATGCGTAGCTTACATAATCTTTACCAATCGTCTCATTCGCAGGTTGTGGCAATTGGTATTTTTCTTTTCGCTGCTATTATTGCAGGTTTTATTATTGGATGGTTAGAGCAAGCACGCCTTGAAATTGAGAGGGTACATATCTCTGATAGAGCCAGTGATAATACAGCGGCAATTCAACATACGGTTGAACGTGCGCTATCAGTAACGTATGCTTTGGCAGCACTAGTTAATCAGGGAAATGGCAAGATTGATAATTTCAACGATATAGCTAGTAAAATGTTGCCGATGTATTTAGGTGTAGATTCGTTGCAGTTAGCACCAAATGGTGTTGTTCAAAAAATTGTACCCCTTGAAGGCAATGAAAAAGCAATAGGACATGATTTGTTTAAAGATAATGAGCGTTCTGCTGAAGCAATTTTAACCCGCGATAGCGATCAACTTACTTTTGCAGGGCCTTTTAAGACGATTCAGGGTTCCTTCCTTGGTGGGGTAGGTCGTTTACCGGTATTCCTTCATAATGAGGATGGTAATTCTTACTTTTGGGGATTTGTTAATGTGATGATTCGTTTTCCTGATGTCCTTAAATCTACGGGGCTTTTTCAATTGGAGGAAAAAGGCTTTGCCTATCAACTTTGGCGCTATCATCCAAAGACTGGACAAAAGCAAATTATTGCCGAATCAAGTGCCGCTCTTGCGAGTGATCCAGTAGAACGTTATTTATATGTACCTAATGCTACATGGATGCTAAGTATTACGCCGATAAAAGGTTGGGGTGATCCATATGGATTGTCGTTTAAAATTTTGTTGGGGTTAACTTTCAGTTTACTTTTGGCTTGGTTAGCAAAACTGATGGTCGATTTAAAAATTCGTGAGACTGAGTTAAAGCGTATCGCGTTACTTGATGAATTAACGGGATTACCTAATAGACGATTGATGCTTGACCGTTTGGAGCAGGCTCTTGCTCATGCTCATAGAGATGGAAAGCTAGTGGCTGTTTGTTATTTAGACATAGATAATTTTAAGTGTGTTAATGATAATTTAGGACATGATGTTGGGGATCAACTGTTGGTTGAGATGGCGAGAAATATAAAAGCTTGTTTGCGTGAAATAGATACATTAGCTCGTATTGGTGGCGATGAGTTCGTGATTGTATTGCAGGAGATAGAAGATGTGGAGGAATGTAAAAAGGTGCTCAATCGTATTTTGCAAGTAACTACTATTCCGATATTTTCTGGCGATAAAAGAGTGTTGGTTTCTGCAAGCATTGGTACAACTTTATACCCAAAGGATGATAGCGACACTGATATATTGCTGCGCCATGCTGATTATGCCATGTACAAAGCTAAACAGAGTGGCAAAGGAAGATATTGCTTATTTGATAAAAATGAGTCAGCTAGCCTATAATCTTTATTAAATTAAATTGCACTTTAAAAATGTAAAGTGCTTACTTATCCGCAAAGTTTCTTATCTTAAAAGGGGCGATGGTCGTTTGCGAATTATATATGTACTCACAGATTTGATTTTACCATTGATACTCGGGTTTTATTTACATAAAAGAAATTTGATTAACGGTACAATCTGCAATCAGTTGATTTCCTTTAATATCGTTATTGTTGGTACTATTTTATCGGTGTTAAGCTTTTGGGTATTGCCATTGACCTTGGAATTAATCTGGCTGCCCGTACTAGGGATTGTTTTATGCATCATTCCAGGCGTACTTGCCTATTTAATGTTTGCCAAACGTTATGAGAGCCCCTTAGATCGTGGGAGTTATTTGTCTTCAGCAATGCTTTCAAATATTGGTACATTGGGCGGACTTTGTGCGTTTATTCTTTATGGAGAAATTGGTTTTGCTTATGCACAAATGGTAGGGGTTTTTCAGAATCTAGTGCTGCTGCTTTTCTGCTTTCCCTTAGCGCAGTACTATTATCAATGTTATGAAAGTTCAGCGAAAAAGAAAAATATGAAACTTAGTTTGAGACAGATGTTTTTGAGCTGGAATCAGCTGCCTCTTGTAGGCATGTTTCTAGGTATGTTTCTTTACATATATGATGTACCGCGTCCAGCAATTTTGGCAACGATTTTTGAGGCATTGATTCATTTTGGGGCATGGTTGGCTCTGCTTCCAGTAGGTTATTTGATCGATTTTCAGAAAGCGCGAAAATATTATCGAGTGATCTGGAACTTGCTTCCGATT
>Ga0316600_10000168_pt1 | contig 39311 bp, 34 predicted proteins | sample OWC_soil_day5_CT_FD_207652 | JGI IMG/M metagenome (GOLD analysis project Ga0316600, IMG submission 207652) | Wetland soil microbial communities from Old Woman Creek delta, Ohio, United States - OWC_soil_day5_CT | ecosystem: Environmental > Terrestrial > Soil > Wetlands | place: USA: Ohio... | reverse complement strand
CGTGTTTTCCATTTTTGGCGGCAAATATCGTGGATGCAAAAGGGGCGTATTTGCCTAAGGTTAAACCGTATACGATTGTGAAACGCAATGGGATTAAGGTAGGGATCATTGGGTTGACTACACCACAAACGAAGGTTGCAGTCAATCCAAAATACGTTGAAGGTTTAACTTTTCTGGATGGTGTACAGACGGTAAACAAGCTCGTGCCTGAACTCAAAGCAAAAGGGGCAGAGGTTATTGTAGTTTTGGCGCATATGGGCTCAGAGGCAGCTGCGGATGGGGTAGAAAAAGGGGAGATCATTGAACTTGCAAAACAAGTGACGGGCGTTGACTTAATCGTGAGTGGTCATACCCATCGCATTGTGAATACAAAAGTGAATGGGATTCCTATTGTGCAAGCTGGAAAATATGGCAATGCATATGGAAAAGTAAAAATAGAGTATGATGAAAAAGCAAAGAAAGTAGTCGCTGTTACGCCAGAGATCGTCAAGATTGAGAAAGAAAAAGTTGCAGCGGATATGGAGTTTGCTGAGTACGTAAGGTATATTGATACGAAGGTAAGCTATTTGAAAAATGAAAAAGTGGGTGAAACTGCAGTACTGTTATGGCATAATCGCTATGGGGAATCCTTGCTAGGGCAATGGGTTACAGATGTTATAAGGCAAACAGAAAAGGCAGATATCGCTGTGATGAATGGTGGTGGCTTACGCAATGATATAGCGAAAGGGGTTGTAACAAAAGGTAACTTGTATGCAACAGTTCCCTTTGATAATACATTGGTAAAAACACAACTTACAGGGCGGGAGATTAAGGAGTTACTAGAATATGGCCTGGGAAATAACGGTCATGGACTCTTACAATTTTCGGGTATTACCGTCACTTTTGATGATAATCAGACAGAAGGTAATAAGATAACACAAATTCTGTTACCAGATGGTAGTCCGATTGATTTTGATGCAGAATATACGGTAGCAACCATTGATTTTATCGCCGCAGGTGGGGATGGTATCGATGCTTTTAAAAATAAAAAAATCATTGAGGAGGGGAAATTACTGCGCGATGCTTTACAAGAAAGCTTTGTGATAGATAAACCGCTTAATATAACTTTGGATAAGAGATTGATCATTTTACAAGCAAATCTTTTGGCTGGATAGCATAAAAAGAGTAGTTCAACAGTCGTTGAAAAATGTGATTTACGAATTAATAAAAAAACATATATAAAGCGATGACTTCATAGTATAATAAAATTAGCAATGACGCTTTCTGGATGAATCTCTGGAAAAGCGTCATTTTTAGTTTTTAAATTAAATCTTGTTAGATAAGATATGGAGGGTGTTTGAAATGAAGGAACTATATTCGATTGGAGATACAGCTAGAATTATGGGGATTTCTGTACAGGCACTGCGGAACTATTCTAATTTGAAGCTGCTTGAGCCACAGTATATTGATCAGGAAACGGGATACCGGTATTATTCTTTTAAACAATTTCATTATATTGATCGTATTAAGTACTTGCGAAAATTAGGGCTTTCCTTGACGGAAATCGCGGAAATTTTAAAGAATGGTAAGACTGATAAAATTCTCTCTTATTTAGAAATTCAAAAGCAAAGAATAACCCGTGAGTTAGAAACGCTTCAAGATACCTATGATGATCTTCGTTGGTATATTGATTATTTTAAATATCTAGATCGTCATCATTTTGAAAATATACCGTATGTATCATTTTTTGATACAAGGTATCTCATGTGTGTCGATTATTTAGATGACGATACAGTAGAAAGTGTAGAAACGAGATTAGCGGAATTAAAAAACAAGGAAAATTTAAAGCATCGACGGCAATATGGCTATATTGCTAGTTTTAAAGATTTAATCAAGAAGAATTTTGTTCCTAGTAAATATTTTATATATCTAAAAGAAAAACCAACATATAATGCAAAGTGGTTTATGGAGTTACCTGCCGGAGAATATATGTGTTTTCGTGGAAAAATACGCACCGAAGATTGGAATCCTTATCTGGTTACGGAGTATTTTAAAAATCATAAAGAACCAGCGTATATTGTTGCCAATGAATATGAAGATAATCTTGTGGAATACCATGCCTGCCCGTATGAAGTGCAAATTTTAATTCATAAAGAAGTATGAGTTTTAAATATCATATTGACTCTATAGTAAATACAGAGTATATACTGACCTCATCCAAAGACGGATGATTACATTTCGTTTATTTGTTGTTTGAAAATAAATGAATGCTGTAACGTTTATCTTTGGCTATTTTTTATGGGGGTGTTTTTATGGAAAAAGAAATCGAATTTACTGAAGCAACACAGCTTTTATATGAGGGCGATATGGTAAAGGGAAGCTCATTAAAACCAGAATCTTTCCCTGTTTTTTTAACGACAGCATTTACCATGGGAGATTTGGAAGATGTACAAAATACGTATGATGAAAAAGGCTATACCTATATACGTACTCGCAATCCCAATCGTGGCGCACTAGGCGAGGTAATTTCTTTTTTAGAAAAAGGCAGCCATACTTTAATTTTTTCTTCTGGTATGGGCGCGATTACCACCACTTATTTTTCCTTGTTAAAACCAGGGGATCATTTTCTGGCGAATTCCAATATTTATGGCGAGACTTTTGATTCGATCAATTTACTGTTAAAAGGGTTTGGGGTCGAGGTAGATTATGTAGATTTTGGTGATTTGCAAGCAGTTGAAGCTGCGATTCGTCCAGAAACGAAAATGCTTTATACTGAGGTTGTCAGTAACCCAACAGATCATTTGGCAGATGTCAGTGCTTTGGCAAAAATTGCACACACGGCAGGTGCATTGCTGATGATCGATAATACATTTACTACACCAATTGCAGTGAAACCCTTGGTACTTGGTGCAGATATTGTAATTAATAGTTTAACAAAATTCATCAATGGACATAGCGATGCTTTGGCTGGTTCTATTACGGTAAAAGATGAAGAAGTGTTCAACAAAATCCATACGATCCGTATGCTTACAGGAACTTCTGGTTGTCCCTTCAGTGCTTGGCTTGTCTATCGTGGCATTCACACCATGGATTTACGAGTACGGAAACAAATGAAAAATGCAGCTTTACTCGCTGCAATGTTGGAATCTCATGGAGCTGTCCTGCAAGTGAATCATCCTTCATTGGATAGTCATCCACAAGCAGAGCTGGCGAAAAAATTATTCAAGGATAAAGAAAGTATGACAGGAATGCTTAGTTTTGAGATGCCTGATGATCGAAAAAAGATCAATGCATTTATGAATCGTCTGCATTTAGCACATTATGCTCCAACCTTGGGGGGCATACGAACAACCCTTTCCCATCCATTACATTCTTCTCATCACCATGTACCAAAAGAAGAACTGAAAAAAATGGGGATTTCGTATGGCTTGATGAGAGTATCGGTTGGGATAGAGGATGCTGATGATTTGATTGCTGACTTTAAGCAAGCTTTGTCAGTATTTGAATAAAAAAATTGCGTATAGAGAGGAGTTGTGGCATGGAAAAAGTAGCGAGTATCATTGAAAACATTGTGAAAGAAGAAGTCCTTCGGTATCAAGAAAGTTTTCGTGAGCCTATTATTGGCTATGCTGCCGCCGATGATCCTTTATATGATCAGCTTAGTGATATTATACAAAATAAGCAGCTTCACCCCAAGGAACTTTTGCCAGCCGCAAAGACTGTAGTGGTATATTTTATTCCACATTCTCTAGCTGTGGTTAAAAAAATACAAGAACAAAATTGCATTGTCAAAGAGTGGTCAGACAATTATACGCTAGGGAATCAAGTGCTTAGCAAAATTGGGGAACGCTTGCAAAGGGAGCTTCAAAAACAGGAAATCCAAGTTGTAACAGAGCCACCGACGAACAATTATGATCCCATTGAATTAACAGCGAAGTGGGCCCATAAAGCATCGGCTGTGATTGCTGGAATTGGAACCTTTGGCTTAAATCATTTGGTGATTACAAAAAGTGGAACTGCTGGACGACTCGGAAGTGTTGTGATAGATAGGAAGCTATTGCCAACACCAAGACCAGATACCGAGTATTGCCTTTATTATAAAACGGGAAAATGCAAGGTGTGTGTGGAGAAGTGTCCTAGCGGGGCTTTGTCAAAAGATGAGTTTGACAGATTCCGTTGTAATGCCTATTTGGATGGGAAAAATATTCATGAGTTAGAACAAGGTTGTGGAATGTGCAGTTCTGGCCCTTGTGCGAGTCGAGGATTTTAGTGAAATGGGAGGAAGTGAAGGAGCAGATGAGCCTTTATACAGATACAGCGCATGAAAAGGCATTGGAACAAACTTTGTTTTGGCAGGCAACGAAGCCTGTGAGCAAAGAGGACTTTTTTGTGTATGCACAGTATTATTTTTCATTAAAAGATTATCAAGAAGCGGTTATTTGGTATAAAAAAGCTGCTGCACTCTACTATATACCAGCGATCTATGAATTGGCGTATTGTATGAGGCATGAACTGGGGTGTTCTTCTAATGCGGAGGAAGAAGCAATTTTATTTGGCCGCGTACTGGAGGCAAATAAAACTAGCGATTTTTCAGCGTATCATATGGGAATGTGTTTTACCTATGGTTATGGAACAGCCGTAGATGAAGGAAAGGGTTTCCAGTATTTTCGTCAGGCAGAGCATGAAGTATATGAGGCGATGTACGAACTTGGTTTATTTTATAAAATGGGAAAAGGTAATGTTCGTAAGGATTTAGCGAAAGCTACAACCTTTTTTCGCAGGGCCTACGAGGGTGGAGTTGAAGAGGCTATTTTTGAACTTTATGACAGCTATGATGGAGAGTTAAAAGATTTTCCTGATCAACGAGACTTAAAACAAGCCTACGCATTTAAACTTGGGAGATTGCTAAGAGTTGCAGAACTAAAGCCTTGCCGAGAGTATCTACAGCGGGTTGCCAAGTTTTATCGGGCTGGATTTTCTGGAGATACAGAGGAGAGCGTGCAAAAATTTCTGCGATTTGCAAAGGAATATGAGAAAAAAGCAGAGCAATTTTCTAATGGGTAGAAAGTATCGTTTTGTATTGAAAAATATATTGACTTTATGATTGGAATAGAGTTTATAATGAAGCAAATAAATATAAGTTTTCCGATAAAAACAAGGGCGTTTTTACTAAAAAAAGTAGAACACCCTTGTTTTTATTTTTAAGTAAAAATGGGAGAATTTATTTTTAGGAGAGGAGTTGTTTTATAAAATCATTTATTGGTTAAGTCAAATTGAAATTTAAAAATAGGAATAAAAAATAGAAGTTAGAAAGCGAGTGTTTATATTATGAAAAAACTAATAGTGTTTCTTTCTTTATTATCTATGATGGCTTTAGTGATTGCTGGGTGTGGCAATAGTGATGCAGGCAAAACTGCTGGTGAAACAAAAAAACAAAAACTTACGATTGTTACTTATGCAAACTGGAATCCTTTTGAATATCTCGATAAGGGAGAAGTTGTTGGTTTTGATATTGATCTTGCCAAGGAAATCGCCAAAGAAGCTGGTTATGAATATGAAATCAAAAACGTTGGCTGGGATGCAATGTTTGCTGAAATAAAAGGTAAAACAGCCGATGTCGGAATCTCTGGGATTACGATTACGAACGAACGTAAACAAACCTATGATTTTTCTCATCCATATTTTATTTCAAGACAATCCATTGTGGTGAAACAAGATAGTACTGTAAAAAATGGTGAAGATTTGAAAGAAAAAATTGTTGCTGTACAAAGTGGTTCAACTGGTCAAGAAGCTGTTGAAAAACTTATGGGAAAAAATAATGAAAAGATTAAAAAGGAAAAAAGCGGACTTACTTATATGGATATGATTCATGGCGATGCCGATGCGGTCGTTGGTGATGATACCAGTAATAAAGCTTTTCTAACAAATAATCCAAATGAAAAAGTAAAAATTATACAAGATGAAAAGAACTTTGCTCCAGAATATTTTGGGCTAATATATCCTAAAGATAGTGCCCTAAAAGCTGAATTTGATAAAGCTTTGCACAAATTATATGAAAATGGCAAGTATGCTGAACTTTATAAAAAATGGTTCAAAGTTGATCCTAATATGGAAGAAATCAAAGCACAAGAAAAATAAACGAATATATGTAAAAAATAAAATTTTCAGGAAGCTATGCGGGTATAGGCTTCCTAGGTAAGGGAGAGATTTCGATGGTGGATTTTAGATTCGATATTATAGCCGAATACTCGCATTTCTTTTTGATGGGAACGTTATTGACGATAGGATTGTCTTTGGCAGGCGTACTTTTGGGCACAGTGCTTGGTTTATTTATCGCCCTAGGCAAACTTGTGAAAAACAAGTGGATTTCCTTTATCTTTACTTGCTATATTGGCTTTTTTCGTGGGACGCCACTCTTAGTGCAGATCTTGATCATTTATTTTGGTGTAGTTCCTTCACTTATGGGACATTCAAATGGCGTAGTGGCAGGGATTATTGCTTTATCGCTCAATGCTTCCGCTTATATTGCTGAGACGATTCGAGCTGGCATACAGTCGATTCATAAGGGGCAAACAGAGGCTTCGCGTTCATTGGGAATGACGCATGTGCAATCTATGCGCTATATTATTTTACCGCAGGCGATTCGGCGTATATTACCACCGCTCGGTAATGAATTTATCAGTTTGATCAAAGATTCTTCGCTCGTTTCTACGATTGCTACCCCAGAGTTGATGTATTGGGCACAGGCGATGAATGCACAGTATTATCGGGTATGGGAATCTTATGTTACAACAGCGATCATTTATTTATTGCTTACAGTTTCGGCAAGTTATCTCTTAAGTCGTTTCGAAAGGAAGATGGATATAAAATGATTAAAGTAGAGCATTTGAAAAAAGCTTTTGGTGATACTGAAATATTGAAGGATGTTAATTTAGTCATAAAGCCACAGGAAGTAGTGGTGGTCATTGGTCCTTCTGGGGCAGGAAAATCTACTTTTTTAAGATGCATCAATCGGTTGGAAGATATATCGAGTGGTCATATTTATATTCAAGATGTTGATATTACCGGTGCGACAACGGATATTAATAAGATTCGCGAAAAAGTGGGAATGGTATTTCAGGATTTTAATCTTTTTCCGCATATGACGGTGTTAGAAAATATTATGTTATCGCCGCTAAAAGTAAAAAAGCTGCCGAAAGATATTGTCTATAAAAAAGCAATGGAACTTTTAAAAAAGGTTGGACTAGAAAGCAAAGTCGATGTATATCCAGATTCGCTATCTGGTGGACAAAAACAACGTATTGCGATTGCACGGGCGTTGGCAATGGAACCAGAAATCATGCTCTTTGATGAACCGACCTCTGCGCTCGATCCAGAAATGGTAGGCGAGGTGCTAGATGTAATGAAGCAATTGGCGAAAGATGGCATGACGATGGCGGTTGTAACGCATGAAATGGGCTTTGCGCGTGAGGTTGGCGATCGGCTTATCTTTATGGATGGCGGCTATATTGTGGAAGAAAATAAGCCAAGAGAATTATTTGACAATCCTTGTCAACCGAGAACAAAAGCCTTCCTTGGTAAAGTATTGTCGATGGGACAAACTTTAGCGGTTGTTTAAAACAGTAAAAATAAAAGGATGAATAGAAAAAATAAAAGAGCATATATATGGACGGTGCTCTTTCAATGAAAAAGGAGGCAGGAAAATGTTTAAAGAAACTGATAAGAAATTTGCTTATGAAACAGAACTTTTGCGCCAAGGGGCTTATATAAGAGAAAAAGCAACCAATCCAGAAACAGCACCGATTTATTTAACGACCGCATTTAATGTAGAAGATTTAGATGATTTACAAGCACGCTATGATGACAGAGGTTTTTGCTATAATCGTAACCGCAACCCCAATCGCAGTGCTTTGGTTGAATTAATGACGTATTTAGAAGGTGGAGAAGCTTCGATTATTTGTAGTTCTGGTATGGCAGCGATTTCTACAGCGGTCATGTCCATCGTAAAAGCGGGCGATCATATTTTGTCGGATCAGACTTTATATGGTGAAACGATTGATATTTTTAGTAAGGTTTTGACAAACTACAATGTTGCTGTTACCTATGTTGATTTTACAGATTTAGAGGCGGTAAAAGCAGCGATATGTCCTAATACGAAGGTGCTTTATACTGAAACCATTTCAAATCCCATGATTTCAGTGGTAGATATCGCTACAGTTGCTAAAATCGCGCATGAAAGTAGTGCTCTGCTCCTTGTCGACAATACCTTTATGACCTCCGTAGGCTTTAAGCCCTTGGAACATGGTGCAGATTTGGTGGTCAATAGCCTAACGAAATTTGCCAATGGCCATAGCGATGCTGTATGTGGTGCTGTAACTGGCAAAGCAGAGTTGATTCAAAAGGCGTATGAGTTACAAGTCTTGGTTGGGTCAACAGCGGATGGCTTTACGACTTGGCTTGTACAACGAGGGATGCGGACCATGTCACTTCGTTTGGAAAAGCAAATGGCAAATGCTGAAAAATTAGCTTCGGCTTTAGAAGCATCGCCGTATGTCCTCAAAGTGAATTATCCATCGCTTCCATCGCATGCGCAGCATAACTTGGCGAAAGAAATGTTTAAAAATGGTTATGGCGGTATGCTCAGCATTGTTTTACCAGAGGATAAAGAAAAAATGAATCAATTTATGAGAAAATTAAACTTGGCACATTATGCGATGACGCTTGGTGGCTATCGGACAACATTATCTCATCCGGTGATGTCTTCTCATTATGATATTCCAGAGGATGAACGTACGAAAATGGGGATTACGTTTGGTTTGTTACGTGTCTCTGTTGGCATTGAAAATGCAGATGACTTAGTCAATGATTTTATTCAGGCATTGGAAGTCTATGCTGAGTAAAAGTTAGGTGAGGCGTTAAACATGAAAATTATATCCTATGAAACCCGTGGTTATGAAAAAGAATATTTTAAAGAACTAGCAGAAAAACTGAATGTTGAGTTCGTTTATACCGAGCAAGAACTAAATCTAGAGACCATCCAATTCGCAAAAGGCTGTGATGCAGTTACGGTGCTGAATTACAGTCAAGTAAACGCAGCTGTTTTAGATGAGTTAAAAGCAATGCAGATCAACTGCCTTTCTGCGCGGTCTACGGGCTACAATCATATTGATATCGCTTATGCAAAAAAAATAGGAATCAAAATTGCCCATGCGCAGTATGATTCAAGTAGTGTGGCAGAGTTTACAGTGATGATGCTATTGATGGCGATCCGGAAAGTGAAGCATGCTTTATGTAGAGGCAATGTCAATGATTATTCTTTAGAAGGATTACAAGGCAAAGTGTTAAAAAATCTGACGGTTGGCGTTATCGGCGGGGGGAAAATCGGAACTTCTGTTATAAAATACTTACATGGTTTTGGCTGTAGGCTCATGGTATTTGATGCTTTTCAAAATGAAACAGCAAAGAAACTCGCGCAGTATGTTGACCTAGATACGCTATATCGTGAAAGTGATATTATCACCTTACACGTGCCCTTATTAGAAGAAACGAATCATATGATTCAGAAGGATACGCTTTCACAAATGAAAAATGGCGTTGTGATCATTAACTGCGCGCGTGGTGAATTGCTCAATGTAGAAGATTTAATTGAAGGCATTGAAACTGGTAAAATAGGTGCATTAGGTCTAGATGTTATTGAACAAGAAGATGGACTATATCACCACGATCGGCGAACTGATATTTTAAAGAATCAACAAATGGCATATCTTAGACAGTTTCCCAATGTAGTAATGACACAGCATATGGCTTTTTTCACCGATGATGCAGCGCGTAGTATGGTGTATTGTGGAGTAAAGAGTTTAGTGTCTTTTATACAAACTGGCAAAAGCGAATATGAAGTTTAATCTAGCGTAAGGTAAGAGGTTATAAGGCTTTTTGTGTTTAAAACTATTGAAGAGATAAAATGATAAGTGTAATTTTATCTCTTCAATAGTTCTGTCCCAAGTGCTGGGCTAAACAATAAAAATTGATTTATTTCAGCATTCATTTTCTGTTTTCATAAATAATTAAAAAAAGCTTCCTCATAGGTTTGAATTTTGTTCGTCTAATTCTTACCTATCAGGAAGCCTTTTTCTTTTGTCATAGTATTTTCATACGAATACTTTATGCTATTGTTGGTGAGTTAAGGAATGTAAATAAACTTAGCAATTGATGAGTTGCCATTTTTGTTTAAGAAAACTTTTAAATTTTGTAATGCATCAAATATTTGGGTGAATTTTAAGCGTAGCCAGAAATGTAAAAATGTGTGCGTACTGCCACCGAAAATAGGAATTCGATTTAAGGAATAGAGGGTAGAACTCGTGGTATCGCGTCCTAAGTCAATTGTAAAGGCTGCACGGTAGCCAGCTTTTTTTGTTAGGTCAATTACAGTTTGATTATAGTCGCCACGAGGATATGCTAAATACTCAATTTTTTTATCAAGATGAGCTTCTAAAGCCTCTTTTGATTTCACTAGTTGGTTAGTGATTTCAGCATCGGTAGTGTGGGTGAGTGAGATATGATTTAGTGTATGTCCTTCAAAAGTAAATCCGTTATTTTGCATTTCGTTTATTTGTGCCCAAGTTAAATAGCGATCATAGGCGTTTACAAAATCAGAGATTAAAAATATCGTTGCCGTAAAGTGATATTTTTGTAAAATTGGATAAGCATCTCGATAGTTATCTTTATAACCATCATCAAACGTGATTAAGATTGGTTTGTCTGGCAGCTCTTTACCGTATTGTATATAATCAGCTAATTGGTCAGGCGTAATCGTCGTATATCCTTGATTCGCTAAATATTTAATTTGCGCCTCAAATTCGCTATTGCTCAGTGTTAAAGGATTGTGATCTTCATTATTGATCTGATGATAATTTAAAACAGGAATTCCTTGAAAGTAGTTTAAAGCAAAATAGCCGATAGAGAAAAGTAAGAAAAATACAGCGATAGTTCCCTTTATAAAGTTTTTTCTTGTAAATATTTTTGTGCATAAATCCAAAAAATACATCTCCTTTAAAAATTTTTATTAAGTATTAATACTATACACTAATATTATTATGTAGTAATATATACTATATAATAATATTACTACTAAGGGAAGCTTAATAAAAAAAATTAAACATATTTTTATTGACTTGAGGCTATTAAGATGAATCGGAAAACTTTTATATTTAAAACGTTTTATACTTGCAGTGCATTGTGGCTTGGTCAAAATTTGCGTGAGACTTGTGAGGCTTTTGCAAATGCAGTAGAGGATACGCATACTAGTAAATTGAAAATTAAAGAAACAAATTTACAGTTTACTTCATTGACAAATCGGTTAAAAACCAATCTGATTGTGCTTCATCATGTAGGAAATATTGATACTGATGTATCTGCTGCAGAAATACATAAATGGCATCTCGCGAATGGTTGGGCTGGAATCGGGTATCATTTTGTTATCCGGAAAGATGGCACGATAGAACGAGGACGTCCCCTAGATGCTATTGGGGCACATACCTTGGGGTACAATAAAACTTCAATAGGGATTAATTTAGTTGGTAATTTCGAAGTAGCTACGCCAAAGCCTGAACAAATCGAAGCAGCTGCATGTTTGATCGCTAGTTTATGTAATAAATATCAACTAGCACCAAATAAAGCAACTGTGCGTGGACATAGAGATTTTAACGCTACGCTCTGCCCAGGAGAAAATTTATATAGTAAATTACAAGCAATTCGGAGAAAAGCATTTATTTATGTGTGACAGTTTAAATTGTTAATTGCTTAGAACTGATAAATAAGAATTTTAAATTATACGAGATTATAGCTTCGTATAATTTATTTTTTTTAGGTAAGTCCTTAAAATTACATTTCATTATAACAAAGTTTTATGAAAAAAAGCTAAAAGATAAAAAGAATTTAATTTATGATCTATATAATTGATAAAAAGTCTCTTTGATATTGGAAATATTTAGACGGAATTTAAAGTTGTATTATTTGAAACTCTCGGGGATGATATTAATAAATTTAGGAGAGGAGAGTTTTAAATGTCCAATTTTTCAAAAGATCAATTAAAAATATTCGAGAAAAAACTTATGGCTGAGAAGAAACAGCTTTTAGAGATTGTTTCGCGAATAGAGAAAACAGGATTAGGTGATGCTATGTCAGATTCAGTATCGGAGCTATCAATGTATGATAACCATCCTGCGGATATTTCGGATCAGCTTTTTGAGCGGAGTAAGGACTTAGCGCTGAGAAATAACGAACATATTTTGCTGGAAAAAGTCGAAGCGGCTTTGGCGAAGATTAAAGACGGAAGTTACGGCGTATGCAATCATTGTGGTAAAGCTATCAACATAAAAAGGCTTACGGCTCTGCCGTCGGCTATTTTATGCATGGAATGTCAGGAAGAGTCAGATAAATTAGACACAACTTCGCGCCCAGCGGAAGAAGAAGTTCTAGCACCACCATTTCACCAAAACTTTTTGGATAATGATGAGTCTAATTCTGCTAGGTTTAATGGGGATGATGTTTTACAAGCAATACTGAAGTATGGAAGTTCAGATTCCTCGCAAGACCTACTTAGAATAAGCGATGACGATGATGGATGGTTGAGTAGTAATGATGAACATCTAAATATCATTGAAGATTCAGATGCTATTCTTGATGATAATCATGACTTTACGGAAGATTTAGTTGATGAAAAAAGCAATAAATCACAACGTAAAAATATGAAGAATAAATAATCTCTCCATAATGTATTCGGTGCGCAACTTTATATCGTGTTTGTTTTTAACCAGTCTGGAGTTCTAGACTGGTTATTTATATTTTAAGCCTGATTAAAATATAAATGTTTATTATATGATTTTTGTTTACAAGGAAACAAAAATGTGTTATTCTTATATTGTTTCTATGGAAACAAAGGAGGTTTTAGTATAGATAATCAAACGGAAATTTTAAGATCACTTACACGGATACAAGAACGTTCCAATATCCTTGAACAACATAGAGAAGATATTTTTGCGGGGATTAGTTTAGCGGAAGCACATTGTATTGATAAAATTGGTTCGATGGACTATGCCAATGTCACGAAAGTAGCGACTGAAATGGGGATGACACGAGGTGCCATCAGTAAAATCAGTAAGAAGCTGTTAACTAAAAATTTAATTGAAAGTTATCAAAAACCAGAAAACAATAAAGAAATTTATTTCTGCCTGACGGAGCAAGGGAAGAAAGTATATATCGAGCATAAAAAATGTCATGCGCAAGCGCAAAAGGAAAAATTAGCGATTTTATCAAACTATAATGAAGCTGAGCAAGCGGTTATCTTACGCTTTTTGCATGATATAAACCAGAAATATGATAAAAAAATCAATGAAGAAGTATAAATAGGATACATAAAAGGGGGATATGAATTTGAATCGAAAATATGTGTATGTAGTAGCGTTGGGGCATTTTTTTTGCGATATTGGCATGGGGGCATTGCCGGCTATTTTGCCGTTTTTTATTTTACAGTATGGGATGGATTACCAATCAGTAGCGGGTTTGATGTTTGCTTCCTGCTTTTTATCTTCTATTGTACAGCCTACTTTCGGCTGGCTGGCAGATCGTACATCAAAAACATGGTTGATGTCACTAGGGATTTTTCTATCTGGTGCAGCAATGGGGCTGGCAGGACTTTTTGAAAATTATTGGGCTATTTTTGCAGTGGTCACGGTGAGTGGAGTCGGTAGTGCTATTTTTCATCCAGAAGCGGCACGGATGATCCATAAACTTTCCGGAGCAAAAAAAGGTACAGCCTTGAGTATTTTTTCTGTGGGCGGGAACGGTGGTTTTGCTGTCGGACCGATTATTGCCGTGGCTGCTATTACTGCATTTGGCATGAAAGGAACGGCGGTATTTTGTTTGCTGGCTTTGATTATGTCACTGGTTTTACTAGTAATTGTGCCAAAAATGCAAGCGGATATTGCGCAGACTTCTTTATCCGAGGCAGCGACAACTGGAAAACCTGTAGAGCAAAAAAGCAACCTTCAAAATGATTGGGCATCTTTCGCCCGCTTGACGCTACTCATTGTTTTTAGCTCGATTGTCATTTGTGGACTAAGAAGCTTTATTCCGCTATATTTGGTAAATGTCACAGGGCTTTCTACTGCGGCAGCTGGTTCAGCGTTGACGTTATTATTTATGTTTGGTGTAGTGACTACACTCATTGGTGGACTATTGGCAGACAGAATCGGTTATTTGAAAGTGGTGCAGATGAGTTATGTGCTCTTGGTACCGATGGTAGCTTTATTATCCCAGACGACCAATGCGTTCCTTTGTTATGCGCTGATGATACCAATCGGATTTGCGATGTTTTCACCGTTTAGTTCAGTTGTTGTTTTGGGGCAGAGCTATTTAGCACGTAGTGTAGGATTTGCTTCAGGCGTGACATTAGGACTTTCTTTTAGTGTGGGCGGTATGTTTGTTCCATTGATTGGTAGTTTTGCGGATCATTATGGACTGCCAGCAACGATGGAACTTCTCACCGCGTTTGCATTACTCGCAGCGCTTTGCTCTTTCTTTTTGCAAAAACCTGTACATATGGGGGTAGCTAAAGCAAAGGCTGTGTGAGTGACGTACATATTTAAAACAACAAATGACTATCTAAAAATTTAGTGAAATTAAATAAATGAAACCGCCAGACTTTTGCAGAGGTGTGGCGATTTCTTTTGTTATATATAGTAGGAGAAATTATCCTTGACATAATAAGGATAATTATATATTCTTTATTAGAATAAATAATAAAAGTTCTTAATAGTATATGAATTGAGAGCAACTTTTCTCTCGACATGACTATCGAGTCTATCGTAAAGAAGATGGTTTATGGCTCAGCTATGGTAAGTAGGTATAGATTAAGGTTTTATTGTAAAAGAAACTAAAAGATTTGATCATGAAGGGAGGTTTAGAAAGATACATACGGTCTAAATAACAAAAAAATAAAAGGGGAGTACATATGAAACAAGTAGATTTTAAGAGTCATGATATACAATTACCAGAACTTACTCTTCGGGGAATGTTACTAGGGATGTTCATTACGGTAATCTTCACAGCATCTAATGTTTATTTAGGGCTGAAGGTAGGTCTTACTTTTTCGTCTTCTATTCCAGCGGCGGTTATTTCTATGGCAATTTTGAAGATGTTCCAAGGGTCTAATATTTTAGAAAATAATATGGTACAGACACAAGCATCAGCAGCAGGTACGCTTTCGGCAGTTATATTTATTATTCCTGGGTTGCTGATGATTGGCTATTGGCAGGGGTTTCCTTTCTGGCAAACCTTGATGATTTGTGCGTGTGGTGGCAGTCTCGGGGTGCTATTTACGATTCCACTCCGTCGGGCGATGATCGTAAATAGCGACTTACCTTATCCAGAGGGCGTGGCAGCTGCTGAAATTTTGAAAGTAGGCAGTGGTAGCGCTGAAAAAGCTGGTGAAAACGGGATAAAAGATATTATGGCTGGTGGTGTTGTCGCAGCTATTATTAGTTTATGCTCGAATGGTTTGATGATTATGTCCTCGGGGGTTAGCTATTGGTTTTCTTTAGGAAAAATTACTTCACAGATACCAATCGGTTTTTCTTCCGCGCTACTAGGTGCAGGCTATTTAATCGGTATTGGTAGTGGTGTGGCTATGCTCGTGGGGCTGGCTTTGTCCTGGGGCGTATTTTTACCGTGGCTTACATCCATGCTGTCTCCGGCAACTGGGCAGAGTGCTAGTGCATTTGCCTCGAGTGTGTGGGCGCAAAAAGTCCGACTTATGGGTGCTGGTGTAATTGGTATTGCTGCAATATGGACGTTGATTACGCTTGCAAAACCAATTATCGACGGTATGCGTATTTCAGTGCAAGCGATGAAGAGTTCACAAACAGAGAAGAGTCTGCATCGCATGGATACAGATTTATCGCCTAAAACGACTGCGATGGTTTTTGGTGCTATCGCTCTTGGTTTATTGGGCACGTTTTATTCCTTTATTGCAGATGCCAATTTGCCAACAGGTACAGCGTGGACCTTTATTATCGTAGGTGTTGTTGTGGCTATCTGCATGGGCTTCTTTGTAGCTGCAGCATGTGGCTACATGGCAGGCTTAATCGGTACCTCAGCTAGTCCGATTTCGGGGATTGGTATTTTAGGGATTATTACATCCTCATTGGTTGTGTTGGGGATTGGTACAGCAGTTGGTCTGTTTAATACGGCAATCGGGATCAAATTTGCGATAGCTTTAGCAATTTTCATGACGAGTGTTATTGTTAGTATTGCGGCTATTTCAAATGATAATATGCAGGATTTGAAGACAGGGTATCTTGTCGGCGCTACACCATGGAAACAACAGGTGGCATTACTACTTGGCAGTATTATCGGAGCTTTTGCGATTGCACCAGTTTTAAATTTATTGTATCAAGCATATGGTTTTGCTGGTGCTATGCCACGTGTTGGTATGGACGAAGCGCAAGCATTGTCAGCACCGCAAGCAACGTTGATGACTACGATTGCCCAAGGTATTTTTAGTCATAATTTGGATTGGAATTACATTATCACTGGCATAGGTGCTGGAATTGCGATTATTATTGTGAATGTGTTATTGAAGAAAAATTCAGCAAGCTATTCTTTGCCACCATTAGCTGTAGGTTTGGGAATTTATTTACCCCCTACATTGGTAATGCCGCTTGTAATGGGGGCTATATTGAGTTACTTTGTGCATAAACATCTTAATCATAAGGCGATAGAACAGAACGTAATAAATGTGGAAGAGGCTGTAGAAAATTCTAATCGCCATGGCGTTCTTTTTGCTTCCGGTCTTATTGTAGGGGAAAGTTTAATGGGGGTTCTGATTGCGGTTATTATTGTATTCTCAGTAACTGGTGGCGGCAGTGATTCACCACTTGCAATCGTAGGTAAAGATTTTGGTCCTACAGCAGATTGGCTTGGCTTGATCGGATTCATCGCGATGATTGCGATTCTTGTTTACCGCGTGATCAGTGCGAAGTTCCAAACGAATCAATCATAATTTCGATATCAATACCTGATGAAATAAGCTAGAAGGATATTTAGCTTATTCGTGCGATAGATCTTTCATTAAAGAAAACTGGTTTCGCTTTTCAGCGGAGCCAGTTTTCTTTGCATACGTCTAGTTTTGTTCGCAGCCTAGTGATAAAAGATGCATATCTTCTCAATAAGATGATATACTTAAAGTTGATGTATGTTGGAATATGTCGAAAAAATGAGAGTGGCTATGAACACTCTCTAATTTTTGTATGCATAGTTTTATACTACCTTTTAGGAAGCACATCTTACGGATTACTTGACTTATCATTCTTGCTTTTCAGCATATAATTGAATTTTCGAAAAATTCAGTATACTAAAAAGCGAAAAAGCAATTGTGGAAAAATTAGTATACTAAAATGTGGTTAGCATTGTGGTAATGCTTTGGTATTTTTGGAGTTAGTAAAGGATGTTATGATGAATTTGTAAATAAGAACGGGAGGAAATTCAAATGAAAGATTTACAACAACGGCAAAAACAAATTTTAAATCATTTGTTGCAGATAGAAGATTTTGAGCCTGTTAAAAAATTTGCCGCTGTACTCCAGTGTTCGACTAAGACAGTGAGAAATGATTTGATGATTTTAGAAGAATGTGGAGTAGTGTTAGAAAAAGTAGCTGGAAGAGGTGTTCGGCTTTTACCCTCAAAACGGAGTAATGCAGAAAGTTTTTTACGAGAACCTAATATACTGTACGATTTATCGATAGATCATCGAAGAATGAAGATCCTATTTGAATTACTTGAAGGGGCAAAAGAAAAATTATCGATTCAATCTTTATCAAATAAATATTTTGTCAGTAAGACTTCAATTGTGAACGATTTAAAAGTGATTGAAGAAAAATTAGCAGAGTATAATTTACATCTTAAGAAGGATACGCAGGGAACACAGCTGGTTGGCTCAGAGATGGATATTCGTAAGGCCATGGTTGATATGTTAAATACGCTGATCAGTTCAAAAGGGATGAACTTTCAAGAAGAAAATTTCAGAATTAACCGTGAAACGTTATTGGAGTTAGAAGAACATTTTGGAAAATATAATGTTAAGCAAGTTAAGGAAATTATCGAAGAGTCAGAACAACTTTTAAACTATAGAATAACCGAACCTTACTATATCAATCTTGTGACACATATTTTAATTTTAATCCATCGAACTAAAAACGGAAAAACGATTTATTCAGAGTTGAAAGAAGAAGATAGATATTGTGATCCAGCGTTTTATGAAGTGTCTAAAAAAATAGCGAATAGGCTTGAAACGATATTTTCAATTCAGATCAATCAAGAAGAAGTCTTTTATATTTACCGATATCTGATGTCGTCGGGTGGAGTGGTTGTACAGGAAATTAATTCGAAAAAATCAAATCAAATTGACGAATGTTTACATGAAATCGCAACAGAGATGATTCGATTAAGTTCTAAAATCTTCCCGATTAAATTCACCTTTAGCCAATCTTTATATAATGATCTAATTCTTCATTTAAAACCGATGATGAATCGGATTGAGTATAAAATTCAGATTAAAAATCCGTTATTGGCTGAAATAAAAGATGAATTTCCCGAATTGATGATTTTATTAAAGCTCGTTATCTTAAAAATAAGATTACAATATAAATTGCCTCCTATTAGTGAAGATGAAATTAGCTATATCGCTGTTTATTTTCAAGCAGCGATCGAAGAAGTAATCAGTAAAAAGCGAGTCATGATTGTTTGTTCTACGGGGGTTGGAACTTCGCACTTATTGGAAAAACGAGTAAAAAATCATTTTCCAGAGTGGAATATTGTAGAAGTTATTTCTGCAAAACAGTTAGAAGGAAAAAGAGAACTGAATCATATTGATTTAATTATATCAACAGTCAAACTCAATGTTTCCTTAAGCAAACCAGTAGCGTATGTGAGTGCCTTATTTAATAAAGCTGATGAAAAGAGAATCAGAGCATCCTTAGTGAAAGAATCTCAGGATCTAGTGATTGAAGAGAAAAAGGCAGCACTCATAAAAAATGTTTTTTTAGAAAATGGAACAAATAAAACAAAATTTGATCAGGATGTCTCTCAGGCAAAATGTGTGGATTGTATCGTAATAAACAACTTGCTGGAGCTATGTGTATATGAAAAGAAAGACTTGGAAAAAGAAGAATTTTGTAGTCAGATGGCTTGTCAAATTCGAGGGAAAAATAGAGTGAAATTCATCGTTTTAATTAAAGAAAATGAAGATTTATCTGAAAAAATGCTGAAGGAAGTATATTATTTTTTGACACATGAAATGGAATAGAATTTAGGGGGTATAGCAAATGGACTTATCAACAATTATCGATGAAAATCGAATTAATTTAGAATTAGATGTAGCCAATAAGGAGGAAGCTTTAGACGCATTGGCTGATATGCTAATAAAATCTGGGGTCTTATCATCAAAGGAGGGGTTCATCAAAGATGTTTATTTGAGAGAAGCTGAAGGACAAACTGGCATAGGTGGCGGAATCGCAATTCCTCACGGCAAATCAAAGAGTGTATTGAAAACATCATTAGCCATTGGAAGAACTAAAAAACCTATTTTATGGGAGTCTTTAGATGATGAACCAATACAATGTATTATTTTATTTGCAGTAAGAGATGTGGACAGTACAACGGTACATGTAAGGCTATTGGGTGAGGTTGCGGGAAAATTAGCAGATGAGGAAATTGTTGAAAAATTGTTAACCAGTAAAAAGCCAAAAGAAATTATTTCTATTTTCAGTCAAGATAATTAGAAAATGGAGGGATCATCATGAACATTGTAGGAATAGCAGCTTGTACATCTGGGATTGCACATACGTATATTGCCAAAGAAAAATTGCTGAAAGCCGGTAAAGCGTTGAATCATACGATTCATATTGAAACGCAGGGAACTATCGGAACAGAGGATGAGCTGTCCGCGAAAGATATTGCGGAAGCAGATGTTGTAATTATTGCAGCCGATATTAAAGTTGGTGGCAGAGACCGTTTTCAAGGGAAAAAAATTGTAGATGTCCCGACACATATTGTGATTAAATCTCCGAAAGCATTATTGAATAAAATTCAAGAAGACCTGGGAATTTAAAAATTCGAAATTGAATGGAGAGTGTAATTATGTTGAAAAATCTGGAACTAAAACGGCATGCGATGACAGGAATATCGTATATGATTCCATTGGTAGTTGCATCAGGGCTATTGATTGCGATTGGAAATCTAGCGGGAGGAAATCCAGCATTAATTTCTAACTACAAGGGTTCTTATACTTTATGGGAAGCTGCAGTCACCTTAGGCGTATATGGTATGGGCTTGATTCCTGCAGTTATGTCAGCGGCGATTGCTTACTCGATCGCTGATCGGCCGGGGATTGCACCTGGTCTATTGATGGGGATGATTGCAAATGCAATGGGCGCTGGATTCTTTGGTGGTATGCTTGGTGGCTATATGGCTGGCTGGTGCGTTAATTTTCTAAGGAGCAATATAAAAGTTCCGATTTGGGCGCAAGGTTTAATGCCAATGATGATTATTCCTTTATTAGCATCGATTATTGTAGGTTTCATTATGTTCTTTGTCATTGGCGGACCTATTGCAGCAGTTTCCTTTGCACTAACCGATATGCTCATTAATATGCAAGGTGGTTCAAAAGCGGTGTTTGGTGCAATTATGGGAGCAATGGCAGCCTTTGATTTTGGTGGTCCAGTAAACAAAGTTGCTTCGTTATTCGCAGATGGGTTGTTAATTAATGGTGTGTATGGACCAGAAGCAATTAAAATTTGTGCATCGATGATTCCGCCGTTTGGGGTAGCGTTATCTTGGGTCATTAGAAGATCAAGATATAGCAAAAGTGAAGCAGATAATATAAAAATAGCGTTTCCGATGGGAATTTGTATGATCACTGAAGGGGTTATTCCAATTGCCGCTGTTGATCCAATTCGAGTTATCTTTTCTTGCTCGTTCGGCGCTGCAGTAGGTGGTAGTTTGATCATGTTGTTAGATGTTGCTTCGCCGGTTCCGTCAGGTGGCATGTTTATCGTGCCGGCAATGCAAAATCCAATCGGCTTTTTAATTGCATTAGGGGTTGGTAGTGTGATTACTGCATTATTACTGGTAGCTTTAAAGAAAGATGCTGTAGAAAAAGAAAATGCTGAAGATGACGAGATCGAAGAAGAGGTTGATTTATCAGGTATCAATATAAAATAAGGCAGGAGGCAATGGCTGTATGTATGTTTCGATGACAGATATGTTAAAGAAGGCGAATGTAGAAAATTACGCAGTTATGGCAATCAATTGTTTTAATCTGGAGACAGCAAGAACTGTAATACGAGCTGCTGAAAAAGAAAATGCGCCGATTATTATCAATCTTTTTCAAGATCATTTGCTGTATCATTGTGATAGTGAGTTGATCACACCGATTGTCAAAGTCTTAGCTAGCAGAACAAATAGTAAGGTTGCGCTAAATTTTGATCATGGTCAGGAAGTCTTGTATTTAAAAAAAGCAATAGATGATGGATTTTCTTCGGTGATGGTCGATGCTTCACGATTTGATTTAGACGGAAATATTGCGATGACAAAAGAGATCGTTGACTATGCGCATCCTAAAGGGGTAAGCGTTGAAGGAGAAATTGGCTGCATCGGACTTACTGAAGATTCGGAATTTACAAAAAACTCAATGTATACGGATCCCTCTGACGCAGCTAAATTTGCAAAAGCAACAGGGATAGACGCCTTAGCAATTTCGATTGGCTCGTCGCATGGAAATTATCCGGAGGATATGGTACCTGCATTTGATTTTGAGCGATTAAGGCAGATTAAAAATTTGACCCAAATGCCATTGGTGCTTCATGGTGGATCTGGTTCAGGCGAAAAAAATATTTTGCAGGCCGTTAAAGATGGGATCAACAAGATTAATGTTGGTTGTGACTTTATGAATGCAAATGTGAATGCCTTAAAATCCAAGCTTGCGCAAGATCCTAGTATGAATTATTACGATTTGGTTGAGCACGTTGAAAAAGAGAGTATGGAGATCGTAAGACACTATATTAGATTATCTGGTTCCAATAATAAAAATTAAAAGGGGATTGAAGAATATGTTAATGAATATGAAAGAATTACTAGTAGTAGCACAAGAAAATAAGTTTGCCGTACCTGCCTTTAATACAAGCAGTAGTATGATTTTAAAAGGTGTTATGGAAGCCTGCAGAGAAAAAAAAGCGCCTGTTATTATCGCGATTCATCCCGATGAATTATCCTTTATGGAAGACAGCTTTATTGCCAGTGTGCGTGAAGAGCTTATGAGTAGTAATATACCAGGCGTTATCCACTTAGATCATGGTGGAACTTTTGAACAAGTCATGCGAGCGATTAAATGCGGCTTTACTTCAGTTATGATTGATGCTTCTTTACTGTCGTTTGAAGAAAATATTGCGATTACGAAAAAGGTCATTGAAGCAGCGCATCCAGTGAATGTCTCAGTTGAGGCTGAGCTAGGAACGATAGGAACAACTGGAAATGGCGGGGAGGAAGGAACGGAGCAGATTATTTATACGAAACCAGATACGGTGAAAGAATTTGTTGAAAGAACGGGCGTTGATACTTTGGCAATTGCGATTGGTACATCGCATGGTATTTATCCAAAAGATATGAAACCAAAATTGAAACTAGATTTATTGAAAGAAATCAGAGGAATTGTAGATATCCCATTGGTACTACATGGTGGTTCAGCCAATGAAGATAAAGAAATTGCCGAAGCTGTACAATTAGGGATATCTAAAATAAATATATCAAGTGACATCAAGGATGCCTTTTATAAAAAATGCCGAGAAGTGTTATCGCAAGATCCAGGAATACGCGAACCAAATGCAATTTATCCACCTTGTATTGAAGCAATGAAAGAGGTCATCTATGCTAAGATTGCATTGTTTAATGATGGTGATAAAGTGAAATGTTATAAATAATCATCCACGTATTGGAAAATCAATTTTATAGGGAAATAGGTTAACTCTAATAAATATCTTGCTATAAAAAAATGGGCTGTCACACTAATGTGACAGCCCATTTTGGATATGACTTGTAATGGTTTTTATTCTTATGACCAAATGAAATAACCAAGTACAATAATTCCAAGCACGATACGGTAGTAACCAAAGGCTTTGAAATCACTTGATTTAATATAAGAAATCAAAAATTTAATCGTGATAACGGATACAATAAATGCAGAAATTAAGCCGACAGCAAGGATTTGTATTTCCTCGGTGGTATAATTAAAGCCAAATTTCACAACCTTTAACAAGCTTGCACCAAACATAACTGGTACAGCCAAAAAGAAGGAGAACTCTGCGGCAACTTCTCTTGAACAGCCAATCAGCATTGCGCCCAAGATTGTCGCGCCGGAACGTGATGTCCCCGGAATCAAGGCTAATACTTGGAAACAGCCAATGCCAATCGCCTTGGCAAAGCTAAGGTTGTGTAAATTCGTGACTTGTGGTCTAACGTTTTTATTACGATTTTCTAAGATGATAAATAAAACTCCATAAATAATCAAGGTAACGGCAACGGTTTGATAATTATAAAACATCGCATTCAGCATATGATCAAATGGCAAGCCAATCGCTGCCGCTGGAATCACAGCTACGATAACTTTCATCCATAATGAAATCGCTTCTTGCTTGATATAAATGCCACGTTTGAAAGAAATCGGACAAAGTTTTTGCCAATAGATTGTAACTACCGCCATAATTGCGCCCAATTGGATGACGACGAGAAACATTTCTTTGAATGCTGGGGTAATGCTTAATTTGATAAATTCATCTACTAAAATCATATGACCAGTACTACTGATTGGTAGCCATTCTGTAATACCTTCTACAATTCCGAGAAATATGACTTTTAACATTTCTAACACTGAGATAACAACTCCTTAACATATAAAAATGACATATAAAGAGATTTTACTCCATGTGCTACAAATATGCAATCTTTCTTATGGTTTTTGCTTGGAATAAGCATGGTAAATATTTTGAAGATAAAATGGATGTGGTTTTTGCAATTATCTAAACCCGGAATTTATTGACCGCTGTCTGTAAATCCTGAGCTAGCGTAGCAAGGCTCTGACTAGAGGAAGCGATTTCTTCCATTGATGCAGATTGTTCCTCAGTTGCAGCTGATATTGATTGGGTTTGTCCCGATATATCATGACTAATTTGTTCAGAGTTTCGCATGGATTCGAGTATCGTTTGGCTTGCGATTAGCAGCTGATTCATGTCGTTAGCTGATCCTTGCGCTATTGTTGCTACTTCACTTATATGTTTATCAATATCCCGGAATGCTTCACCGGCTTGAGTGATAATCTCAGATCCTTGTCGTACTTCCTGTGTTCCGTCAAGCATCACTTTAACCGCATCTTCTGTTTTACTTTGTATATCGCCGATAATACCTGAGATCTGCTTCGCCGCCTCTTGAGACTGTTCCGCTAGTTTACGTACTTCGTCGGCTACCACTGCAAAGCCTCGCCCATGTTCTCCTGCTCTTGCTGCTTCTATTGCAGCATTGAGTGCTAATAGATTTGTTTGTCCGGCAATGGTGGAAATAGTTTCAACAATTTGACCGATTTTCTTAGAGTATTCACCTAGTTCACCAACCACAGTCGCTGAATTGTCGACTGTTTTTCGAATATTATTCATTTGGTTGATAGCGGTGTTGACGGTTTTATCGCCTGTTTTTGCTGAGTTTACTGCACTACTAACTATGTTTACCGTATTTTGTGTCTTGTCGGCTTGCAACTGCAGCGTTGTTGCGATTTTTTCTACCATTGTCATTGCTTTATATATTGCAGTAGCTTGATCTTCAACCGCTGTAGCAGTTTCACTAATAGAAATGGCCACAGAGTTGGCAGCTTGGGCAGATTGTTCAGCACTCGCAGTCAATTCTTCAGATGAAGTCGCAACTTGTTCTGAAGAAGAACCAATTTTATGTACTAAGTTACGTAGATTTTTAACCATGGTTTCAAAAGCTGAAGCCAGATGTCCTAGTTCATCTTTGCTGGATATTGTAATTTTTGCTACACTGAGATCTCCGCCTGCAATACAATTTGCTGCATTTTCAAGTATCCGAATCGGTTTACTAATTTGTTCTGCAATATAGTAAATAGCTCCAGATACAATCAGCAATACAATAAGAATGGTCATGAGCGTGATCCAAGTAAATGAGTTTAATACAGCAGTTGTTTCTTTTACTGGAACAGTAATCCAAATTGACCAACTTGTTCCGTTGATTGGTTCGTAGGATAGATATTTTTCTCCATCTGCATCGTTATTGGTGAGAGTTCCTGATTCTCCATGCGTAGCTTTTTTCATTGCTGTTTTTATTTCTGATGAACTGTTAGAGTCGGTAAGGGCGTTGAATTTATTTACAAGATCTTTGTTTGGATGGAAAATGGTTAACCCATCTTTCCGTACAATATGAACAGTACCCGTTTCGTATAATTTTATTTCACTAATAAGTTTCTGAAAAAAATCTACCTTAGTCACACCTAAAAGAATTCCGGTGATGCGATCACCATTCTTGATTGGCATAGAAATGGCGACAACTTGATTCCCTGTCATTTCGGTGATAGCCGGATCAGATACCAATGTTTCTCCATTTATTGCTGATTTAAAAAAAGGAGCATTACTGGCATTTCCAGTTCCTCCATGAGAGTCAATTAAATTGCCAGATGTATCAATCCAAACGATTGCTTCATAAAGGTCGTTATTCTTGATTTGCTCTGAAGCAAGATAGGCTTGTATAGCGCTACGATCTCCAGTCATAATAATTGGCGATCGGGCTATAGTTGCCAATTCCGTTTTGCTGTTATTTAAAATAGCAGAGATTTCACCTGATGTGGATTTAGCTAAAGATGCAATTTCGTTTTGAACATTATTTTGTATGATTTTTTTTGCTTGCCAATAGTTTAGTCCTGACAAAATGCCAAGGGAAAAAATAAATAGAGTAACAATCACCATAGCCAATTTTGTTCTAATACGATTAATGTTAAACACCTCCAAAGGGGAACACTGATTTACTATCAGCATTCCCCTTTTTTTGATATATAGATATTATAGAAGGATGATCATATCTAAGTGATACATTGTTAATTTAATAGAAAAAGTCCATTTGCGCGCGGAATTTATCTTTCGTAGTATTGGTACTTGAAACTTTTACATCATCATACCAAACGTGGAGAAGAGAATTATTCCAAGGAACATAATGGATACCATAACGCATACCTTTTTGATCCGCTGTGAAGTTAATGTCATTTCCGATAATCGAGTTTGCTTCTAGATCATGATAAGCCGTATAAACATCATAGGAATGAAGTTTCCCTGGGTTAGCACCTTTATACGTTAGTTTAGCATAAGAGCCATTATTAGCTGAATCGGCAGTAGATCTAACTTGTGCACATTCGAAACTCAAATCTTTAGCAAAATTTGTATCAAAGCCATATTCTGTGAAGCTGAGTTGTGGATTGCTACTTGCAACCTCTCTAGGAAGAGGTACAGTACCTTTTTGGTAAGAGGCTCTAATATTAGTAATTTTAGAAACCGGAACTACAAAATCAATTGCATGATATGAACTTTTTTGCATAATTCCATCGGCATCGTTTAGGGTTGAATTGCTAGTAGTAGCAGGCCAGAAAGGATTATTTGTCCCAGTGACTATCGTGGTTTTTACTATTTTACCAAAGGAGACAAGACCACCGTCAACTTGTTGTTTATCACCGTGAACCAATCCATAGGTAGGAACATAAGAAAAACGGCCAAGTTTGACGGTAGTTCCATCGAAATCGCCTTTAACATGTGCTTGTAAACCGAGCCATGTCCAATCATTTAACTTACCATCGGGTGAAAAGTCAAATGGTAAATCGTCTCTAAGGTTATGATGCATTTCGCTTTCAGTCATAATGGATATTTTGTCATTTAATTTTGCTGAAATTTTTAAACCTAGTACATTACCAAAGTCTGTAACACCTTGACCTTCAGTATGATCATATCTAGTACCAAAAACACCAGATATTTTGAATTTTTCTGATTTTTCATCAGTTGTAGCTTTCGTATCAGTGGCAACGGTGGTAGTAGTTACAGCTTTAGTATCAGTTGCAACTGTGGTATCAGCTGCAAAGGTGTTGCCACCAATGCCAAGTAGTAATATAGCCGTTAAAAATGTGACTGATTTTTTCTTCATAAAATTTTTCCTCCGCTTCAAATATAATTAGTGTGTTGTTTATTCAATTAAATTCAGGTAGCGCATGTTCGGCTGAACTTAATTGAATAGAAGAAATATTTGCAAATTTACAAGCAAGTTTATACAGTGTTCTAAAAAGTTATAAAATAATAAAAATAAGTTATACATGTATAATCAGTATTTTAGAGCGAATTAGAGTGTAAAAACAAATAATCTATTTCATACTTAAAATGCAAATTATTATTTCATAAATAATAGCTATTTGTTTTTGTGCTATATGTATCAGAAAAAAGGTATATATGCCAAAGGTATGCATCGAAGGATACATACTTTTGGCATTGTTTGTGTGTTACATAGTGCGAATAACAGTGCTTTTTAGTGTTATATATGAGATTTTTTTTGCGAGAAAATGACGAATTGTTGCCAAAAGACAACCAAGCGTTATGAAAATACAACCCAGCCACACAAGGAAAATAAATGGTTTAAAGCTAATTTCAAAGCTGTGATCATTTCCAGAAATATAGAAATCACCTGATAATGTACTATAAATAGCTGGTTCTTTGGCGGCAATTGTACCAAGATCGTTAAGTTTGGTCGTTATGGAAATTGTATCACCCTCGATAGAGAAGGTTTGCTTCATCTCATTGTGACTGTCATTGATGGTTTTGCTTTGGTAGGTAATTGGTAGAGTGTATACTGTGTTGCTTTCACCAACGGCAAGAGAGACGTTTTCCTGCTGCGAAGCCACGGAGGAGAGAATAATGCCGATGCACAAAATTGCTAGGCCAATATGAGAGACAATAGCGGCTAGTGAAAGTTGCCGTTTAATGATATGAATTGCAATTACAACCATAGCAAGACCGACCGTAACGAGATAGAGGGGGTGAATAATTTTATAATAGAGGCAAAAAATGACACCAATAAAAAATGGAATAGCAAGAAAGAGATATTGTTTGTATTTGACATTTTTTGTTTGCCCCCAGGTTACGATTGGACTTAATATAAGCATGAACAGTAAGAGTGTAGTTAGTGGTAAGGTTGAGTTATTGTAAAATTTAGTGCTGACATTTTGTGCGTTACCTAGAAAATTTGTGATCAGGGGTGTCGACATACCAACCAAGACTAAGAGTGCAAGTCCTAAAAATAGAATAGAACCAGCGGTGATCATGAATTCTCGGCTTGTAAAGTTTTGATATAGCGGTGCGGCATAGACAGAGCCCCACTTGAATACTAAAATGAGTGTAGCGGTGAGGACTACGATGAATATTGATGTTCCCAGAAGATAGGCTGAATCGTCGCCACTGAAGGCATGCACAGAAAAATCGTTTAAGACGCCACTGCGGGTTAGGAAAGTACCATAAAGCACCAAGATAAAACTATAAATTGCTGAAAAATACGTAAAGCGAAAAGCTCCAGGTTTTATTTTTGCCAGTTGTAGTAGATGGATGAGTGCGCCACTAACAAGCCAGGGAACAAGCGAGGAGTTTTCGACAGGATCCCAGCCCCAGTATCCTCCCCAACCGAGTGTTTTATAGGCCCAATAGCCACCAATAAAAATTCCGGCACCAAGAAATGTCCACGAAAGAAGAGCCCAGGGTAGAGCTTTATCTATCCAGTCTTTATGCTTAGTGCTTATAAGCCCGCCAATGGCATAAGAAAATGGAATCGCAAGGGTAGCATAGCCAATAAAAATGATCGGTGGATGAATAACCATCCAAAAATTTTGTAATAAAGGATTGAGCCCCATGCCATCAGGATAGGCAGGACCAAGCATAAATGGGTTTTTAATGATTAAGAGGATTACAAGGAGTGTTTGCACCATAACATAGGCGATAAAAGCCGGCTGGTTCATAGATTGGTTTTTCTGAAAATATAAGCCGAGTACAGCATGGATAAGAAGCCAAAGCAAAAAAGAACCTTCTTGTCCTGCCCAGAAAGCGGCAATTTTGTAGGACAGCTCTAACGAGTGTGATGAATAGCTCCATACATAAAAATATTGGAATTTGTCAGTTAAAATAACGTACATGAGAAAGATGCTAGATATTACAATGCAAATAACGGATAGTTTGTAAGAAAAATCAGCTAGCGATGAGGTTGGTTGTTTTTCTGATTTGTTGTTGTTGCCATCCTTTGCAAAGCGAGAGATGTACGCAATAAAGGAAATAATGCTCGTGATACAAGCTAGAAATAAAGAAATAACACCGATCATTGCTGAGTTTCTCCTTTTCGTTCATATTTTGATGGACATTTAACCAATAGCTTATCCGCTTGAAACTGACCATCTTTGTATTTGCCAATCGCAACAATACTGTCGGCGTGTTCGAAATTATCAGGTTTTAAACCATGATAAGAAACTGGTACTTTATCACCTAATTCATCCAGTAGGAAGAAATGCAATTGCTGCGCTTCATAGGTAATGGTTTCTGTAGCTTTTACCAGCGTTCCCTTCACTTGTACGGTAGATTTGCTGGCTTTGGCTTCGGCAAAACTTACATAAGGGTTAAGGGAGGCACTGAACTCCATGAGTGCATAAACCGCAAATAGTGCAATGAAAAACAAGATGATCCCATGGCGTTTATTCATAACTTGATTCCTCGCTTAAATAAAAGTTTGAAAAATATGCAGGTTATATTGCATAGTGCAGCGATTAGGACATAAAGCATGATTTGATCCATAGAGATTTTGCCACTGTTATTTAAAAGTGGTTCTGGATGCAGGGAAAAATAATAGCGAGGAATGACAAAAACAAGGAATGGCATCGTTACACAAGAGAATAGAGAATAAATAGCGGATATTTTTGCTCGAACTTCTTCGTCTACAATCGAAGTTCGCAGAGCGAAATAAGCACCGTAGATAAGCAGTAGAACAAAGATGGTGATTTGCCTTGGATCCCAGTTCCAGTAAGCGCCCCAAGTCAGCTTTGCAAAGATTGCGCCGCTTATTGTTGCCATCAGACAAAAGAGAAAGCCTAAATATGCCGAGCGGCTACTGAGTGCATCGTATTTTAAAGCACGTGTTTTTAAGTAACGGTAAGCCCACCAAGCGGAAAGCAAAAAAGCAAGTACCGATACCCAGGCAACTGGAATATGGAAAAAAGCGATGCGGACAAGATTGCCAAGACCTTCGGCAGGAGGTACCAGATAAAAGACAGCCCAGACCACTATTGTAGTAAAAAGTGCGATAAAAATATTAATCATTATAAAAATCCTTTCTAATCGTACCAGATGTAATCAAATAGTATAGAAGCAACGCCAATCAGAACCATATCATAAGCACCGACGAAAAGTAGCTGTCGTTGCATAGTAAACGAATTTGGATTAAAGGTAGTTTCGGTAAGTTGAATGCATAATAAGAAAAGCGGTAGGATAATAGGAAAACTCAGTATGGTAAATAACGAAGTCTGACTTTGCGTGTAAATAATCATTGAAGCAGTCAGTGTCGTAACGATTGCAATACCGGCATTTCCGGCTAATAAAATAAGCAATAAGAAAAAAGGATGATAGATCTCAACATTTAATAGAATAATGAATAAAGGAAGTAAAAATAGTGTTAAAACATTCAATAAAAGAAAATTGTAAATGAATTTGCCGAATAAAACTGGTTGACTTGTGCCATAAGCACGGAGTGTATGGATTGTACCAGAAACCTGTTCCTGTAAAAAAACGCGCGATAAACCTGCCATGGCTGAAAAAAATAAAATAATCCAGAAAAGGATGGCTAAGAATTTCGCATCTAATTGTTGATTTCCGATGGACATACTGATGACAGATAAGGTTGTCAGAGAAAACATGAGCAGTGCGCTTATTGCATAATGGGAACGAAACTCTGTTTTGAGTTCTTTTTGTAAAATAAGATTTATTTTATGTAAGGTAGATGACTGAATCTGCATAATTTACCTCCGAAGGGTCGTTAGTTGCCAAAAGTACGGTACGGTTTTCTTTGCAAGCATTTTGAATAAGCCTTTGTATTAGCTGATGTCCTGATTCATCTAAGTTGGAAGAAGGTTCGTCTAAAAACCATACAGATTTATCTGCGGCAACGAGCAGAGCTAATTTAAGACGCTGTTTCATGCCGGTAGAAAAATTCTTTATTTGTTGATTGGGAGATGTTGAAAGTTGTACCGTTTCCAACAGGTTAGCTATGGAAGAGTCAGATAAATCAATTCCGGTAATACCTGCGAAAAATTTAAGATTTTCTTCGGCAGTTAGTGCATCGTATAATTGCATTTCTGGCATCACGAAAGCAGTATGCGCGCGAATTTCGGCTATGGATACTTCTTTTTCCATCTGAAGATAGGAAATAGTACCTGAGGAAGGTTTTACATTGCTTGCAATGATTTTTAAAAACGTAGATTTACCTGAACCATTGTTTCCTGTGATACAGGTACAAGAGCCAGAGGTGATTTTACCGGAAAGATTATTATATAAAGAAGTTGTATGAAATGTTTTAGTAATATTGGTAAAGACAATATCGATGTTCATTAAAATACTCCCTATAGTAAGATAAGACCATACTTTTTAAGGAATGGTCTTATCTGTTATTTATGAGATTTTTACTGATGTATTATTTTTTCCAGCTATCGTCTACTTGATCTAGCCAAGGTGCAGGATGACATTTTCCACATTCTTCAGTGGATTGTAGATGATGCACGCTATGACATTTATAGCAATCCGGTGTTTCATTGCCTTCATCATGTGTTGAAGCATGCGGATTTGCTTTGCCTAAGAAGGCTGTTTTGCTTTTTACTTTTTCGAAATCATGGCATTTCAGACATAATTCATTGGAATACTCATATGCAGGTAGCGGGTCTTTATAATTACCGGTAATCTGCTTAATACCTTCTGTGGCCTGTTGCTCAAAGGAAGGTTCATGGCAGTCATGGCAGGTAACATTAGCATCCGCATGTTTTTTAGCCAATAAATTTCCTTCTTTGTAGGAATCATAATATGGTTGCATATTATGGCAACTGGCACAAAATGCTGGATTTGCACTAACTTTTTCCATAACAGCATAACTGATGCCACCGATTAATATGATTGCTACCACGAATAAAAGCATAAATTTAGGCTGCCTGAATTTATTTAGAATATTTTTAGAGATTTTCTCATCTTCTGTTGTCATTTTCCAGTCTCCTATACAGAATTTTATTAAATTAAGAATTTAAACATCAAGATTTAAAAGAAAAGTAAGTTTAAATTTTAGCAACAACTGTTCCTACGAGACGTCCATAAACCAATGCATATGCATGACTTACGCCTGCGGTAACAACTGGATAATCACCAACAAAGCGACATCCCATTACGTTTCCTGCTGCATATAAACCTTCAATATCTTTGTAATCTTTATCGAGAACATTACCTGTCTCTGGATCACAGGTAAAGCCACCCATATTTACGAGTAGAGCTCCGGCCATCATCTTGCCTGCATAAAATGGAGCGGTTGCTATTGGAAATAGACGTTTTGATGTTTTTCCAAAATCATCATCTACCCCTTTAGCACAAAGTTCATTATAGCGTTTGATCGATGCGAGTAGTGTTTTCTGGACTTTTGCATCTGGAGCTATCTTAGTAACTAGTTCTTCTAAACTATTGGCAACGACAAGATCTCTTGCTTTCAGCAAGTCTTCGCGAGAGGTGTAGGCTGTTCTGCCAAGTGTCCATTGACAATCTTTTAATTTTGGATTCTTATCATCAGGCACGCAATGATTAACACTTCCGTGTGAAACACCCATGAACTCAAGTTGTTCAGGCCAGTTATCATCAAATATTTGCCAACCGAAATTATTAGGCTGGCGGTAAAGAGCACAGGATAACTGTTGACCACCGATATCCTCGTTGACGAAGCGCTTTCCATTGGTATTTGCAAGAAAATAAGCATCTACACCCAAAGGACCACCAAGCGTGTGAACCATAGGAGCATGAGGACCATCTTCGATCTTTCCGCCAATCCAAGAACCCATGATATGTCCATCGCCAGTGTTGGTAGGGTTACCTTTTGCATCTTTATTAGGATATACGTTCAGACAATCTGCGGCCCAAGGAACAAAATGTGTCATCATTTCCTTGTTGTTGCCATAATCTCCTGTTGCCAGAATAACACCTTTTTTGGCGAGAACTTTCGTATATGTGCCTTTCACATTTTGGCAGATAACGCCTTTGACTTTACCTTGATTGTCAGGACGAATAAGCTTACGCGCGGCATTTGAGAAGATAAACTTGCAACCCTGATCTAAACATTTTTTGTAAACCCGTTTAATGATCTCATCTTGATTTGGCAAGAAAGACATAACCGTCGGATAGGTAGGACTGTTTTCTTCTTCACTTTTATAAGTAGGAGGTGAAGGGTAATGCATAACTAATAAATTAAGTTTGTTATCGACTAAAGAAGTTGCATTTTCAGGAAGCACTTCAAGGTCTGGTGCAAGTTCTAACAGCCAATCAAAATCTTCACCGCTATGATCTGCCCAGTATTTCCACATCCGTTGGTCAGAACGGTAGCCCATCTGCTTCATATTTTCAAGAATGGCGGCATTTTTATCTATTTTAATGCCAAGTTTCTTCTGAATTTTATTGTCGATGGTTCCATATTGACCGCTACGACATTGATAAGTACCAGCTTTTTCAATGACAATAACAGAAGCGCCTGCTTCTGATGCTGCGCGTGCAGCAAACATACCAGCAACACCGGCACCAACAATAACTACATCTGCTTCTGCTGTCTGCTTAATTTCAGAGTCAGTAATCGTTGGCGGCTCTCCAAGCCAATTGCCAGTTGGAATTTCTTTAGGTTTTGGTTCGCGTAGTACATTCTCTTTGCTGGCACAGCCAGATAAGAGAAGACCGCTGGAGACAAAGCCAGCAGCGGCCATTGCGCCTCCTTTTAGAAAATTTCTTCGCGATAGTTTGTCCTGAGACTTTTTTTCATTTGTAACATTATCATTCTCACTCATAAGCATCGTTCCTTTTCAAATATATTTAGTGTGTTGTTTATCTACAGTAAGCCCAGATATTTAATGGTTGGCTCATTGCTTAATAAAAAGAAGAAACTTTTACGGATGTTTAAGCCGTTTTTATAAACTATTATTACAAAAACTTTGATCCATAATAAAAATAAGTTATATATGTATAACTTGTATTTTAGATTGAATTAGGATTCAAAACAAATAATCTATTTCACATAGATCGTGCAAATTATTATTTCATAAATGAAAATTATATGTATTTTGTCTTATATGGCTTTGATTTTTATTTTTGAAGAAATATTTTGTCGAAAAATAGACTGGACAGTTTTTTTTTTGGCATGTATTATTAGTTAAAGAAAAAGACGACACTAATATATCTGATAATTCCTATTTTGGATGGAGTGAAAAGAAGTTTATGAATAATAAGCAGAAAAATTTAATAAAAATTTTGCTAGATGCTAATGAAAACATAACTGCAAATTCTTTGGCTAGTAAAATAGGAGTTTCTATTCGTAGCATAATGAATTATATTTCTGAAATTAATTTTTTACATGCCGGTTTAATTGCATCATCTAGGAGCGGCTATAATATTAATAAAAATATGGCAAAAAAATTGCTGGAGTTTAAAAGAACGAACGTTCCTCAGACGCCTGAGGAACGAGTGAATTATATTATCAAAACTATGCTTACGAAGAAATCTGAGTTTGATAAGGGATTTGATTTACATGAATTTGCAAATGAAATGTATGTAAGTGTAGAAACAGTGAAAAAGGATATAGTAAAAGTCAAAAAAAAAATAGTGGATTTTGGACTTAATATTCATATGGATACTGCATATATTTTGCTTGTAGGCACAGAACGTAATAAACGAAAACTTATAAGTAAGGCTATTTATGAAGAAGTTGGCAAAAGTAAATTTAGCGTTTCAGCAATACAACAAATTTTTCATTCTTATAATGTAGAAAAAATGTATTCTATTATTATTGAACACTGTGCAAAACAACATTATTTTGTGAATGATTGTGTGATAATAAATTTAATTTTAGATATCATGATTAGTATGGACCGCATAAAAAATAATGACACTATTTCCATGCCTAAAGAGGGCGAAGCGGAGTGGAAGTGTCGGGAAAGGGAAATAACAGTTCAGATTGCTGAGGAAATTGAAAGATATTATGCAATTTATTACAGTGAAATAGAGATTGATTATCTTACTGAGATTATGATGAGTTATTTAATTCCAGTTGATTTTCAGAAAATTAGCAAAACAAATATTGATAAAGTTGCTGGTATAACCTGTATGAGTATAGTTAATGAACTCTTTCGGTATATAAAATCGAATTTTTATTTTATTAATACGGAAAACGAATGTTTTGTAGTTCGATTTGCTTTACACATAAAAAAATTATTATGTCGCTTGCAGAGCGGGCATATCATAAATGATCCTTCAAAGGATGATCTGAAAATGTCATACCCGTTTATTTTTGAATGTGCAGTAAGTATTGCGTGGAAACTCACACAGATCACAGGACATAAATTAACTGAAGATAATATTGCCTATATTGCTGTGCATATGGGAAATAATTTTGTTGAGCAGAAATCAAAAACACCTAAGCTTTGTTGTTGTTTACTCATTACACATTACTATGATTATGGTGAACAGGTTATCGAAAAAATTAGTAAACAATTTGAAAATGATATTATTATTTTAGATATATTAAGAGTAGAAAAGCAGATAAATGATTTTAAAAATTTAGATTTGATTATTTCTACAGTCTCATTGCCAGAAAGCTTTAAAACGGAATGGGTTAGAATTAATCCGTTTGTACTAGAACCGGATATTACCAGAATATCGAGAAAGATAAAATCTGTCATGTTGGCTAAGAAAAAGCAAGCTTTGTATAATGCATTATTGAAAATTAGTAATTCAAATCTATTTTGTAAAAATTTAAAAAGAAAAAATAAAATAACACAAAACGATGTTATTCTTTTTATGAAAGACATTTTAGAAAGAGATGGATATGTAGATAAAGATTTTGATGACGCTATAGTTGAACGGGAGAAATATTCATCTACGGCATTTGGGCAGATTGCTGTTCCACATCCTATAAAAATGACAGCTCATAAAACAGGGCTTTTTGTAATGATCAATGACAAACCAATACTGTGGGGCAAACATGAAGTGAATGTTATTTTACTTTTTGCTATTAATAAAAACGATTGGGAGGTTTTCAGTGATGTATTAGATACGCTAGTTGCTCTTATGTTAGAGATTGAAAACCTAAATAAAGTAATGCAATGCAATACTTATGAAGAGTTTGTCGATGTCGTTGTAAGCTTAGTTGAATAATTAAAACATCCTTCAGGAATTTTTTATCTTGTATAAAAAAGTTGGCTAACAAAAAATGTTAGCCAACTCTTTATTTTTAATGCTATTTATTTTTCTTTGATTTGAACTTCGACGACTGCTTTTTTGTTAAATTCATAACTTGGGTAGGGGAAAGATTTTGATGAGGTTCGTGAGCTGGGAGTATATTGAAGATTGGTGATAATCAAATTCGTGTTTTAGCATTTTATTAATGCAAAATTCAAAATTAACTGTAAATGCTATGAATAAGACTAGGCAAATCTTGCAAAAAAAAGGTATAATAAAAAATATTCAAGTAAAGAAGGATTTGTGTAAGTTTACAAGTCTTTTGGTATTAGTAGCTTGCATGAAGTTGAATTTTTGAACAGGCTAGTGATAGAAGAAAGGTGATAGCAGTCATGCGCAATTCTGGCAATAGTAAAACAATCAAACGGATGAATCAAATGGCGATACTTAATATCATAAAGGATAATGAATTGATTTCGCGGCAACAGATTGCCGAAATGACAGGCTTGACGCCAGCAGCGATTACTGGAATTGTTCGTGAACTTATTACGATTGGTTTTGTTAAGGAAGTTGGTTTAGGAGAATCACAAGGGGGACGTAGACCAGTACATTTGAAATTCAATGGTAAAGCAGGGTATGTATTAGGGGTGGAAGTTACAAGTAAGGAAATTACGTTAGCTGTAACTGATTTTGAAAATATACCTAAAGAAATGCATACGTTGGCGATCGATATGAAAGATCCTAGTACGGCTATTATCGAATTGAAAACGTATTTAGAAAAATTTATTCATAGTAAAAAACATCAGAATAAAAACTTTCTTAGTATCGCAATTGCTTTTCCAGCAATTATGCAAAATGAGACAGGCGTGGTAAAACGAGCTGTAAATCTGGGGGGGAAATGGAATGGGTTTCCGCTGAAAGTTACCTTAGAGCAAGCATTAGGTATACCAGTTTTTATTGATACAAATTCTAAGGTAGCAGCCCTAGGAGAAAAATGGTTTGGCGGCGGGTTGAGTTGTAAAAACCTTATTTATATCAATATGGGTGAGGGAATTAGTGCGGGAATTATTATGGATGATCGTATTGTGCAAGGGTCACAGGGATATGCTGGACAAATTGGTCATACGGTCATGATGGATCAAGGCCCCTTATGTAATTGTGGTAATCGTGGTTGTTTGGAAGCAATTTGTGCTATTCCAGCTTTACTCCGAAAGGTTGAAGCTGAAATACCGTTTATCTCAGAGAATGATACGTTAAAAAAACGATTTATATTGAATGAAAAAATCAAAATAAGTGATATTTTAGAAATTGCCCATATGGAAGATTCTTATGCTAGAGATTTATTACGCAAAACGGCACGTTATGTTGCTAGGGCAACGGCAAATATGATCAATACATGCAATCCAGATAAAGTATTTATTGGTGGTAAATTGGCTGTGAAGTCGCCTTTTTTCATTGAGGAGTTTAGAAATAATATAAGAGTGTATGCTTTTCCTGAAGTTGGTGGGACAACGTCGGTAACAATATCGAATTTGGGAGAAAATTCAGGGGTCATTGGAGCGTGTGCTTTGGCTCTCACGAATTTATTAAAATCACCAAATTCGAAAATGATTTCTGGGGTTGAGAATCACTGATAAAAATCAATAGAGTTATAAATAATAATAAGTTAGATCAAATTAAGTAGATATAGATCAATCTATTATGACTAAAAATACACCTTATTAAAAAATATTTGATTATTTTTTAATAAGGTGTATTTTTGTTATATGAATGAAAGTAATAGGTTAATGAAATTTAAAAAAATGGATATAATAAATGTTGTTTTCGATTTTTTTCACGAGAAGAGCAAAATAAATTGCTATATATTTATTTCAATGAAACAAGTATGATATAATAAATTCTTACCAATTTAAATGAGGTGATAATTTTGAAAGAAAAATATCTGACTTTATTGCGTTCTACTAAGCGTGAGGGTATGGAAAATTTAATAAATTATTTAGAGAATAAAAGCGACTTTTTTACAGCACCAGCGAGTACAAAATACCATGGTGCGTATGAGGGTGGATTACTGGAGCACAGTCTTGATGCCTATGATCATATGATGAAGCTGGCACAGATTTATCAATTAAGTGATGTTAGCCAGAGTAGCATTATTATAACAGCGTTATTGCATGATATATGCAAAGTGAATTTCTATAAAATTGATTATCGGAATAAGAAGAACGAAAAAGGTGTATGGGAGAAAATTAGTTATTATAAGATAGATGACACCGTTCCATTGGGGCATGGTGAAAAATCGGTGATTATGTTGCAACAGTTTATCGTTTTGACAATTGATGAAATTATGGCAATCCGTTGGCATATGGGTAGTTTCTCTGGCAATGATTACACAACAACGCAATCGCTATCAAAAGCAATGGAGCAATACAAAATTGTGACGTTACTCCATATGGCTGATTTAGCAGCAGGATATTTAGATAATCGGAGGTAAGCATATACTTTTTAACTGAGATTGTCTGGGCGGTTTGTTAAATTTTTAGAACTTTTAAATGAATTAACGAAAATTTTATTATTTGGTATTTACAAGTTGATTTATTTATGTTAACCTATATAAGCAATTGATTATTGCATGCGGGTGTAGCTCAATGGTAGAGCCCTAGCCTTCCAAGCTAGCCACGTGAGTTCGATTCTCATCACCCGCTC
>Ga0316600_10000166_pt1 | contig 39720 bp, 40 predicted proteins | sample OWC_soil_day5_CT_FD_207652 | JGI IMG/M metagenome (GOLD analysis project Ga0316600, IMG submission 207652) | Wetland soil microbial communities from Old Woman Creek delta, Ohio, United States - OWC_soil_day5_CT | ecosystem: Environmental > Terrestrial > Soil > Wetlands | place: USA: Ohio... | reverse complement strand
GCGAGGACGGCATGAGGCGCTGGGTCGGGCTGGGGGTGATCGCCGACAACCTGATCAACATCGGGCAGGCCCTGAACGCCGCCGGCGCAGAATGACCGCCGCAAGCTAAGCGAGGCGCCCGACGCGAGCAGAACACCTTCCTTGCGAACTGGGAGGCCAAGTGGGCGGCCCTGCGCATCCACGGCAGCGAACGCCGCCAGGTGCAGGCCATGCTCGACGATCCCTCCACCATTGACGTCGCCGAGATCGCCCGGTTGCTTGCCACCGACATCGATGTCGGGCTCTCGACGCAGGAGGCCTTGCGCCGGCTTGTTGAAGACGGTCGCAACGAGTTGCGCGCGGCTGCGCCGACACCGACCTGGCGCCGCGTCCTTGCGCAGTTCCAGGACCCGCTCGTCTACCTGCTGCTCGGTGCCGTCGTCATCGCATTGCTCGCCTGGGTTATCGAGGGGCGCACCGGTTGGCCGGTCGATGCCATCGTCATCAGCCTGGTGGTCACACTCAATGCGGTGCTCGGGTACGTGCAGGAGGCCAAGGCCGGCAATGCCGTCGCGGCGCTCGCGCGTTTGACCGCCGTGACGTCTTCGGTGGTGCGAGACGGCCGGGTGCAGCGCCTTGCGAGCGCCGAACTGGTGCGCGGCGATGTCATCCTGCTCGGCGAAGGCGACGCCGTCGGCGCCGACGCGAGGCTGGTGCAGGCCGCCACGCTGCGAATCCTAGAAGCCTCGCTGACCGGCGAGAGCGAAGCGGTCTTGAAGGACCCGAGCAGGCTGGACGCGCCGGCGGCGCTGGGCGACAGACACAACATGGTGTTCAAGGGAACGGCCGTCGCGCAAGGCAGCGGCCGCGCGATCGTCACCGCCACCGCGATGGCGACGCAGGTGGGCGCCATCGCCGACATGCTGGAAGCCACCGCCGATGAACCGACACCGCTGCAGAACGAGGTCGCCCGCATCGGTCGCATGCTCGGCATCGCGGTCGTGATCATCGCCGTCGTGGTCGTGGCGACGGTGCTGCTGCTGTCGGAGGTGCGCACGGCGTCCGACGTGATCACGGTCCTGCTGCTGGGCGTGTCGCTCGCGGTCGCTGCTGTGCCCGAGGGACTGCCGGCGATCCTGTCGGTCGTGCTGGCGCTCGGCGTGCAGCGCATGGCCAGGCGCAACGCCATCGTCAAGAAGCTGTCGTCGGTCGAGACGCTCGGCTGCGCCACCGTGATCTGTTCCGACAAGACCGGCACATTGACCCGCTCGGAAATGACGATCGAACGGGTGATGACCGCCTCCGGGGGCAGCCGAATCACCGGCGTCGGCTACTCGCCCGAAGGGCGCATCGAGCACGCGGGCCGCGAGCTGTCCGCCGGCCCGCTGCACGCCGAGCACATCGTCGTACTCAGCGGTGGCAGCCTCGCGGGCAATGCCGACCTGCGCCAGGCCGCGGGTGGTGAATGGGAGATCCAGGGCGACCCGACCGAAGCCGCCTTCCTCGTCGCCGAGCGCAAGCTCGGAGCAACCGAACGGCGCGAGCGACGCTTCGAGCGCATCGGTGAGATCTCGTTCACCTCCGACCGCAAGATGATGTCGACGATCGAGCGCGACCACGAGCACGGCGACGAGGTCATCGTGGTCACCAAAGGCGCCCCCGATGTGCTGCTTGAACATTGCACACGCGCGCGTGTCGGCGTGGACGTCGTCGCGTTCGACGACGCGTTGCGCGCGCGTGCCGTGGCCGATGTGGACACGCTCACCGACGAAGCCTTGCGCACGCTCGCCGTCGCCTACCGGCCGCTCGAGCCGGGCGAGGATCCGCGAGCCTCACCGGCCCTCGAGCGCGATCTGATCTTCGTCGGCACCGTCGGCATCATCGATCCGCCGCGCGCAGAGGCTGGCGTGGCGATCCGCGAGGCACATCGCGCCGGCATCCGCGTGATGATGATCACCGGCGACCACCCGCGCACGGCGGCGCGCATCGCCGCCGATCTCGGCATCGTCGCGGCGGGCGCCAAGGCGCTGACCGGGGCTGAACTCGATGCGCTCGACGCGGCAGGCCTGGCCGCCGCGGTGCGTGAAACCTCGGTCTACGCTCGCGTGGCGCCGGTGCACAAGCTGCGCATCGTCGACGCGCTGCGCGCCGACGGCAACGTCGTGGCGATGACCGGCGACGGCGTCAACGATGCGCCGGCGCTGAAAGCGGCCGACATCGGCATCGCGATGGGCGTGACGGGCACTGAGGTGACCAAGCAGGCGGCGAACATGATTCTCGCCGACGACAACTTCGCGACCATCGTCGATGCGGTGCACGAAGGCCGCAACATCTTCGACAACATCCGCAAGTTCCTGCGCTACCTGCTGTCGTCCAACATGGGCGAGGTGCTGACGGTCTTTCTCGGCGTCGTCGGCGCTGGCGTGATCGGACTCACCCGCACCGGCGAAGCGGTGGTGCTGCCGCTGCTGGCGACGCAGCTTCTGTGGATCAACCTGCTGACCGACTCCGGGCCGGCGCTGGCGATGGGGGTCGACCCGGAAACCGACGACGTGATGGCGCGCAAGCCACGGCGGTCGACCGAGCGAGCCATCGACGCACGCATGTGGGCCGGCGTCGTCGTGATCGGCCTGGTGATGGCGGTGGTGACGCTGCTAACGCTCGACATCTACCTGCCCGGAGGCCTGGTCGAGGGCACACAGGATCTCGGCAATGCGCGCACCGCGGCCTTCACGGTGCTTGTCCTGGCGCGGCTCTTCAATTGCTTCAACGCCCGCTCCGAGACGACCAGCGCATTTCGCCACCTGTTCGCCAACCCATGGCTGTGGGGGGCGATCGCGCTGTCGCTGGCGCTGCAGGTCGCGGTGGTGCATGTGGGCGTGCTCAATCTCGCGTTCGGTGCCGTGCCGCTCGCTGTCGACCAGTGGCTGGTCTGCGTTGCCATGGCCAGCGCCGTGCTGTGGTTCAGCGAGTTACGCAAGCTCCTGTCTGGGGCGTGGAAGCGGCCGAAATGACGAAAACTGCAAACCTTGCGAGCTCCGGGCGTGATGCGCTCAGCTACCAGAGATCTCCAAGTTAACGACGGCACATCACTCCAACAGGGATCTGTTGTGTCAAGAGCTCAGGAACCCACGCTGTCGCGTCAGCGCGCGGCTGCCTGGCCGCGCGTGTCGACTCCGAGCTTGTCGAGGATGTTGGCGACATGCCGTTTCACGGTGTGCGGGCTCAGATCAAATCGTCGCGCGATCAGCTTATTGCTGTCGCCGACGGCCATGCGAGACAGCACCTCGCGTTCGCGCTCGGTTAGGCCAACCAAGCACTCGCTGGCGTGCAAGCCGGTCATGTAGGCCCCGGCCCAACCCACCTCGGCCAGCGCACGCAGCGCCAGCGCAGACCAGAAGCCCTCGGCCAGCAGGCCGAAGGCGAGGTGCGCCATGACCGAGCAGCCGACGCTTTGTGCAGGGGCGTTGCGATCGGACCGTAGCCCGGATCGATGTGCCACTCGGCGGAGCGTGTCAATGACTTTGCGGCACCTGGCGACATTAATTTAGTGTGTGGGTCTGTGGTTTATTGAGGTTCGTTGAGTCCGTTGCTGGTGGGTTGATCCACACCGCGGTTGGCAGCGAGTGGGGTTGGGGTTTCTTGCCTTTGAAGCGGTGGGGCTGCGCAAGGAAGGCGCCATCAAGGGTGGCTTGACGCGTGGCGTGCATCGCCTGGGCGGTGCCATAGTGAACGCTGTACGGGGTCATGTAGCCGATGCCGGAGTGGCGATGCTCGGTGTTGTACCAAGCGAAGAACTCCTGACAGAACGCCCGTGCATCGGCGAGGCAGCCGAAGCGCGCCGGGAAGTCCGGGCGGTACTTCATCGTCTTGAATTGCGCCTCGCTGAACGGGTTGTCATCGGACACGTAGGGCCGGCTGTGGCTCTTGGCGACGTCGAGGTCGACCAGCAGCGCAGCCACGGGTTTGGAGCGCATGCTGGTGCCACGGTCGGCATGCAGGGTCAGCATGCCGGGCTCGACGTCGTGGCGACCTACGGTGTCGGCGATCAGCTGTTCGGCCAGTTCTGCGCTCTCGCGCTCGGCGATCAACCAGCCCACGACGTGGCGGCTGAAGATGTCCAGAATCACGTACAGGTGGAAGCAGGTCCACTTCACCGGACCCTTGAGCTTGGTGATATCCCAGGACCAAACCTGATTGGGCGCGAGGGCGAGCAGTTCGGGCTTCGTGTAGGCCGGGTGGATGAGCTGGTTGCGGCGTTCGCGCGAGCCGCCATTGGCGGCCAGAAGCCGGTACATCGTGCGTACCGAGCCGAGATAACGCCCCTCGTCGAGCAGCGTGGCATGCACCGCCGCTGGCGCGGTGTCGACGAAGCGTTCGCTGTTGAGGGTTTCCAGCAGCGCTTGGCTCTCCAGCGTATCCAGGGCCAAGGGCGGGCGTGGGCGGTCTGCGCGCGGTAGTCGAGGGCCCACGAACGCCGCGCGGCGCAGGCTGGCCTGCTGACGCGCGGGCGCGCCCCGCCACAGGCCAAGGACCCGGCAGGCCGCCGCGGCGCCAAGCGTTGGCTGGAGTTCTTGCACGCTGGCCATCACGTGCTCCCGGGCTTGTCGTCGGGTGTAGCCAAGCCCAGCAGCAAGGCAAGTTTTTTTTGGACCTCGATCACCAGATGCGCCTTGTCCAGATTGCTCTGCAGTCGCAGGTTGTCGCGCGTGAGTTGCGCGATCCGCAGCGCGTCGGCGCGGCTCGGGTCCGCCTTGGGCCCGCGTCTTTGCGGCGTCAGTGCCGCCAGGTCGGCCGCCTCGCGCTGGCCTCGCCAGGTGCTCAAGGAAGACGAATACACGCCCTCGCGGCGCAGCAAAGCGCCGATCTCGCCAGGCCTGGTGCAACGGTCGGCCGCGGCCAAGATGCGACGCTTGTCAGCGTTGGAGAAATGCCGACGCCGAGCCTGCGGCACGACCTCCGAGGAGCTGCCAGGCGGCACAGCCGGCGGCGCCGATCCGGGCGCATCTTCAGTCGCGCTACGCGCTCCTTGCGATGCACCCGGATCGGGCAAAGAGTGCACTGCGTGCATGGATACCTTGGGTTGATGGATCTTGGTCATACCTACCTCGTTACTCACTGATCTCTCAGGGGTAGGTGCAGCAGGTCATATTGGCACGGGGGGCGGGCGGGGCAAAGGATTACGACCGCGAAGCGTCTGCATGGCCAATGATGTTAGCCGGCGGGCGGGAGGCCGGCGCCGGACGCGGCGTCACAAAACCGTCATCCATTCGGCATAGATTTCTACATTCTTGGAATACTTTGAGTCTCCTCAGTTCATCAGAGGGATACGCACTATGAAAGTGGGCATCAACGGCATGGGCCGCATCGGCCGCCTGGCATTGCGCGCTGCGATGGGCGCTGCCGAGCGGCAGACGGACGACCCGCGCGCGGACAACCGCCTGGACGTGGTGCACCTCAACGAACTCAAAGGCGGCGCCGCCACCACCGCGCACCTTGTGCAGTTCGACAGCGTGCAGGGCCGCTGGCGCGCCGACATTGCCGCCGAGAGCGAGTCAGCGATTCGAATCAATGACCGCAATCTCGGCTTCTCGTCACACGCCACGTCGGGCGAGATTCCTTGGGGTGACCTGGGCGTGGAACTGGTCCTCGAATGCACCGGTAAGTTCCTCACCCCCGAGACGCTTCAGAGCCATCTCGACCGAGGAGCCAAGCGCGTCATCGTGGCCGCACCGGTCAAGGTGGGCGATGTGCTGAACATCGTGGTCGGCGTCAACCACCACCTCTACGACCCGGCGAAGAACCGCATCGTCACGGCCGCGTCGTGCACCACCAACTGCCTGGCTCCCGTCGTGAAGGTGATCCATGAAGGCATCGGCATCCGCCACGGCCAGATCACCACGATCCACGACCCGACCAACACCAACCTGATGGTCGACGCGCCACACAAGGACCTGCGCCGTGCGCGCAGCGCGATGTTGAGCCTGGAGCCGACGACCACGGGCAGCGCCACCGCCATCGCACTGATCTACCCCGAACTGAAGGGCAAGCTGAACGGCCACGCGGTGCGCGCGCCGGTGCTGAACGCCTCGCTGACCGACTGCGTCTTCGAGCTCAAACGCGAGACCTCGGCCGAGGAGGTGAACCGCCTGTTCGCCGAAGCAGCCCAGCGCTCGCTGGCCGGCATCCTCGGCTACGAAGAGCGCCCACTGGTCAGTGCCGACTATGCCCGCGACACACGCAGCAGCATCGTCGATGCACTGTCCACCATGGTGACCGATGGCACGCTGCTGAAGGTCTATGCCTGGTACGACAACGAGATGGGCTATGCCTGCCGCATGGTCGACCTGGCCTGCCACATGCAGCAGCAAGGCATCTGAACGGCTGACAGGCCCATGAACAGCGGCACACGCAATTACGCGATCGTCACGGCCGCCTACTGGGGCTTCACACTCACCGACGGCGCGCTGCGCATGCTGGTGCTGCTGCATTTCTACCGCCTCGGCTATTCGCCCTTCACGCTGGCCTTCCTGTTCCTGCTCTACGAGGCAATGGGTGTGGTCGCCAACCTCATCGGTGGCTGGCTGGCAACTCGCTACGGCATCAAGCGCATGCTGAGCGTCGGCCTCTTCCTGGAGATCACGGGCTTCCTGCTGATGTCGGCGCTGTCGCCATCATGGTCGGTCGCGCTGTCGGTGGCCTGGGTCGTCGGCGCACAGGGCATCTGCGGCATTGCCAAGGACCTGACCAAGACCGCCAGCAAGTCCGCCATCAAGGCGACCGCCGGCGACGCATCGGGCCAGCTGTTCAAGTGGGTGGCCTTCTTCACCGGCAGCAAGAACGCCATGAAGGGCGTGGGCTTCTTCCTCGGCGGCCTGCTGCTGCAGACATTGGGCTTCCAGGCAGCGCTGTGGGCCATGGCGGGCCTGCTGGCCATCGTGTTCATCGGTGTCGTCGCCTTCGTGCCGCCGCTGATGGGCAAGAGCAAGGCGTCAAAGTCGGCCAAGGAACTGTTCGCCAAGAACCGCGGCATCAATCTGCTGGCCGCGGCGCGCGTGGCGCTGTTCGGGGCGCGCGACGTGTGGTTCGTGGTCGGCGTGCCGGTGTTCCTGTACGCGTCGGGCTGGACGTTCACGATGGTCAGCGGCTTCGTGGCACTGTGGACCATCGGCTACGGCTTGGTGCAGGCGGTCGCGCCGGCCATCGTGCGGCGCAGCGACGACGGCCTGAGCGCCGAGGTGCCGGCCGCACGACTGTGGTCGGCGCTGCTGACCGTCGTGCCCATCGGGCTGGCCGTGCTCGTGGCGATGCAGGTGCCCAACCTGGAATGGGTGGTCGTCGCCGGGCTCAGCCTCTTCGGCTTCGCCTTCGCGGTCAACTCGTCGGTGCATTCGTACCTGGTCCTCGCCTATGCCGGTTCAGAGAAGGCGGCCGAGGACGTGGGCTTCTACTACTCGGCCAACGCGCTGGGGCGATTCATCGGCACGCTGTTGTCGGGCTTGCTGTACCAGTGGGGTGGACTGCTGTTCTCGCTGATCGGGTCAGCCGCCATGTTGACGGTGTGCTGGCTGGTCACCCTGGCATTGCCGGTGCAGCTTCGACGCGCGGGCGGCCAAGCATTGCCAGACGCGGCAAGCGTCAAAGCCCGCGCCTGACCCGAGCGACGGAGAAGGGCAATGGCAACCCAGCGCACGCGCAAACGGCTGATGGATGAGCAAAGCGCCGTCGCGTCGCTCGCTGCACTGGCCCAGGGCATGCGCCTGCGCATCTTTCGCGCGCTGGTCGGCGCCGGTCCGCAAGGCCTCACGCCCGGAGCCCTGGCCGCAACGCTCGACGTTCCGGGTTCGACGCTGTCCTTCCACCTGAAGGAGCTGATGCACGCCCGTATGGTGTCCCAGGAACGCGACGGCCGGAATCTCATCTATCGCCCATCGCTCGAGCAGATGGATGCGCTGTTGGTCTACCTCACCGCGCACTGCTGCCAGGCGGCAGACGACGCCACTTGTCAAGTCGGCGCCACGCCCGGACGCACGACCTGCTGACTTGCAGGTTCTTCAACAAACCCCGATCAATTCTGGAGTCGCCATGATCGACAACACCCCCGCCAAGGTCTACAACGTGCTGTTCGTCTGCACCCACAACTCGGCCCGTTCCATCATGGCCGAGGGACTGATGAACAGCCTGGGCAAGGACCACTTCAAGGCCTGGTCTGCGGGCAGCCAACCGGGGGGAACGGTCAACCCCTTTGCACTGAAGACCCTGGCCAGGCTGCGCATTCCCAGCGACGGCTACCGCAGCAAGGACTGGGACGAATTCGCCGAGCCCGGTGCCCCCGAACTCGACTTCGTGTTCACCGTCTGCGACAAGGCCGCCGGCGAGGTGTGCCCGGTATGGCCGGGCCAGCCGATGACGGCCCACTGGGGCGTGCCCGATCCGGCAGCATTCAAGGGCACGGACGAAGAAAAGACCAAGGTCTTCTGGGACACCGCAGTGATTCTCAAGCGCCGCATTGAACTGATGCTCTCGCTGCCCCTCGCGTCACTGGACAAGATGTCCATCCAGCGCGAGATCAGGGACATCGGAACACGCTGACCCTGTCCACGCGCGATGTGCGCCCGCCTGAGCTGTCACGCACTGCACAAACTTGACTGCGGCATATTTTTCTATAAACTTGGAAACATGGACGAAAAAGCCGCCGTCACTTCTCTCGCCGCACTGGCCCAGGATGCCCGCCTGCGCGTCTTCCGTGCGCTGGTTGGCGCCGGCCCAGCGGGCATGACGCCGGGCGCGCTGTCGGCGATGCTTGACATCCCGAACTCGACGCTGTCCTTCCATTTGAAGGAGTTGGTGCATGCCGGCCTGGTCAGCGCCGAACGCGAGGGCCGCAACCTGCACTACCGACCGGCCATCGCGCGTATGAACGACCTGCTCGCCTACCTCACCGACCACTGCTGCATGGGCCAGCCCTGTTCACCCCGCGGCGCCAAGCGCCGCGCCTCTTGTTGACCGAAGGAATCCCACCATGAAACGCTTCCACGTCCACTTGCATGTCGATGATCTCGCCAAGAGCATCGCCTTCTATTCCCACCTGTTCGCCGCCGAGCCGGCGCGCGTCGAGGGCGACTACGCCAAGTGGATGCTCGACGACCCGCGCCTCAACTTCGCGATCTCGACGCGCGGTGCCAAGGCCGGCATCGACCACCTGGGCTTCCAGACGGACGACGCCGACGAACTGGCTACGCTGAAGGCGCGCGCCGAGGCTGCAGACATGGCGCTGCTCGACGAAGGCGAAACCACCTGCTGTTATGCGCGCAGCGACAAGCACTGGGTCACCGACCCGCAAGGCGTCGCATGGGAGCAATTCCACACGCTCGGCAACATCCCCGTCTTCAGCGAAGGACCCAAGGTCGAGGCCGCCTCGGCCTGCTGCGCGCCCACGACTCGCGGCAAGCCGGTGGGCATTGCCGTCAAGGCATCGAACTCCTGCTGCTGAAGGCGCCATGTCCGATAAGCGTTACCGCGTGCCGTGCGTCTGCACGGGCGAGTCGGCGCGTGAGCCGACGCGCCTGACCATCGGCCGCCGCTGAAGGCACGGTCATGGGTCTCTTCGAGCGGTTCCTCACCGTCTGGGTAGGCCTGGGCATGCTTGCCGGCGTCGGCCTGGGCCTGTTGATGCCCGGCGCCTTCCAGGCCATCGCCGCGCTCGAAGTCGCGCACGTCAACCTGGTGGTGGCGGTGTTCATCTGGGTGATGATCTACCCGATGATGATCCAGATCGACTGGTCGGCGGTGAAGGACGTGCGCCGCCGCCCGGGCGGTCTGGTGCTGACGCTGGTGGTCAACTGGTTGATCAAGCCCTTCACGATGGCGCTGCTGGGCGTGCTGTTCTTCGAGCATGTGTTCGCATCCTGGGTCGACCCGCAGTCGGCGCGCGAGTACATCGCGGGCATGATCCTGCTCGGCGTGGCGCCCTGCACCGCCATGGTCTTCGTGTGGAGCCAGCTGGTGAAGGGCGACGCCAACTACACGCTGGTGCAGGTGACGGTGAACGACCTGATCATGGTTGTCGCGTTCGCGCCGATCGCCGCCTTCCTGCTCGGCGTCACCAACATCGTCGTGCCCTGGGAAACGCTGGTGCTGTCGACCGTGCTCTATGTGGTGCTGCCGCTGGGGGCCGGCATGGCCACGCGCCACGTGCTCGCCAAACGCTCGCCGCGGGCGGTCAGCGACTTCGTTGCCAAGCTGAAGCCCTGGTCGGTGCTCGGGCTGATCGCCACCGTGGTGCTGCTGTTCGGCTTCCAGGCCGGCACCATCGTCGCGCAGCCGCTGGTCATCGCCATGATCGCGGTGCCGCTGGTACTGCAGAGCTACGGCATCTTCGCGATCGGCTGGGTCGGTGCGAAGCTGATGCGGCTGCCGCACGACATCGCCGGCCCGGCCTGTTTGATCGGTACCTCCAACTTCTTCGAGCTGGCGGTGGCGGTCGCCATCTCGCTGTTCGGGCTGAACTCCGGTGCGGCGCTGGCCACGGTGGTGGGGGTCCTGGTCGAGGTGCCGGTGATGCTGTCGCTGTGCTGGCTGGTCAACCGCAGCGCGGCAGTACGGGTGCTGGCACCGGCCTGATAGACGGACGGCTCCAGCACCACGATGAAGACGAGCGCCCAGGCCCGCGCCGTGGTTCCGCTGGGCCTGGCCCAGACGCTGGCCTGGGCCTCGTCCTACTACCTGCCGGCGATGCTCGCCGCGCCGATGGCACGCGATCTGGGCATCGCCACACCGACGGTCTTCGCTGCCTTCTCGGTGGCGCTGGTGGTGTCAGCCTGCGTCGGGCCCTGGTCGGGCCGATTCATCGACCGGCATGGTGGCCGGCCGGTGCTGATCGGCACCAGCCTGCTGTTCGCCGCCGGGCTGGCCGCGCTCGGCATGGCAGACAGCGTGACGACGTTGTTTGCAGCCTGGGCCTTGATGGGCATCGCGATGGGCAGTGGTTTGTACGAGGCCGCATTCGCGGCGCTGGTGCGGCTGTACGGTCACGGCTCACGCAATGCGATCACCGGCATCACGCTGATGGCGGGTTTTGCCAGCACGGTCGGCTGGCCGTTGTCGGCCTGGCTGGAATCGCACTACGGCTGGCGCGGCGCATGTTTCGCCTGGGCCGGCCTGCACTTGATGGTCGGGCTGCCGCTCAACGCCTGGCTGCCGCGCGCCGGTTCGCACCCGACGCCGCATGCCGATGTGCCCGAGGCCACGGCGACCCGGCCTGCCGCCGACGCGACGACCGATGCGCGGTCTGCCACGCGGACCACCGTGCTGCTGGCTTTCGTCTTTGCAGCCACCTGGTTCATCAGCACCGCCATGGCCGCCCACCTGCCGGGCATGATGCAGGCCGCCGGCACGACGCTCGCCGTCGCGGTGGCCGTGGGCGCGCTGATCGGGCCCGCACAGGTGGCGGGCCGGCTGCTCGAGTTCGGCCTGCTGCGCCGCGTGCATCCGCTGCTGTCGGCACGCCTGGCAGCGCTGGCCCACCCGCTGGGGGCCGTCGCGCTGCTGCTCGGCGGGCCGGCACTGGCGCCGCTGTTTGCGGTGCTGCATGGCGCGGGCAATGGCATCCTCACCATCGCCAAGGGCACGCTGCCGCTGGTGCTGTTCGGCCCGCAGGGCTACGGCGCGCGCCAGGGTTGGCTGATGATGCCCGCGCGGGTGATGCAGGCGCTGGCGCCGTTCCTCTTTGGTGTGATCCTGGATCGCCTGCAGGCCGGCGCGCTGTGGTTCACGGCCGGACTGGGCTTCACGGCATTTCTGGCGCTGTTGTTGTTGCGCAGCAGCGATGCGGCGTCCGCGCAATCGCCAGCGATGCTGGCGCGGGAGAGCTCGAGATGAGTCGCACGTCCTCTTCCCACGGCATCGACGCCCTCAACAGCGACTGCTTCTGCTTCAGCCTCGACCGCGACGCCCTGGCGCACGCGCTCGATGCCGAGCTGGGCACGCCGGGTCTGGCGGCGCTGATGCACGAGCGCTGCCCGACGCTGTTCGCCGCGCAGCCGGTGTTCGTGGCGCCGCAACACCTGCAACGCATGGCACAGGTGGTGCGCGCGGTCGAATCGGTGGTCGCGTTGCCGGCGTACCGCGAGCAAGTGCTGGCATCAGCCCCGGCGATCGCCCGCGTGCCCGCCGCGGGCGGCCCGCGCGGCGTGTTCTTCGGCTATGACTTCCATCTCGACCAGGGCCGGCTCGGGCTGATCGAGGTCAACACCAACGCCGGCGGCGCGATGCTCAACGCCGCGCTGGCGCGTGCGCAGCGCAGCTGCTGCGCGGCGATGGATGCGATGGTGCCCACGCGCGCCAACGTGGCCGCCTTCGAGCAGCGGCTGGTCGACATGTTCCGGCACGAATGGCGGCTGGCCGGCCACGAGGCACCGCTACACAGCATCGCCATCGTCGACGAGAACCCATCGGCGCAGTACCTTTACCCTGAGTTCCTGCTCTTCCAGCGGCTTTTCGAGCGCCACGGCCTGCGCGCGGTGGTCGCCGACCCGACCGCGCTGCACTGGCACGACGGCAGGCTCTGGCACGAGGATCTGGCCATCGACCTGGTCTACAACCGGCTCACCGACTTCTACCTCGAACTGCCCGCCAGCGCAGCGCTGCGCGAGGCCTGGCTGGCGCAGGCCGTGGTGCTGACGCCGCACCCGCAGGCGCATGCGCTGTACGCTGACAAGCGGCACCTGGCGTTGTTCAGCGATGCGCAAAGGCTGCAGGCGCTGGGCTTTGACGAAACCACGCGACAGCTGCTGCTGGACCATGTGCCGCACACCGAAGTGGTCAATCCCGCCGACGCCGAACGCCTGTGGGCCGCACGCCGCGCCCTGTTCTTCAAGCCGGTGGCCGGCTTCGGCAGCCGCGCGACTTATCGCGGCGACAAGCTGACCAAACGCGTGTGGCAGGAGATCCTGGATGGCGACTACGTGGCGCAGGCTCTCGCGCCGCCGGGCGAGCGGCGTATCGACGACGCCAGCGCGCAGGCCATGAAGTTCGACCTGCGCGCCTACGTCTACGCCGGCCAGCTGCAGTGGGTGGCGGCGCGCCTGTACCAGGGCCAGACCACCAACTTCCGCACGCCGGGTGGCGGCTTCGCGCCGGTGTACAGCAGCGTCGATGCCTCCGGGCACGCGCTGCGTCAGGGTGACGGCGACCATGCGTCGTATGTGTTCCTGCTCGACGACAGCAGCAATGTGCAGGCGCTGCCGCATGCGCTGTACCTGACGCTGGCGCGCCATGAAGCCAGTGCGCCGCTGCTGGCCGGCCAGGAATTGCGTCTGGCCGACTGGTACGTGCGTCTGAAGGACGGCGAACCCGAGGCGGTGATCAACGAGACCTACCAGCTACTGCACGTCGACGCCCAGGGCCATTTCGAATCGGCAGCTGCGCCCGCGGATTCAGGCTGGCCGACGCCGGCCGAACGCCAGCGCATGCGAGCCATGCTGTTCGAGTCCGAGGCTTCAACCTCATGAAACTCAGCTCCGACCCAAGCGGGAGATCGCCATGAGCACCGCGCCGCAAGCGAAACTGCACTTCGATGTGGTCTCGCTGCGCGTGTCGGCCCACGCCAGCGAAGCGCGCTGCAAGCAGGCCGCGATCGCGCTCGACACCGACTTGGCCGGCAACCCGCTGGCCTTCAACCCCGCCGAGCTGCTGCTGGCCGCGTTGTCGGCCTGCATGATCAAGAGCATCGAGCGTGTCACGCCGCTGCTGAAATTCCAGTTGCGCGGCGTTGAGGTGCATGTGCATGGCGTGCGCCAGGACGTTCCACCCCGGCTGGAATCGATTCGCTACGAGATCGTCGTGGACAGCGACGAGCCCGATCGACGACTCGAGCTGCTGCACGACAACGTACGCAAGTACGGCACCGTCTTCAACACCGTGGCCCCCGGCACCGAACTGAGCGGCGTGCTGCACCGAAAGAGCGAATCCCCTTGAGCGCAGGCCACGACCACCATCACGCGCCGGCCAGCTACAACGCCGCCTTCGCGATCGGCATCGGCCTGAACATCGCATTCGTCGCTGTCGAGGCCTTCTATGGCTGGAAGATCGACTCGCTGGCGCTGCTGGCCGACGCCGGCCACAACCTGAGCGATGTCATCGGCCTGGTGCTGGCCTGGGGCGGGGTACTGGCAGGCAAGTTGCGGCCGGATGCGCGCCACACCTATGGCTGGAAACGCGCCAGCATCCTGGCGGCCTTCATGAACGCGCTGCTGCTGCTGGTGGCCATGGGCTCACTGGCCTGGGAGGCGCTGCACCGGCTGCAGTCACCGCAGGCCGTCGAAGGCCTGACCATCATGGTCGTGGCCGGCATCGGCATCGTCGTCAACACCGCCACCGCGCTGCTGTTCATGCGCGGCCGCGACAGCGACCTCAACATCCGCGGCGCCTTCCTGCACATGGCGGCCGACGCGCTCGTCTCGGCTGGCGTGGTGGTGGCCGGCGGCTTGGCGCTCGTGTTCGGCTGGGCCTGGCTCGATCCGGTGGTCAGCCTGGTCATCGCCGCAATCATCGTCGCCGGCACCTGGAGCCTGTTCAGGCAATCGCTGCACCTGCTCTTCGACGGTGTGCCCGACAGCGTGGACCTGCATGCGGTGCAGGCCCTGCTCGAGGCGCTGCCCGGCGTGACGCAGGTGCACGACCTGCATGTCTGGGCCATGGGCACATCGGAGATCGCGATGACCGCCCACCTGGTGATGCCCGAGGGCGGGGGCGACGACGCGTTCCTGCAGCATGCCACCGACGAGTTGCACGAGCACTTCGAGATCCGCCACGTCACGCTGCAGGTGGTACGCGAGGCGTTCTGCAACGGTTGTGCACCGCTGCCGAGTGGCGAAATGCATCGTGTAGGCCATGACGTCACCGAAGCTCGGGCGGCTTCGCAAGCTGACTGCAAATGAACCTGTGCGCCGTCATCGATCATGTGTGAGCTGCTGGCACTGTCCAGTTCACAGCCGGTTCGGCTGAACTTTTCGCTGCAGGCCCTGGCAGCGCGCGGCGGCACGACAGGCCGCGCGCATGACGGCTGGGGCGTCGCCTTCTACCAGGGGCACGACGTGGCGCTGTTCCGCGAACCGGCCGCAGCCGCGGACAGCGCGCTGGTGCGCTTTCTCGAATCAAGCGGGCCGGCAACGGAACTGGCGATCTCGCACATCCGTCACGCCACCCAGGGTGAGCTGTCGCTGGCGAACACCCAACCCTTTGTGCGCGAGTTGGGTGGCCGAAGACATGTGTTCGCCCACAACGGCAACCTGCCGGGCATTTACCGAAGCGCGGCGCTGGCGCTCGATCGCTATCGTCCGGTCGGGCAGACCGATTCGGAGCATGCCTTCTGCGCGCTGCTGTCGCGATTGAGCCCGCTGTGGCAAACGCAGAGCCCGCCGGCGCTGGATCTCCGCCTGTCGGTGCTGAGCGAGTTCGCGCACGAGTTGCGCGCGCTCGGGCCGGCCAACTTCCTCTATGCCGACGGCGATGCACTTTTTGCGCACGGCCATCGGCGGATGCAGACCACTGGTCGCGCGGAGCCGCCAGGGCTTTGGACAAGGCAGCGGCTCTGTCCGCCGGCCGATGCCGCGCCAGAACATGCCGGTGGCGCATCCATCACCCAGGCGGGCCAGACGGTGGTCTGGGTTGCCAGCGTGCCGCTCACGCAAGACGCCTGGCAGCCGTTGGCTGATGGCGAACTGGTGGCGGTGCGCGCAGGCGCTTTGCTCGCTCGCCGGCTGGCGACGGCAGCATGAAGTCGGGCGATAGAAGCCGCGATGCTGCTTCGGACTTGAGCGCTATCAATGCTCGATGTGTGCAGCTCTGTTCCCATAGCCAAACAGCGTGGCACTTGCTGTGACGACAGGATCTCGTGGACACGTTTTTGCATTTGATGAACGGCGGCGCCGGCAATCTGGCGGCCTACCTGGCTGCCCATGTGTTGCTGTGCCTGGTGCCGGCGTTCTTCATCGCTGGCGCGATGGCCGCGCTGATTCCCAAGCCCAGCATCACGCGCTGGCTCGGCCGCAATGCGCCGTACAGGGTGTCCTATCCGGCCGCAGCGGCTGCAGGTTCTCTGCTGGCGGTGTGCTCCTGCACCATCGTGCCGCTGTTCGCCGGCATCTACAAGAAGGGTGCCGGCCTCGGTCCGGCCATTACCTTCCTGTTCTTTGCACCCGCCGGCAACATCCTCGCGCTGGCCTACACCGGCAGCATCCTGGGGGCCGAGTTCGCTTTCGCGCGATTCGTGCTCAGCCTGTTCTTCGGCATCGGCATCGGCCTGACGATGGCCGTGCTGTTCTGGCGCGATGACGCCAGCCACGACGCGCAGACCGACACCTTGTTTGCCGAGCAGGCCGACATCGGAGCACCGGCCATCGGCGTCCTGCTGTCGCTGATTGCCGTCCTGATTGCCGGCACGCTGAAGCTGTGGCCGTTGACCGCCACGCTCGGCACGGTGACCCTGCCGCTGCCCTGGGCCGAGGCCTGGCAGGCCATCCTGTTTGCGTGGGTGCCCTTTGATGCAGCGAAGGGCGAAGAGGGAGTCAACCTGCAGGGCTCGCTGTTGATCCTGTTGCTGGTGCTGATCGGACTGTCCGCCTGGAAGGGCCTGGAGAACATCGTCGAAGGTGCCAACCGCTGGACGTGGCTGGCGTTGGGACTAGCGGCCGCGACGCTGCTGGTGGCGGCGATGCGGCTGACACCGGGACCTGCCGGTCTGGAGCTTGCGCTCACAGGCCGCGTGGTCGCAGTCGGCTTGGCCATGGCCGCCGTGCTGCACCATGCGCGGCGGCTCGATGCCGACGCCTGGCGCGCGTGGCTCTGGGAAGCCTGGCGCTTCGTCAAGCAGATCTTCGTGCTGTTGGTGGTCGGTGTGTTCGTGGTGGGCATCGTCCGGCAACTGATCCAGCCCGATTGGATCCAGAACCTGGCCGGCCGCAATGACTTGCTGGCCAATGCGGTGGCCGTCGTGTTCGGCGTGTTCATGTACTTCCCAACATTGGTGGAGGTACCCGTGGCGCACATGTTCCTCGACCTGGGCATGCACCGTGGGCCGCTGCTGGCCTATCTGATGGCCGACCCCGAGCTGAGCCTGCAAAGCATCCTGATGGTGGCCGCCGTCATCGGACGGCCCAAGACCTTCACTTACGTCGCCCTGGTGGCGTTGTTCAGCATCGTCGCCGGTCTGGCCTATGGTGCCTGGGTGGACGGTGCAGACAGGGCATGGATCGTCGGCGGGCTGGGCGCCTTCGTTGCAGTGCTGATGGCAGCACTGAGCTGGCTGTTGTGGCGCCGGGCGATACCAGCGCAGGTTTGACGATTTTCGACAAGGAGAGAAGGGATGAAGACCATCAAGATCCTCGGATCCGGTTGTGCCAACTGCAAGAAGCTGGAAGCCGTCGCACGCGAGGCTGCGACCAGTGCAGGCATCGAGGCCGACTTTGTCAAAGTCACCGACATGAAGGCCATGATGGCCTACGACCTGCTGTCCACGCCGGGGCTCGTCATCGACGACAAGCTGGTCAGCAGCGGTCGCATTCCGACGCAGGCCGAGGTCCGGCAGTGGTTGGCAGTCTGATTCGGAGCGGGCAAATCGAAACGCATTGCCCAGAAGGTTGAGCATGTACAAGACCGCCGTGCTCGCACTCGACCTCTCGCCGGCCGCCGAGCCCTTGCTCGAGTGCGCCGCCGAATTGCGGCGCTGGGGCGTGGGCCGACTCATCATCACCCATGTGGTCCGCGTCGGCTATGGCCAGGAACCTGGCGACCGGGCGCTTCAAGACATCAGGGAATGGCTGGAGGGCCGGGCAACTCGTCTGCGCAGCCCCGATCTGCGCGTCGAGGTCCTGGTTCAGGCTGCCGGCTCTCCATCTCAGGGGATCTTCGAGGTCAGCCACGAGGCCAAGGCGGACCTGATTGTCCTGGGCTCGCGCAGCCACAACCTGGCCAGTCGTCTCTTCCTAGGCAGCGTCGCACGCGACATGGTGCGCAAGACAACGCTGCCGCTGCTGCTGGAGTGGCTCGAGCCCGTCAGTCATGGCGCCGTGCCGGGCTGCGCCGCGGTTTGTGTGGATACGCTGCGCCATGTCCTCCTGGCCACCGATTTGTCGAAGCATGCCGGTGCGGCCGAGCATGCCGCCGTTGCATTGGCCGCCCAGGCACGGCAGGTCGATTGCCTGGCCGTGCTGACACCGGAGGCCGTTGACGCCACGCCGGCACTACCGCTGATGGCCCGCGCGGCACTGGGCGCTTTGGTCGCACGCATCGATGCGGCGGGAGGTCACGGCGAGGCCTTGCTGCTGGACGGCGACCCGCACGAGGTGATTGCCCGCACAGCTCAGGAGCGCGATTGTTCTCTCATCGTTTGCGGCAAACATGGCCAGCATTGGGTGCAGAGCATGGTGATCGGCAGCACCGCATTGCGCCTTTGCGAGATGGCGGGGCGACCCGTTCTGCTGGTGCCGTTGCCGCAGGCACCATGAATGCACACCGTTGAAATCACCACCCACCCACAACCGATTCGCGGCCATCGATCCAACCCCAAGGAGATGAAACATGCCAACCCGACAGATCGTTCTTTGCCACCCCGTACGTACCGCCATCGGGACCTATGGCGGCAGCCTGAAAGACATGTCCGCGCCTGAGCTGGGCGCCGCCGCGATCCGCGAGACGCTGAAGCGCTCCGGCCTCGCGGCCGAGAAGATCGAGGCCCTGGTGATGGGTAACGTGATCCAGGCCGGCGTGCGGATGAACCCGGCGCGTCAGGCCGGCATCGCCGCCGGGCTGCCGGTGGAAGTGCCTGCGCTGAGCGTCAATCGCGTCTGCGGATCGGGTGCGCAGGGCGTAGCCAGCGCCGCGCTGGAAATCTGGGCCGGCATGATCGATTGCGCCATCGCCGGAGGCATGGAGAACATGGACCGCGCACCCTATCTGCTGCCACAAGGGCGCTGGGGCGCGCGCATGGGCGACATCACCGCCTTCGACAGCATGCTGTATGACGGCTTGAACGACGCCTTCAGCGGCAAGCACTCCGGCTGGCACACCGAAGACCTGGTGCTTAAGAACGGCATCAGCCGCGAAGACCAGGACCGCTGGGCGTTGCGCTCGCAACAGCGCTTCAGCGCGGCGCAGGCGGCAGGCAAGTTCGAGGCCGAGATCGCCGCCGTCGAGGTGCCAGGCCGCAAGGGCCCGACCGTCTTCAACAAGGACGAGCACAACCGGCCCGAGACCACCGCCGAGTCTCTTGCGAAGCTGAAGCCGGCGTTCCGCAAGGAGGGCACGATTACCGCCGGCAATGCGCCGGGTCTGAATTCCGCCGGTGCGGCGATGGTGGTATCGCATACCGCCTGGGCCGAGAAGAACGGCTTAGTGCCGATGGCGCGGCTGGTGAGCTACGGCGTCGGCGCGGTGGAGCCCGGCTTCTTCGGCCTGGGCCCGGTGCCGGCGGTGCGCCAGGCGCTGCAGCGCGCTGGCTGGGCAGTGAAGGATGTCGACCGCGTCGAGATCAACGAGGCCTTCGCCGCGATCGCGCTCGCCTGCCTGCGCGAGATTGGCTTCGCCGAGGACATCGTCAACGTTGAGGGCGGCGCGATTGCCCACGGGCATCCGATCGGTGCTAGCGGTGCGGTGCTGGCCACAAGGCTGATGCATTCGATGAAGCGCGATGGCTGCAAGCGCGGCATCGTGACGCTGTGCATCGGCGGCGGCCAGGGCATTGCGTTGGCCATCGAGATGCTCTGACTTCGTCCGGCGTCCATGGAGATTGCCATGAGATCCCTGCCCATCCTTTGGAAGCGCCTGGTCAAGGAAGGCGCCACCTGCCCGCGTTGCGGCTCGACCCACGAAAGCGTCGTCAGCGCGGTCAAGAAGCTCGAAGCGGCGCTGCAGCCGCGGGGCATCGAGCCGGTGCTCGAGACGCGGGCCATCGACGAGACGAGCTTCCAGGCGGACCCGTCCGAATCCAACCGCATCTGGATCGCCGGCAAGCCGTTGGAGGAATGGCTCGGCGCCCGCGTCGGTGCAAGCAAATGCTGCACCGTCTGCGGCGACCTGCCTTGCCGCACGATGGAAATCGGCGACAGCATCCACGAGACGATTCCGGAAGACCTGATCGTCAGGGCGGCGATGATGGCGGCGTCCGGCATGATCGGGTCTGACCCGACGTCGGCGAACCCGTCCGCGCGCGCTTCGCTATGTCGAGCGCGCCGCGCGCCTCGATCAACTTCGCTACGCGTACAAGCATCGGTGCGGTCACCTCGGTGATCGGCCTCGCACCGATCTGTGGGAAGACATCCGCCTCCAGACGGCGCAGCACATAGTCTGCGTGATGATCTGTGCGTGCAGCCTTCCATTGCGCGTGCCACGCTCGAGCCACCGCCTCGAAGCTGCTGGCGGCGAACGCCGCGCTTGCTGCCCTGGCATCCTGGCGAGCGGCTGACGGGTCCAAACCCTCAGCCAACAGGGCACGAGACTTTTCGCGCTCTTGACGGGCTCTGGCCAGCGATACGGTCGGATAGACGCCAAGACCGAGTCGCTTCTCTTTGCCGCCGAAACGGTACTTCAGCCGCCAGTACTTCCCACCGCCAGGCAGTACCTCGAGATAGAGGCCATGGCTGTCTGCGTAGCGCGCACGTGCTCGCTGGACCGGGCACTTGGCATTGCGGCATTGAGCATCAGTCAGCGGCATTTCTGGCTTTGCCAGGATGTGCCCCCAGCAGTTCAGCATTTGTGCCCCCAAATGTGCCCCTTCTAACGCTGGGCTGTCAAGGCACGCTGTGAAACACCACAGGACGTGATCCGACAGAACTACCTGAGAAAAGTGCCCGCAAAGCGGCTCTGTTCCGGACGTTCTGGGATGTTCTGGAACCGGTCTCTGGCGGAGGGAGCGTCTTCCAAAACTGTAGCATTGGTGAGGCTTAGGGCTAAGCGCCACCGTAGTACCCCTTACTTACCCACAAAAGATGTTGCGCTGCGCTTTGCCAAACGCTGGTTGGGTCGACATCCCGCTGCCGCTTCACTGATTCTGTCAGGAGTACCGCCGGTCGGTGCTCAAGAATCATCGGTACTTACGGTCCAAGACCCAAGAGCCTACTATCGAACCCAAGAACGTGGGCCAGCCAGTCGACACTTTCAGATATTTGCCACAGACACGCCCATCGAGCGCGCGAAGCGTGTGCCGGCTCTAGCTCTCTGCTGCTCCTGTACCCGTCGCGGCAAGGTCAGGAATGTGACACTTTGCAGCCATTCGACCCCGACAATCGAGTAGCGGCATTAGCAGCGGTTCCGGTCATTCACGGCCGGTCGCTGGACTCACGCTGCCGGTCATCAGCGGGCATTCGCGACCGTCCGGTTCGGAGCACCCTGGTTTGGAGCTTGCTATGGCTGCGGAACACCCGCAGAGACCGCTGACACCTTGAGGTGGGCCGCGACGTCGCGCCTGGCGGCGTGTGGACGGCGGGCAGCGTGGGGAGGGCTTGGCGCTGAGTTCCGAATGGACTGCACGAAGGGAGAACCGCCGCCGTCACCTGCCTGCGTCGTTGGCTTGCTCTGTTTTCCGTATTTGCTTAGTTGTCCTAATTTGCTTAAAATACGCCTATGAGCACCAATCTCAGTACCCCTGTCCTGCTGCGCCGGATCGCACAGCTCGAAGCCACTGTTGGGCGCCTCAGTGAAGACCTCGGCAGCTTGCGCTCAGCGGTCAGCAAACAAGGCGTAGAACTGCCGAGGGGGCGAGCTGTTCGAGCGCGAGTGACGCACCCCAAGTCCCCTACCACGAACAACCCGCACGCTCCGGCCACTGGTGGCTTGGCTGGTGCAACGGCGCGCGGCGAGGCGGCACGAGTCCAGTGGGTCAAGGCCGGCCTCGTCGTGCCCGGCGAGCAACTCGCGCAGGCCTGGGGGCTCACGCGCCAAGCCTTGGCGCCGGCCGCAGACCGTGGTGAAGTCTTCGCAGTGAAGGTCGGCAACCGGCTGTACTACCCTCAGGGGTTTTTGGGGATGGACCGCGAGACCGTGGCAGCTGTCTGCCGCGCACTCGGCGACCTCGGCGCCAGCGAGAAGCTGATGTTCTGGCTGCGCGACCACGGTGCCCTGGCCGGCAAGAGCGTCGCAGCAGCATTGGAGGCAGGTATGGCCGTGGCCAAGGTGGAGCGCCTGGCCGAGGCGTGGGCGCGCGAGCGAGGAGCCGCCCGTGTCGCTGCGGTTGCCTGAACCCGGTTCCTTCGAGGATTTGCTTCGACCGGTCAGGATCGAGATCGCGTTGCTCGTGCGGCTGAGCCGGCATCCGACCTCCGAGCCCTACTGGTCGACTGGGGTCTACCGCTTTGATGATGCAGAACCTGACCGCGCCGGCGCGTTCGGCACCTGCTACAGCGCCAGCAGCATCGAGGTCGCCTTTGCGGAAAGCGTCATCCATGAGTCCGGGCGGTTCGTGGGCGGCACCTATGAGGTGCCGACCGCCGAACTGACCGAGCGCTCGGTCGTGCGCTTCATCTGTGAACGACGCAAGACGCTGGTGCTGGCCGACCTGACCGGGGCGGCGCTCAAGGCCCTGGGCCTGAACAACGACATCAGTGCGTCCGCCGACTACTCGGTGAGCCAGGCCTGGGCGCAGGCAGTTCACAGTGCGAGCACACGTTGGGACGGAATCCGATACGTGTCGCGGCAGATGAACAAGGGGTTTGCATACGCCATCTTCGAGCGGACCGGGCTTCGCAAGCTGAAGGCGGAGAAGCTCAAGGCATGGCAGCTGGATGACCTCTGCGATCTGTTCAACGTCACCGCGGTCTGACGGCACGGCCGTACGAATCTCAAGGTCGGCAACTTGGTGGAGACCAACCGTTCATTGGCGAAAATCGGTCGACCCCACTCGGCCATCAGCAGGCATTGGTGAACGGCCGGTTCAGAGTAGCCCAGTTCCGACCTCAATTTGCAGGGACTCGCGCTCCTTGATCGCGCAGGCCCTCTGGTGGCTCTGATTGAAAGGGTCGCATGAAGGTGAGCGCTTGTTGATGCCCTGCAACGCCTGGAATCAAGCCACTGTCACGCTGACCCGATAAACTGGCGCCCATGCGTCGCAGGGTTACCACCGTCCTCATTCTGTTCGCGCTGCTTTGGCAATCCGTGGCCATGGCGGCGCCGGGCTGGGCATTCGCTCAGGTGCAGGATCTGGCTCACTCCGTGTTGCATTGGTCTGGAGACGCGCACCACCATCATGATGATGGGTCGTACCACCAGGACGATTCGGCTGAATCGGTTCAACACGTGATCGCCGATGCCGGTCTGCATGCCGTCACCTTGCTGGACAGTGCGCGGTCGGATTTCGCCGGGCTGGATGCGTCGTCGCCTGCGATGACGTCTGACGCCGTCAGGCCGCCGCCGTACATCGACGGCCCGCACCGACCTCCACGGTCCGCTGCCTGACGCCGCGTTCACTGCCGCTTCGTCGCTGACGACGCGGCGGTGTCGAGTGCAGGCGACGCAAGCGTTGGTCCGTGCGCTGCGCGCGGGGTCGTCGCACACGTCGCAAGCGCCTGATCAAGACCTCCAGGTTCAGGAGCATCGTGAAATCCGTTCCATGGTTGGCCTGCGGCGTGATCGCAGGCAGTGCAATGGCTTGCGCCGCATGGGCGCAACCTGCTTCCCCTCCCGCCATCGCGGCGCAGAAAGTCTCGTTGCCTGTGGCCATTGACGCCGCTTGGCAGCGCGCCTTGTCGGCACGTGAAGTCGACGGCCAGCGCCGCCGCGCACAGGCCGAGCAGACGGCCGCCGGCAGCCTGTGGGCCGCACCACCGTCGTTATGGCTGGGCTACCGCGACGACCGCATCGATGCCAACAAGAGCGCTCGCGAGACCGAGGTGGCCTTGTCTTGGCCACTGTGGTTGCCTGGCCAGCGCTCTGCGCGTGCAGCTGCGGCCGGCGCCGAAATGAACCTGGCCGATTCCAGTGGCCGCGCCGCGCGCTGGCGCATCGCCGGCGAGGTGCGTGAGGCCGCGTGGGTGCTGACGGCTCACCAAGCGGATCTCGATCAGGCGAGTGCGCACGCCGCTTCGCTGCAGGCCCTGGCTGCCGATGTGGAGCGTCGTGTGCGTGCCGGCGACTTGGCGCGTGCCGATGCGCTGGCCGCACGCGCCGAAACGCTGGCGGCCACCGCGCAGCAGGCCGAGGCGCGGCAACGGCTGCTGGCCACCAGTTCGCGCTGGACGCTGCTGACCGGCCTTCAGGCGCTGCCAGAAATCAGCGAAACCTCAGCGGCGGCCAGCGTGACGCTCAACCCCGATCACCCGGAACTGCAACAGGCCGGCCAGGCGATCGACTACGCACGCAAGCGGGTGGAGCGAGTCAAGACCTCGCACCGCGACCCGCCCGAACTGGCGCTGCGCGTGATCAGCGAAACGCCTGGGCGACCCGACGGTGCGCAGACCAGCTTCGGCGTGGCGCTGAAGCTGCCCTTCGGCACCGATGACCGCAACCTGCCGTTGCAGGCCGCCGCGCTGACCGAACTGGACCTGGCCGAGACCCAGGAGCGTCGATTGCGCGAGCGTCTGGAATCCGATCTCGGCGCGGCGCAGGCAGCCGTGCTCAGTGCCGAAGCCCAGGAAGCGGCCGAGCGTGCGCGTGCAGCGCTGCTGCGCGAGCGAGCCCAACTCATCGACAAGTCGTTCCGTGCCGGCGAAAGCCCATTGCCCGAACTGCTGCGCGCGCTGGCCGCCAGCGCCCAGGCCGATGCCAGCCTCGCACGCCAGACCGCCGCGCTGGGCCTGGCCCGGGCCCGACTCCAACAAGCTTCAGGACTGCTGCCATGAATCGCTCTTCAACAATCGCAGTGGCGAATCCGAAGAGATTTGTCGCCGCCATGCTTCTTTCGCTGCTCGTCACCGCAGTGGCCGCGGCTCCGGGCGCACACGGCCCCAACGGCGAACACCTCGACGAGAAGACCCAAATCAAAAGCAGCACGTCCAGTCCCCGTGTCGAGGCCAAGTCGGAGCTGTTCGAACTGGTCGCCAACCTGAAACCCGGCGAGCTGTCGATCCTGGTCGATCGTTACGATAGCAACGAACCCGTACTGGGCGCGCAGCTGGAAGTCGAATCCGGTTCGCTCAAGGCCGTCGCGGCATTCCGTGCCGACAAGGGCGACTATGTCGTGACCAACGCGGCCCTGCTGAAGGCGCTGGCTGCCCCGGGCGAGCATGCGCTGGTGTTCACGCTGATGGCCGGCAAGGACAGCGACCTGCTGGACGGCACGCTGCTTGTCGGCGGCACTGCGGTGGCCGCCGGCGATGACAGGCACTCGCATGATGACGGACTGACCCATGACCACGGCCTCGAACGCGCGGCCTGGACCGGCGCGGCCGTGTTGGGCCTGGGACTGCTGGGCCTCGTCGCCTGGCTGCGGCAGCGCAAACGCGACGCCGTCGTTGCGGCCAGGGGGACGCCATGATGAAGCACGGATTCCGGCGGACCGGTGGTGGCTTGGTGCTCATGGCGTTGGCGACCCTGCTCATCTGGATGCCCTTCATGTCACCCGTCCATGCCGCGCCTGGGGCTCATGGCCCGGGCGGCGAACATCTGGACGCACCTGGCAGCGCTGCCCATGCGTCGGGCCTGGCGCGGCTGCCGGACGGCAGCGTCAATGTGCCCAAGGCGGCGCAGCGGCGCATGGGCATCCGCACCGTGCTGTCGGTGGAGTCGGAGGCCGCCGCGACGGTGGAACTGCCCGGCCGTGTGATCCTGGACCCGAACGCCAGCGGTCGCGTGCAGGCTACCCACGGTGGGCGCATCGAAGCCGCAGCCAAAGGCCTGCCCGTGGCCGGCCAGGCTGTCAAGCGGGGCGATGTGCTGGCCTATGTGCGCCACCACGCCGAACCCTATGCGCTGGGCAGCCAGCAGGCCCAGCTGGCAGAACTGCGCAGCCAGCGTGCACTGGCCGATCAGCGTGTGCAGCGCCTCGAAGGCTTGGAAGGCACGGTGCCGCGCAAGGAGATCGAAGCCGCGCGCGCCGAGGCACAGAGCCTGATGCAGCGTGAGCGCAGCATCGGCGCCAGCCTGGCCACGCGCGAGGCGCTGGTCGCGCCAGTGTCGGGCGTGGTCGCGCGCGCCGACGTGCTGGCCGGCCAGGTGGTCGAAGCGCGCGACGTGCTGTTCGAAGTGGTCGACCCGGCACGCGTGCTGGTCGAGGCCAGCACCGCTGACGTGGCACTGACAACGCGCATCGCGGGAGCGCGGCTGCAGGGCGTGGCGAGCGCGGAGCTGAAGCTGCTCGGCGCCGCGCGCGTGCTGCGCGACGGCGTGCTGCCGCTGACCTTCACGGTACGCGCCGAAAAGCCGGGCACGGCGCTACCGCTGGCCATCGGCCAGCCGGTGACGCTGATCGTCGCGCTGGACGAGCGCATCCAGGGCTTCGTGCTGCCGGCGCAGGCGGTCGTGCGCAACCCGGCCAACGAGCCGGTCGTCTGGATCAAGTCGGGCGCGGAACGCTTCATCCCGCAGCCGGTGCAGTACCGGGCGCTGGACGCGCAGACGGTGGTCGTGACGCAGGGCCTGGGCGCCGACAACCGTGTGGTGGTGCAGGGCGCGCCGTTGATAGCACAGATCCGCTGAACGGGGCACCACGATGTTCAACTGGATCGTTCGTTACAGCCTGCACAACCGCCTGTTCGTGCTGGCGGTGGCTGCGCTGTTGATGGTGTACGGGGCCATCACCGCCTGGCGCACGCCGGTGGATGTGTTCCCCGACCTGAACAAGCCGCTGGTCACCGTGCTCACCGAGGCCGGCGGCATGGCGCCGGAAGAGGTCGAGCAGCTCGTCACCTTCCCCATCGAAACCGCGCTCAACGGCATGCCCGGCGTGACACGTGTGCGCTCGACCTCCGGCGTCGGCCTGTCGGTGCTGTACGCCGAGTTCGACTGGGGCACCGACATCTACCGCAACCGCCAGCTCGTGGCCGAGCGGCTGGCGCTGGTGAAGGAACAGTTGCCCGACGGCATCACGCCGGTGATGGGGCCGGTGTCTTCGATCATGGGCGAGGTGATGCTGATCGCGTTGCCCTTGAACCCGGGCGACGGCAAGACACCGGCGGCCAGCCCGATGGCCGCGCGCGAATACGCCGACTTCGTGCTGCGCCCCAGGCTGCTGTCGATCCCGGGCGTGTCCCAGGTCATCCCCATCGGAGGCGACGTGCGCCAGTTGCGCGTCGAGCCCGACACCGCGCGCATGGCGCAATTCGGCGTGTCGCTGACGCAGATCGAGCAGGCGCTGCGCGGCTTCGCGGGCAATGCCGGCGGCGGCTTCATCGACCTGAACAGCCGCGAGTACCTGATCCGCCACCTGGCGCGCACCAACCGCGTCGAGGACCTGGCCGGCTTGGCCGTGGCCTGGAAGGACGGCCGGCCGATCTTGCTCGAGCAGGTGGCCAGTGTCAGCTTCGCCGCCGGGCTGAAGCGCGGCGACGCCGGCTACAACGGTGTGCCAGCGGTGGTGCTCAGCGTGCAGAAGCAGCCCGCGGCCGATACCGTCAAGCTCACCGCCGCGATCGAAGCTGCGCTTCAGGAACTCGCGCAGGGCCTGCCCCAGGGCCTGGCTGCGCCGAAGGTGTTGTTCCGCCAGGCCGACTTCATCAACGCCTCGATTGGCAACGTCGCCGAGGCGCTGCGCGACGGCGCCATCATGGTGGCGATCGTGCTCTTCGCCTTCCTGCTGTCGCTGCGCACGACGCTGATCTCGCTGACGGCCATCCCGCTGTCGCTGGCGGTCACGGCGCTGGTGTTCCAGTGGCTGGGCCAGTCGATCAACGTGATGACGCTGGGCGGGCTGGCCATTGCCATCGGCGAGCTGGTCGACGACGCGGTCGTCGGCGTGGAGAACATCGTGCGCCGGTTGCGTCAGAACCGCAGTGCGCCCCAACCGCTGCCGGCCTTCGACGTGGTCGAGCGCGCCAGCGTCGAGGTGCGCTCGGGCATCCTCTATGCCACCATCATCGTGGTGCTGGTGTTCGTGCCGCTGTTCGCGCTGCCGGGCATCGAGGGCCGGCTGTTCTCGCCGCTGGGCATCGCCTACATCGTGTCGATCCTGGCCTCGATGTTGGTGTCGATGACGGTCACGCCGGTGCTGTGCTACTACCTGCTGCCGAAGATGAAGCGGCTGGACCATGGCGACAGCCCGCTGGTCAAATGGCTGAAGCGCGGCGACGCGCAGTTGCTGGCCTGGTCGTTCCCGCATGCGAAGACGCTGATCGCCATCGCCGCACTGGCCGTGGCCGCGGCGGCGGCGAGCGTGCCCTTCTTCCCGCGCGCCTTCCTGCCCGCCTTCAACGAAGGCTCGCTGGTGCTGTCGCTGATGTTGAACCCCGGCACCTCGCTGGCCGAGGCCAACCGCATCGGCGCGGTCGCCGAGGGCCTGATCGGCGAAGTGGCCGAAGTCACGCAGGTCGGCCGGCGCACCGGCCGCGCCGAACTCGACGAACACGCCGAAGGCGTGCACTCGGCCGAGATCGACGTCGACCTGAAACGATCGGATCGCGATCGCGAACAGGTCATGGCCGAGATCCGCGACAAGCTCGCGGTGCTGCCGGCGCAGGTGGCCATCGGCCAGCCGATCTCGCACCGGCTGGACCACCTGCTGTCCGGTGTGCGCGCACAGATCGCACTGAAGATCTACGGCGACGACACCGACACGCTGCGCGGCCTGGCCGAAAGCCTGCGCGCGCAGTTGAGCCAGGTGCCGGGTCTGGTCGACCTGACGGTGGAAAAACAGGTGCTGATCCCGCAGATCACGGTGCGCCTGGACCAGCGCAAGGTGGCACAGGCGGGGCTTTCGCCGGGCGAGGCGATCCGGGTGCTGCAGGCGCTGACCGACGGGGCGCACGGTGCGCAGATCGTCGACGGCGCGCGCCGCTACGAGCTGGTGCTGCGCCTGCCGGACGACCGGCGCAGCCCGCAGGACTTGGCGCGCACGTTGATCGACACGCCCGCCGGGCGGCTGCCGGTGTCGAGCATCGCCACGGTGGAAGAAACCGATGGCCCGAACCAGATCGGCCGCGAGAACGGGCGCCGGCGCATCGTCGTCTATGCCAACACCGATGGCAGCGACATGGGCCGCGTCATCGCCGACATCCGCGGCGTGATCGCCAAGGCCGCGCTTCCAACCGGCAACTTCGTCAGCCTGGAAGGCCAGTTCCAGGCGCAGGAGCAGGCCACGCAGCTGATCCTCGGCCTGTCGCTGGTGTCGCTGGCGATGATGTTCCTGGTGCTGTATTCGCGCTACCAGTCGGTAGTGCTGGCCGCCATCATCATGGCCAACATCCCGCTGGCGCTGATCGGCAGCGTAGTGGCGATGTGGATCGCCGGCGTCAGCCTGTCGGTGGCGTCGATGGTCGGCTTCATCACGCTGACCGGCATCGCCACGCGCAACGGCATCCTGAAGATCAGCCACTACATCAACCTGTGCAAGTTCGAGGGCGAACGCTTCGGCCAGGCGATGATCGTGCGCGGTTCGCTGGAGCGGCTAACGCCCGTGCTGATGACGGCGCTGGTGGCGGCCTTCGCGCTGACGCCGCTGCTGCTGGCCGCCGACGCGCCGGGCAAGGAGATCTTGCATCCGGTGGCGGTGGTGATCTTCGGCGGGCTGGTCAGCTCGACGCTGCTCGACACGCTGCTGACGCCGCTGTTGTTCTGGCTGTTCGGCGAGAAGCCGTTGCGTCGCCTGCTCGGCGAAGCTGCGCGTACACCCGAAGCGGTGGCGGGTACCCAGGAAGCCTATTGAACTGAATCGAGTTTGAAATCAGGCCTTGGCGGCGCCGCCTGTTCGAGTGCGCCGCAAACTTGCTGGAGATGGCAGCGATGATGAAGAGCGTTTTGGCGATGTTGGTGGTGGGATTGTCGGCGGTGTCGTTCAATGCTGCGGTCGCGCATGGCGGTGCGGCGCCCAAACATGGCGGCGTGGTCGCCACCGCCAGCGACCTCTCGTTCGAACTGGTGGCGCGCGACGGCGGCGCCGTGATCTATGTCGAAGACCACGGCAAGCCGATGGCACCCACCGGCCTGAAGGGCAAGTTGACAGTGCTCAACGGCGCAGAGAAGTCCGAAGCCGATCTGATTCCGGCCGGCGACAAGCTCGAAGCCAAGGGCATCAAGCTGGCCAGCGGCGCCAAGGCGGTCGCTTCGTTGGTGACGCCGGCGGCGAAGGCGATCACGGTGCGCTTCACGGTGAAGTAGATGCTCCCGCTGCCCGCGTTGCGCGGCGGGTCGTTCGCGCTGCTGGCGGCCACGCTGTTCGGCGTGAGCACGCCGCTGCTGCAGCGCGCCGGTGAAGGCGTGGGTGCGCTGACCACCGCCGCGCTGCTGTACGCCGGTGCGGCGGCCGTTGGCGCGCTGTCGCGCCGGCCGCCTGATCGCGAGGCACGCCTGGTGCGTGCCGATCTGCCACGGCTGCTCGCGATGGCCGTCTTCGGCGCAGCCATCGGCCCGGTGGCGCTGGCCTGGGGCCTGCAGCGCACCAGCGGCACCAGCGCGTCGCTGATGCTGACGCTGGAGGCGCTGTTCACCGCCGTGCTGGCGTGGCGGCTGTACCACGAGACGATGGATCGGCGCGTCTGGGCGGCGATGGCGCTACTGTTGGCCGGGGCCATCGTGCTCGTGCTCGACCAGCAGCGCGGCGGCGGCACGCAGCTGTGGGGCCTGCTCGCGGTGGCGGTGGCGACCGCCGCCTGGGGCGTGGACAACACGCTGTCGCGTGGCCTGGCCGAACGCGACCCGAGCCAGGTGGTGATGGCCAAGGGCGCGCTTGGCGCCGGTGCCACGGCGTTGCTGGCGCTGGGTTTCAGCGAGCCGCTGCCATCGGCGGCGGCGGCGCTGGGCCTGTTCGCCATCGGTGCGACCGGCTACGGCCTGAGCCTGCGCTTCTACCTGCTGGCGCAGCGCGCCTTCGGCGCCGCGCGCACCGGCTCGGTCTTCGCCTTCGCGCCCTTCATCGGCGCGGCGCTGGCGCTGCTGTTGGGCGACCGCTCTGCCAGCGGCTGGATGGCGCTGGGCAGCGGGCTGATGCTCGCCGGCGTGCTGCTGCACCTGGCCGAGTCGCACGGCCACGAACACGAACACGAGGCGCTGGAGCACGAACACGCGCATCGGCATGACGATGGGCATCACGACCACGAGCATCAGCCAATGACCGAGGGTGCGCACAGCCACCGCCATCGCCACGAGCCGCTGCATCATGTCCATCCGCATGTGCCCGATGCGCACCACGGCCACCGGCATTGAACGCCGACCCACCGGAGGAGTCGAATGCATCAGGCGGCGATCGACGCCGGTGCGCATGATCAGAAGCGAAGGACGGGTATGAATCTCTTTGACCGCCACGACACCCCGGCCAGGCAATCTCATCCGCGCCGGCGCCCTGCCATCCTCATCGCAATCGTCGTCGCGGCAGTGGCGTTGGTTTGGCTGATCTTCAATGCAATGATCTGGTTCGTCACCCTCGACTGATTCCCTGCCGCGGCGGCACCGACGGCTACAGCAGTCGCTCGTCGACGAACAGCGACTGCAGCCACAACTTCAGCTTCAACCAAGGGCTGCTGCCGGGTTCGTCGGTCGTGGTCACCACTCGACCTTGTTCATCGCGGCTCAGCCATTCGATGGTCTCGCCATCCGCCTGCAGCCGCAACCGATACATCATGGCGCGCTGTGACTTCTCCTCGCTCAGACGCACCAGGTCGGCCACCAGCGCCGGACTGTCGATGACGACGCTCATTTCGGTGTTGCCGACGGCCGATCGAGGATCGAGATTGACGGAGCCCACCACCAGCAGCCGGTCATCCACCACCGCCACCTTGGCATGCAACTGCGCGCTGGATGGACCCCTGAACCCGAACCCGCTTGAGCGCCGGATCAGTTCGGGGCTGAATTCGTAGATTTGCACGCCCAGGCGCAGCATCTCGAGGCGATAGTCCGCGTACCGTTGGTGCACCAGCGGCTCGTCGGACGAGTCCAGCGAGTTGGTGTACAGCGTGATGCGAACACCCTGCCGCATTCCCGTGCTCATGGCCCGCATGCCGACCGGGCCAGGCACGAAATAGGGCGACATGATGCCAACCTCGCGCCGTGCCCCGGCCATCGCGTCCAGCACGCCCTGCATCGCGGTGCCGGGCCGGCCCAGGGTCGGGCTGGGGTCAAGAGCCTTGCCCGGCGCATCCGCGTGCACATGGCCGCTGCCCGCCACCAGGGCAAGACGGCCCGTGGCAAGTTGCGCGCTCACCGTGGTCTGGCCAAGAGGGTCCTTCGCGTCCATCGACTGCGCCGGAGCGGCATCGCGCACCGCGGCGCTGAAGCGCTCGCGTGCCGCGTCGGCAGCGGCCGGCGCGCCGAGCACGTCCTGCACCGGCCAGGCCAGTTCACTGTTCCAGTAGGCATCGAAGGCCGTGGACAGCTGTCGCACCACCGCGCCCGCGGCCAACACGTCCAGATCGACGAAGTTGTAGTCCGGGTGGCTCATGAAATATGCGTCGCCGATGTTGCGCCCACCGAAGACCGCCAGCGCGTTGTCGGCGACCAGGAGCTTGTTGTGCATGCGATGGTTGTGCAACTCGAAGTCGCCCGGCGACAGCAGCAGGCGAGCCGTTGGCGCCCCCTTGCGCAATGCCAGCGGATTGAACAGTCGAACCTGCAGGTGGTCGTGCGCGCCCAGGTCGAGCAGCAGATCGTCGAGCGCCGCAGCGTGATAGTCGTCGAGCAGCAGCCGCACGCGCACGCCGCGCGCTGCCGCGTCGCGAAGCGCGCGCAGCAACGCACGGCCGACATGGTCTGGCTGCCAGTGGTAATACTGCAAGTCAATCGAGCGCTCGGCAAGCTGCACCAACGCCACTCGCGCGTCGAATGCGAACTCGCCTCGGGGCAGCAAGCGAAAACCCGACGGCACGTCACCCGCCGCGACGCCCATGGGCAGGCTGGCCACAGCGATGCGGGCCAGCAGCGTGCCCTGGGTGTCTGCATAGGCCGTGGTCGGCTCGCCTGGGCTGCGCTCAGCGAGCGCGGCGCATCCGACCAGCAGGGCCGTCAGAAAACCGGCGAACAGCGGCCTTGCCGAGCTGGCCCAGTCGTAGCCTTCTGACGCGGTAGGCAACAACATCGGCGCCAGGCTCGATCAAGCAGACGAAGTGGCGACCGCCGCCGGCGGATGTCGCCACAGCCAGGGCGCGAGCAGCACCACGCTGAGCAGCAACGGCCAGTCCTGCGGCACCGACAACAAGAACGCGGCGCTGCCCCCGATCAGCGCCCACAGCCACGGGATGACCAGCAGCCGTCGCGGCACGGGCCCCTGTGCCACGAGCAGCGTGCCGAAAGTGAAGAGCGTGACCGGGCAGGGTGTGATGCCGAACGTCGGCATCGCCGGGTAGCCATGGCCGGCGGCACCGAGCAGCGGGTAGAGCAGTGCCGCGTAGACGATCACCGCCCATCCCGCCCAGGTGTGCGGTCCGCGCCCGGCCACGAAGCGCAGGTCGCGCCGGAGCAGCGCCGCGTGTACGAACAGCAGACCCTGCACGACGAAAAGGGCTGCGAAGGCCGGTGCGGCCGGGTTGATCCGTGCAAAGAAGCCTGCGTGGTAGGCCACGCCGGTCCACAGCCACATCAGGCCCAGACCCGCACCGATGACCCGATGGCCCTGAACCGAAGGCCGCAGCAGCGCCACCAGCATGGCCAAGCCCAGCAGATAGGCGACGAGCTGTGCCGGCCACACCGCGTTGTTGTAGTCGGCGAAGACGCCGAAGAACTGCTCGCGCGTGAAAGGCAGCATGACCGGCCCCTTCCGTTTCTCGTTCCCAATTTAGCGGAATGCGTCCCGACCTCCGTGATCCTCGTCAAGCCTTGGCCGCAGGACGACGTGCATCGGCAACCCTTGCACCAGCCCTTCGAACGTGTCCAGCTGCGCGGGACCGCCGCGGAGGACGATCACAGCGAGGCAGATTCAAGCCAGACGGGGTTCGATGTCACTCGCTCACTCGCGGCCACTTCTGTGCTTTGTCCAGGTACTCGAGCAGTTCGTACTCGCGGGCAGTGAGGTCGACTGCCGCCCCGGCACGGGTGACACGGCACGTCATTCGATCGAGTTCGAGGTCCCCCACCGACACTCGCAGCATGTCATGCGCCTGCCCGCGACGCAGCAGCCCGCGGATGCGTGCCAGCAGTTCCTCGAACGCAAAGGGCTTGACCAGATAGTCGTCCGCCCCAAGTTCAAGCCCGTTCACCCGGTCGGGCACCGTGTCACGGGCGGACAAGATCAGGATTGGCACGGTCGAGCCTTGCCGTCGCACCGCGCGCAGGATCTCCAGGCCAACACGGCCCGGAAGCATCAGGTCCAGGATCACCAGATCGAAGGCCTGCGACGACAGCAGTAAATGAAGTAGCCTTCCTCGCCCGTGGTGACCACGACGACGTCGAATCCCGAAGCAGCCAGCCCGCGCTCGATCGCATGCGCGACCCGAGTCTCGTCCTCGACGATCAGAATCCGCGAGCTCATCGCTCGTGCCCGGCATGGCGGCGGAGCGCGGCCCACAGCGCCAGGTCGTAGCCGATCTTCAAGGCGCCGCACAGGGCCAGTGGCATGGCCATGAAGCCCGCGGCGAGCAACGCACCGCCCAGGGTTGGGCTCAGCGCCGCAGCCAGGCTGCGCGGCACCGCGGTGTAGCTGGCCGCGGCCGGGCGCTCCGGCGCGGTCACCACGGCCATCACGAACGCCGAGCGCGTGGGCACGTCCATCTGTGATAGCGCACTGCGCAGGAACAGCAGCACCAGTGCCAGCGGCAGCGTGGTTGCGAAGGCGGCGCCGATCAGGCACAGGTTGGCTGGGATGTGCGTGAACACCATGGTGTTGAGCAGCCCGAAACGCTCGGCCACCTTGGGGGCGAGCCACTGCGAGGCGGTGGTCAGCAAGCCGGCCCAGAAGAAGAAGGCACCGGCCTGTGCCGCCGAGAGGCCGAAGCGCGTGGACAGCCACAGCGCCAGCAGCGAATTGACGACCAGCCCGCCCGCGAAGGCATCAACGCTGAACAGCAGCGCCAGGCGCACCACGACCGGACGCGACGCGTCGAGCGGCGCACTCTCCACTTGGCCGGTATGGCCCGGGGCGGCGGGCAGCCCGCGATACAAGGCCCACACGCCGAGACCGACCGCGCCGTAGAGCACGAACATGGCCCGCATGGTGGACAGCGGGTCCACCTGCTGCGCAGCGGCCAGCCAGGCCGGCAGCCCGGCCAGCAGGGCACCGAAGGCCGCCGACAGCGAGCCGACGATGGTGTAGCGTGCAAAGGCCCGCGTGCGCGCGTCGCCCTCGAACAGCGTGGCCAGCCGCGCGTGCTCCAGCGGCAGGAAGACGCTGACATCACCCGCGCTCGGGTTCAGCGTGCCGACGAAGGCAATCAAGAGCAGCGGCAGGAAGCCGGACGCCGCACCGAAGGCGGCCCCCGTGACTGCCATCAGCAGCGCGGCTGCGCTCAGCAGGTGTCGCACGGGCCAGCGGTGCCCAAAGGCACCCAGCGCCAGCGTCGCCAACGCCGACCCCAGCAAGGTGCCGCTGCTGATCAAGCCCACGGCCCAAGCCTGGTGGCCCAGCGCCAGCAGATAGGCCGGCAACAGCACCGCGACATAACCATCGGCCAGCGCACGCAGCGCACGTGCCAGCAGCAAGCGCCGCAACTCGCGCCGGGCGAGGTCCATTTCAGCGCGTGAGCGGCTTCAATGCCTGTCCCACCGGCTGGCCGGCACAGTGCGCGTACAGCGCGTCGTAAAGCACCAGGCCCTGCGCCAGCATGGCGTGATCGTCGGCGTAGTTCAGCGACAAGCCCCGCGACACGGCCAGCAGGCCCGCAGCCTCGGGAGCCGCCTCGGGGTGGCCGCAATCGGCGGCGCGCACGATCAGCGCCAGCTCGGCCAGTGCAGCGTCGCGCAGTTCGTACTTGGCGATGAAGGCGTCGAAGCTGCACAACTCGCCGTGATGGCCCAGCTCGACGTTGGGCACGTCATAGGGTGTCGCGCCGGTCTCATGAGCAATGCGCATCACGTCGGCCCCGGGCACGTACAGGAACTCGGGCTGCGCATCGACAAACCTTGTCACCAGCCAAGGGCAGGCGATGCGGTCGATCTTGGGGCGTTCACGGGTGATCCACTTCATGTCGATGTTCCTTTGGTCTGCGTTGGCCGGCCTGCGAGCTGCCAGCCGTCGATGCCGCCGCGCAAATAGCGCGCGTTGAGGCCGGCGGCGCGCAGTCGCATCGCCGTGGCACGGCCAACTTCATGGCCGTACACGCAGTACACAACCACGTCGCGGTCGGCCGGCAGTTCAGCGGCCCAACGACCCACTGCCGCCGGGTCGCACCAGCGGGCACCGGGCAGCATCGACGCCGCCTGCTCGAACACGCCGGCGCGGCGCACATCGAGCAGCACCGCATCGGCGATCTCGTCCTGTGCCGCACCGAAGGGCTCGCTGGCCGCGTGGACGGCCCGCTGGTAGCGGCCATAGACCGCGGCCCAGTCAATGTTGCCCATGAACGCGTCGACGTAGGCACCGGCCGCGGCGCCGTAGTCCATGTGGTATGCATGCTCGTACATGTCCAGCGCCAGCAGGGGCACGCCACCCGCCACCGCGTGGGTGTGGTCGGCGGCCCATTGGTTGACGAGCGTGCCGTCGCTCGGCTTAAAGACCAGCAGCACCCAGCCCGAGCCGCCACCCAGGGCCTTGCCCATGGCGATGAACTCTTCGCGCCAGCGGTCGACGCTGCCGAAGTTGGCATCCAGCGCCAGCTTCCAGGCCGGCTCCATCGACTGCCCGTCACCGCCGAGGCTGCCGAAGTACAGCTCGTGCAGCAGCATCGAGTTGGTCGCGATCAGCTCTTCGCGCTTCAGGCCGTTGAGCTGGAAGCCCGGTACCGTGGCGAAGGCGGTCGTGCCGAGTTGCGCGCGGATGGCGTTGAGCCGCTTGACCGCGCCGCCGTAGTTGTTCTGGTGGTGGCTTTCGATCAGCCCCGACGACAGCCGGTGCAGCGCGGCAGGGTCGAACGGCAGCGCTTGGATGCGTGCGTCCATCGTGGTTCCTTCAGCGCGGCGGGAAAGCCAAAGTCACCGCCAGCCCGATCGCCGCGCAGGCACCGAGCAGCGGCATCACGCCGACCTTGAAGCGGAACAGGGCGAATGCAGCGGCCACGGTGATGACCGCCGAGGCCGCGTCGAAGCGCCCGCCGAAGCCTTGCGGCCACAGCACGTGATAGGCGAAGAACATGGCCAGGTTCAGGATCACGCCGACCACGGCAGCGGTGATTGCCGACAGCGGCGCGGTGAATCCCAGCTTGCCGTGCGTGGCTTCGACCAACGGGCCGCCGGCGAGGATGAAGACGAAGGACGGCACGAAGGTGAAGAAGGTCACCACCGCCGCAGCCAGCGCGCCACCGAGAAACAGCGCGTCGGGTCCCAGCGCCTGCTTCAGCCAGCCGCCGACGAAGCCGACGAAGGCCACCACCATGATCAGCGGGCCGGGCGTGGTCTCGCCCAGGGCCAGGCCGTCGATCATCTGCGGCCCGCTGAGCCACTGGTGGGTTTCGACTGCGCCCTGGTAGACATAGGGCAGCACCGCGTAGGCGCCGCCGAAAGTCAACAGCGCGGCCTTGGTGAAGAACCAGCCCATCTGCGTGAGCGTGCCTTGCAGTCCGTTGGTCAACACCAAGGCTGCCATCGCAAATATCCAAAGCCCGAAGCCGTAACCCAGCACCTTGGCCAGTTGGCTTTGCGAGAAGCGCGCGTGCTCGGGTGTCGGCGTGTGGTCGTCGATCAGCGCCGGCCCATAGCTCGCCTTGGCACTGCCATGCCCGCCGCCCAGGGAAAAGACCTGCGGCCAGCGCCGTGCGCCGAAGTGGCCGATCAGTGCGGCGGCGGCAACGATGGCAGGAAACGGCGTGTCGAAGGCGAAGATGGCGATGAAGGCGGCGGCGGCGATGCCCCACATCCAGCGGTTCTTCAGCGCCCGCGTGCCGATGCGGTGTGCGGCGTGCAGCACCAGCGCGGTCACGGCCGGCTTGAGCCCAAAGAAGATGCCAGCCACCAGCGGCAGGTCGCCGAAGCGCAGGTAGATCCAGCTCAAGGCGATCAGGATGAACAACGAGGGCAACACGAACAGCGCGCCGGCGACGAGGCCGCCCCAGGTGCGGTGCATCAGCCAGCCGATGTAGGTCGCCAGTTGCTGCGCCTCGGGGCCGGGCAGCAGCATGCAGTAGTTCAGCGCGTGCAGGAAGCGCTGCTCGCTGATCCAGCGCCGCCGCTCGACCAGTTCGGTGTGCATGATGGCGATCTGCCCGGCCGGGCCACCGAAGCTGATGAAGCCGAGCTTCAGCCAGAAGCGGAAGGCTTCGGCAAAGCTCACGCTCGACGGTGCGGACGCGGCGCCGGCAGCGGCGCTGGGTTGAACGGCAGCGGTCATGAGTAGGCTCCCGGTGTCGTCTGTGGCGATGCGTACAGCGCGTCGAAGACCGTGGCGGCGTGCGCCACCAGCGCATCGTCATCGGCATGCAGTTCGCGCAGCCCGCCCAGCACACTTTCCAGGCCGGCGGCCTCGGGTACGGGGATGCCGCCCGCGTCGAGGTAGTGCACGGCGCCGGCGATGCGCTGCAGCTTCGGGTCACTGTCCAGGCCGAAGCTGGCGAGCAGGACCTCGAAACTGACCCGGGCGCCGACGTGCGTGAACCGGGCGCCGTCGTAGTCGAAGCCGAAGGCCCCGCGCGGGGCGGGTGTCGAAGCAGCTGGATCGGCCAGCCAGATGAAACGCGCCTGCGTGTCGATGAAGCGGCGGATCAACCAGGCGCAGGCCAGCCGGTCTACCCACGGCCGAGCGCGCGTCGCCCAGCGTTTGCCCTGGAACTTGCGCCGATCCAGCAGCGCGATGCCGTGATCGGCCTGCGGCCGGGGTTCACCCTTCGAGAAGCGGGCATCGAGGGCTTGACGCAAAGACTCCAGCTCGGATTGCGCCTGCTCTGCGGCGGCGCCGGGGTAGTAGTCAATGCGCCTCAGCGACAGCAGGGCTTCGGACACAGCACGAAGGCGACGCCGGGCCTCAGTTTCGCCGAGCGCGGCAAGTTCGGATTGCAGTGTGTTGGCTGTGTCGCGCCACTGGGCGTAGGCCTCGGTGCGGTCGAACAGCGCCAGCAGCTCCTCGCGTTGCGCATCGCCGCTGGGTGAAAGTCTCAGCACCATGGCCGTGCCGCCGTGCTCCCGTACCTCGGCGGCGAGTGGGTCGAACAGCGCGCCCTTCGCGGATGGCAGCAGGTAAGCGCCGTCCCGCAAGGCCGCACATCCGAGTGCCTTCAGTGCGCGCCACACACGTAAGCGCACGGCGTTCGGTTGTGTCGGGAGAGTGACGATCAGGATGGACCACATGCGTAGAAGCATATGACACATTATTTGAAATGTCTACTACTATTGCCTGCAAACTCAAGCAGCCCTGCGGTCTTCAACTCCGGCTCGCAGTGCGTGGTGACACGCCCGATACGACGTGCGAGCCAACATCCAGGATGTTCGTCACAGCCCCGGGCAAGGCATTCAACGTCGCTGCGCATTGCGACTACGGTGGGCGTCGTGCAACTCGGGCGTCGTCAACACGCCAGCGCCATCGAATGTCTGCTTCAGGTAGTCGAATCTGCCGACCCAGCCGTCAGCTCAGGGTCGACTTGACGCATTGCCGTCGCCGAT